>JAEEGK010000181.1_pt1 | contig 159669 bp, 126 predicted proteins | sample 8958771 | NCBI WGS metagenome assembly JAEEGK01 (sample SAMN16246547, study PRJNA631951) | gut metagenome | biome: gut microbiome; feature: rumen; material: SC-attached | host: Bos | place: Iran: Karaj | collected 2018-10 | reverse complement strand
CCAAGTTCCGAAAAGACCAAAGGTTCCATCCTCGGAGATAAGACCCGCATGGAGCGCTTGGCTGTGCATCCCAAATCGTTCATTCGCCCTTCGCCAACAGCTGGGTCGCTTGGAGGTGTGGCAAGAAAGACACGCGAAAGCATCATTCTTTGTGAAGCGGCAGGCTACAATCATATCTTCGTTGAAACTGTGGGAGTGGGGCAGAGCGAAACGGCATGCCACTCGATGGTGGATTTCTTCCTACTCATTCAACTCTCAGGAACGGGAGATGAGTTGCAGGGAATCAAGCGAGGAATTATGGAAATTGCCGATGGAATCGTCATTAATAAGGCGGATGGCGAGAATGTAGATAGGGCACATTTGGCTGCCACTCAGTTCCGCAATGCGCTCCATCTCTTCCCAATGCCCGAAAGTGGTGTGCTTCCACAAGTGCTTTGCTACTCAGGTTTCTATGAACTGGGTATCGACGAGGTGCTGAAAATGATTTTCGATTATATAAATAAGGTAAAGGAAAATGGCTATTTCCAATATCGTAGAAATGAGCAGTCGAAGTACTGGATGTATGAAACCATCAACGAGCGACTGAAAAACAGTTTCTACCACAATAAGGAAATCCACCAACTCATCCAGCCTACCGAAAACGAGGTGCTGGGTGGACAAGTTTCCTCCTTCATTGCAGCAAATCGCCTGTTGGACAAATATTTCGATTTACTCAAAAAAGGGTATTATGCACAATAATTATTAACGATTTGTCGTTATTATAAACTGATAAAGTATGGTCCCCAGTTCCCCTGAGGGGGAGAGAACGTGAAGCGTGGGGTGTGAAGCGTTGCCATCTGGATGGTGGCTAAAGTCAATGTCAATGCCATTTTTAATTTTTAATTATTACTTTTTAATTAGTTGAAAATCAGCCTATCACATATCGCATTCTGTACGTTGTGCATTCTGCTGCATCCTCTTGACGCACAAGCGCAAACAGGTACTACCGGATATGAGTTTCTCAATATCCCTGCCTCTGCACATTCTGCTGCATTGGGTGGAAACAACATTTCCATCATAGAGGACGACGTCACTCTCCTTTTCACCAATCCAGCTCTGCTTGCTAATGTTTCGGACAAGACGTTGAATTTCAACTATACGAATTACATGAGCAGTTCCTCATCCCTTTCCGCTGCATTTGCCATGCAAGCGGGAGAACGAGGTACAGTGGCATTGGGAGCGCGTTTGCTGAATTATGGTACGATGACGGAAACTACATCCGATTTTGAAACCTTAGGGGATTTCAAGGTAAACGACATAGGCATTCAGGCAGGTTATACCTATCTCTTCACGGATCATTGGACAGGAGGAGTGCAAGCGAAGGTGCTGCTCAATAATTATGGCGAATTCAAATCCACAGCCCTTGCTGTTGATATGGGTGTGAATTATTTCGATGCGGACCACGGATTCAGTTTCAGCTTAGTGGGACAGAATGTGGGAGGAGAAGTGAAAACACTTTTCGACTCCCATCGCAAGTTACCATTCAACCTCGCTGTGGGAATCAGTAAGGATTTTGCCAATGCACCGATTCGAGTGAGTGTCACATTGCAGGATCTAACGCATTGGAAAAAGGACTATTATTCGTTGGCGGGAAAAGATACGAATATGAGTGGAAGCAAACTTTTCTTCAATCATTTCGTGATTGGTGCCGACATTTTCCCTTCTTCTCAAACATGGATTGCAGTAGGATATAATGCTCGCCGTGCCTACGAAATGGAGGTTAACGACAAGAGTCATTGGGCTGGTTTTTCGCTGGGTGGAGGTCTTGCCATCAAGAGAGTAAAAGTGGGTGTTGCTTGGGGCAAATACCACATAGCTTCAAACTCTCTCACTGTCAATGTGGCATATTCTTTTTAATCCTTCTTTTATTACCCATACGAAATAGGGGACGTACTTCTGTGCGTCCCCTAATCCGTTGTAGTATTGTTGGTAAAGCGTATGATTAGACTCCCTCATCCTCGGATGGCTCTTCGTTGAGATTATCGAATTCAGGCTCTGTTTCGATGTCTTTTGCTACCTGCATCTTTATATTTCCATTCGGAGAAATCAATATTTCGGTAGGATAGTTCACACCAGCCGTTTCGTCTGGGTCTCCTACGGTAGCAATGAAACGAAGTTGGGTGGAATCGTTGGTTTCATTCAGATTGTAGCTGAAGCCTACGAGTGCACAATTCGACATGTCGTTGCTTGGCACATAGTCCTTGAAAGAGTATTTTGTGAATTCTCGCTTGAGAATGACGTCATTCCCTCGACTCACGGTGAGATTCACGATATTGTCCTTGTATCGGGTTCCATCGAGATTTGTAACGATAGGGAGGGAATCAGCAGGTGACATACGAAACACATAACTGATTTTCTCGCCATTGATAAGTAAGGTTTCCGAAGCGTTTATATCATCGAGCGATAAGATGGAATCTGATTGATGAGGTGCTATCCAAATGCTATCGTTTTCCCCATTTCCTTTGGAATTTCCATGGCATGAGAGGAGGGTTGCAGAGAGAAGAAGAATGAATAATGAAAGCCCTCCTCCAATTCCTCCGAGGAGAAGGGAAGAGCGCCGTTTGCTCTTTTCGAATGAATGTGTTGTCTTTTGCATTTTATTTTGTGGTTTGATATTTTTACTGTTTGGAACGGCAAAAGTAGTGAAAGAATGTGATTTGGCAAAATATACCATGCTATTTTATATAAAAAAAGTGAAAGAGGGGAGAGTGGAAATGATTATTTTGTAACTTTGCACAAAGAAAACGTTGAAATTAAAACCATCATAGAATGAAAAAGCAAAAGCGCAGATGGCATACGATTGCCGGTGAACCTCTCACCGAGATGGATAAAATCATTATGGGTTGGGAGAATAAGGGTAAGCTCGTACCTACTCGCGATTTGATTAAGACTCCTGAACAAATAGAAGGTATCCGCAAGGCGGGTTTGCTCAATACCGCTGTGTTGGATCATGTAGCAGCGCATATTCATGAGGGTATGACCACTGAAGACATTAACATGCTGGTACATACTTACACCGTGGAGCATGGTGGCATTCCTGCTCCACTCAATTACGAGGGTTTTCCGAAAAGTGTGTGTACGAGTATCAATGAGGTGGTGTGTCATGGCATTCCGAATGATGAAGAGGAACTGATGGATGGCGACATCATCAATGTGGATTGCACGACGATTCTCGATGGCTATTTTGCTGATGCTTCGCGAATGTTTGTGATAGGAACGCCTGAACCTCGGGTGCAGAAACTTGTGGATGTGGCGAAGGAATGCCTCGAAATAGGAATGAATGTGTGCAAGCCATATTGCTTTGTGGGTGATATAGGCAATGCCATTGCAAAGCATGCTCATAAGAATGGTTTTAGCGTGGTTCGTGATTTGTGTGGACATGGTGTGGGTAATGCATTCCATGAGGAACCCGACATTCTGCATTATGGAAAAAAGGGAACGGGCATGTTGCTGGTTCCTGGAATGGTTTTCACGATTGAACCGATGATCAATATGGGCGATTGGCAGGTGTTTGTAGATGAGGAAGATGGCTGGACTGTGGTAACGGAAGATGAGTTGCCAAGTGCTCAGTGGGAACATACTTTCTTGATGACGGACACGGGAGTGGAGATATTGACATACTAAAAAACGAAGCTCCTAGGCCCTCAGGCCCCCCTCCGGCTCCCCCGAGGGGGAGGGTAGCCATCCGGATGGCAAGCTTTTGACCTTCGACCTTAGCCTTTTACCAACGACTTGAAATTTGAAACTTAAAATGAAAGATGTATATATATTAGGTATTGAATCCTCTTGTGATGACACATCGGCAGCGGTGCTGAAGAATGGTATTTTACTATCGAATGTGACGGCGAGTCAAGCGGTGCATGAGGCATTTGGTGGTGTGGTTCCTGAATTGGCTTCGAGAGCGCATCAGCAGAATATCGTTCCCGTGGTGGACCAAGCGCTGAAGCGTGCTGGAATAGAGAAGGAGCAACTCTCCGCTGTGGCATTTACTCGTGGGCCCGGATTGATGGGTAGCCTGTTGGTGGGCGTTTCCTTCGCAAAGGGATTTGCCCGTGCTTTGGGTATTCCGATGATTGATGTGAACCATTTGCAAGGGCATGTGCTGGCACATTTCATTCGTGAGAGTGAGGATGATAATGACCAACCCACATTCCCTTTCCTCTGCTTGTTGGTGAGTGGCGGAAATTCACAGATAGTGAAAGTGAATGCCTACAACGATATGGAGATTTTGGGACAAACCATCGACGATGCGGCAGGAGAGGCAATTGACAAATGCTCAAAGGTGATGGGCTTGGGTTATCCTGGAGGACCTATCATCGATAAGTTGGCTCGACAAGGAAATCCTGATGCATTCCAATTCTCCAAGCCTCAGATAAAAGGTTATGATTATAGTTTTTCTGGGCTAAAGACTTCTTTCCTCTATTCTCTGCGTGATTGGTTGAAGGAAGATCCCGATTTCATCGAGCACCACAAGGAGGATTTGGCAGCATCGTTGGAAAAAACCATTGTAGATATTCTGATGAAGAAACTGAATTTGGCAGTGAAAGATACGGGTATCAAACAGGTCGCTGTGGCAGGTGGAGTGTCGGCAAATAATGGATTGCGCAATGCATATAGGGATTATGCGAAACGCTATGGATGGAAGATTTTCATTCCGAAATTCAGCTACACTACAGACAATGCTGCAATGATTGGTATCACGGGCTATTTCAAATATCTTGACGGGCAATTTTGCAGTATCGATGCACCTGCCTTTGCAAGGATGGAAAAATAAAAAAGACCCACCCACTTGCCCTTAGACCCTCCCCCTTACCCCTCCCTGAGAGGGAGGGGAGTAGTTACATATAACATGCAATCTTATGAATACAGAGCAAATAGATAACCCATGCTGTGGAGCTGCTTCTCCTTCCCATTTGAGGAAGGCGGAGGAAGTGTCCTCTGTCATTCAAGAAATTCTGATAGCTCAAGGGAAGACGTTGAGCACTGCAGAGAGTTGTACGGGAGGTGGAATTGCTGCGGAAATAACGGCGATTTCGGGTAGTTCGGCTTATTTCCAAGGAGGACTTGTTGCCTATCAGAACAGGGTGAAGATAGAGATGCTGGGTGTGCATCCCGAAACGATTGACACTTATGATGTGGTGAGTGAGGAAGTTGTGAAGGAGATGGTGCAGTGTGCTTGCAAGCTCTTCGGAACGGACTATGCAATTGCTTCATCAGGATGTGCTGGACCTACTGGTGGAACCGAACAAATACCTGTTGGCACCATTTGGATAGCATGTGGTTCAAGAGATTCCATCCTCACAAAGCGTCTTTCTGGTGATTTAGGCAGAATCCCTAATGTGGAAAGAGCAACGCAAGAAGCTCTCAAACTGATGCTTCAATTCCTTTTAAACGAATCAGTGCGAATCGACCCAGCAAAAGATTATCATCTCGCCTAATTCCCTTCTTTTTATCGCAAGAACTCAAAAACTTAAAAACTCATCAACTCAAAAACTCACAAAATGAAAGAAGTTCGTTTCTTTTACGCTCCCGATGCGGCAATAACGCATGAGTTGCCAGAAGAAGAGGCACAGCATGCAGTGCGTGTATTGCGTTTAGATGCAGGAGATGAAATCATGCTGATGGATGGAAAAGGTTCATTCTATCTGGCAGAAATCACTGAAGCAACGAAGAAACGATGCTTCTATCAGTTGAAAGAAACCTTGCCACAACCTCGCCAATGGCAGGGGCATCTGCATTTGGCTATTGCACCCACAAAGAATTTGGATCGTGTGGAATGGTTGGCTGAAAAGGCAACAGAGATAGGATTCGATGAACTGACCTTCCTCAATTGCAAGTTCTCCGAGCGCAAGGTGTTGAAGACAGAGCGCATTAATAAGATTCTCATTTCCGCCATGAAACAAAGCCATAAGGCATGGAAACCGATTCTTAATGAAATGACCGATTTCAAGGATTTCATGAAGCGGGATTTCAAAGGGGGTAAATATATCTGCCATTGCTACGGAGAAGAAAATGACGTTGAATTGGGCAAAAAAGTGCTGCTAAAAGATGTGCTGAAAGCAGGAGAGGATGCTTTGGTGATGGTAGGTCCAGAGGGTGATTTCAGTGTGGATGAAGTGTTGGAGGCAGAGCGCAATGGCTTCCAGTCAGTGAGTTTGGGTGAGAGCCGATTGAGAACCGAAACAGCCGCACTCATTGCAGTTCATTTAATGAATTTGTTTAACTGAATATATGTTTATCGATATGAATAAAAGGCAAGTTCTTTTCTTATTGTCATTGGTCAGCCTACTGTTTTTTGCCTCTTGCCAGAAGGAAGACTATAAATCAGTCATTCCTCAGGATGCAAACATGGTGGCTTCGCTGAATGTAGGAGAGCTTATTGAAGAAGCAGACCTTTCCCATTCAGCCATTCTGAAACAGGCAAAGGAGTGGATGGGATTGGTGGCAACGGGTTCCATGCGTAGGAAGATGGATGCTCTTTTGGAAGAGCCCAACAAATTAGGCTTTGATTTCAGAGAGCCAGCCTACCTGTTCCAAACTCCCAACCATTGCTATGGATTGGCTCTGAAAGTGGCTGATGATGGCGATTTGGAAGACACATTTTCCTTCTTGCGCTTACTCCAAATCAGTTCGAAATTGACAGAGAAGGATGGCAAAAAATGGGGAATGCTATTGGGCGAAATCAATTTCGCTTTCGATGCCAACACCTTCCTTCTAATGGTTCCTACAAAGGGTGATAACCCTTCAGCCGTGAAGAGTTTGATGACCCATTTGCTTTCGTTGGATGAAACTCAGCAGTTCCAACAAAGTGAGAACTATGCGAAATTGACCGATGCAAAGGGAGTCATTCGTTTCTTCTCAAAGGCAAACGCACTGCCTGAAGCTGCTGAGAAATATATGAGTACCATGCTCCCACAGAATGTTCGCTTTGGGGATGTGCAACTCAGCTCTTCGGTGCATTTCGACAAGGGAGCCATTCGTCTTGTTTCATCGATTTTCAGTGACAATCCAGCCATTCAGCAATTGATTGATGAAGCGGACAAGAACATGCACACCATCTCTGGCAAATATCTGAATGCTTCAGCCGACGGCTTTTTCGTATGGTCCACTTTGGGATGCGATGGAGACTGGCTTCTCAGCACCCTCAAGAGAAACGAAACGATGAAGAATTGGCTGAGGGCATTGGAACGTGCCGTGGATATAGAGAAGATGCTGAAAGCCGTGGATGGCGATGTCACCTTTGTGATGAATTCCGCTGAGGCAGTGAGTGGGGGAGATATGAATTTCCTTGCCATGGCAGAAATCGAAAACCACGATTTTCTGAACGATGTAGGAGAATGGAAGCAGAGTATGCGGGATTACAACATCTCCATGCAAGAAGTAGGAAGGAACCTGTATCAACTTTCGGCAGCGGACTATCGTTTGAATTGGGGTGTGGAGGACCAAAATCTGTATTTCACCACAGATAAGTCCTTCGTAAACAATGCCTTGGGAACGAAAAGTAATACTTTGCAGAGCTATTCCGATGAAATCCATCGTTCCAAGATGTTCACATACATCAGCCTCGATGCCTTCTCCAACACTCGTTCTTCCCTCTCAGGCAAGAGTGCTGACTATTTGCTGAATAAGATTCAGGGCATCGTGATGAAATCCGACAAGATGGGTGATTTCGAAATCCGCATCCAAGGCAGGGACCCATCAAAATCCCTTCTAAAATCCCTCTTAGAATTTGATTAAACTATACTTTTGAAAAAGTAAAAGTGAACCTTTAGCTCGGCATAGCCAATCAAGGATTTAAAGGATTTAAAAGGATTTTAAAACTTGAAACTTCGTTAAACGTTAAACTTTAAACGTTAAACGCTATAAAAATATGAATACCATCATCCTCAAACATACGCTTCCTCAGGTGTTTGCCCAGCGTTCCGACATCATCAGCGATGTGTGGCTCAAGGACATCATTTTCGAGAAGGGAAAGACATGTCTTTTGGAAGCCAATTCAGGCACAGGCAAATCCTCCTTGTGCAGTTTCGTGTATGGCTATCGGAAGGATTACCAAGGGAGAATCTTCTTCGATGAGCAGAACATCCTTCAGTTGACCGTGAAACAGTGGGTGGATCAGCGCAAGAAGCATCTTTCGTTGTTGTGGCAGGACCTCCGACTCTTCCCAGAGCTCTCTGCATTCGAAAATGTGCAACTGAAGAATAAACTCACGGGATTCCAAAAGAAAAAGACCATTGAAGAATGGTTCGACCGTTTGGGAATCGACGACAAGAAGAATGCACTGGTGGGTCAGATGTCCTTTGGACAGCAGCAACGTGTCGCATTGATTCGTGCACTATGCCAACCCTTCGATTTCCTTTTTGCCGACGAACCCGTCAGCCACCTCGATGATTCTAACAGTCAAATCATGGCAGACATCTTGCAGGAAGAAGTGGAAAAGCAAGGTGCAGGATTGATTGTAACAAGTATTGGTAAACGAATGGAACTGCCCTATGATGCAGTGTTAAGACTATAGGAAACATGAAATTAGTTTGGAAATTACTTCGTCAGCACATCAGTGTCCCCCAATTTGCAGGTTTCTTCTTTGCCAACTTGGTGGGAATGTTGATAGTCCTTCTGGGCGTACAATTCTATATCGACACGCAGTCTGTATATAATGGTGAGGACAGTTTTATGAAGGAGGACTATCTCATTGTTAACAAGCAGATTGGTGCCGTTACGACCATCACAGGCAAATCGAATGCGTTCACCAAGTCCGAGATAAAAGACCTGAAGAACCAGGACTTCGTGGAGAAGATAGGTGCCTTCATTCCTTCGGCTTTCGACGTGAGTGCACGTTTCGACATTCAGGATTTCTCCAGGTTCTCCACAGAGATGTTCTTTGAATCCGTTCCCGATGAGTTTGTGGATGTGAAAACCGAGAGCTGGGACTATCAGGAAGGGGCAAAGGACATTCCCATCATCATCCCTCGTAACTATCTCGACCTCTATAACTTCGGATTTGCCCAAAGTCGCAATATGCCGAAACTCTCCGAAGGCATACTCGGAGCGATGAAGCTGATGCTCTCCATTCGTGGAAAAGACCAAGTGGATGAGTTTGAAGGCAGAATCGTGGGATTCAGTAGTCGACTCAACACTATCCTCGTGCCTGAGAAGTTCATGCTCTGGGCAAACGAGAAGTATGCAGAGAAGAAGGCTGCGGAGCCAACCCGACTCATCCTGCAAGTGAATAACCCTACGGATGAGCGCATCACCTCCTATCTGCAAGAGAATAACTACGTCACCGATGAGAACAAGCTCGATGCCTCCAAAACCACTTTCATCCTCCGAATTATTGTGGGAATCGTCATGGCGATAGGTTTGATTATCAGCATCTTGTCGTTCTATATTCTCATGCTGAGCATCTATCTTTTGGTGGAAAAGAACAACACTAAGCTGGAGAATCTGCTACTCTTGGGGTATAGTCCCTCCAAGGTGTCACGCCCTTATCAGTGGCTTACCGTCGGGCTCAACATCTTCGTCTTGGTGCTTGCCTTGGCATTGCTCTATGTGGTGCGTTCCATCTATCTCCACCAATTCCAATCCTTCTTCCCCGATTTCGAGGCACCCAGCATGTGGCCTGCATTCATCATAGGAATAGCACTCCTTTTGTTGGTTTCAATTTTTAATTTGATTGCTATCAAGCGAAAAGTGATGTCGATATGGAACAAGAAAGAATAGTCAGTCTTTATCAATCCTTTTTTGGAAAGCAACCCCTTGCTGTCGATCGTTTGCCTGGTGCAGGCAGCAACCGCATCTATTATCGCATCACCGAGGATGATGCATCCACCCTCATTGGTGTGTATGGCACGTCGGCAGAAGAGAACCGAGCGTTTTATAACTTGGCACTCCTGTTTGCGGCACGACACCTACCTGTTCCTGCCGTCTATGCCATTTCCGACGATTCCATGTGCTATCTTCAGGAAGACCTTGGCAGCACATCCCTCTTCGACTTCATCCGACGGGGTAGGGAATCCGACGGGAACTACGACGGCATGGAGGAAATCATGCTCCAGCTCGTGATTTCCGAACTACCCCAATTCCAGTTCGAAGCCGCTTCGGAATATGTCTATGAGCAATGCTATCCCACCAAGTATTTCGATGAAACAAGCGTCATGTTCGACCTCAACTACTTCAAATACTGCTACTTGAAGCTCACAGGCGTAGAGTTCCATGAGATACGTCTGGAGGAGGATTTTCGTCGTCTCTGTGCCGATTTGTTGGCAGTGAAGGAAGTGGGCTTCATGTATCGGGATTTTCAGGCACGCAATGTGATGCTGAAAGAAGGACGTCCCTTCTATATTGATTTCCAAGGAGGTCGAAGAGGTCCCATCTACTACGATGTGGCATCCTTCCTTTGGCAAGCTTCGGCGAAGTATTCCGATGAACTCCGACAGAAACTGATTGACCAATACATCACTTCCGCACGTTGCTACATGGAGATAGACAAGAAGGACTTCATGCAGAAGCTCCATCTCTTTGTCCTCTTCCGCACCCTCCAAGTGCTCGGCGCATACGGCTTCCGAGGACTGTGGGAGAAAAAGCAACATTTCATCGACAGCATACCCCAAGCCCTTCAAAACCTCTCCCAATGCATCGCCAATGGCAGTTGTGACGCATACCCCTACCTAAAAGAAATCTCCCTTTTATTAATAGACGAAAACTCAAAAACTCAAAAACTTAAAAACTCAAAAACTAAATTAATTTCTGATCTACTCGCTGCTGACACCACCTATTGCAAGAAGTCCGACACGCCACTCGTCGTAGATGTCTATAGCTTCTCCTATAAGAAAGGCATACCAGAAGATGCGAGTGGAAACGGAGGAGGATATGTGTTTGATTGTCGCAGCACCCACAACCCAGGGCGTTATGAGCAATACAAGCAGATTACAGGACTCGACCAGCCCGTGATTGATTTCTTGGAGGAAGACGGAGAAATCCTCACATTCCTCGAATCCGTTTATCGATTAGTCGATTTCCATGTGCAACGATTCATCGACCGAGGATTCTCCCATCTCATGCTTTCCTTTGGATGCACAGGAGGTCAGCACCGTAGTGTCTATTCCGCCCAGCACGTGGCAGAGCACATCCACCACAAATTCGGCATTGAAGTTCACATCCACCACCGCGAACAAAACCTCACTTTCGTGCTGAAAAACGTTTAACAGTAACGTTTAAAGTTTAACGAAATTACAGGTTTGGCTTACGTCGAGCTGAAAGTTCGAGTAATTCGTGGTTTTAATAAAACATATTATTTCTGATATAATTATTCCAATTATTCTAATTTCTTTCCTTAAAAGAACTCAAATACTTAAATACTTATGAAAAACGTTAGTTTTTCTACATTAATTCTTGCTGCAGGACTTGGCACACGCCTCAAGCCCCTGACAGATACGATGCCAAAGGCATTGGTCCCCGTAGCTAACAAACCCCTTCTGGAGCATCTCATTGACCGCCTGAAAGCCAACGGATGCACAGACATCGTCGTGAATGTCCACCATTTCGCACAGCAAATCATCAATTTCTTGGCAGAAAAACAGGATTTCGGCATACATATCCAAGTCAGCGATGAGCGAGACCAACTCCTTGAAACGGGAGGAGCCATCAAGAAGGCGGGACCCTTCTTCACCGATGGAAAACCATTCCTTGTCCACAATGTCGATATATTCCACAATCTCGATTTGCATGCATTCTACCACACTTATTCCACCCAGGCAGATGCCGTTCTTTTGGTGAGTCAGCGAGACACCCAGCGCTATCTGCTTTTCAATGATTGTGATGAATTGGTGGGATGGACCAACATCAAAACAGGAGAAGTGAAGAGTCCGTTCCCATCCGTGGAGTCCGACATCACTCCTTATCGCAAACTGGCATTTTCGGGCATACATATATTCTCCCCCTCACTTCTTCCCGACATGGCATCATGGCAGGACCGCTTCTCCATCATCGACTTCTACCTCCAGTCATGTGCCACACATCGAATCATAGGAGTGGAAAAGGATGATTTGCGATTGTTGGATGTAGGCAAAATCGATTCACTGTCCATAGCCGATGATTTTTTCCACACACCCATGAATTTGGTTTAGTTCGGTGATGCTAACACCCCATGGAGTGTAGGAAGGAATCAGCTTTTCCCCTCCTTATCGTGGATGCACCCCAACCTGATAAGGGACTTACTCCCACGCTACAGGCTCACCACTCATACGCTATAGGCTCACGACTCATACGCTATAGGCTCACCACTCCTACGCTATAGGCTCACCACTTACACGCTATAGGGGACCGACTTCAACGCTATAGGGGATTGACTTCCGTGAATCCCTTATGTACGTGAAATAATAAAGGTGCTCTACCTTGATGGGGAGCACCTTTTTGTGATGTGAAAACCTGTCTGCGATTTTCACATAAGCTGTCGGAACTGGATGGTTAATCGAGCCCAAAGAGGATTTTGAGACCGCCATCCACTCCACTGAATCCCATGAACGCCATGGAAAGCAATGCTGCGGTGACAAGTGCGATTGGCATTCCATCCATCGCCTTTGGTACTTTCGTCATGGAGAGCTGCTCGCGAAGTCCTGCGAAGATAACCATGGCGAGGTAGAAACCGAGTGCTGTGGAAACAGCATAAACTACACCCTGCAAAAGATTGTAGTCCTTCTGTATCACGAGGATTGCCACACCGAGGATGCAACAGTTGGTGGTGATGAGCGGAAGGAACACGCCGAGTGCCTGATAGAGGCTTGGGGACACCTTCTTGAGGATGATCTCCACCATCTGAACGAGTGCTGCAATCACGAGGATAAAGGCAATGGTCTGAAGATATGCCAATCCGTTTGGGTCGAGCACGAACTTCTGAATGAGGTAGGTGACGATGGTGGCTAAGGTCAATACAAAGGTAACAGCAAGTCCCATACCAGAAGCGGTAGATACTTTCTTCGAAACGCCGAGGAATGGACAGATGCCAAGAAACTGAGACAGGACAATGTTGTTAACGAATATCGCTGTGATGAAGATAAGTATGTATTCCATAATTCTTATTTTTTACTCCTTAATTTATTGACAATGGCAATGAGGTAGCCGAGGGCAAGGAAAGCACCTGGCGCAAGCACGAAGAGGAGCATTCCGTAGTTCTCGCCCTGGAGGGTGACTCCGAAGATGGCACCTGCTCCGAGGAATTCACGAACTGCACCGAGAAGGGTGAGGGCGAGGGAGAAACCGATGCCAATGCCGATACCATCGAAGATGGATTCTACAGGACCGTTCTTCGCTGCGTATGCCTCTGCACGTCCGAGGATGATACAGTTTACTACGATCAGCGGGATGAAAAGTCCGAGGGACTTATCTACTTCGGGTGCGTATGCCTTAATGACCATCTGGAGGATGGTGACGAGGGAGGCAATGACTACGATGTAGGATGGGATGCGCACCTTATCAGGAACGAGGTTCTTGATGAGGGAGATGATGAGGTTGGAAAGGATGAGCACTGCCGTGGTGGCAAGTCCCATGGAGAGTCCGTTGAATGCGGATGCGGTGGTTCCGAGTGTTGGACACATACCGAGGAGAAGAACGAAGGTTGGGTTCTCGTCGATGACACCGTTCTTAAATATCTTTAAGTACTTGTTCATAGTTGTTTCTCCTTTCTCTTAGTTTTTTGCCTGGGTTGTTGCACCTGTATTGGCATCTGTGACACAAACATTGTCGTAGGCGTTCTTGATGGCAAGCAGGAAAGCACGGGAGGTGATGGTGGATGCGGTGATGGCATCGATGTCGCCACCATCCTTGCTGACAGTGAAATTCACCTTGCCTGGGTTCTTTCCTACCACCGTGCGCTTTTCGCCATTTTCCTTTTGGAACCAGTCGCCTGCTTTGGCACCGAGTCCTGGAGTCTCTGCATGCTGGAGGATGGTGTAGCCGAGGATGGTGCCTTCGTTGTCGAAGCCAACAAGCACTTGGAGCTCTCCACCGAATCCGTTCTCGGAGGTCTGCACTGCCTTGCCGAGGCTTGCACCGCTGGCATCTGTGACATTGTAGATGTTGAAGGTCTTTTCCTTACCTGCTACGGTAGCGGTCTTTTCCTGTGGGTCGGCAACGGTGATGTTGTCGCTGCCCATAACGCTCTTGATGCCCGCTGCGAGGTTGTCGGCATTGATTTTCTCAATCTGTGGCGCTGTCACTGCATTGACTGCGGCGAGGGCTGCACCTGCCACCACTGCGATGATGGTGAGCACGAGCGCCATATTGGTGAGTGATGATTCTAACTTTTTCATTTTTTGACTACCTCCCCGAATCGTTTTGGTTTGAAATATGTGTTAATGAGCGGAGTGAAGGCGTTCATGATGAGGATGGCAAACGACATACCTTCAGGATATGCACCCCATGTACGGATGACAATCGTGAGGAAGCCGATAGCGACACCATATACAATCTGGCCTTTCTTCGACATTGGAGATGTCACGTAGTCTGTTGCCATGAATACTGCACCGAGGAGCAGACCACCACTGACTACCTGATAGACTGGGCTTGCATAGTGGAGTGGGTCGGCAAGGTGGAGGATTCCAGCGAAGACAAATACAGTAGCAACGATGGACACTGGGATGTGCCATGTGATGATACGCTTCCAGAGCATGTAGCAAAGACCGATGATGATTGCCAATTCGCAGACCTCACCCATGGCACCACCAGTGTTACCTATGAGCATGGCAAGGGAATCAGGCATGTCGGCGAGGGAGGACACTTCGCCCGACTTTGCCATCTGCTTGAGCAGGGCAAGAGGAGTAGCGGCCGTTTGTCCGTCAATGGTCATGAATGCTTGTCCAGGTACTGGCCAAGTGGTCATCTGCACAGGGAAGGAGATGAGAAGGAATGCACGTCCTGCGAGTGCAGGGTTGAAAAGGTTGCATCCGAGTCCACCGAATGTCATCTTGACAACGCCAATAGCGAAGAGTGCACCCAGGATGAGAATCCAGAGTGGAATGTTGGAAGGAACATTAAATGCAAGCAATACGCCTGTGAGAATGGCGGAACCATCGCAAATGGTGGTTTCAGGATTCTTCAGCATATACTTGTTGATGGCCCATTCGAAGAATACACATGAAGCAACAGACACTGCTGTTACCAGGATTGCACCCAGTCCGAAATAGACGAACGAGCAGAGGAGGGCAGGCACGAGCGCAATGAGTACTCCGTACATGTTCTTGCTCACTGAATCGCCAGAGTGGACGTGTGGTGACAATGATACTGTTAATTTATTAGCCATTGTTTTTTTAGTTGATAAGTTTTTAAGTTTTTGAGTTTTCACTGAGTAGTTCTGATTCAGCTCCCATAAAACCATAAACCTTAAACTTTTAAAAAATTCAAAAGAAAACGATAATGAAGGCTTTGCCCGTCCGGATGGTTTTTCTCTCCCACTCGGGGGAGCCGGAGGGGGGCTTTTATTTCACATTTCGGGAACGGATGATACCCATTACTGTAGATTTTCCAAGACGAATCTGGTCGAGGAGAGGTCGATGAGAAGGACAGGTGAATGAGCAGGAACCACATTCGATGCAGCTTACGATGTCCTCTGCTTCTGCTCTTTCCCAATCAGCGTAGGCAGAAAGCTTGGAGAGGAGGTAAGGCTCAAGACCCATAGGACAAGCGCCTACGCACTTGGCACAACGGATACATGGCTGTGCCTGAGCACGGCGAGCTTCCTTGTCTTTCATGATGAGAACGCCTGACGAACCCTTGCAGATTGGCACTTCGATGTTGATGAGTGCCTTACCCATCATTGGACCACCACCAATCACCTTGCCTGTATCCTCAGGAAGTCCACCACATGCGTCGATAAGTTGGCTCATCGGTGTGCCCATACGAGCGAGGAAGTTGCTTGGATGTGCCAAACTCTTACCCGTGACAGTGACAACACGCTCGAAGAGTGGTTTGTTCTTCATAACTGCCTCATAGACAGCGTATGCAGTACCTACATTCTGAAGGATTGCTCCAACACTGACTGGCAGTGCAGGAGGTGCAGGAACCTGACGACCTACAACGGCATCGATGAGCTGCTTCTCACCACCTTGTGGGTATTTCACTTGGAGCGGAACTACTTCGATGTCGAACTGAGAGAACTGCTTGGCACGCTCTGTCATCAACTTGATGGCATCAGGTTTGTTGTTCTCAATGCCGATGAAACCCTTGTTTACATTCACGGCTTTCATGAGAAGAGTGACACCCACGAGGATCTCGTCTGCATGCTCGAGCATCAAGCGATGGTCGGCAGTGAGGTAAGGCTCACATTCCACGGCATTGATGATGACCCACTCAGGCTTTGAGCCTGGAGGAGGGGAGAGCTTCACATGAGTAGGGAAACATGCACCACCCATTCCGACGATGCCCGCATTCTTCACTTTTTCGATGATGTCCTTGCTGGTGAGTTCAGGACGGTCGTTGAGCGTGACGAGGGTGGAAGAGCGGTCGATGCTTTCTTCCCATTCATCACCTTCAACTGTGATATAAACAGCTGGTTTGGCGTAACCGCTTGCGTCAACCACCGTATCGACTTTCAGCACTGTTCCAGAAACCGAGGAGAAGATAGGTGCCGACACGAAACCACCAGCCTCTGCAATCATGGTTCCCACCTTCACCTTGTCGCCCTTGGCAACAACGGGCTTGGCAGGTGCGCCGATGTGCTGTCCCATAGGGAACACTGCCACTTTTGGCAATTCGGCTACCTTGATAGGTTCAGCGGCTGACAATTTATTTTCTGCTGGATGTACTCCACCAATTCTAAATGTCTTCACTATTTATGATGATTTTATTTGTTACTTTTTGAAAACTGATACTATGAAGCCTTATGCCTCTGCTTTTGGAGCCTCTGGAGCTTTTGGTGCTTCAGGAGTGGTTGGTTTGACTGGTGCTGCAGCAGGCTTGGCAGGAGCTTCAGCAGGCTTTGCAGCAGCTGGAGCTGGCTTTGGCTCTACTGGCTTTGGTTTCAGCACAGGCATGTTGAGCGCATGGATTGCCTTCTTTGGACATTCCTGCTCACACTTGCGGCAGTTGCGGCACTTCTCAGGGTCGATGTAAGCAAGGTTGTTCTCCACATGCACTGCATCGAAGGCACAAACCTTCACGCACTTCTGACATCCGATACATGCTGCCTTACATGCCTTCATGGCAACAGCGCCCTTGTCCTTGTTCATACATTCCACCACGACACCCATCTTCTTCGCACCCTTCACGACACGAATCTCGATGATGTTGCGTGGACAAGCCTTAGCACAAGCACCGCAGGCGGTACACTTGGTTGAATCCACTTCTGGCAGACCTGTCTCCTCGTTCATTTTGATGGCATCGAACTGGCAGGCATTCACGCAGTCGCCACATCCGAGACATCCGTAAGCACAAGCGGTCTCACCCATGCAAGTGGTGTTGGCAATGCGACACGACTTCACACCATCGTAGATGACGGTGCGAGGGCGATTCTCGCAAGTACCATTACAACGCACAACAGCCAACTTTGGTGCCGAAGCTTCAACCTTCATGCCCAAAATGGCTGCAACTTTCTCCATCACTGGCTGACCTCCAACGGGGCAGTTGAGTCCTTCCAGGCTACCAGCGTCGGCTGCCTTCACACAGGCACTTGCCATACCGCCACATCCTGGGAATCCGCAACCACCACAGTTGGCACCTGGCAAAACTTCGTTCACCTGACCAATGCGTGGGTCTTCCTTTACTGCAAACTTCTTGGATGTGAAGTAGAGCACGAGGGCTGCTATCAATCCAATAGCTCCAAGAACAATTACAGCGATTAGAATTACGTTCATAAATGTTTTGTTTATTGGTTATTTATTGTTGATAATTTATTGAAGCTTCTCTATCCAAAAGGAGAATGTCTTACTCAATTTGTCTTTCAATGCCGAAAGGAGGAGGTAGTAGATGGCAAGGATGATGCCCACACCAAGAATGGCGGTAAGTTCACTGAGATGAAACGCTTTCAGCGACAGCACCATCCACAGGATCATCAAAACGAGAGGAATGAGAAAGGCAAGATAGACAGCATTGCGACCCATCGACAAGGAACCACAAGCCATGACGTTTTCCCCAACATAATATTGGTCGGCATTGTCATCCCATACGTCGATGATTTTCTCCTTGGTATCGGACGATGCACACAAAGCTTTCGCTTGGCACGCACTGCATGCCGATGCCTGGAGTATCCTCACTTTGATATGATTGCCTTCGATGCTTTCTACTACACCGTTGTGGTCAATCTTGCTTTTCATTATGAATTTTGCTGTACGTGGATAGTTTTAAGAACTTTTAAAGTCTCATTCATAGATGAAACGTCTAATTGCAAACTTGAGATTACAATTTTATTTCACCATGCAAATGTAATGATTTGCTTTGAACTATAAAAATAAATCCGCATATTTCGTACATATTTCATGCATGTTTGAACGAATTTATCAAGAAATGAGAACGAGAAATAGCAGACAGCCACAGATTGAAGAATGCTTGAATGATGATTCTGATGCCCTGATAGCGTATCCCAATTATAAATAATGTGTAGAAACTTACACTTTTTTCGATGGTGAAGAAGAATTTCTTGTTCAGAGATTTTATCATTCCCGAAAAATGTTGTACCTTTGCAGCCGCTGTCACGAGTTGACGGCACTCAAATCATCATTTTATTAACCCGGGAGGCTTGTCGAGCACATTTCTCCCACAAAGACAAAATCATCTAAAAATGTCAACAAGAATTAGATTGCAGCGTCATGGTAGAAAGAACTATGCTTTCTATTCTATCGTTATCGCTGATGCGAATGCACCACGTGATGGTCGTTTCACAGAGAAGATTGGTACATACAATCCAAACACCAATCCTGCAACAGTTGATTTGAACTTCGAACGTGCTCTCTACTGGGTACTCGTTGGTGCTCAGCCTACAGACACCGTTCGCAACATCCTCTCTGGCGAGGGCGTTTATCTCAAGAAGCACCTCCTCGGTGGTGTGAAGAAGGGCGCTTTCGACGAAGCAGCTGCTGATGCTAAGTTCGAAGCTTGGAAGAAGGAAAAGGACAACAAGCTTGCTGCTGCTCAGAACAAGAAGGCTCAGGACAAGAAGGCACAGGCTGCTGAGCGTCTTGCTGCAGAGAAGAAGGTCAATGAGGAAATTGCTAAGAAGGTAGCTGAAAAGAAGGCTGCAGAAGCTGCTGCCAAGGCAGAGGCTGAAGCTGCTAAGGCTGCTGAAGAAAATGCAGCAACAGAGGAAACTCCTGCTGAGGCATAATTTCCAAACTGGAAAGCAAAAACTAAAGCGCATTACTCGAAAGAGCGATGCGCTTTTTTTGTATAAACTAAGTTTTTAAGTTTTTGAGTTTAATCAGGGATTTAAAGGATTTAAAAGGATTTGGGGCGCTTCGCTTGAAATTGTATTTAGAATTTTCATTTAGAATTTAAAAAAAAAATTTACGTGTCAATTTTAAACTTCATTTCGAGCCAAAGGCGACCAAGGAAGTGAAGAATTAACCAAGGATTTATAAGGATTCTTCATTCTACTCCCCTCGCCTTTTGGAGAGGGGTTGAGGGTGAGGCTCGTTAAACTTTAAACGTTAAACGATAATCGATGGTAACAGAAATAATGTTTAGTGACATGCTTCGATAAAGTTTCGATGTTAAGCATATCGGAATCTATCGCTACATCCACAGTGGTTCCATCCTTATGGAGAATCTCGATTTTATCATCATGGATGTTATACATGTCTTTTCCCACTTCTTTCTGTGCTACAAGATATTCCACTTCTTCGAAGTTGAGATTCAAGGCAGAGGCTATTTCCTCTTTCTTTTCCTCCACGTATTCCTCAGTGAATGGCTCCTCACTGACTTCTACCTTAAAGATTTTCCTTTGTATGAAATCCTGGCTAAGAATTGAAAGTATCCTGTCAGAATGATTTTGCCAAACATTCAAAGCACACCAAATATCATTGTCGTCGAGAGCGAGATAATTCTGTAGAGCTTCCTCTTGATTGAAGAATAGATTTCTATCTACATGATGATAAAGGAAATAGTGTAGGGCAGGAGAGGCAAACAATTCCACACCCTGCGAAGCCAGATATTTTGCTCTTCGCAAGGCATTGACAAGCACATGTTCCGCAGCAACGGCAGTCTTATGGAGATACACCTGCCAATACATCAAGCGGCGATTCACCAAATAGTTTTCAATGGAATAGATACCTTTTTTTTCCACCACGAGATGATCATCCACCACACTCAGCATATCAATGATGCGAGCCGAACCGATATTCCCTTCCGTCACTCCCGTGAAGAAAGAATCCCTGCGGAGATAATCAAGGCGATCTACATCGAGTTGAGAGGAAAGCAACTGATGAAGGAATTGTTTTGGATATTCGTTCTTGAAAATCTTTATCGCAAGATTGAGTTGTCCACGAAAATCCTCATTCATTTTCTGCATGATGAGCAGGGAGATTTCCTCGTGATTCACTCCGCTGATGATGGTGTTTTCAAGCACATGAGAGAAAGGTCCGTGTCCGATGTCATGCATAAGGATGGCAGCAAGCACAGCTTCTTCTTCCGAATCGAAAATGAAATGTCCCTTGCTCTTAAGAGAATGGATGGCAAGCGTCATTAAATGGAACGCACCGATGGAATGATGAAAGCGAGTGTGCTGTGCTCCAGGATACACCACGCTGGCAAGGCCAAGTTGCTTGATACGACTCAGACGATAAAAATAGGGATGCTTCACGATGTCGAAAAGCAACCCTTCTGGTATGCGTATAAATCCGAATACTGGATCGTTGATAACTTTCATCAATTAGCTGCTTTCTTGGCTAATTCATTTGCCATTTGAAGTTGAACTTCCTTTGCTTTTTGTGCAGCAACCTTTGCAAAATTCTCTGTGCTGTCGGCATAGATGATGGCACGTGAAGAATTCACGATGAGTCCACAATCATCTGTCATGCCGTATTTGCACACTTCTTCCAGACTTCCGCCTTGTGCTCCAACTCCAGGAACCAAAAGGAAATGATGAGGAACAATCTTGCGGATGTCCTTAAACATCTTGCCCTGTGTGGCACCTACCACATACATCATGTTTTCCTCGTTTCCCCATTCCTGACTCTTGCGCAACACCTTCTCGAAGAGCCTTTCTCCTTCTGCATCACTGGTAAGTTGGAAATCCTGAGAACCTTTGTTGGAAGTCAGTGCAAGCAGAATCACCCATTTGCCTTCGTACTGTAAGAATGGACTCACTGAATCCTCACCCATATAAGGAGCCACGGTGAGTGAATCAAGGTTCATTTCCTCGAAGAAAGTACGAGCATACATCGCACTCGTGTTGCCTATATCTCCACGCTTGGCATCAGCAATGATGAAATGGTGAGGATAGTGCTTGTTGAGATATTGAATGGTTTTTTCAAAAGAAATCCAACCTTTCACACCATTACTCTCATAGAAAGCGAGGTTGGGTTTATATGCCATGCAATATTGCGAGGTGGCATCTATAATAGCTTTGTTGAAGGCAAAAATGGGATCCTCCTCTTTTAGCAGGTGTTGAGGAATCTTTTTAATATCGGTGTCAAGTCCCACACAAAGGAAGGATTGCTTGGCATAGATGAGTTCAACGAGTTCTTTACGAGTCATATTATGTGTGTTTTAGTGGATTATCATTACAATTGAGCTTCTTTCAGTCTTTCTGCATTTTCAGCCACGATGAGGTGGTCGATGCAGTCTTGAATGTCTCCATCCATGAAGGCAGCGAGATTATAAATCGTGTAGTTGATGCGATGGTCCGTGATGCGTCCCTGAGGATAATTGTAAGTGCGAATCTTTGCAGAGCGGTCTCCTGTCGAAACCATCGTTTTACGTCTTGAAGCAATGTCGTCAATATATTTTTGATGCTCTCTGTCGTAGATACGAGTGCGGAGTCGAGCCAATGCACGCTCCTTGTTCTTAGGCTGGTCGCGAGTTTCAGTACACTCCACAAGAATTTCCTCCTTCTCACCCGTGTTAGGATTGGTCCACATATAACGAGCTCGCACACCCGATTCCACCTTATTCACATTCTGTCCACCTGCACCCGAGGAACGGAACGTATCCCATTTGATTTCACCTTCGTTGATTTGCACGTCGAAAGGTTCTGCCTCAGGCAACACGGCAACGGTGGCAGCTGAAGTATGTACACGTCCTTGGGTTTCTGTCACAGGTACTCGTTGCACACGATGCACTCCCGATTCGTATTTCAGAATACCATAAACTCCCTCACCTGTCACGTTGAAGATGATTTCCTTATAGCCTCCCGAAGCACCTTCGCTGAAACTCGACACCACCACGTGCCAACCTTTGATTTCACAGAATTTAGAATACATGCGAAACAAATCTCCAGCAAAGAGGGCTGCTTCGTCGCCACCCGTACCTCCACGGATTTCCATCGTTACATTCTTTCCGTCTTCTGGGTCTGCAGGGATGAGCAAGAGTTTGATTTCCTCCTCCAATTCAGGAATACGTTTCTCGTTAGCGGCAATTTCCTCACGTGCCATTTCCTTCATCTCTGGGTCATCCTCCATGGTGAGCATTTCCTTTGCCTCTTCCAAATGAGCGTTGCAATCGATGTATTCCTGTCGAGCCTTCACCAAATCCTCCAAATTCTTGTATTCCTTGGTGAGAGTCACATATCGCTTTTGGTCTGCTATCACGCTTGGGTCGGTAATCAATGTCGATACCTCCTCGAATCGTGAAACAATTCCATCCAGTTTGTCAAGTATATTACTATTTGCCATTGAAATAAGCTCTATTAGTATTCAAATTCTCCATATTCACTCTTGATGAGCAAACTCTTCTTGCCTTCCTCAATGTGTCCTACGATTTGGGCATCGATGTTGAAGCTCTTCGAGATTTCAATCACCTTCTCTGCATGTTCTGGTGAGAGATACACCTCAAGTCGATGTCCCATGTTGAACACTTTGTACATCTCAGCCCATTCCGTTCCACTTTGCTCTTGAATCGCCTTGAAGAGTGGAGGGATAGGAAACATATTGTCTTTCACCACTCGGCAATTCTCACCCACAAAGTGAAGCACTTTGGTTTGGGCACCACCTGTGCAATGCACCATACCATGTATCTGAGGACGCAACTCATCCAGCAATTTCTTCACCACTGGAGCATAAGTACGGGTAGGGGAGAGTACCAGTTTTCCTGCACTTACAGGAGCGCCTTCCACCTTGTCTTGCAGTGCATATTTACCGCTATATACGAGTTCCGAAGGCACTTGATGGTCGAAACTCTCAGGATATTTCATGGCGAGATACTTCGCAAACATATCATGGCGAGCACTCGTGAGTCCATTGCTTCCCATGCCACCATTGTATTCTGTTTCGTAAGTGGCTTGTCCACAACTCGAAAGTCCTACAATCACGTCTCCTGGGCGAATATTCGCATTGTCTATCACGTCGCTGCGCTTCATGCGGCATGTCACTGTAGAATCCACAATGATAGTGCGCACCAAATCACCTACATCTGCTGTTTCTCCACCCGTTGCATAAATGCCTATTCCCATATCACGCATCTGCTGCAAAAGTTCATCCGTACCATTGATGATGGCAGAAATCACTTCACCAGGAATGAGCATCTTGTTTCTACCTATCGTACTCGATACCAAGATGTTGTCCACTGCACCCACACAGAGCAAATCGTCTGTATTCATGATAAGAGCGTCTTGCGCAATACCTTTCCATACGCTCAAGTCGCCCGTCTCTTTCCAATACATGTAGGCAAGGCTCGATTTTGTTCCCGCACCATCCGCATGCATAATGTTGCAATATGCTGGGTCACCCCCTAAGATGTCGGGGATGATTTTGCAAAAAGCCTGAGGAAAAATGCCCTTGTCGATATTCTTGATGGCGTTGTGTACATCTTCTTTCGCTGCACTTACGCCTCGCATCATATATCGCTGATTATTATCCATATATATGTTTTGTTTCTTAATATTTGCAATTTTCTGCAAAAATACGCAAAAAATTCCACATAATAGATAGGGCTTTCTTAAAACCTAATTTTTTTTATCTAATTTTGCATTCAAAATAGGATAGAACATGGCAAAATCACTTTATTTCATCATTCTTTTTTTTTCTTTCATCATTATTCATTCTACTCCCCTCGCCCCTTGGAGAGGGGTCGGGGGTGAGGCTAAAGACGACAAACCAAAGGAAGTATATAAGAAAAAAACAATTCTTTCGGAAGTGAAGTCCTACAACAAAGCGCAGAATTATGCCAAAGTAGATAATGTGCTGCAAAATGCTTTCAAAAAATATCCCGAAGCACAGAAGGATGCTGAATTGATGAATTACGAAACGATGGCTCAATTTGGTTTGCAGAAGGCTGAGAACCGAAAGATTTATCTCAACAACAAACCAGATACAGCCAAGTATTTCTCATATATTCTCAACACCTACACGTATGGCTTGCGCACCGATTCACTCGACCAGCTTCCTAATCGTAAAGGAAAGGTGAAACCCAAATACACGAATCAACTTCGAGATGAATTGAGTTCCTTGCGCAACAACTTGAAGAGTGGAGGCAAATGGTTCTACAAGAGGAAGGACTATGCCAATGCCATCCAGTATTTCGACATGTATATCAACACCATAGGCCATTCCCTCACTTCCCATGTCGGAAAGAAAACCATTCCTTCCATCGATGCGGATAGCGTTGAATTGGCAAAACTCGCCGTCATTTCAGCTTACGGAGCCAAGCAATACCCTCTCGTGATGCGTCATTTTGATATGGCAATTCAGGATAGCATCAATCGTGCCTTGATGTATGAAATCTGTGCCAAATCCCATCAGCAACTTGGAGATTCCGCACGCTATATCAGCACTTTGAGAAAAGGCTTGGAACTCTATCCCCTCAATGATTTTTTCTATGCCACATTGGTAAGCCATTATAATTCCATCAATGAGTACGATTCCTCACTTGTTGTGTTGAATCGAGTCATCGAGGTAGATGCTCGAAACCGCAAGTTCTGGTATCTCAAGGGGAAAGTACATCAGTGTCTCAACCAAACTGATTCCGCTATTGTGGCTTATCAACAAGCCATTCAGATTCAGGCAGATGATGCAGAGTCCTTTTCCGCATTGGGTAACGTATATCTCGACAAGGCGCATCAATTCTATAATTCCGCTGGTTTGAAATTAGGGGATAAGAATTACTTATCCAATCGCCGCAAACTCAATAACATGTATTCCGATGCTATGAAGGCATACGAGTCAGCCCGCAAATTTGATGAAAACAATCAGGATCTTTGGCTTTCAGGACTCCGTGAAACCTATTTTAAATTAAATAAGGGCAAAGAATTGAAAGCTTTGGAGAAAATCAAATAGATTGGGGATTAACTTCTTCGCCATTGGGGAATAACTCTTTCGCTGGTGGGGAATAACTCTTTCGCTAGTGGGGAATAACTCTTTCGCTAGTGGGGAATAACTCTTTCGCTAGTGGGGAATAACTTCTTCGCTATTTGGAATTGGCTTAAAAAAGAGGGCTATCCCTTTGCTCACGCAAAAGAATAGCCACAACACAAACACAAAATAAAACACGACAAAACTACATTAATAAAAACGTAGTATATTTTTTACGTTTTTGTTGAACGAATATTTTCAATTTCAAACGTTATGGTTTTTAGATCATTGGAGATTGGATTTTCTCATGTGATAAGAAACAGTGTAAAAAATGTTACTTTGTGAGAACCGTTTTATCTCTAAATTCTATTTTTAATTTAAAAGTCTTGAATCAATAATGAGTCTAATAACAGATGCGACAAATAGGTGATATTCCTTGGAATAATTGTCGTTTTTATTTTTGAAAGTTTGCAAATTTATAGAAATATTTTGTTTTACAAAAGAATTTTTAATATTTTTTTTCTTATTTCAGCAAAAAAACCTAATTTTGCAGCGTTTTTCGAGTTTACCAAATAGAAAATCCGCCTGATTTAGTCTTCTTTTATGCGTAAATCACTCTTGTGTTCCGTGTTGTTTTGTGTGTTCTGTATGGCGCTTGTCGTTTCATGCATTATGTTTTCGTGTAGTCAGGAAAACAGTCAGGTAGCAAATGGAGTTTTCGAAGCAAAGAGGTCACCTGCATCTTTGGGTGCCGATTTCGACTTGGCGGATATTCAGGAGGGTGGGGAACTCATTGTGCTTACTTTGTATGGTCCTATCAGCTATTTTGAGTATAAAGGTGAGAGTTTCGGCAATCAGTACAAATTGGCAGATGTCTTTGCTCGCAGTATAGGAGTGTCTGTACGTGTGGATGTTTGTAGGAGCGAGAATGAGATGTTGCTGAAACTTCAAAAGGGTGATGGCGATTTGGTCGCTTATCAGATGCCAGTGGAGGATTCCTTGGCACAAGAGGTGAAGTTTTGCGGTGTAATTCCTATTACGCATTTTGTAGATTCACTTGCTACATTGTTGAAGGACTTCTCACTTGTCTCTGCTCACGAAATGGCTTGGGCTGTGCGTCCTAATTCCAACCAATTGGCAGACACACTCAATCAGTGGCTTGCACAAAACGAGTCGGATTTCTTCCATCTTTCGATGCCTCGCGTTGCGGATGAGAAAGGTGAGAAATTGGCTCCTCGACGTAATCCGAAGAGTCCTGTGCTCAATCTTGCGAAGGGTCAGATTTCCGAATACGATAGGATGTTCAAGACCTATGCTAAGAATTGTGGATGGGATTGGCGACTCTTGGCTGCTCAGGCTTATCAGGAATCCGCATTCGACCCCGAGGCTGTGTCTTGGATGGGTGCATTGGGATTGATGCAATTGATGCCTGGTACGGCAGAGGAGATGGGTGTGGCAAAGTCTGAGGTTTTCAATGCAGAAAGCAATATTCGTGGTGCAGTGAAACTGATTTCTAATCTTAACAGATACTATTCATTCATTAAGGACCGAGATGAGCGCATCAATTTTGTGCTTGCTGCCTATAATGCGGGTGCTGGGCATGTGGATGACGCTCGTCATATTGCTGAGAAATATGGCAAGAATCCTAATCGATGGTTTGGAAATGTGGATGAATATGTGTTGCTGATGTCGCAGAGCGAATATTATAATGATTCAATTGCTCAGCACGGCTATTTCCGTGGTTCTGAGACTTATAACTATGTGAATAATATTCGTGCTCGTTGGAAGGAGTATAAGAGAAAGGTGAGATAATCAATCGTCGTACAGTTTCATTACCAATTCTCCAAATAGTCCGTTAGCCCACGAGAACCAAGAGCGTGTGAACTGAGTTGGATTGTCCTTTTGGAACGATTCATGCATCAATCCCTTTCCTCCTGTGGTAGCTTTTAGCATTAGGAGGCATTCTTCCATTTCTTCCTTATTTTCCGTCGTAAGCCCGCGCATGATGATACTCATGTGCCAAATCATGTCATATCCCGTATGAGGGGAGCCAATGCCTCGTGGTGTTACCCTTGTTCCATTTTCCAGCACGATTTCCTTTCCCTCGAAATAATAAGGATTTGCCTCCGAGAGAATCATCCTGCGTGTGTTCTGATAGACAGGGTCGGAGAGAGGCATGTCGCACAGATAGGGAAGGGAGAGAAGGCTTGGTGCATTGGCATCGTCCATAAGCAACACATTTCCTCGTCCATCCACCTCATAAGCATATACCTTTCCGAAATTCTTTGTCTCCACGATGGCATATTCCTCAATGCCTCGTTTCACTTCCTCCACCAATTTTCTCATTCTTTTCAGCAGTTCCTCCTCCTTCACTACCTCCATCATCTTTTCCATCACATTGATGACGAAGAAATTGCTGGGTACAAGGAAAGGTAATATGGTGCTATCGTCGGAAGGACGAAAAGCAGAGGCAATCAGCCCGCAATACTTGGCAGGATGTCCATATCCATAGTTCTCCATTGTGTCGTGGAGCGAGGTGGTTCTGCGTGTGAACTTGTAACTCGTTTTAGGTCCTTTCCTCCTTTGCTGCTCCTCAAACGTGTTGAGAATCATTTGTAACGTCTCCACGAAGTTTTCATCGAAAATCGAATCATCTCCTGTCAGTTTCCAGTATGCGTATGCCAATCTCAGGGGATAGCACAGTGAATCAATCTCATATTTCCTTTCCCACACTCCTGGCAGCATCTTTGTGTTGTCGCTTTTCCAGTTCGATTCCTGTGTCTCATCAATCAGAAATGCATTTGCGTATGGATCGAGCCTAATGCTTCGGAATTGCCTCAATATCACGCCTCGAATCAATCTTTGCAACGCCATATCATCCTTGATATAAGGCAGGTAAGTCCACACTTGCGCACCGCTATCCCTTAGCCACATGGCTGGAATATCTCCTGTGAGCACGTAGGTGTCATCCTCCTCTCCATTCTTTCCCTCCTTGAAGTGTACTGTCGTGTCGAGGGTATTGGGAAAACATCCCTCAAACATCCAAGCCACCTCCGCATCGGGAATCTTCTTCATCATTTCCTTGGTTTTTCTATCCACAGCTTTCGACCTAAACAATCTTTCCTCTTGCTTAGGGCGAAGTGATGCTTTCTCTACAGCTTGCCCACTTGCACTACTACAGGAAATGGTAAGCAGAATCACTGCAATAACGATTCGATAATTCTTCATTGTCCCATTGCTTATTTTTCACTTCTCACTTTTCACTTTTATCTTCCTCCCATCCACATTTCCATCTTTCCACCCTTCACAATATCTTCGTGCTTCAGGATTCCATCTTCAATTCTCTTTCCATTTACTATCACCTTCTTCACATAAATCCTCTTGTCGGAATTTCCATGCACTTTGATATGGAACTTCTTCCCGTTGCCCACTCGCAAGGTAGCTTCCTCCACGAGTGGCGACCCCATCACGTACCTTCCTCCACAAGGCTCCAACTGATAGAATCCCAATGCAGAGAGTATGTACCAAGCCGACATTTGTCCCACGTCCTCATTTCCGCACAAGCCTGCAGGTTGGTCCGTATAGAGTTCCCTCATAATTTTCCTTACCAGTTTTGCAGTTTTCTTGGGCTGTCCTAACAGAGAGTAAATGTAGGCAATGTGGTGGCTTGGTTCGTTTCCATGAGCATATTGTCCGATGAGTCCTGTGATGTCGGGATTTGCTTCCGCATTCAAATCGCTTGGAGCAGTGAAAAGGGAATCGAGCCTGCTAAAGAAAGCCTTTTTTCCACCTAATGTCTGCACCAATCCCTCCATGTCCTGAGGCACCAACCAAATGTATTGCCAAGGGTTTCCTTCCGTATAGTCCGTCGTCTGATAGGCAGGGTTGAATCCCTCAATGCCTCGGAAATTCCCCTGGCTATCCAATGCTCTCAGGCAGCGCACGCGAGGGTCCCAAAGCCTCTTGTAGTTCTTGCTTCTCCTTTCAAAATATTCTGCCAACTCATCCACACTCATTTCTGAAATCATCACATTTCCTCTGCCTCTCACTTTCCACGTTTCGCCCTTTCCCACAGGCAAATCCTCCAAGACTCCCAAGTGCTCCAAGGCTCTGCCCAGCGTGTTTCTTCCCTTTCCCTCTTTCGAAGCCTGTCTGAGTGCCTGTGCAGCGCTCCAGTCTGCCAATTCATATTCCAAGGTCTTCGATAATGCGTGCTCATTCGTCTTGTCGTAAGGCAAATATCCATATTGTCTCACTTCATCCAATCCTCTTTCGTCCATCAGCAACGAGGAAACCATAGCTTGCAATGCCAGCATCTTGTCCTCCTCTGGGATGTATCCCTTCAGATACAAGTCTGCCAAGATAGGAACGGCAGGGCATCCCACCATGCAATTCGTTTCCTGCGACATCAGATGCCATACGGGCAGTTTTCCCTGTTCCCGATAGATTCTCAGATAAGTGGAAGCTATGCTTGGCATCATATCGCTCAGCACAAGCGTTGAGAGTGGGGCAGCAGCACGATAGGTGTCCCAAAGACTCAGCGTGGTGAGATACGAGTTCCCACCCGCCTTTCTCCTTGCCACACTTGGTATAGAGTTCCGATACGTTGCATCAGCCCTATACGTCAGATTGTCTGCACCTCTCCAGTCTCCATTCACGTCGTCCCAAGTCTGCGGAGCCACCATGAAGTGATACATCGCCGTGTAGAAAATCCTCTTGTCCTTCTCCTTGGCAAACTTTGCGTCGATGCGTCCCAGTTCCTCGTTCCATGCTGCATCAGCCTGCTTGCATTCCTGCTCAAAGTTCCACATAGCCGTTCCCTCTGCCCTTAGATTCATCAGTGCATTGAGTTCCGACGTAGGACTAAGTGCAATTCTCAGCATCAGTGGCTCATTTCCCTTTGGTGCAAATTTCAGTTCATGGATTTGTCCCTTTTTCCTCACATCCTTCAAGGCAGGTCGATTCACGATGAAGGCAAAGTAAGCATGCTGCACGTCAGCCCATCCATGCGATATGCGATACCCCACAAAGGTCGTGTCATTCAGCCTTGTCAAGTTGCCCGACATCATCCTGTCGCCCACACCATTCTGCAAATCCACAATGAGTCTTTCATCCCCTTGCTTCGGATATGTGAAGCGATAGAGTGCCGTTCTGCGAGTTGCTGTGATTTCCGTGTTGATGCCGAAGCGTTCCAGCATCACCTGATAATATCCAGGGCGCAGTGTCTCCCTCGCATGGCTATATTTCGACGCAATCCCTTCGCGAGTCAGTTCCACATTTCCCTGCGTAGGCATCAAGGCAATATCGCCCAAGTCGGAACAACCCGTTCCACTGAGGTGTGTCTGAGCAAATCCCACAATCGTGTCGCAGCTCTCATGATAGCCCGAGCACCAGTCCCATCCGCTCTTGATTTGGGTAGGTCCTGCATTCACCATGCCGAAAGGCACATTAGCTCCTGCGAATACATGTCCGTGGTCTCCCGTACCGATGCGAGGATCTACGAAGTCTGTGTAGTTCTGGGCTGATAGGGATGCAAAATTCAGTAGGGATGCGAGCATCAGCCAAGCGATGTGGAGCGAGCGAGTGGGTTTCATGGTGAGTAGAATGATTTTGTGAAACAATGCTTTGATTTATGTTGCGAAGATACAACTTTTCATTGATAAATGAAATTTTGAGAAATAAAAAATGCAGACACCCACATAAGCGTGGTGCCTGCATTGCTTGAGTCAGTGAAGCAATAGTAAAACTCTTACCTTACTTCACGAGAATTTTGCTGGTGCGAGTTGTGCCGTTGCTGAGACGCTGACGGACGATGTTGATGCCCTTGCGAGTCTGCGAGAGCTTCATGCCGTCGATGGAGAATACCTCGGTAGCAATCACCTCAGCATTAGCAGTAGTGCCAACGATTCCTTCGTAAATCACTGGGTCGTAAGCCTTGGAGAGTTCGCCGTTGTTGAAGAGCAAGATGTCATACACCTGAGCCTTTGTGCCACCGCCTGTCTGAGCTACACGCACATACACTTCGTCTGTGCCTTCGTAAGCCACGCGGTTCTTCTTCCAATAGCGCTGAGTACCTGCCAATGCAAGTGTTCCAAGTGTTTCCCAGTTTTCAGCATCCGTAGAAGTCTGCACTTCCATCACACCTGCGCTGCCGCTGTTACCATTACCAATGTAAACCACAACGTCGAATGGACCAGCAAACTTCTTCGTCGTTTCGATAGCTGCCGTGTAAGGCTCGCCCGAAGTCTTGCCGCCGAATGTCATCACACCCTTCGATGGGTTGCCAATGTTGTCCTCTGCGGTTTCTGCATAGCGACCTGTAGCACCATTGCCGACTGCATATTCAGGTGCAAGGGTAAGCTCGCCCGTGAGTACCTGTCCCTGGCTCTTGAGTCTCCAAGGAGTGTCGGTGAGAGGATAGATGTACTTCAGTGCCGTTGGGTCTGGCTTGTAGTAATAAACTGTGCTGTCCTGTCCCTCGCTGCCTACAACAGTTTCCTCGTGGTCGATTTCTGTGCTGTAGTAGTTCCATGCGTTCTTGCCCCAGAAGTAGTAAGCGGAGTTCTTACCATTGCCAAGTGAATCGGCATTCTCTGTGCCATCCACGAACCAAGGTCCAACGCTTGCGTCGAAGTGAGCAATGGTGTCGAGGCGGATGGTCTGAGCATTGAGTGTTGCGATAGCTACGTAGCGCGATGCAATGACGGAGTTGAGTTTCTCATTAGCAGTTGTGAATGCATACACGTAAGTAGGCTCGGTGAGGACGATAGGCTCTGTGTAAGCCTGGCTCTTGGCAGCATCTGCATTGCCAGTGAAGTTGTAGTAGATGTTGAGGCCTTCCTCTGCCGTGATGGTAACGGTGCTTTCTGCGCCATTCTGAGCCACCTCGATGCTTGGTTCAGCTGCCTGGGTGTAGATAGCTACTTCAGCAGTTGTGATGTTGCTTGGGTTGTAGCCATCTACGAATGCGATAGCCTTCACGGTAGCTGGAGCAGTGAAGAAGAGAGCATCAGTGTAGATTGGGCTTTCAGCAGTCGGGTCGCTTCCATCCACGGTATAGCGAACCACAGCATCAGCATTCACGTCGGAGATAGTGACGACAGTGAGACCGTTCTGGTTGTCCTGGCTGATAGATGGAGCAGGAGCAGAGGTTACGTCCTTCTTTGTGTCTGCCACAATCTTGATGGCATTCGTGAGAAGGGTAGAGAGTACGTCCTGGTCAGCATCTACCAATGCCTCCGTTGTGTAGGCAAGGAACATGTAAGAGTTGCGTGCAGGGTTGTGCTTGTGGATTGCCACAGCATCGCCAGCATTTGCCAATACAACGTCGTTTGCAAAGTATTCGCCAAGGTTCACACCAGTGATACCCACTGAGTTCTGCATCACGAGACCTGCTGTCACGTCGATGTTTTCGAAAAGTTCGTTCTCAAGGTCAGAAACAGTTGCCACCGTTGCATCCGTAGCAGCCACCTCGCCAAGTCCCCATGCTGCGTAGAGAGCTGCATTGAGGTTGAGCACTGGCTCGTAAGCGATAGCAGACTTCAAAGTAGGAACGATTGCATCAGTTGCCTGCACGGTTGGAGAAATCATCACGAGGTCGTAAGCCTGAAGCTCTTCGAGAGAGGAAACAGTAGAGCTCAACACGATTGTTGGTTCGATACCCGACATGGAGCTGACATAAATCCAAGCGAAGTCGCCATCGTTCGAAGGGTCCTCGGAAGAAGCCACGTAAGCCACCTTCTTGGCATCCTGAACTTCAGGAGAATCGCCATCGCCTACCTGAATGAAATAGAGGTGGCATCCATTTGTGTTGCGAACCGTCACGTTGTAAGTTCCATCCTCGTTAGGAGTGTCGGTGAGGTCAGTTGGAACGTACCAAGTATATTCCTCGTATGTGGTTGGAGTAGGGACTGCCACGCCATCTGGGTCCATCAACTGAGTTCCCGAGTTGCCTTCACCCACGAAGAGCTGCACACCGCGTGCCTCTGCTGGCTTGTGGCTCTCAAGACCAATCTTGATGGTAGTTCCAGCTTCAACGCCTGGGATGACGAAGTAGTTGACGTTCTTGCTTCCCAACCACAGATAGGATGGTCCGTGGTATTCGCCGAGTGATGTAGCTGGATAGTTGACTGCGATAGCCAAAGAACGGGAGGTGGAATTGATGAACTTCAAGCCTTCCAACTCCTTGATTGGTTCACCGTTGGCTGTCATAGGTGAAATACCTGCCGATGAATTGCCCACCTGCCAGAAGCAGTTTTCCTTAGAGATGTCTGTTGGTGCTGTGTCAGCAGCCTTTTCAATGTCACTCCAGTCGGAACCTGCAATGAGGTTGGCGTGAGTCGCATCGCTCCACTTCGTGAAGTCCCACGACTTGCGATACTGTGCATCCACATTGATAGTCAATGCGAAGAGCAAAGCAGCGAGAGTAAAGATTTTCTTCATACGCAATACTGATTTAATAATGATAGTTGTTAGTTATGTGAAATAATAATGTATGTCATGTCAAAGGCTTTATGGTTTAAAGTGACAAAGTATCGCCTGAATGCATCATTATTTTTTGGCTTTTGATGCGAAACCACCCTTCTCCTAAATCCTTTGCAAATATACTATTTTATTTTGAATTGTACAAGTGTTTTAACCCTAAAAATACAACAAACTTACAACCCTACAAAAACGCTACGGTGTTACAGAACCACACCCATTCCAACTTTCAACATTTCTACAATTTTACAATTTATATTTTGTTTTTATTGTTTTTGACTCAAGGAAGAAAAATCAAGTTTGGGTGAGTCGGGGGAAGAAGATGAAGGAGAGAAGAAGTGTTAAAATAGTATTAAATCATTAAAATATTAGTATTATTATAAAATTTAATTATATATATAATATTATATATATAATTAAAAATTCGTTCCTCATTTTTCCGCCCATTTTCCCATACCCTAAAAAACTAATTTGTAAAATTGTAGAATTGTAGAAATATAGAAAAAAATGATTCCACTTTGAGTCAAAGTAGAATGTCAGTAGATGTGTTGTTCATGGGTAATTATCATTTCAATAATTATCTGGGCTGTTTCCGTTGGTAAATCCTTAATTATTGTTAAATCCGAAAAGTTTTTAACACCTTTGGTGTTAAACTTCAAATTTTTTCCGTATTTTTGCATTGTGATTGGAACAGGGCTTCAGCATCAACCTTCCTCCTCGCCTCCGCCAAACTTATCCCTTACCTTCACAAAACTTACTCCTTTCCATCACCAACCCTATTCCAAATCATCGCCAATCCAACTCCTCTCCACAATCTCAACAACACCAATCCTCTGAAACCTTAGCAACTATGAGCCACACCCTCCACAGCAACTTAATCATGCTATAAAACTGGTGCTATAGGTAAATGAAAAAGGTGCACCCCAATGATTGAGATGCACCCACGAAAATAATACTTTCTTGAGAATTAAGGACACCTTTATCCTAACGGCTTGAGATTAAGCCAAAAGCGCCTTCACTTGTTTGTAAACGTTTTCGGCAGTGAAACCGAGCTTCTCATCGAGTACCTTGTAAGGAGCTGAGAAACCGAATGTTTCGAGACCCCAAATCTTGCCTTCGCTCTCAGGAACGAGTCCCATGAGGTTTACAGGCAGACCTGCTGTCATACCGAACTTCTTCACACCTGCTGGGAGTACACTCTGCTGGTATTCCTTGCTCTGAGTGCGGAAGAGACCCTCAGAAGGCACGCTCACGATGCGAATCTTGATGCCATCCTTGCGGAGGAGTTCTGCACCTGCAACGAGTGTGCTTACCTCAGAACCACTTGCTACGAGAATCACGTCTGGGTTCTCCTCGCTACCTGCCACGATGTATGCACCCTTAGCGGACTGTGAGTAGTCGTTGCCTTCAGGGAGGTTGGCAATGTTCTGACGAGAGAAGATGAGAGCCGTAGGGGAAGTGACATTCTCCATAGCGAGCTTCCAGCATGCTGTGGTTTCCTCTGCATCAGCAGGACGGAGCACGAGCATTGCGTTGTTGCCCTTGTGAGTCTTCAGCTTCTCCATGAGACGAATCTGTGCCTCCTGCTCAACTGGCTCGTGAGTAGGTCCATCCTCACCAACGCGGAATGCGTCGTGAGTCCAGATGAACTTCACTGGGAGCTCCATGAGGGCAGCCATACGCACAGCAGGCTTCATGTAGTCGGAGAATACGAAGAATGTACCACATGCAGGGATAACACCTCCGTGGAGAGCCATACCGATGCAGCAGCATGCCATAGTGAGCTCTGCAACACCTGCCTGGAAGAAGGCACCCGAGAAGTCACCCTTAGCAAGAGCGTGAGTCTTCTTGAGGAAGCCGTCGGTCTTGTCGGAGTTGGAGAGGTCGGCACTGGCAACAATCATGTTTGGAACTTGCTCAGCCAAAACACTGAGAACTGCAGCTGAAGCGTTGCGAGTTGCATCGCCTGGCTTCTGCTGAACTTTCGACCAGTCAACCTGTGGAGCCTTGCCTGCGAACCATTCCTCAAGCTGTACAGCCTTGTCAGGATTAGCAGCAGCCCATGCTGATTCTTCAGCCTTGAGCTGAGCCACGATACCCTTGAGTTCTTCAGCACGCTTTGCATAGAGTTCCTTTACTTCAGGGAAGATTTGGAATGGATTCTCTGGGTCGCCACCGAGATTCTTAACTGTGTTCTTGTAAGCGTCGCCACCGAGAGGAGCACCGTGAGTCTTGCAGTTGCGCTCGTAGGAAGAACCGTCTGCCTGGAGAGCACCCTTACCCATGATGGTCTTACCGATGATGAGGGATGGCTTGCCTTCAACAGCCTTTGCAGCGTCGATAGCCTTGCGGATAGCAGCCACATCGTGTCCGTCGATTTCGAATACTTCCCAACCGAGTGCGCGATACTTGGCAGCTGTGTCCTCGTTCATCACGACAGCAGTTTCTGTAGAGAGCTGGATGTCGTTGGAGTCGTAGAACATGACGATGTTGTCGAGTCCGAGGTTAGCAGCTACACGACCTGCGCCCTGAGAGATTTCCTCTTCGATACCACCATCAGAGATGTAGATATAGATGGTTTCCTTTGCAAAGCCTGGATTGCCTGTGTGGGCAGCGAGGAACTTAGCAGCGATGGCTGCACCGATGCCGTATGCATGGCCTTGTCCGAGAGGACCAGATGTGTTCTCAATGCCACGAGCAATTTCATACTCTGGGTGACCTGTAGTAGGGGAACCCCACTGACGAAGCTGAGCCAACTCATCGAGAGAGAACTTGCCAATCAGAGCCAACTGGCTATAGAGCATTGGAGCCATGTGGCCTGGGTCGAGGAAGAAACGGTCGCGAGTCTTCCATTCAGGGTCGGATGGGTCGTAAGTGAGGTATTCACTATAAACCACATTGATGAAATCAGCACCACCCATAGCACCACCTGGATGGCCAGATTTTGCTTTTTCTACCATAGATGCAGCGAGAATACGAATGTTGTCCGCTGCCTTGTTCATTACTTTAATATCGTTCATATTTGTTTAGCTTTATTTTTTACATTCAACAGCTGCTTTCTCAATGCCGAGACATGCCTTGTAGTTTTCCATGTAGCGGTTGAAACCTGCCACGTCTTCTGGATTTGGCTTCACTTCTGAGCCTTGGTTTCCTGCAAATACTACCTGGTCGAGATAATCAGCTAATGAAAGCTTATCTGGGTTATTCACTGCGTAGGCAGCGAGAAGGGCAATACCCCAAGCACCACCTTCGCCAGCTGTTTCCATGACGGAGATTGGTGTGTTGAGGGCAGCAGCAAGCATACGCTGACCTACAACTGGAGTAGTGAAGTAACCGCCGTGTCCCATGATACGGTCCACCTTTACATGCTCCTCGTTGAAGAGGATGTCGTTACCTAATTTCAGCACGCCAATGGCACCATAGAGGTGAGCACGCATGAAGTTGGCAAGGTTGAACTTATCGTTAGCGGAACGCACGAAGAGTGGACGTCCATCCATGAGACCCGTGACAGGTTCTCCAGAGATGTAGTTGTAGCTGATAACGCCACCGCAGTCACCATCGCCATTGAGAGCAGCATTGAACAAGCGAGTGTAGAGGTCGAAAGTACTCTGCTCTACGCCAAGCAGTTCGGCATACTCCTTCATGATTTTAACCCATGCATTGATGTCGCTGGTGCAGTTGTTGCAGTGTACCATCGCAACGAGAGAACCATCAGGAGTAGTTACCATATCAAGCATCTCGTAAGGCTTGGAGAGTTCTTTCTCGAGCACAATCATAGAGAAGGATGATGTACCAGCACTCACGTTACCAGTGCGCTGACGAACAGCATTGGTAGCCACCATACCTGTACCTGCGTCACCTTCTGGAGGACAAACAGGAATACCAGGCTTCAGATGGCCGCTGACATCGAGCTTCAGCACGCCTTCAGGAGTGAGGAAACCTGCATTCTCACCTGCGCTGAGAGACTTTGGCAGGATGTCGAGGAGCTTCCAAGAGAATCCCCTTGGAGCGATGAGCTTGTCGAACTTCTCAACCATCGTGGTGTCGTAGGTCTTGGTTGTTGGATCTACAGGAATCATACCTGAAGCATCTCCTACACCGAGTACCTTCTGACCCGTTAACTGCCAATGTACATATCCAGCGAGAGTGGTAAGGAACTCGATGTCCTTTACGTGCTCCTCGTTATCAAGGATAGCTTGGTAGAGATGGCTGATACTCCAACGAAGAGGAATGTTGTAGTTGAAGAGCTCGCTCAACTCAGCAGCAGCCTTACCGGTGTTGGTGTTGCGCCAAGTGCGGAAAGGAACGAGGATTTCGTTGCCTTTGAATGGCATATATCCGTGCATCATGGCAGAGAAGCCAATGGCAGCAAGTGTCTCAATATCAACTTCGTACTGCTGGAGCACGTTCTTGCGCAAGTCGGCATAGCAATCCTGAAGTCCGTACCAGATAGCTTCGGTGGAGTAGGTCCAGAGTCCGTCAACCAACTGGTTTTCCCATGTGTGGGAGCCTTGTGCAATAGGCTTGTTCTCAGGGTCGATGAGAACGGCCTTGATGCGGGTAGAGCCAAACTCGATACCGAGAATGGCTTTACCTGCTTCTATTACTTGTTTTGGTGTCATATTATTTCAGGGCTTTATTCAGCATGTAATACACTTCGTTGTTGCGGAGAGTCTGCTTGAAGTCTGCGATGTTGGTCTGCTTGTTAATCTTAACATACTCGATGCCAACCATTTCTGCGAAGTCCTCCCAATACTCTTCAGTGATGTCATAGGAGAATGCACTGTGGTGAGTACCACCAGCGAGAATCCATGCACCAGCACCGATTTCGAATGTAGGCTGTGGAACCCAGAGTGCAGATGCAACAGGGAGATGAGGCATTGGCTTAGGCTCGATGCACTCTACCTCCTGAGAAATGAGGCGGAAGCGGTTGCCAAGGTCAACAACAGTAGCCTTAATACCACGACCAGTCTTCGATGTGAACACGAGACGAGCTGTTTGCTGCTTGCGGATACCGATACCGAGGAAATGTACTTCGAGCTTTGGCTTGTCTGTTGCGATGAGCGGACAGATTTCAAGCATGTGGCTCTGGAGGCAAGAAGAGCGATCGCCTGCGAAGTTGAGAGTGTAATCCTCGAGGAACGAGCAACCGATAGGCATACCCTGCTGGATAACCCACAATGTGCGATAGAGGCAAGCTGTCTTCCAGTCACCTTCTGCACCGAAGCCGTAACCTTCTTCCATGAGGCGCTGAGAAGCAAGACCTGGAATCTGGTCGAAGCCTACGAAGTTTGGATCGTCGATATCTGCATCGCCAAGGTCATCGAAGTTGGTTGTAAATGCAGTTGCACCTTCGTCCTTCAATACGCGGCGCAGAGCAATTTCTGCCTTTGCTGCGTTCTTTACCTTCTGCCAGTAAACCTCTTCACCGCTCTCGTCAATCTTGATGGTGTAGAGCTTCTTGTACTCTTCAACGAGTGCGTCAGCTTCAGCGTCGGTTACCTTCTTGAAGTAATCCATGAGGCTGGAAACTGGATAGTAGTCAACATGGTAACCCATGCGCTGCTCAAATTCTACACGGTCGCCATCTGTAACGGCAACGTTGTTCATATTCATACCGAACATGAGGCAGCGAACGTTGTGAGCATCAGCTACACCAGCTGCAACACGTGCCCAAACGGCAATCTTCTTCTGAACATCAGTTTCCTTCCAGTAGCCACAAACCACCTTGCGAGCAACACGCATGCGAGTGCAGATGTGTCCGAACTCGATATCACCGTGAGCCGACTGGTTGAGGTTCATGAAGTCCATGTCGATGGCATCCCAAGGAATTTCAGCGTTGTACTGAGTGTGGAAGTGGAGCAGTGGCTTCTGAAGTTGCTGAAGACCTTTGATCCACATCTTAGCAGGAGAGAAAGTATGCATCCAAGTGATGATACCGATACATTTCTCATCATTGTTTGCTGCGAGCATTACCTGTTCAACTTCCTTTGAACTGTTAGCTGTGCCCTTGTAAACAACTTTTACAGGAATATTGCCACCTGCATTGAGGCCTTCAACCATTTCCTTAGAATGTGCATCTACTGCGATAACTGCATCGCCTCCGTAAAGCAACTGTGCACCAGTCACCCACCAAATCTCAAAATTTTCAAATGCCATAATTGTGATATTTTAAAGTGTTAATAAATATGTTGTTAAATAAATGTGTTAAATGATTTGTTTAATGCTTTTGTCCCTTCTGTCCGTAGTAAGCGTTAGGACCATGCTTGCGCATGTAGTGCTTCTCTACGAGCAGTGGATTCATCGTAGTTTCAGGGTTTACAACAAAGGAAACAAATGCCATCTTGGCACATTGTTCCATTACCTTAGCATTGTAAACTGCATTGTCGGGACTCGTACCCCAAGAGAATGGACCATGGTTCTTAACAAGTACACCAGGAGTGTGGTCTGGGTTGATACCCTCAAAACGCTTTACAATCACATTTCCTGTTTCCAACTCATAGTTGCCCTTCACTTCTTCCTCTGTCATGTCGGCAGTGCAAGGGATATCCTTATAGAAATAATCGGCATGAGTGGTACCGATGTTAGGAATATCTTTACCAGCCTGAGCCCAAGCAGTAGCATAAGTAGAGTGGGTGTGTACTACTCCCTGAATGTTTGGAAATGCCTTATAAAGTACGAGATGAGTAGGGGTATCTGAAGATGGATTGAGGTCTCCCTCTACTACCTTGCCGGTTTCGAGGTCAACAACTACCATGTCGCTTACTTTCATTTCATCGTAGCTCACTCCACTTGGCTTGATTACAACAAGACCTTTTTCACGATCTATGCCTGAAACATTTCCCCATGTGAAGATAACAAGACCCTGCTTTACCAAATCGAGGTTAGCTTTGAATACTTTTTGTTTGAGTTCTTCTAACATAATGATTTCTTTTTAGATTAACGATAATATTATATGATGGGTTAGTAATAAAGGTACTAACAATTTATTTCAGGATTCATTTGATAGATAGCGGCACCTCGCTTGGAGGTTTTCTTGTCAATCTTATCAGTTTTCACTAAGAAACCTTGGTCGATGATTGTTCGGCGATAGTTACGCTTGTCGAGCTGTTTTCCAATAACTGTTTCATACGCACGCTGCAACTGAGTGAGTGTGAAATACTTAGGCATGAGATTCACGATAAGCGGCTCTTTCCATACGAGCGAGCGAACGGTTTGGAGTGAAAGGTCAACCATTTGATTGTGGTCGAATACCAGTGGAGGAAGCTTGTCGATGTCAACCCATTCTGCTGTGGATTGCTGAGTTTTGTTCCTCTTGTATTTTGCGACGTCGATGAGTGCAAAATAAGTAATTGAAATGACACGCTCACCTGGGTCGCGTTTTACTTTTCCAAATGCTCCGAGTTGGCGCATGTAAACTGTATCGAGGCCAGTAAATTCTGTTAAGACTCTTTTAGCAGCGTCGTCAATACTTTCATCCTTTTCTACAAATCCGCCGATTACAGACCATTCTCCTTGGTATGGAGTGTAAGGGCGGCGGTGTATCAGTAGTTTCAAAGAGCCTTCGCTGTATCCGAAAATGACACAGTCAACCGATACGAAAAATTTTGTGTGTTCGTTATAATAATTGGGCATGAAGCGCAATCCTTTTTGTTTAATTGAAAAAATGAGTAAAAGCAGGGATGTAGAGAATTTTCTACAACCCTGCATTTTCTATAGTCTTTTAGAAGAAATACCAATAGAATGTACCGCAAAGAGCGAGTACACCGAGAGTACCAATGATATCCCATACGCCCCAGCTGGAAGCAATCTGCTTGCGGTATTCTGGAGTGAAGGTAATAGCATCAATCTGTTCCTTGGAAGGACCCTTTGTGAAGAAGGAAACTACAATCATCAAGAGAACGATGAAGACAAGCAACCAGCATTCGAATACGAGCCAGTTAGTCTGCCAGAACCATGCAGTGTTCTCCCAGAATGCACCTTCCATCACCTTGTTGCCTGTATCTGTGAAGATATTGGTAATAAGGCGGAGCATACCAATGAGGAAGCCACCGATAAGACCCCATTCACCAGCCTTAGGACTGATTTTCTTCGACAAGATACCGAGGGTAAATACAGCAACCATTGCAGGAGCAAGCAACGACTGGATGCCCTGGAGATAGCTGTAGAGGTTACCCATATTCATCATAACTGGCAACCAGAGGAGACCCAATATTACAACTACAACAGTTGCAATACGACCTACCAATACGTAGTGATCCTCACTCATACCTTTCTTCAAAGGCTTGTAGAAGTCCTCAGTGAAAAGGGTAGCACAAGAATTGAAGAATGCTGCCAACGAAGTAACAAGTGCACAGATGAAACCGATAGTTACGAAGCCCTTGATACCAGCAGGAAGGATACTCTTCACCATCATGGCGAAAGCACCATCAGTATCATGCTGATTGGTAATATCCATAGAGATACCGAAATCTCCGTACTTGCCACTTGCAAGAGAGATAGCCACCATACCAGGGATGAGGAACATGAACACAGGGAGAAGTTTGAAATAACCTGCTGCGATAGTACCACGACGAGCACGCTTCATCACTTCAACATTCGACTCGCCCTTCTGCTGGCCGAGTACACGCTGAACGATGTGCTGGTCTGTACACCAGTACCAGAAACCAATGATAGAAGCACCGATGAATACAACGAAGCCTGGATATTCATGGTAGAGTGGGTCTGGTTGACCAGAAGCGTTGATGTCGCTCCAGTGGAACATGTGGGTGGTACCATAACCATCGTGTAATTCTCTACAGAAACTCATCATGTTAGACCAACCTTCAGCAATGCTTCCACCGCCGAGCTGATAGAGTCCAAGGAAGAGAACGAGGAATGCACCAATAATAAGAATAGGTGTCTGGATAGACGACATTGTCATCACACCCTTCATACCACCAATTACGGTGAAGATTGCTGTGATGGCAATAAGTCCGAGAGCACCCCACCAGAATGGCAAACCAATGAGATATTCGAAGAAGATACCACCTGTGAAAGCAGTAACACTTACCTTTGTGAGAATATAAGCAATCAGGGTAATGATGGAGAGCCAGGAGCCTGTTGCCTTTGTATAGCGGAACTTCAAGAAGTCTGGCATGGTGATGATTTTGCCCATCTTGTTGTTCAAAAGCTGATAGAAAGGTACGAAGAGCCAACCGAGAATCAGAATCATCCATCCTTGCATTTCCCAGTGTGCCATACCAACACCGTCCTTTGCACCAGTACCTGCAAGACCTACGAGGTGCTCTGAACCGATATTGGCAGCGAAGATTGCCATACCAATAACATACCAAGGTTCGCCTTTACCAAACAGGTAGTCCTGTGAGTCGGCACCCTTCATCTTTTCCTTGTCTTTCTTGAGGGCACGATACACTGCCCATACTACGCAAACGACACCAACTGCTAAAACGAGCCAGTCGAGCCAAATAAATTCACGTGCTGTCCAATTCATTGTTTCTTGTTTTTATTAATAGTTAAATTATAGTTGGTTTTTATTCTATTGTTTCTTCCACAATTTGGTCATGTCTTCCAAGGTCTTTCCCTTAGTTTCAGGAACAAGTCGCCATACGAAGATTGCAGCAATGACACAGATGATGCCATACAAGCCGTATGTAAACCAGTGACCGAAATCATCTCCCTCCTTCAGATGCATATTGAACATTGGTACGAAGGTAGAGCTGACGATGAAGTTGAAAATCCACTGGAAAGCAACAGCGATAGCTACTGCAGCACCACGAATGGTGTTAGGGAAAATCTCGGCGATGAGCACCCATGTGATAGGTCCCCATGAGAACATGAACGAGGCAGAGTAGATGAGCAAAGATGCTGCAGTGAAGAACTCCATACCTGCGTGTCCGAATGTTATAGCTACACCAAAAGCACCAAGAGCCATACCTAAGGAACCATAAATGAGCAATGGTTTACGTCCCCATTTTTCAACCGTGAAGATAGCCACAAGGGTGAAGAGAATATTGATGATACCCATGAAGACTGTAATCATCATAGGATTATCCATACCCATATCACCAAAGATGCGAGGAGCATAGTAGAGTACAGCATTGATACCTACTGCCTGCTGGAAGACACTGAGCATGATACCAATAAAGATACACATAGCACCATAGGACATCAGTTTCTCTGTCTTCACAACCATGGTGTCCTTGATATCTTGAATAATCTGGGCAGCCTTTGCGGAACCGTTAATTTTAGCGAGGATACCTTCAGCCTTCTTGTCTTGTCCTATGCTGACGAGATAACGTGGTGTCTCTGGTACGAAGCAGATTAAGAGGGCGAAGAGTCCTGCTGGCACTGCCTCACTTCCGAACATATAGCGCCAACCTGTTGTTACAGTCCATTGTGCAGCAGGATTGATGGCTGCAAGTCCTTTGCCCATTTCCTCTACCAATGGCTGGATGTGGTCGCCTAAGATGAAGAAATTCACGAAGTACACTACCAACTGACCGAAAATAATGGCAAACTGGTTCCATGAAACCAGCATACCACGGATATTCGAAGGAGCTACCTCACCAATATACATAGGACAGATGGCAGAAGCCAGACCTACACCAATACCACCAATGACACGGTAGATGTTGAACATGATGAGCAGTGAATAAGTAGGAGTACCATGCTCAAAGAACAAGAATTCTGGCTCCATGCTTCCCAATGCGGAAACGAAGAACAGCAAACCTGCAATAATCAATGATTTCTTACGTCCCAGATTAGTGGCAAGAAAGCCTGAAAGAGCAGAACCGATAATACATCCTATCAAGGCAGAGGCAGATGTGAAGCCATGCCATCCATTTGTGTAAGAGAAGTCTTTTGCCTCCATGAAGAAAGCCTGAAGACCCTTTTCTGCACCAGAAATCACTGCCGTATCGTAACCGAAGAGCAAACCGCCCAATACGGCTACCATAACTATACCAATCAGATAGCCTTTGCTACCATTCTCAGATTGACTCATAACGATGATTATTTAATGGAGAACTTATATGCAGCGTGGCTATAATATGGTTGCTCTGGAGTAAGAGTAGGTTGAGCCCACTGTGGCTTGTTTGGAGAATCAGGATACTTCTGACTTTCAAGACATACACTTACGTGCTTTGGATAGAGTTTGCCAAACTTTCCAGGAACGCCATTGCCTTGGAAATTACCTGTATAAACCTGAACACCTGGCTCGTTGGTAAACATTTCCATGAAGATACCAGTCTTAGGAGAGTAAAGACTTGCACAAACCTGAGTGTCATCACCTTTGCCATCCTTATAAGTGTTCAAGCACCAGTTGTGGTCGTAACCTGTGGCATTCTTGATATAGATATAAGAAGTGTCCATCTTTTCACCGATAGCAGTAGGAGTGCGGAAATCCATTGGAGTTCCTTCCACTGGAGCAATTTCACCAGTTGTCATGTAAGAAGCATCGCTTGGAGTGAAGTTGTCAGCATTCACATAGAGAACCATGTCCATACCTTCCTTCTCGAAGTCACCATTCAGGTTGTAATAGTTGTGGTTGGTCTGATTGATGATGGTTGGCTTGTCTGTTGTTGCTTCCCAAGTAATGTCGAGCGTATTATCGTCAGTCACTTTGTAAGTAGTGGTTGCCTTAACTGTACCAGGGAAACCGTTCTCACCATCTGGAGCGACGATAGTCAGCTTAAGTGTCTGAGCATCTACTTGCTCTGCATCATAAACCTTATTCATCCAACCAGTGTTACCACCTCCGTGCAAACAGTGTGCAGCACCGTTGCCATTGTCGTTTTGACGCAACTGATATTCTACGCCATCAATAGTGATTTTGCCATCCTTAATGCGGTTTGCATAGCGACCTACGCTTGAACCGTAGTCAGATGGAGAGTTCAATGTGTCAGCATACTGCTTGATGTTGTCGTAACCCAATACCACATCAGTTGGTTTGCCGTCGCGGTCTGGAACTACCAAACTAACAACACGACCTCCGTAGTTAGTGATGCAAACCTCCATGCCGTTGGCATTTTTCAGAACATAGAGTCCTACTTGCTTATCGCCGTCAACAGGATCAGAAACTGTCATTTCAAAGTCCGCAGGATTCAGACCGGAAACAGTAAGTTCTGGACTTTTCTTTTGCTCTTCACAAGAGCTTAATACTACTAATGCAGTAGCTGTAGTCAAGAGAATGTTTCTCAAATTTTTCATAACGTTAGGTATTAAAAAATGTATTTTTTGATGTTTCTGTTATAATAGTATGTCGATGAAAACTCTTCAAAAGTGTCTTACGCTCTATCATGTGTGATTTCCAAGGTCTTTTATCAAAAATGGTTGGCATCGATAGATGAAAGCAAAACAATTGCAATTTTCACTATAATTAGGTTGCAAATATAAGTGTTTTTTTAGCAATTGCAAATTTCTTATCTGTTTTTTTTATAAAAGCTCTTAATTATTCTTTTTCTTTTATGTGTTTTAAGTTGAACTGCTCTTTTTGAGTGTCAAGTGTACAAATTAAAAAGACTGGACTCATGAAATGATGAATCCAGTCCTCAGTAAGATGATAAAATGTTAAATGCTATTCAGTTTGTTAGCATTTTCATCAATCATATCTTCCATCTTTTCTCGATGATTTGTGATATAACTTGATGATTTTTGTGTCAATGAAATATTAGCAAAGTTTGCGAGCACCATCGCCAATCACTACGTCGATAACGATTGGGTCCTTACCATACTTAGCCTTGAATTCCTTCTTAGCAGTTTCAACGAAGTGCTTGTAGAGCTCATCAGCAACGAGGTTGATGGTACATCCGCCGAAGCCACCACCCATGATACGAGAACCTGTTACACTGCAATCACGAGCCACTTCATTGAGGAAGTCGAGTTCTTCGCAGCTTACTTCATAGTCCTTGCTCAAGCCTTCGTGAGTCTGATACATCATTTCGCCTACCTTCTCATAGTCGCCAGCTTCGAGAGCATCGCAGACTGCCAGCACGCGGTCTTTCTCGCCGAGAACGAACTTAGCACGCTTGTAATCTACTTCACCAACTTCATCCTTTACTTCTTCGAGGTCTTCCCAAGTAGTGTCACGAAGTGTTTCAATCTTACGATCTGGGTGCTTAGCTGCCACAGCTTTTGCCACCTTTTCACATGAGTTACGACGATCGTTATATGGTGAACCTACAAGCTCGTGCTTCACGCAGGAGTTAATCAAAACAAGACGGTAACCCTTTGGATTCCAAGGGAAATACTCGAATTCGCCTGAACGGCAGTCGAGACGCATCAAATTGCCCTTCTTGCCATGAACAGAAGCGAACTGGTCCATGATACCGCAATTCACACCGATGTACTTGTGCTCTGTAGCCTGACCTACCTTAGCCAATGTCATCTTGTCAATCTTGTTGTCACCAAAGAGGTCGTTGAGAGCAAATGCATAGCAGCTTTCAAGCGCTGCAGAAGAAGACATACCAGCACCATTAGGTACATCGCCTGCAAAAGCTGTGTCGAATCCTTCAACTGGAACGCCAAGAGCCATCATTTCACGAACAACACCAAAGATATAGCGGAAGTGACTTGCGCGAGGACCTTTCTCATCGTCGATAGAGAATTCATCATAGTCCTTCAAGTCGATTGAATATGCACGTACTTTACGAGTTCCGTTAGGCTTGATTTCGGCAATCATGCCTTGAGTGACAGCTCCTGGAAAAACGAAACCACCATTATAATCGGTGTGCTCTCCGATTAGGTTAATACGACCAGGGGCTGCATAAATAGAACCTGTTTCACCATTGAAATGCTTAATGAAACGACTTCTAACGTCGTCGATAGTTAATTTCATAATCGTAAGTTATTTAAAAAGTTAGAGAATTGTTTTAAATTATTTATTCAATGCCAATCTTAGAGCCCTTCCAGCAGAACCAAATGAGATAAGCATAGTAAATGAACATCATTGCAATTGCGATTCCAACACCTGCAGTTCCGACAACGGCACCCATCACAGGCATCAGCAAAGCTGCACCAATCACACCTGTGTTGATGACACCTGAAGAAGCCTTTGTGTGACGACCCAACTTCTGAAGACCAAGGTTGAATACGAGAGGCCACATCACTGAGTGGAACAATCCTGCTGCAAGCATAGCGTAAACGCCGGTCTTTCCAGGAAGAACGAAAGACAAAGCAATGCAAAGAGCACCAAGTGCGATGCACCAAGAAAGAAGTGCGCGTGGCTGGAACTTAGCAAGAATACCTGCACCAACGAAACGACCTACCATCATACCTCCCCAGTAGAGAGAAAGGAGAGAAGTAGCCAACTGAGTTGCCTCAGCACCGTCGTAGCCAATCGACTGAATCTTATAAGGGAGCATGGATGGAACACCAATTTCTACACCCATATACATGAAGATACCGAGAGCGCCTAACCAAACGTGTGGATATTTGAAAACACTGCTCTTCTCTACAAGCTTCTCACCTGCTTCTTCGCTCTGCTTACCTTCATCAATCTTAGGCAACTTCAAGAACACAAGAATCAGACAGATAAGGAGCGTGAAAACACCAAGTCCGAGGAATGGACCAGGCACTGCCTCTGGCTTTGCTGCTTGTCCACGGATAATTGCGTATGTGACGAACATTGGAGCTACAGTTGTAGCAACTGAGTTCAATGCCTGACTGAGAGTCATACGGAAAGCACCCTTCTCAGGGCTACCAAGTACCATCACGTATGGATTTGCAACATTCTGAAGCATCACCACACCCATGGCAACGAGACACATACAGCCGAGGAACACTGCGTAAACATTGCCTCCAGAGCCGATGGCGTTGGATATACCCATAGAGTTGATAATGAATCCAATACCTGCAACTGCAAGACCAAGAATCAGAGTTCCCTTGTAACCAATCTTGCTCATCAAGAGAGCGAAAGGTATTGACAAAAGGTATGCACCATAGAATGCGGAATTGACATATTGTCCTTGCTGTGCATTCAAGTTAAATGCTTCAGAGCAGAATGCAATCATTGAGTTGTTCATTGTTGTGATAAATCCGATGAGGAAGCACACAATGAATACAACTACAAGTGCGAACGTATAGTTCGGCTTTTGATTTGGTTGTGACATTTTCGAATATAATTAATAATTAGAATTTCAAAGAATGATTGATTGGTCCACTATTTTACGACACCAAACTTATAAATAGTTGTCTGCTTATAAGTTTCACCTGGGTTGAGAACAGCAGAAGGGAAGTAAGGGCGGTTTGGACTGTCTGGGAAGTGCTGAGCTTCGAAGCAGATACCACTTCGGCGAGGGAATGTGCTTCCATGCTGTCCTGGATAACCTGTAGCCCAGTTGTCTGTGTAGCACTGAACGCCTGGCTCTGTTGTCCAGCATTCCATTGTACGACCTGAATGAGGTTCTGTGATGCGAGCAGCAAACGAGAGTTCTCCTGGCTCCTTCTTGTTGAGTACCCAACAGTGGTCGTAGCCTGCACCATTCTTGCACTGAATATTGTCTGCATCAATGTCTTGACCTATAGGCTTTGGAGTAGTAAAATCAAATGGAGTGCCTTTCACGCTGTCAATCGTTCCAAGAGGAATGGAAGTATCATCGATTGGAATATAGTGGTCAGCATTGATTTCGCAAATCAGGTCGTCAATAGTTGGAGTAGGGTTTGCAATACCTGCCAAAGCAAAGAAGCCGTGGTTTGTCATGTTGACGATGGTTTTCTTGTCTGTGAAACCGATGTAGTCAATCACGAGGTCGCAATCATCTGTCCAAGTGTAAGTCACCTTCATATCGAGCTTGCCAGGGAAACCTTCTTCCATGTCGGCAGCCACATAGTGAAGTTCTACTGCATTCTCTGCAATCTGCTTTGCATCCCACACACGAGCATGGAAACCTGTAGGTCCTCCGTGCAAAGCGTTTGGTCCATTGTTGATGGCAAGGCTGTACTCTTTTCCGTCAAGGGTGAATTTTCCCTTGCAAATACGGTTGCCATAGCGTCCGATAAGGGTAGAAAGAAATGGTTCTGGACTGGAGATTACATCGTCGATGTTGTCGTGACCTTGTATCACGTTTGCAACATTTCCATCTCGGTCTGGAACCATTATAGCTACAAGTGCTCCACCATAGTTTGTTACTGCAACTTCGTAGCCTGCTTTGTTTGTCAGGATGTAGAGGCCTGTCTGCTTTCCGTCAACCACTTTCTGGAAATCTGCAGCCTTCAATCCCGAAAGATTGTTCTGAACTGTGCTCATTTTTATTACACGATTATTTAGTTAAAAGAAATTCATGTTCTTAAAGTCTATTTAAAGGACTTGGTATTGGATGTATTTTATAATGCTCGGAGCAGTGATTTTTTGCTCTTGCACAAAATCTATTGCAAATAAAACGATTTTTTTTGAATGAAACGAATATATTACTATTAAATTTTCAAAAAAAATATTTTTTCACTCTTTTATTTAAAGAAAACCCGTATATTTGCACTCGATTTTACGAGGGGTAACCCACTACACATTATTTATATTTATATAAGTATTTAGTTTTGAGTTCTAAGTTTATCCACATCGCTGCAAAGCCAATTTACTTTGAACTTTCCACTTTTTACTTTTTTATGGTTTAAGTCACAATATTTATGGCGAAACATCTCAAAATAGACGAACTCACTAAGGGTAACATTTGGACTATTACTGAAACCGAACTTAACCAAATGCTGATTGAAGGCAAGAAGCACGAAGGATGGGCGGAGAATGAAACACATTACATGAACATCATTCGTCCCGTTTTCGACATTGTTTATCTTGATAGAAAAGACGATGCACAGGTGCGCCGTTTGGAAAATGAGCATTACGACATTTTCTCAACTCCTAACGAGGGCGACTTCAATGCTATTGCCATCCGAAAGCATAAAATTAATAAAATCACAGACCTCACTCTTGAGAACATTGCTCATCTTCTCCCTGAGGAGGTGTTGGCTCTGATTGAAAGAAATTTGGGTACAGGATGGAAAGGTCTTTCTCTTGCTATTCAAGATATTATTGAGTCAGCATTCTTTGTAGATTGTGCAGAGCTTCCTGAATATGCCATGCATCGTGCAGGAGGACTTATCGACAGAAGAAAAGAGGATGGTTATTCTGTTTTGGAAATTCCAAGAGGCAACTGGATAGAAGGTATTTTCCTCAAACCAAAACCTAAAGTTGAAAAGATTCGTTTCTCATCTCAAACTGATTTCGGAGATGATAAGGATACCGAAGAAGATGATGAAGAACTCGACAACGATGATGAACTGGAAGAAGATGATGATGTAGATGCTGATGAAAGTTTAGACGACGAGGAAGATGAGGAAATCGAAGAGGATGAAGATAATCCAAACTTGGAGGATATTGATTCTCTCGATGTTATCGATGAAGAAACGGACGATTAATCATATTTATCTTATGGGGCTGACATGGATTTGACAGCAAGATGAGGTGGTACGTAAGCATGCAGAGCGCTGATAACAGGCTCTCAAATCTCAGTTATCAAACAATTATCTGGCGAAAACACTTACGCTCTCGCTGCTTAATCGAAGTATAGTAGATTAGCTTTATCCCTTTGCCAGGCGAAGGGACGAGACATCGCCCTGAAAGCTATCCGTCCCGAAGCGTTCAGATCCGCGGTGTAGGAAAATCGGGAATAGTTCGAGTTGGCCTCGCGGCTCGGATGAAATACTTAGAGGATAAGGCAGCAATTGGTGGTCCAGGTCTTGTTGCTGCACGAAAACCGAAGGCTGGAATAAGCATGTAGAAAGCGTATGGCTTCCTTGTTTGGACGAGGGTTCAATCCCCTCCAGCTCCACATAATTAAGAGAAAAAGCATCATTTACAAGTTGCTTTTTCTCTTTTCTTTTTTCTCTATAGGGGATGAAATGAAGTTCCTTCCCATTGTTTCATCCGTCAATCCCCAATAGCGTCAAAGTGAATCCCCAATAGCTCTGAAGTGGCGACCCTATAGCGTAAAAGTAGTGACCCTATAGCGCAGAAGTTGTGCCCCTATAGCGTAATAGTTGTGTCCCTGTCGCGTAGGAGTAATGCCCCTGTCGCGTAACATTATAGTCCCTATCGAGAAAAACCTTCATTAATCATAATTGTTAGTGTTGATGCAATTATCGCTCTTTGAATTGAAGATTTATTATCATTTTGGGCAAATAAGAGATTAAATTGTAAGCCGATGGCTAAATTATGATGAAAAATGTTTGGAATGTGGGGAAAAAGTTGTAACTTTGCCATGTTTTAATAAAACCTATCGTTTAGAATCATCTAAAAATGACATTAAGCACAAGCATTATTCTAGTCGTCGTGGAACGAGTGGTCGTCAAGAAGAATCAATCTTGTCGTGAGAATGCGCGTGTTTGTATATAGTTTTTATTATATATGTGATAGAGCCTTTCTTGCGATGAGCAGGGAGGGCTTCTTTTTTGTAGGTTATGCCCTGCAATTCATCATCGTTCAGATACTCGTAATTCTAAGGAATCATCTATTAAATCATTTCATTTAGATATAAATTAATTAAGATATGAAACATCAGTTAAGAAGTGCAGTTTGCACAGAAGGTCGCCGTATGGCAGGAGCCCGCGCTTTGTGGGTAGCCAATGGTATGAAACGAGAAATGTTTGGTAAGCCTATCATTGCTATTGTCAATTCTTTCACTCAGTTTGTTCCTGGACACACTCACTTGCATGAGGCTGGCCAGATTGTGAAGGAAGAAATAGAGAAGTTAGGTTGCTATGCAGCTGAATTCAACACAATTGCCATCGACGATGGTATCGCAATGGGACACGATGGTATGCTCTATTCATTGCCAAGTCGTGACATCATTGCAGATTCTGTTGAATATATGTGCAATGCTCACAAGGCTGATGCCATGATTTGTATCTCCAACTGCGATAAGATTACTCCAGGTATGCTGATGGCGGCTATGCGCCTGAATATCCCTGCTGTATTTGTGAGTGGTGGTCCTATGGAGGCTGGTAAGTGGAAGGGTGAAAACCTCGACTTGATTGCTGCTATGGTGAAGGGTGCTGACAAGACGGTGACTGATGAAGAACTTGCAGAGATTGAAAATCGTGCTTGTCCTGGATGCGGTTGCTGCTCTGGTATGTTCACAGCCAACTCGATGAATTCCTTGACAGAAGCTATCGGCTTGTCTCTTCCTGGCAATGGAACAATTCTCGCCACTCATGTGAATCGTAAGGAATTGATGAAGCAGGCAGCACGTCAGATTGTGAAGAATGCGTTGGCATATTATGAGGATGGAGACGAGAGCGTTCTTCCTCGCAATATTGCTACTCGTGATGCCTTCCTCAATGCCATGTCTCTCGATATTGCTATGGGTGGCTCTACCAATACGATTCTGCATTTGTTGGCAGTTGCACAAGAAGCAGGCGCAGATTTCAAGATGTCTGATATTGACAGATTGAGCCGTAAGGTGCCTTGCCTTTGCAAGTTGGCGCCAAATACACAGAAGTATAGTGTGCAAGAATGTGGACGTGCTGGTGGTATTCTTGGCATTCTTGGCGAATTGGCTAAGGGCGGATTACTCCAGACTAACGTAAAGCGTGTGGACGGTGCTACTCTTGCTGAAGACATTGAAAAATACTCTATCTTGAAGGAGCAGATTGACCCAGAGGCACAGCGCATTTATGAGAGTGCTCCTGCTGGTGTGTTCTGCAACAAGCTCGGTGTGCAGGATACGAAATGGGAAAGCCTTGACTACGACCGTGCCAACGGATGTATTCGTGACATAGAACATGCTTACACCAAGGATGGTGGCTTGGCTGTTCTCTTTGGAAACATTGCACAGGACGGATGCGTTGTGAAGACAGCAGGTGTGGATGAAAGCATCTGGCACTTTGAAGGTCCTGCAAAGGTGTTTGACTCTCAGGAAGATGCTTGTGAGGGCATCCTTGGCGGTAAAGTACAGAAAGGCGATGTGGTCGTCATCACGCACGAAGGTCCTAAGGGTGGACCTGGTATGCAGGAAATGCTTTATCCAACCAGCTACATCAAGTCGATGCACATGGGCAAGGAGTGCGCACTTATCACGGATGGTCGATTCTCTGGCGGTACTTCAGGTTTGTCCATTGGACACATCTCTCCAGAGGCTGCTTCGGGAGGCAATATCGGTAAGCTGGTTGATGGTGACATCATTGTTATCGACATTCCAAGCCGTACCATCAATGTGAAACTCTCGGACGAAGAGTTGGCAGCGCGTCCTCAACAGCCCCTGAAACGAAATCGCGTGGTAAGCAAGTCGCTGAAGGCATACGCTCAGAGTGTGAGCTCGGCTGATAAGGGTGGCGTGAGAATCATTGAATGATATTCTATTTATTTCAGATAATAAGATAATATCCATACATTAAGAAATCTGTATATATGGCAGAAAGAATTTCAGGTGCAGAGGCGCTGATGCGCTCATTGGTAAACGAAGGCGTAGAGACGCTATTCGGTTATCCAGGTGGAGCTATCATGCCTGTTTACGATGCACTCTACGACTATCGTGATAGACTCAACCACATTTTGGTTCGCCATGAGCAAGGTGCAGTACATGCTGCACAAGGTTTTGCACGAGTAAGTGGAAAAGTGGGTTGCGCTATTGTTACCAGTGGACCTGGTGCTACCAATACCGTCACTGGTATTGCAGACGCAATGATTGACTCCACGCCAATGGTAGTGATTTGTGGACAGGTGGGAACATCCCTTCTGGGTACAGATGCATTCCAAGAGGTCGATGTGGTAGGTGTCACTTCCCCTATTTCGAAATGGAGTTATCAGATTCGTCGTGCAGAAGATGTGGCTTGGGCTGTGTCGCGTGCTTTCTATATTGCAAAGAGTGGACGTCCTGGACCTGTGGTTCTTGACTTTGCCAAGAATGCACAGACTGCCATGGTGGATTACGAACCTGCCAAGGTGGATTTCATTCGTTCTTATCAGCCTATTCCTCCGATGGACAAAGACGTTATCAAGAAAGCTGCCCAGATGATCAATGAATCGGTAAAACCTTTTGTGTTGGTTGGTCAGGGTGTGGAACTTGGTGATGCACGTGAGGAATTGAAAGAATTCCTTGAGAAAGCTCAAATGCCTGCTGGTTGCACGTTGCTTGGACTTTCTGCACTGCCTTCGGACCATCCATTGAACATGGGTATGCTCGGTATGCATGGAAATTTGGGTCCTAATGTGATGACGAATCAGTGTGATTTGCTCATTGCAGTGGGTATGCGTTTCGACGACCGTGTGACAGGTAATCTGAAGACATACGCTAAGCAAGCTAAGATAATTCACTTCGATATCGACCCTTCCGAAATTGATAAGAATGTGAAGGTGGATTTGGCTGTATTGGGTGATTGTAAGCAGACCCTTGCTGCTGTGACAGAATTGTTGGATGAAACCACTCATCAGAGTTGGATTGATGGTTTCAAACCATACGCAGAGAAGGAGTATAATAAAGTGATAGATAAGGCTATTCATCCAAAGTCTGGAGCTCTGCTCATGGCAGAAGTGGTTCGCAAGGTGAGTGAGGCTTCGAATAATGAAGCAATCCTCGTTACGGATGTGGGGCAGAATCAGATGTTTGGATGCCGCTATTTCAAATTCACAAAAGGACGCAGTGTTGTAACTTCAGGCGGATGCGGTACAATGGGATTCGGACTTCCTGCTGCTATCGGTGCCACTTTCGGTGCTCCAGAACGAACGGTGTGTCTGTTCTGTGGTGATGGTGGTCTTCAGATGACGATTCAGGAATTGGGTACCATCATGGAACAGGGTGCTCCTGTGAAGATTATCTTGCTGAATAATAACTATTTGGGCAATGTGCGCCAATGGCAGGCCATGTTCTTCAATCATAGATATTCATTCACGCCAATGTTGAATCCTGATTACGAGTTGATTGCAAAGGCTTACGGCATTCCTGCTAAGACGGTGGTGGAACGTAAGGATTTGGATGCTGCTATCAAGGAAATGCTCTCGACAGATGGTCCATATTTGTTGCAGTGTGCAGTGCTTGAAGAGGACAACGTTTTGCCTATGACTCCTCCAGGAGCCAATGTGGATTGTATGATGCTTGAAGTGTAACCCATAGAAAAAGAGACATTTGACATGAATAATAATGTGAATCAAAATACAGATTGCTCCACATGTGGAAAATGTGCTGACACCGAGGAAACTCAGAAACAGATACAACAGGAAACATCGAAGCGAGCAAAACTCAGCAATGTGGATGCCAATGGAAATCCGCTCTACACATTCTTGATTTATTCTGAAAATACTCCAGGTTTGTTGAGTCAGATTACTGCTGTTTATACGCGCCGTCAGGTGAATATCGAAAGTCTGAATGTTTGTGCTTCATCCACCCCAGGCGTGCATAAATTCACTGTAACGAGCTATTGCACGGAAGAGATGGCTAAGATGCTCACCAAGCAGATGGAAAAACGCATAGAGGTGCTGAGAGCAAGCTACTACACTGATGATGAGATTTTCATTTTGGAAACGTCTCTCATTAAGATTTCTACTCCAAGGATGCTTGAGGAAAAGAATGTGGGCAGAATTGTGCGTATGCATAATGCTCATATCGTTGAGGTGAATCCTACTTATGCAACTGTGGAAAAAACTGGTATCACAGCTGATATTCTTTCACTTTATGATAATCTTAATCAGTTGGGTGTTGTGTTGCAATTTGTTCGTTCCGGACGTATTGCCATCACGAAGAGTAGGGTAGAGCATCTTGATGAATATCTGGCAGAACGTGAGCGTGAGCGTCAGAATGAACTTTAGTTCTTGCATTCTAAGCAGGATGGATAGTAAATAAGAAGTTGAAAGATTGAATGCAGAAATTAGAAAGAAATCCCATTATTGTTGATCCATTCAATACGGACTTTGCAAAACGTTGGAGTTGGACAACATTGGGTAGGGCACTGCTCAATGCAGCGGAAAATCATGCCAAGGCACGTGGATTCGGAATGATGAATCTCAATGATGTGAACTACACGTGGGTGCTCTCGCGGCTCACTATCGAAATGGAGGAAATGCCCTCGGTGTATGAAAAGATTGAGGTTTGCACATGGATTGAAAACATCTATCGACTTTTCACGAATCGTAATTTTTCCATTGTTGGAGCAGATGGCAAGGCATACGGATATGCACGCAGCATTTGGGCAATGATTAATTACGACACACGTCAGCCTGCCAATTTGGAGAGTATTGAGGGATATAAATTCGAACCATATCTTGCTCCCGAAATTCCATGTCCTATTGAAAAGCAGGGTAGGGTAAGACCTCTCGATGCGGATAATTTTGTAAAGATGATTGATACGGAGTATTCCGACATCGATATGAATGGGCATGTGAATAGCATCAAGTATCTTGAGCACATCATGGATTTGTTTCCTATCGAGGCTTATCAGAATGGAAGAAACTTGAAGCGTATAGAACTTGCCTACATGGCAGAGAGTTATTATGGCGACAAACTCCTTCTCTATAAGCGCGATGTGGATGATAACACTTTCGATGTAGAAGTGCGAAAGCTGAAAAAAGAAGATGCTGAGGCGGGTGATTTAAGCTTTGACGAATATCAACAGAGAAGCGAAACAATTCTAAGAAGTAGCCTTGTATTTCAATAAATTGTAAGTAAATTATCCATATTTGCGAGAAATTGATTATCTTTGCAAAGAATTTGATTTTTAAGGCAAAAAGTTAGTTCAACACATATAAATTTTTATTTAAAATGGCAAAAATGAATTTTGGTGGCGTTATCGAAGAGGTAATGACACGTGAAGAGTTCCCATTGGAGAAAGCTCGTGAAGTATTGAAGAACGAGACTATCGCCGTTTTGGGTTATGGTGTTCAGGGTCCTGGTCAGGCTTGTAACCTTCGTGACAATGGCTTCAACGTAATCGTTGGTCAGCGTCAGGGTAAGACTTACGATAAGGCAGTTGCTGACGGATGGGTACCTGGTGAAACTCTCTTCTCTCTTGAAGAGGCAGCTGAAAAGGGTACAATCGTTTGTCTTCTTCTTTCGGATGCAGCTCAGATGCAGCTTTGGCCATCAATCAAGCCTCACCTCACAGCAGGTAAGACTCTCTATTTCTCACACGGTTTTGCAATCACTTGGAACGATCGCACAGGTGTAGTTCCACCAAAGGACATTGATGTTATCATGGTGGCTCCTAAGGGTTCGGGTACATCTCTTCGTACCATGTTCCTCGAAGGTCGTGGATTGAATTCTTCATACGCAGTTTATCAGGATGCTTCAGGTCATGCACTCGAGAAGGTGCTTGCCTTTGGTATTGGTATTGGTTCTGGTTATTTGTTCGAAACTACATTCAAGCGTGAGGCAACTTCCGACCTCACTGGTGAGCGTGGTTCTTTGATGGGTGCTATTCAGGGTTTGCTCCTTGCACAGTACGAAGTGCTCCGTGAGAATGGACACACTCCATCTGAGGCTTTCAATGAAACTGTTGAGGAGCTCACTCAGTCGCTGATGCCTCTCTTCGCAAAGAACGGTATGGACTGGATGTACGCTAACTGCTCTACTACAGCTCAGCGTGGTGCTCTCGACTGGATGGGTCCTTTCCATGATGCTATCAAGCCTGTTGTTGAGAAGCTCTATCACAGTGTAGTAACTGGTAACGAGGCTCAGATTTCTATCGATGCAAACTCAAAGCCAGACTATCGCGTAGGTCTCGAGAAGGAACTCAAAGCATTGCGTGAGAGCGAAATGTGGCGCACTGGTGAAGTTGTTCGTAAGCTTCGTCCTGAAAACGACTAATATCCTTACGTATTCAATAATTAAGTTAAGAGAATGTGTCTATTGTGAGATGCATTCTCTTCTTTTTTGTATATAGCATCATGATAATGGGGTTGTACTCCTACGCGATAGGGGATTGACTCTTACGCTATTGGGGACGTACTTCTACGTTATAGGGGATTGACGAAAACTTTATAGGGGACAAACTCGAGTTAATCCCCTATAAAACTTTAGTTGTGTCCCTATAACGTTTTGGTCGTGACGGTGTAGCGTTTTAGTCGTGAAGGTGTAGCGTTTTAGTTGTGTTGGTGTAGTTTAGTTTGATTGAAGGTATTGGGCTAACATTTCGGCGCAGCGCTCTCCATCTATACCTGCTGATACGATTCCGCCGGCATAGCCTGCTCCTTCTCCGCATGGGAAAAGACCTTGCAAACGGATATGTTGTAAGGTTTCTCTATCACGTAGGATTCGGACTGGGGAACTGGTTCGCGTTTCCACTCCAATCATGGTGGCTTCATTCGTGAGAAATCCATGAGAGGATTTTCCGAAATTTAAGAAACCTTGCTTGAGACGGGATGTGATGAATTGAGGCATCCAAAAATGTATGGGTGTGGAGATAAGTCCCGCAGCATAAGAGGTATTTGGCAAATCGTAGGAAAGTCGTCGATTCACAAAATCCGACATGCGCTGAGCTGGTGCTGTTTGACGTCGATTTCCTTGAATCCAAGCAATGCGTTCCAAATATTCTTGGAATTCCATCATTGCAAGTGGAGACTTCAAGTCCTGAATCGTACCTTTTTCCATGAGAGTAGGGTCAGCAAGGTCTTCTGTATGTAGTTCCACCAACATTCCACTATTGCTCCAAGGAGAATTTCGCTGAGAGGGGGACATGCCATTTACCACAATTTGTTCAGGTCCACTTGCCGCAGGAACGACAATACCTCCAGGACACATGCAAAAACTATAGACTCCACGTCCTTCCACCTGAGTAACAAAGGAATATTCGGCAGTAGGAAGATATTTCCCTTTGCCATATTTGTTGTGGTATTGGATTTGGTCTATCAATTCGGCAGGATGCTCCAAACGCACACCCACAGCTAAATCTTTTGCTTCGATTTCTATGTTATTGGCATGGAGCCAACGATACACATCGCGTGCAGAATGGCCTGTGGCAAGAATGATGGCAGAAGCATGGATTTCTCCATTCTTTTGCAAATGGCTCGATTCATCCGAACACTCATATCGAATTCCTTTTACTTTCTCTCCCTCTATCAGAATATCTGTCATTTTGGTTTGGAAATGTACTTCTCCTCCACAACGAATAATGGTGTTTCGCATGGCTTCAATCACTCTGGGAAGTTTGTCTGTTCCGATGTGAGGATGCGCATCAATGAGAATTGATGTAGAAGCACCATGCTGACAGAACACATTGAGAATCTTATCCACATTTCCTCGCTTTTTGCTGCGCGTGTAGAGTTTTCCATCCGAAAACGCACCAGCACCACCTTCTCCAAAACTATAATTTGATTCTGGATTCACCAAATGCTCGCGAGAAATCTTTGCAATGTCCTTTCTTCGTGTATGAACATCTTTCCCTCGTTCTACTACGATAGGACGAATGCCCAATTCAATCAAACGAAGTGCTGCAAATAATCCTCCAGGACCTGCACCCACAACGATAGCTTCAGTGTGTCCCTCCACATTTTGATATTCTGTGCGGATAAATTCCTCATCCTCAGGCTGTTCGTTCAAATAGACTCGAACTTTCAAATTGACATAGATAGTGCGCTGCCGTGCATCAATGCTACGTTTCAGCACTCTAACGTGAGTGATGTCCTTGGAATTGATGCCTTTATCTGTGATGAGAAAGCGAGAGATGGATTCCTCACTGGCTGCCTGCTCTGGCAGAATTCGGATTTGATATTCTTGAATCATGAAGGGATTTACGGATTTGAGAATTGACGATGAAGCGATTTATAGATGCAAAGGTAAGGTTTTTATTCGATAATTTGGCAATGAGAAGATTTCTTTCTATTTTTGTGAGAAATTATTTAAGTCTTTTAATATTGGATAATCATGAAAGAAGTGGTGATGTTCCTTCGTCAATTGAAGGCGAATAACAATAAAGAATGGTTTACGGAGCATAAAGCAGAGTACCAATCCGTTCAAGCAAAATTCAATGCGTTTTGTGAAGAGTTGATTCATAGGATTGAAGAGTTCGACCCATCTGTGCGAGGATTGACACTGAAGGATTGTACCTACCGCATTTACAGAGATTTGCGCTTCTCTAAGGATAAATCTCCTTATAAAACTCACATGGGTGTATATGTTTGTAGAGGAGGCAAGAAGTCGGGGTATTCAGGTTATTATTTCCATGTGGCAGCAGGTAATGAAACGGACGAAATCATGAATTCGCACATATTGGCAGTGGGAGATTATTGCTTCGAGCCTAAGGTATTGAAAACGATACGTGAGGATATTGTGAATGGGGATGGCGATTTCGATGATATTGTGCGACATCAATTAGATGCTCGATTGAAGTTTAGTGAAGCTGACAAATTGAAGAGAGTGCCTCAAGGATTCCCTGCTGATTCTCCTTGGGCTGAGTATCTCAAACTCAAAGTCTTTTGTCCTGTTTTTGAGCCAGACGATTCGTTTGTCTTTGATAAGAATCTGTGTGCCAACGTGGCAGAAATCTTCAAGACGGGAAAATCTTTCTTGGATTATGTGAATCGTGCTATTGATTACGTAAGAGAGGAGATGTGAATCAGGGATTTATAGGATTATTTTGGATTCTTCATTCTACTCACATCACTTTATCATTTTTGTCAAGGATTTAAAGGATTAAAAGGATTCTTGATAAATGAAAATGCTTTTAAAATGAAAAAGCCTTCTGCAATGGTGCGGAAGGCTTTACTATTTTAGATAAACTGCTGAGATTTAGAAATCTGCAGTCTTTGGAGTGCGTGGGAAAGGAATAACATCGCGGATGTTCTGCATGCCTGTTACGAAGAGGATGAGACGCTCGAAACCAAGTCCGAAACCACCATGAGGACAAGTGCCATACTTACGAGTATCGAGATACCACCACATATCCTTCATAGGAATCTGACGTTCCTCGATTTCGCCCATCAACTTGTCGTAGTTCTCTTCACGAACAGAACCACCAATGATTTCGCCAATCTGAGGGAAGAGTACATCGGTACCTTGAACCGTCTTTCCATCCTCGTTAATCTTCATGTAGAATGCCTTGATTTCCTTTGGATAGTCGGTCATGATGACAGGCTTCTTGAAGTGTTCCTCCACGAGGTAGCGCTCATGCTCGCTGGCGAGGTCGCATCCCCAATAAACTGGGAACTCGAACTTCTTCTTGCCGCTTGCAATGGCTTCTTCCAGAATCTTGATTCCTTCAGTGTAAGGAAGACGAACGAAATCTGTGCTAACTACAGAATTGAGACGCTCGAGGAGAGTCTTGTCAATCATCTTGTTAAGGAACTCGAGGTCGTCCTTGCAATTATCGAGAGCCCACTGCACACAATACTTGATGAATTCCTCTTCGAGGTCCATGAGGTCCTGCAAGTCGATGAAAGCAACTTCAGGTTCAATCATCCAGAACTCTGCCAAGTGGCGAGGCGTGTTGGAATTCTCAGCACGGAAAGTAGGACCGAAAGTGTAAATCTGTCCGAGTGCTGTGGCACCCAATTCACCCTCGAGTTGTCCACTCACTGTGAGGGAAGTGCTCTTGCCGAAGAAATCGTCATCATATATGATGCTTCCGTTTTCATCCTTCTTCAGGTCGTAAAGGTTCTTGGTGGTAACCTGGAACATCTGACCTGCGCCTTCGCAATCGCTTGCTGTAATGATAGGAGAGTGGAAATAGAAAAATCCTCTATCGTGGAAGAACTTATGGATGGCAATTGCCATGTTGTGACGAATGCGGAAAACAGCACCGAATGTGTTGGTACGCAGGCGGAGATGAGCATGCTGACGCATAAACTCAAAGCTCTGTCCTTTCTTCTGCATTGGGTAATCGCTTGGACAGGTACCAAGTACCTCTATTTCGGTAGCTTGGATTTCACTTGCCTGGCCTTCACCGGGACTCTTCACGAGTATTCCATTCACACTGAGACAAGCGCCTGTGGTGATGAGTTTGAACATTTCCTCATCGAATTTCTCTACATCGGCAACAATCTGCACGTTCTTGATGATGGACCCATCATTGAGTGCTATGAAGTTTACGGATTTAGAACTACGCTTGGAGCGTACCCATCCCTTCACGTTTACAATTGTGCCATAGTCCTCGCGCTTGAGAACATCAACAATTTTTGTTCTACGAATCTTTTCCATTATTATGTTTATTATTCAAAAGAGCCCATGTGGAGCATAGCAACTTCTTGCTCTGTGAGATAGCGCCAGTCGCCACGCTTGAGTCCCTTCTTTGTGAGACCTGCGAACATTACGCGGTCGAGTTTCAATACACGGTAACCCAGTGATTCAAAAATACGGCGCACGATGCGGTTCTTGCCAGAGTGGATTTCAATACCCACCTGCTTCTTGTCGGTATCAGAAGCATAGCTGATAGCATCTGCATGCACTTCACCATCCTCCAGCGTGATACCATCTGCAATTTGCTTCAAATCTGCTGCTGTTGCATTGTGGTCGAGATATACATGGTAAATCTTCTTCTTGAGGAACTTAGGGTGAGTGAGCTTACTTGCCAAGTCGCCATCGTTAGTGAAGAGAAGAACACCTGTTGTGTTGCGGTCGAGACGTCCTACAGGATAGATTCTTTCGCGACATGCATCCTTCACGAGTTCCATCACAGTTTTGCGCTGCTGAGGATCATCACTTGTAGTGACATAGTCCTTTGGCTTGTTGAGAATCACATAAACTTTCTTTTCGAGGGTAACGAGCTGGTCGTGGAAATGGATTGTGTCGGTACGCTGAACCTTTGTTCCGAGTTCTGTAACGATTTCGCCGTTTACCTTCACCACACCTGCCTGAATGAACTGGTCTGCCTCGCGACGAGAGCAAACACCTGCATTTGCAAGGAACTTGTTCAAGCGGATTGGTGCATCTGGGTCCTCGATATATTCCTTATATTCGATACGTTTTTTCTGAGAGTACTTGGCATTTGGATTGTAGCCACCTCCGCGCTGCTTGAAGCCTTGATTGCGCTGGTTGTTGTAGCCGCCACCGAATCCACCGCCACGTTGGTTGTTGTAGCCACCACCACGTTGGTTGTTGTAGCCTCCGCGCTGATTGTTGTATCCACCGCGCTGGCCTCCGAAGTTGCCTCCGCGCTGATTGTTGTAGCCACCACGTTGGTTGTATCCACCGCCATTGTTATATCCACCACGCTGGTTGTAACCTCCGTCATTGTTGCCTTGACGATAGCCCTGGGAGAAGCTGTTCTGACGTGGACGATAACCTCCCTGGTCGTCATAGCCATTTCCGCCAAAACCACCACGGTTGTTATTGTACTGAGGACGCTGTCCATATCCTCCGTTGTTTCCATTGTTCCTTCCAAATCCTTCTGGACGGAAACCCTGCTGATTGTTGTTATTGTATCCACGCTCTGAACTATTGAAACGTGGACGACGTGGACGTTCGCCATTTCCACCATTTGTGTTGAAACGAGGGCGCTGGCCTGCATTTCCTTCACGGTTGAATGAGCGATAACCTTCACGACCACCCTCATTTTCTTTATTATCTGCAGAAGGGTTATTGTTCTGCCATTCTTCTAATTCACTCATAGTTTAAAAAATGTTTAATTCTTTGAAATTAATTGATTGATAAATAATTATTTAGTTAAACACATTTCTGCCATCCTCTCGGATGGAAAAAGTAATTTAAATATAATCGTTTTGATAAATTCTTGGAGAGTTTAAGAGTTTAGTGCTGAATGCTTATTGTAAAACTGTAACTTTGTAAAATTGTAACATTGTAACACTGTAACACTGTAACGTTGTAACAATAAATTTGATTAGATGCCAGTGTAAGTGTGTGGAGTGATAGCTCGAAGTTCTGCTTTCACGCTTTCAGAAACGTCAAGTCCCTCGATGAAATTGCGGATGCTATCTTCTGTGATAGCGGAATTGGTGCGTGTCAGCGCCTTCAGAGCTTCGTAAGGATGAGGATAAGCCTCACGTCGGAGAACTGTTTGGATGGCTTCAGCACACACAGCCCAGCAGTTGTCCAAATCGCGATTGATGGCATCTTGATTCAGGAGCAGTTTGCGAAGTCCTTTCAGCGTGCTCTGGATGGATATAAGCATGTGCCCCATAGGAACACCCACGTTGCGAAGCACGGTGGAATCTGTCAAATCACGCTGCAAACGGCTTACAGGAAGTTTCTGAGCCAAGTGTGCGAGGATTGCATTTGCCATGCCGAGGTTTCCTTCCGAATTCTCGAAATCGATTGGATTCACCTTGTGAGGCATTGCACTCGAGCCCACTTCGCCTGCCTTGATTTTCTGCTTGAAATATTCCATGGAAACATACATCCAAAAGTCGCGGTCCAAGTCGATGATGATGGTGTTGATGCGACGCATGGCATCGAAAATAGCACCAAGATTATCATAGTTAGAAATCTGAGTAGTCCATTGTTCGCGTTCCAATCCCAATTTCTCGCTTACGAATTTGTTTCCAAATGCCTTCCAATCATACTGAGGATAAGCCACGTGGTGCGCATTGTAGTTTCCTGTTGCTCCACCAAATTTCGCTGTGATTTTGCAGGCTTTCAGCAGCTGCAGTTGCTCCGTGAGTCGATACACATACACCATCACTTCTTTGCCGAGTCTGGTAGGGGATGCAGGCTGTCCGTGAGTCTTTGCCAGCATAGGAATGTCTTTCCATTCGTCAGCATATTCCTGCAGTTGCTGGATGAGCTCCTCGATTTGTGGATAATACACCTCCTGGAGTGCATCTTTGATGGAGAGAGGAACAGAAGTGTTGTTGATGTCTTGGCTTGTCAGACCGAAGTGGATGAACTCCTTGTATTCGTCGAAATTACCAATTTTATCGAGTTCTTCCTTGATGAAATATTCCACAGCTTTCACATCGTGGTTCGTCACCTTTTCGATGTCCTTCACGCGCTGAGCATTCTCTTCCGAAAAGTTGCGGTAGATGTCTCGAAGTGTTTCAAAGAGGGAACTATCAAAAGATTCCAACTGAGGCAGTGGAAGCTCGCAAAGTGTAATAAAGTATTCGATTTCAACTCTCACGCGATACTTAATCAGTGCGTATTCAGAGAAGTAGGAAGCCAAGTCCTGTGTCTTGCTTCTGTATCGACCATCAATAGGTGAAACGGCCGTAAGTGCATCAAGTTTCATTTTCTTAATCTTTTGATATAGAATAAGTGAAATAATGAATTCATCCAAAAAGTCACCTCTATTTCCTCCATCACTGGAGAGATTTTAGTTCTTGCTATTCTACACTAATTGGATGCTGTTATCTTCTTTAATTCTTTATATGTAGGTTGTGAAATATTGTCAAAACTCCTTTCTAACGGTAGTTCTTCTTTCTATTCTTTGCAAAAATAACTCTTTTTTCGGGAATTCTTGGTGTCTTCCGACAAAAATCATCCCAAAAGCGATTCTTTTTATGACTTTTTAAGTTTCTTCTCCACTGAAGGTATGCGAAATGCAGTGTAAAGTTCGAAAACAACAAAGATGGAGAAAGGCATAAGCCACAAGGAAGTGCGGTAGAAAACAGGGCGAGTCAAGCCGAAAAATGAATAGAATCCATTCGGGGTGTTGATGAGGACGGCAGCCAAAAGAAGTACTATCGTACCAAACATGCGTTGACGATACAATCGGCGCAAATTGAAGTCTATATTCTTGTTGGTTGAAATGGCATAATCTCCTTGTTCCCCACAAATTCGCCCCACAGCAAAAAGCACAGCTCCTACGGCAAAGCACCATCCTGCCCATTGTGGAAGAAATAGCCACATGGCAGTACCTATAAGCACGATGACTTCGCCCACTTGTGCTGCCCAAAGCAATCCTTTGTTCTTGGTTTCGTTCTCCTTACTCATGATTCTTCAATTCAAAATGAATTTGGATATAACAGTATGCTGGCAATGCTCATAGCACACACCATCACTCATCCTCAATGATAAAGACATCCTCGTTGGAAGTTTTCATGAAGTATTTTTCGCGAGCCACTTTTCTCACGGCTTCCGGATCTTTCTTCAGTCGTTCCAATTCCTTATTGTCCTTATTGAACTTTTGTCTTTGCTCTTTGATTTTCATCTGCAGTTCCGTGATTTCCACTTTTCTCTTGTAGCGTTCACGAAGGCAATGCTCACCCACGAAGCCTATCATGGCAATGAAAATACCCAAGGCTACCATGTACTTGATGGAATATTTGAATTTGGAATAGAAATTTTTCACTGCTTGATTCATAGGTTTCTTCTGAATTTGTCTGTGTGTGTGAATTGGGTCTTGTTGTCGTGTGTGGAGTGGATTCTTATCGAAAAATGAAAAAGGACTGAAACTACGTCGAGAGTCTCAATCCTACGCTGAAGTTGAGTGTGGGCGTTGACGGATTCGAACCGCCGACCCTCTGCTTGTAAGGCAGATGCTCTGAACCAGCTGAGCTAAACGCCCTAATTATTTAGCTTTGCAAATGTACGCAGTTTTTTTGACATATCAAGTATTTATTCCTATTTTTTCATGTTTTTTTGTTGGAAGTGTTGCATAATGCTAAAATTACTCTCCAAAATGTTTAAGAAAATATAAATAGTTTTGTGGGTTGGAGTGGAAATCGTACTTTTGCGACATGATTAAATAATGTGGAAAGAAATGAAAAGTTTATTATACTCCATTGTTTCGTTGTCTTGCTTGCTCACTGCCTGTGCCAACCAATATTCCGTTAGGGGCACTTCGGCTGATACAATACTTGATGGACAAATGGCTTATATCAAGACTTTAGACAATAATGTGTATAAGGTGCTTGATTCATGCGAGGTGCTTCATGGGCAATTCCACATGTCGGGTCAACTCGATTCTCCGCTTTACGTCAATATCTTCATGGGTGAGAACAATTTCATTCCTATTGTCCTTGAAGAAGGAGAAGTGAAGATTGACATTGCCAATTCCCAAATCAAAATTGCTGGCACACCGCTCAACGACAAGCTTTACCGTTTCCTCACATCTCGCGATTCCTTGGCAATGCTTCGTGCCGAGTTGCCTAAGCGAGAGAGCCAGATGTATATTGATGGATACACACAAGATGAGATTATCGATGAATTGTCGGCTGCTGAAATGGAATATGGGCATGCTCAGGACAAATTGGAAACACAATTCATCAAGGACAATTACGACAATGTGTTAGGTACCACATGGTTTATACAGCTTTGCAATCAGGCTTTCAACATTTTCGGACATCCTACCACCACTCCTCAGATTGATGAAATCTACTTCGAAGCTCCCGAGTCCTTCAAGAACAACAAGGATGTGAAAGACTACATGAGAAGATGCGATGAGGAAGGAGCCTTGAAGAGTGAAAAATGAAAAAGCCTCACCCCCAACCCCTCTCCAAAGGGCGAGGGGAGTAGAATGAAGAGTGAAAAGTTCTTCTAAACATAAAAGAGCGATGCACCAACTGATGCACCGCTCTATTTTTTATTGTTGATTGGTTTTTATTTGTTCACGCTACGCAGCAATTATCCATTCATACTTAGGAGAAGTTCCTCGTTGCTGATGGTATTGTCCATATAGCGCTTCATGAGGTCCATTGCCTCCATGGAAGTCATGTCTGAAATATGCTTGCGGAGAATCCACATGCGGTTGAGAGTTGTCTGGTCTTGCAGCAATTCGTCGCGACGTGTAGAAGAAGCAATGAGATTGACAGCAGGGAACACACGCTTGTTGGAGAGTGTGCGGTCGAGCTGCAACTCCATGTTTCCTGTACCCTTGAATTCCTCGAAAATCACTTCATCCATCTTCGAGCCTGTATCGATGAGAGCCGTAGCAACGATGGTGAGGGAACCACCACCTTCAATGTTACGTGCTGCACCGAAGAAACGCTTAGGCTTCTGGAGTGCGTTGGCATCCACACCACCCGAAAGCACCTTACCCGATGCAGGGCTCACCGTGTTGTAAGCACGAGCAAGTCGAGTGATGGAGTCAAGGAAAATCACCACGTCGTGTCCACATTCCACCATGCGCTTTGCCTTCTCGAGCACGAGTCCTGCAATCTTCACGTGGTTTTCTGCTGGAGCATCGAAAGTGGAAGCAATCACTTCCGCATTCACGGTGCGAGCCATATCTGTTACTTCCTCAGGACGCTCGTCGATGAGCAGCATGATGAGGTAAGCCTCTGGGTGGTTTCTTGCGATGGAGTTGGCAATGTCCTTCATGAGGAGCGTCTTACCAGTCTTTGGCTGTGCCACGATGAGAGCACGCTGTCCTTTTCCGATAGGCGAGAAGAGGTCCACGATGCGCGAGGACTGACTGTCCTTTCCGTCGCCACGGCAAAGTTTGAATTTCTCGTTAGGGAAGAGTGGGGTGAGGAATTCGAAAGATACTCGGTCGCGTACCACTGAAGGGTCACATCCGTTTATCTTCAAGATGTTCACCAGCACGAAGAATTTCTCTCCATCCTTTGGAGGACGCACCGTGCCTTCTATCACATCTCCTGTCTTCAGTCCGTAGTGCTTCACTTGAGTCTGGTTCACATACACGTCGTCGGGCGAAGCCAGATAGTTGTAGTCTGAAGAGCGAAGGAATCCATAGTTGTCGATGATTTCGAGCACACCTGTGATGGTGATGATATTGCTGAAGTCGTACGCTTTCTGCTTAGGCACCTCCACAACCGGAGTCACTGGTGCCTCTGTGCGAGTCGTGTTGACAGTAGGGTTCAGATTGTTGTAGTTCTTGAAGAATTCCATCGGACTGCGTCCTGTTACCACTTCTTCTGCTGGAATGTCTTCCAAAATAATGAAATCGGATTCTTCGTCGTCGTAGTTTGAGAGCATGTTGCTCGTGTCTCCAATCTTGTTGTTCATGTCGTTTTCTTGGTAATTCTCAGCATCAGCACTTGGCTCTATTCTTGCGGGTTGCACATTGCTTGCATTCTCCATGCCATTTGCTGTGCTGCTTGCAGATGCCGTTCCATCCATGCTCGACATTTCCTGAATGATGAAATCCGACTCTGCTTCGTTGTTATCCTTGTTGTTGTCTTCTTCTATGAAATTGAGTTGAGCTTCCTGCACATCGCTCTTGCTTGCCAGCTCAGCCTCTTTTTCCAGTGTTTTCTTGCTTTTCTGTCCTGGCTTTCTGCCTCTTTTCTTAGGAGCCTCGGCAACTGCTTCTTCGGCTTTTTCCTCATTGCTTTCTTGAGCAGCGGCAGCCTTCTCGCTCTCTTGCGCTTGGCTCATTAATGCCTTTTCCTCGTCGGAAAGAGAACCAAACAGTGAACTGTCCACGCTTCTCATCACGGTCTTGTCCACCTTCTTTGCCTTCTCTTGGTTGGCTGTGTAAACGCGATCCACTTTCTGGATTCGGGTGCGCTTTCTCGAAGCCGTGGATTGGGTGGTAGTTTTCTCTGCGGCAGCTTTTGCCTGCTCCTCCAGAATTTCGTACACCAAGTCTCGCTCGCCCAAGCCGTTGCTGTTGATTTTGTATTCATCAGCAATTTCGCGCAATTCATCAAGTGTCTTGCCTGTAAGTTGTTCTTTGTTGTATTGTTGCATATATTTGAAAATGTATTGATTCTAAGGGATACATTAGATAGTAATCATCACGCTGAACCCACATGATGCGGCTGACGTGCACTACATGCACATAGCACGGCGGTTCAATTCCTCATCGATGAATCTTTTCGTCTGATTGTTTTTGTTGAAAATAGATGAATATGTAAACTGTGGTACTTGCTTTGTTATCCCCATCTTCGTTTGAATATTTTCTGTGAGCAAATCTCTCACTTCAAATAACGCTTTTCAATCCCTCGAAAAGGATGCTCGCACAGGATTCAATAAACTATAAAAACGAAGTTTTTGAAATGGGTAAATTGGGGCTTTGGGAATGCCTGAAGAATTCTTCCCAAAAGAATTTTCTCTAAAAACAATGCAAAATTACGCTTTTCCCGTGAAACTACCAAGGGATAGAGCGGAAAATGCGATATTTTTTTATCTGAAGAATTGTTTGGACAGGGTTTTTGAGGGCGATGGAGAGGACTTTCACAAGTTCTTGTTGATTTCGTCGATGTAGTTGAGCACATCGTCCTTGCCCATTTTCGAAGTGGCACTGGTGATGAAATGCGGAGGCAGTTCTTCCCACATCTCGCCCAGCACATTCAGGTATGCCTTCACTGAGCTTTGGATTTTCTGCCTCGAAATCTTGTCTGCCTTCGTGAAGATGATGGCAAAAGGCACTCCGTTCTCCCCAAGGAACTGGAAGAAATCGAGGTCTTTCTGCTGGGGTTCGTGGCGTATGTCGATGAGGACGAAGAGGCAGGTGAGTTGTTCCCTTTCGAGCACATAATGGCTGATGAGGTTCCACAGCTTGTCCATCTCGCGCTTGCCTCTCTGTGCAAATCCGTAGCCCGGCAAATCGACGAGGTACCACTCCTTATTTATAATAAAGTGGTTCACCAGCATGGTTTTGCCTGGAGTGGAGGACGTCATTGCCAATTTGTTTCTGCCTGTCAGCATATTGATAAGGCTCGACTTGCCCACGTTCGACCTCCCGATGAAAGCATATTCAGGAAGGTCTGTCTGAGGGCACATGTCAGCTCTCGGGCTGCTGCATTGGAATTCTGCTGAATTGATGATCATATCTGTTTCTTTGGATTTTCTTTGTTAAGGGTGGGGAAGTACTTCGGTTTTATTCCATCTCGCTCAGTTCCAGCCAGCGCATTTCCTTCTCGTCGAGTTCGTCTTGGAGGATGGGAAGCCGTTTCGACATCTGCGTGATTTTCTCCACAGAAAGTTTGTCGCTGCTTAGTCCTTCCTCGATGCTTCGCTTTTCCGCCTCCAGCATGGCGAGGTCCTTCTCGAGTTGCTCAAACTCCTTCTTCTCCTTGTAGCTCATCTTGCGCTTGCGCTGCGTGCCGTCGCGGTTCATGTTCTTTGTGTCGGATGCAGAGGAAGTGGGTGCATTGGTTTTCGATGCCTTCCGCATGGCTTCCTCTTCCTCCTTCTTGGCACGGTATTCGCGGTAGTTGCCAGGGAAGTCCTTCACTCGTCCATCGCCTTCGAACACGAGGAGGTGGTCCACCACTTTGTCCATGAAATAGCGGTCGTGGCTCACCACAATGAGGCATCCCTTGAACTTGGCGAGGTAGTCCTCCAGGATTTGCAGCGTGATGATGTCGAGGTCGTTGGTGGGCTCGTCGAGGATGAGGAAGTTGGGGGCTTTCATCAGCACGGTGCAGAGGTAGAGTCGGCGTTTCTCGCCTCCGCTGAGCTTGCCCACGTAGTTGTATTGCTGCTCGGGTTCGAAGAGGAAATGCTGCAAAAACTGACTCACGGAAAGTCGTTGCCCATTGCCCATATCGACCACTTCGGCTATGTCGCGCACCATGTCAATCACCTTGGCATCGTCGCGGAACTCTATGCCGTCCTGGCTGTAGTAGCCGAAGCGCACCGTCTCGCCTATGTCGAAATGTCCCTCGTCGGGTGCCAGCTCGCCCAGCAGGAGCTTGATGAAGGTGGATTTGCCCGTGCCGTTATTGCCTGCGATGCCCATCTTCTCATAGCGGGAGAAGCTGTAGTTGAAGTCTTTCAGAATGGTTTTCTCTCCAAACGCTTTCGACACGTGCTCTGCCACGAATATCTTCGAGCCGATGTATCTGTTGCCCATTTCCAGGCGCACCTGCTGCTCGTCGATTCTGCGCTTTGCCACTTTCTCCAGCTCGTAGAAAGCCTCTTCGCGATAGCGTGCCTTGTGGCCTCGTGCCTGTGGCATGCGTCGCATCCATTCCAGCTCCGTGCGGTAGAGGTTGTTTGCCCTCACGATTTCCTCCCGCGCTTGGTCCAGCCGTTCCTGCCGCTTCTGCAGGTAGTAGGAGTAGTTGCCCTCGTAGCGGTAGATGGTGGAATTGTCCATTTCGATGATGGAGTTGCACACGCGGTCGAGGAAGTAGCGGTCGTGTGTCACCATGAGCAGGCTGGCAGTGGTGCGGCTCAGGTAGGTTTCCAGCCATTCAATCATCTCCACGTCGAGGTGGTTGGTAGGCTCGTCGAGGATGAGCAGGTTGGGCTCGTTCTCCAGCACGCGAGCCAGTGCCACTCGCTTCACCATGCCTCCCGACAGCTGCTTCATCTGCTGGCTCATGTCGGTGATTTTCAGTTGGGTGAGAATCTGCTTGGTTCGGAGTTCGTTGGCATGTCCCAGACAGATGTCGCCCACGGTGAGTTCTCCGTCGTAGGAGGGAGTCTGCTCCAGGTAGCCCACTTTCAGGCCGTTTCGGAAAACCATCTTACCGCCTTCGTAGCCTTCGATTCCAGCAATGATGCTGAGCAGCGTGGATTTTCCTGTGCCGTTCTTGGCAATGAGTCCTATGCGCTCGCGCTCGCCTACAGTGAAGGTGATGTCGTGGAAAAGGACTCTGTCGCCGATGCGCTTCGTCAGCCCCATCACTTCGAGGTATGGATTTACTTGTGCCATGTGCTGCGTTGAATTGTTTTTGCAAAGATACGAAAGTTTTCCGATATTGCAAAAGGGGGATGGGGGAGATGGGATGAATGGGATGGATGGGCTTAATGGGCTTAATGGGGCGGTAGTGGTGCAGCGGAAGTTTTCCGTTGATGCAGCGCAAGTTTTCTGACGGCTCGGCACAAGGCTTCTGATGGCGCAGCGTGGTTTGTGAGGGTGCAGCGCAAGTTTTGTGAGGGTGCAGCATGGGCAAATGCTGATACGTTGGTGGCAGGTTGGTTGCGCAGTTGAGGGCAAGTTGGTTGCGCAGATGAAGTCGTTAAGGTTAAAAACCAAAAGGGAGTCGGGCTAATTTGATGGTCCTCACGGACTGTTTTGACGATGCAAAGATATGCAATTTATTTTGAAGTTTAACACCAAAGGTGTTAAAAACTTTTTAGATTTAACAATAATTAAGAGACGCAAGCGGAAAACCGCCCAAATAGTTATTGAATTGACAATTACCCATGAACAACACATCTGCTGACATTGGTTGCTGACATTTTTCAATTATTTGAACCAAAATCAGGCACCTCAAAAATGTTACAATGTTACAAAGTTACAGAGTTACAAAAATACAAATAGGGGTATGGGCGAGTGGGCGGAAAAAATGAGGGACGAATTTTTAATTATATATATAATATATATTATATATATAATTAATTATTATAATAATATTAATAAATTACCAAATTAAAACTATTTTAACATTTATCTCTCTTACTACCTTCCTTCTCTTCTACTCCAATCATCCATCCAGTTGGGTTCTCCTTCCATTCCAACAAAATCATCAATACCTGAAAACTAAAATGTAGTTTTGTAATTCTGTAACTCTGTAACTTTGTAACTTTGTAACGTTTTTACAGATTGATTTGGGGTTGAAGGGATAAGGTGGATGAAAGGTGAGGGAAGGGTGAAAATTTTTATAAAAATATTCGATAAAACTATTGTTTTCAACGTGGAATTTTCGTATATTTGCATTGTCTTAGAGGGGCTGATAAGACAGGGCGCAAGGTCGTGGAAATCAAGTTGTTGAAACATCATTATATCATGAAGATTATAGGAAAAAACCAATGGGAAATTTTGCTGCTCGTGCTGTTGGCAATGGTGCAGATGCCAGCGGAGGCGAAGGGCAGTTGGAAGGAATATGCAGCCAATGCACAGGAGGTTCGGTATGTGGGACGTATCGATGAGTCGGTGCAGGGAATGGTGCAATACGACTGGGTAGGCACTTACTTCGAGACGGAGTTCACAGGAGGCACGTTCGAGGTGAAGATTGCCGATGCGGGTACTACCTTTTATAATGTATTTATAGATGGGCAATGGGTACGGAAATTCCTTGTTGGGCACAAGGATGCGCAGTGGCTCACGCTGGCTAAGGGGCTGAGCAAGGGCAAGCACACTGTGCGCCTGCAACGATGCACGGAAGGCGAATATGGCACTACTCAGATTTCGGGGTTTCGTGTGGCTGCCAAAGGTGTGCTGACTCGTCCTGCCGACCGGAAGCGCTTCATCGAGGTGTATGGGGATTCCTATACCTGTGGCTATGGTACGGAGGCTGCCAAGGCAAGCGATCGCTTCAGCGTGGATACGGAGAATTGCGACCAGGCTTACGGATGCATCATCGCTCGCTATTTCGATGCGGACTATGCACTCACGGCACATTCTGGGCAGGGATTCGTGCGCAATTGGGGCGATGCGAAGCAGGTGTCGGATGAGAACATGAGTCATCGCGCCCTGAGAGTGATGGACAAGGATGCGAGCAAGGCGTATGCTTTCAATCGGCATCGTCCCGACATTGTGCTCATCAACTTGGGTACGAACGACTTCTCGCCTGTTGCCATTCCCACTCCTGAGCAATATGCGGGTGCATACGTGAAATTGATTCAGACGCTGCGTGAGCACTATGGCGAGGTGCCTGTGCTATGCATTGAGCCTCATTCTGCCAATGCCTATCTGCATACAGCCTTGCAGGAGGTGCAAAGGAGAACAGTGGGGATGCCAAAGGTGTTCTTTGCGAATTCTTTGCAGAACATGGTGACGGAGCAGTACGACATGGGTGCGGACTGGCATCCGAACTATCAAGGGCAGCGAAAGATTGCCTCTTGCCTCATTCCTCAGATTTCCGCCATCATGAGCTGGGCGTTGGAGGACAAGGTGATTAAGTAAGCTAATACACATATTTTTGGAAAAATGATGAGCCTCATGCGACAAGTTCTCATGGGGCTTGTTGTTTTTGTCGCAAACATATAGAATGAAAAAAGAGGCTTTTGTGATGGGGACAATGGGAATGATATAAATTTGCACCGCTGAAAAGCATAGTGAGAGTTACTTTTTTATATCAGAACAATAATTATTTTTCGTGTAAAGACTACAAGAAGGTGTTCTCAGACTTCACGCTTCACGTTCTCCTCCCCTCGAGGAGGATGGGAGGGGGCTTAAAAAAAATGGGTTCTGTTGAGAATTGGGTGAGAAAAAATGTTTACCTTTGCCGATGAATCGTGTCATTTTTTTTCAAAATCACGGATGATGGGCATTTGGACTGATGCATATAGCAAGATTCTTAAGGCAATGAAGAGATTTGTTGCTCTTGTGGTGGTGTATTTTGTTGGTGTATCAGTGGGAATGGGACAGGGCATGGAATCCTTACACAATGGTTCTGATGCTATGCCTGTGCAGTCTTCGGCAACGGGTGCTGGACTGGTTATCAACGAGTTGATGCAATCGAATATTGATTGTATCATGGACGACATCAATGAGTTTCCTGATTCGTGGGTGGAATTGTTTAATGTTGGAACCGAGCCCGTCAATATAGCGGAATACAAAATTGGTATCACGGCGGTTGACTCTGCGGCTTGGATGCTACCTAACAGGATGGTAGGTCCGAAACAACATGTGCTGGTGTTTTGCGACAAAGTGGGGAAGGGTATGCACACCGATTTCCGCCTTGACTCTGGGAAGGGTGGGGCTGTGTATCTGTTCAAGAATGGAGAGGTGGTGGACCAAGTGACAGACATGAAGAAGCAGCCTTCGCCCAACGTGGCTTTTGGCAGGGTTACAGACGGTGCTGAGGATTGGGGGTATCAGTTGGAGGCTTCTCCTGCCAAGGCGAACACACAGGGCGTTTCCGACGTGGTTTTGGGTCAGCCTGTTTTCAATATACCAGGAAAAGTTGTCGAAGGGAATGAGTTTTTGAAACTTGAGTTGAGCTTGCCAGATGATGCGCCTGAGGGTACGGAGATTCGATATACGCTCGATGGAAAAGAACCTACCAGAACGAGTCCGAAGTATGTTTCACACTTGACCTTCAACACGACAAAAGTGGTGAGGGCAAAACTGTTTTGTGATGGATGCATAAGCTCAAGGTCTGTGACACATTCCTACATCTTTTTTCCACGTGAATTGACGTTGCCAGTGGTGTCGCTTGTTACGGATGACAAATATCTCAATGACTCCAAAATCGGCATTTATGTCAGTGGGAATTATCAAAGTGGAAAGGAAAACTTCAAGTTCGATTGGCGCAGACCTGTCAACATAGAATTGTTTGAGGGAGAGGGTGAGGATAATGTCATCAACCAATTGTGCGAGATGAGGATTCAAGGTGGGGCATCGCGTGGCTGTCAACTCAAATCGCTCGCTGTGTATGCCAACAAGCGTTTTGGGAAGAAACATTTTACATACGAGTTCTTCCCAGACCAAAAGCCTGGACTGACAAAATTCAAATCCATTCTCTTGCGCAATGCAGGCAATGATTTCGACTATCTATACATGAGGGATGCCATCATTCAGCGAGTCATGGCGTCGCACACAGACTTGGACTGGCAGGCTTGGAAACCTGCTATCGTGTATATCAATGGGGTGTATAAGGGAATGCTCAACATCCGTGAGCGAAGCAATGCCGACAATATCTTCACCAACTACGATGGATTGGAGGATATTGACATGGTGGAGAACTGGGGGGACTTGAAAGAAGGAACATGGCAGAACTTTGATGCTTTCAAGGCTTTCTATGCAGAACATGGACACACTCTTTCGGAATATGAACAACTGATGGATTGCCAGGAATTCATCAATTTGATGGCAATGAACCTCTATTTCAACAATCTCGATTTCCCTGGCAACAACATCATGATGTGGAGACCAAGAACGGAGGGAGGGAAATGGCGTTTTGTGGCGAAAGATACGGAGTATGGAATGGGTTTGTATAACGACCCAGTGAGTTACAAGATTCTGCAATGGCTTTACAATCCCAGCTATGATGGCAACCATAATTGGGGAGCCAATGGCTCCAATGCCACTCGTCTGTTCCGAAGGCTGATGGAGGATAAGGATTTCTCCCGCTTATTTATTGACCACTGTGCTATCTATATGGGAGATTTCCTTAACGAGAGAGGTATTAGGGAAATATGGGACCCTATGTACGAGACGATTAAGACTGAATACCCGAATCATCGCAAACTTATCAATCAATGGTGGCCTAACTATAATGATGAATTGAATCATGCGAGGCAATGGGTGAGGCAGAGAAATGGTATCTTCTATCAACAGTTGGCTGATTACTATAACTTGGGTAAGCCATCTGTGATAGTGGTGAATAAGGATGCGAAGGATACGGACCTTTCGGGAGTGAGTATCAGCATCAATGACGTGGAATTATCAGAAGGACGATTTGACGGCATGTTCTTCACGGGGAGGGAAGTGAGACTCAAGGGCTTTCCTGAGGATGGAAGAAGGGTTACGGGATGGGACATTGTAAAAGAATCTTCAAACGGCAATTCTACCACTCACGTCGATGGTGATGAATATGTTTTCACGATGCCTTCATGCAATGCTTTGCGCATAGAGGCTTCGTTTGCTGAATGGAATGATGTGCGAGAGATTGCACAACGGAAATGGAATGCCCATATCAGTAATGGAGCGTTATACATACAGGGATTGGATGGAGGAGAACATATTCGGGTTTACGACCTTTTTGGACGTGAGATTTGTGCAAGCATAGCGGATGGATACTCTTTCAATTGCCGCCTTCCTGAAGGAGATGTTTTCATCCTCAAAGTGGATCAAATAGCCTTGAAACTATCAAGGTAATCGAATCCCCTTGCTTTATTCACACTCCAGAAAAAGAAAAAACCTTGCAAATCATCGATTTACAAGGCTTATTGATGGGGTGGAGGGTGGGACTCGAACCCACGACATTCAGAACCACAATCTGACGCTCTAACCAACTGAACTACATCCACCATGTATGCTTCCTTTTCGAAAGCGAGTGCAAAGGTAGTGCTTTTCTTCGACTCTCCAAAACTTTTCGTCGTTTTTTTCGGCGAAAATGAAGAATTTTCGAGAGAAAAACAGAAAGAATGATATTTTTTGAGAGGGGAGCTTGCCTTTGCTTGCTATTTATAGAACTCTTTCTTGCCAGCGGAAAGGGTATTCTTCATCAGGGAACAAATTGTCATAGGACCTACACCTCCTGGAACTGGACTGATGTAGGAGCATAGTGGTGCCACTTCGTCAAACTTCACATCTCCATTGAGGCGGAATCCGCTCTTTCGGGTGGCATCAGGCACACGGGTGGTACCTACGTCGATAACCACTGCACCAGGTTTTACCATATCGGCAGTAACGAAATTTGGAATACCAATCGCAGCAATGATAATGTCGGCTTGGCGACATTCCTCTTTGAGGTTCTTGGTGTGGGAGTGGCAGATGGTGACGGTAGCGTCTCCCGGAATGCGTTTCTGCATCATGAGTTGAGCCATAGGTTTGCCAACGATGTTGCTTCTACCCAGAATGACGCACTTCTTTCCCGCAGTCTTGATTTTATAGCGTTTCAAGAGCTCGAGGATGCCGTTTGGAGTGGCACTGATGTAGCAAGGCAGACCAATGGACATTCGCCCTACGTTGATAGGGTGGAATCCATCCACGTCTTTTCTGTAGTCGATAGCCTCGATGACTTTCTGCTCAGAAATGTGCCTTGGGAGAGGCAGTTGGACGATGAATCCGTCGATGTCCTCATCTTGGTTGAGTCGCTTCACTTCTGCCAACAGTTCTGCTTCGCTGACATTGTCCTCGAAGCGGATGAGGGTGGATTTGAACCCGCATTGCTCACAAGCTATGACTTTGTTCTTGACGTAGGTTTCGGAACCTCCATCGTGTCCTACGAGGATAGCGGCAAGGTGAGGACGCTTTCCTCCATTTTCCACGATGAGTTCTACTTCTGCTGCAATTTCAGCCTTGATGGTAGTTGCTGTTGCTTTTCCGTCTATTAATTGCATGAATTGTATAGAATAAATGGGGAAATATTATTTGCGGAATCCCTTTGGCATGTTAGCCATCATTTTGTTCATCTTGCTACCTGTCATGGCACGCATCATTTTGCGCATCTGGTCGAATTGCTTGGTGATGCGGTTCACTTCGTCGATAGAGTTGCCACTACCCTTGGCAATGCGCATCTTGCGGCTCATGTTGATGACATCAGGATGCTCGCGCTCGTATGGCGTCATGGAGGAAATCATAGCCTCTACGCTCTTGAAGGCATTGTCGTCGATGTCGAGGTCCTTGATGGCTTTTCCTACTCCTGGAATCATGCCAGCGAGTTCCTTGATGTTACCCATCTTTTTGATTTGCTGAATCTGTCCGAGGAAATCGTTGTAGTCGAACTTGTTCTTCTTGATTTTTGCCTCGAGTTTCTTGGCTTCCTCTTCGTCGAACTGCTGCTGTGCACGCTCCACGAAGCTGACGATGTCGCCCATGCCGAGGATTCGGTCTGCCATGCGGGAAGGGTGGAACACGTCGAGTGCCTCCATCTTTTCGCCTGTTCCCACGAACTTGATAGGCTTATCCACTACGGTGCGGATGGAGAGAGCAGCACCACCACGAGTGTCACCATCTAGCTTGGTGAGTACCACTCCGTCGATGGCAAGACGCTCGTTGAATTCCTTAGCAGTGTTCACGGCATCCTGTCCTGTCATGGCATCTACCACGAGGAGTGTTTCGTCAGGATTGGTGGCTTCCTTGATTTGAGCAATTTGCTGCATCAATTCCTCATCGATGGACTGACGTCCTGCGGTATCGATGATAACGATGTCGAATCCCTTCTGCTTGGCTTCTGCAATGGCATTACGTGCCACAAGGATTGGGTCGGTAGCACCTTCTTCCAAGTGGATAGGTACATCGATTTGCTCAGCAAGCACACGCAACTGCTCCATAGCTGCTGGACGGAATGTGTCGCAGGCAGCGAGCAAAGGCTTGCGTCCCTGCTTTGATTTCAGCAAATGAGCCAGCTTGCCACTCAGAGTGGTTTTACCAGCACCGTTGAGACCTGCCATGAGAATGATTGAAGGATGTCCTTTCAGATTGAGTTCTGTGGCTTGCCCTCCCATCAGTTCGGTGAGTTCGTCGTGCACGATTTTCACCATTAACTGGCTTGGTTTCACGGCTGTTAGCACGTTTTGTCCCAAAGCCTTCTGCTTCACGGTGTCGGTGAAAGTCTTAGCCACTTTGTAGTTCACATCGGCTTCGAGCAATGCCTTGCGCACATCCTTGAGGGTTTCGGCAACGTTGATTTCGGTGATACGTCCTTCACCTTTCAATATTTTGAACGACCTTTCGAGGCGCTCTGATAGATTTTCAAACATATCTATATATTGGAGTTTTTATGAATTAACGAAAAGGGGAAATGTTTTAAGCATTCTTTTTCTGTGGATTCTTCAGGCCCTGATAGATGAGGTAGGCAAGAACCGCTACGCAGAGAATGATGGCAGCATAGCCAATGATGTGGCTGTAGTGAGAGATGGTGCCGATGAGCGTGTTTTTATCCACTTGTGTGTGGCACACATAACCTATTATCACAAGAATGACATTCCAAATGGCTGCACCCAATGCGGTGAAGATGGCAAAAGTGCCAATGTTCATCTTAGCCAAACCAGCAGGAATGGAGATGAGCTGTCGGATAGCTGGAATCATACGTCCGATGAGGGTAGAAACAGCACCGTGATTATCGAAATAGGCTTCTGCTTTTTCCACTTTCTCTTGGTCGATGAGACACATGTGCCCAAACCGGCTATTGGCAAATGCATAGACGATAGGTCTTCCAAGCCAGTAGGAGAGTCCGTAGTTGATAAATGCTCCGATGAGGGCTCCCAACGTGCCACAGACAACAATCATGAAATACGACATCTTGCCTTCTTCCGCTGCCATGTATGCTGCAGGGATGATGACAACCTCAGAGGGAAACGGAATGAAAGAGCTCTCAATAGCCATAAACAGAATAATCCAACCATAGTTGAGGTTGTCGAGGGCTCCTTGGGATAAATTAACGATGAATTCTTCCATTTGGGAATAACGTGAAGAGTGAAGTGTGGAGCGTGAAGTGTAGGGCGTGAAGTGATTCCATCGCGATGGAATTTCTCACTACTCACTACTCCTTACTCACTAAAAAATCCTTTAAATCCTTGATTAAAATTACAGGTTACAAGAAACAGGTATCAAGAAATCCTTTTAAATCCCTTAAATCCCTGATTCACTTTTTACCTTAATAAATTGAGTTGTTTTTAAAAACGGGTGCAAAGATACAAAAAATTCTTCAAAACATTTGCCAATTTAGAAAAATGTTGTACCTTTGCGCTCGCTTTTGGGAAACCAAGGCAAAAAAACGACATGGGTAAGTCCTATACGGCCAGCTCCCTATAATCCTCCAGGGCTTGATCGCAGCAAAGGCGTTAGGTCGTAGCGGCGCGATATAGGTAGCTTACCCACCCGCCTCTTTAGCTCAGTTGGCCAGAGCACGTGATTTGTAATCTCGGGGTCGTTGGTTCGAATCCGACAAGAGGCTCAAAAACAATAAAAAAAGGGAAAGAGATTCAGTTCTCCTTCCCTTTTTTGATGCTTTATATCAATAGTGAACCAATCTGATAGAAGATAGTGGAGCAAATCCATGCAAGAGCAGTGGTGTAGAAAATGGTGAAGAAGGACCATTTCCATTTTCCCGATTCGTTCTTGATGCTCACGCAGGCTGGAATGCAAGGCATGTAGAGCAGAATGAAAATGAGGAAGGATAGGGCAGAGAGGCTGGTGAGTCCGCTGTGTGAGATGATGCGTGAGAGGCGGGATTGCTCTTCGTTTTCATCTTCCAATTCCTCAGCTTCTGCATCTGTTGCAGAATAGAGCACACCCATCGTACTTGCCACGATTTCCTTGGCTGCCACACCTGTGACGATACTGACACCTTCTTTCCATTCAAATCCGCATGGACGAAGTGCTGGCTCAACAGCTTTTCCGATGCGTCCTATGTAGCTTTGCTCCATGTGCTGCTCTCGGGTCATTCCTTCTTGTTGCTGAGGAAAATAGGAGAGTCCCCACACCACGATGGATGCAAGGAGGATGATAGTTCCCATCTTGTGAAGATATTGCTTTCCCTTTTCCCATGTGTGGCGAAAAACTGACTTTGCAGAAGGCAATCGATACGGAGGCAATTCCATCACGAAAGGAGAGGACTCCCCATGCACCACAAATCGATTGAAGAGTTTTGCCATCAGGATGGAGAGGACAACTCCCAGTAAATAGAGTCCGAAGATGACGAGATAGTTGTAGCGTGGAAAGAAGGCTCCTGTGATGATTAGATAAACAGGGAGACGAGCCTGGCACGACATGAGCGGGATAATCAGCATTGTGATGAGTCGGCTCTTGCGGTCTTCTATGGTGCGAGTGGACATGATAGCTGGAATATTGCATCCAAATCCCATAATCATCGGAATGAAGGATTTGCCATGAAGTCCCATACGGTGCATCAGTTTGTCCATGATAAAAGCAGCACGAGCCATGTAGCCCGAATCCTCCATCCATGAGATGAAAGCATAGAGAATCATTATGTTTGGCAAAAACACGATAACGCCTCCCACACCGGCAATGATACCTTCCACAATGAGGTCCTTGAGAGGTCCGTCAGGCATGTTGGTACCCACTTGCTCACCTATCCACGAAACCAGATTGTCAATCCAAATCATGGGATATTCGCCTATCTTGAAAGTGCTGAAGAAGGTGATAAACATCAAAAGGAGGAAGATGGGATAGCCGAGCCACTTGTGCGTGACAACTGAATCGAGATATTGAGTGAGATGGCGCGTGTAATGCGTCTTTTTTACGAAACACTCCTTGAGAGCTCCACGAATGAAACCGTATTTTGCATCCGTAATGGCGCTCTCGGAATCCTCCTTCAATTCCTCCTTAATGAACTGTTTGCACCTATCTGTTGTTGCCTTAATATCGTTGTAGTTCGGAAAACGCTTGCACACCTCGATGATTTGCTTGTCGTTCTCAAGCATCTTGATGGAGAGGAAGCGAGCAGAATAATTGAAGTGAGGCTCAGGATTCACGCGTATTTGTTCCTCCACCTTGTCGATATTCTCTTCAAGAAGACGTCCATGATTCACGTGGATATGTCGGAAAGTGTTCTTTCGTCCCTCGTGGATAGCAATGATAGTGGAAAAGAGCTCTTTCACACCTTCACCCGTTCGTCCCACTGTAGGAATCACTGGAACGCCAAGCAATTCCCCGAGCAAAGCCTGATTGAGTTTGTTGCCGCTTGCTCGCAATTCATCATACATGTTCAGAGCCATAATCATAGGCACGTCCATGTCGATGAGTTGGGTGGTGAGATAGAGATTGCGCTCCAGGTTCGATGCATCCACCACATTGATGATGACGGAAGGAGTCTTGTCGATGATGTATTTTCTGACATAGAGTTCCTCTGGAGTGTATGTCGTGAGAGAATACGTTCCAGGTAAATCCACGATATGGAATTTGTAGCCTTCGTACGAAAATACACCTTCCTTGGCATCCACTGTTACGCCAGAATAATTACCCACGCGCTCATGGGCACCACTGGCGATGTTGAAGATGGAAGTCTTTCCACAATTCGGATTGCCCACAAAGCACACCGTCAGTTCCTTGCCGCGCTGATGAGCCATTTCGCGCATTCTCCGACGTTGTGCCTCCTGCTTATCCAATAAAATGCCATCCTGATTCTGTTCCTCCTGCTGTTCCAAAATCTTTGCTTCCTTCTCACTGACCACTTCAATGAGGTCGGCTTCAGCTCTGCGGAGCGAAACCTCGTAGTCCATGATTTTGTATTTCACAGGGTCTCGAAGAGGAGCATTGAGAAGCACTTCCACGAGTTCCCCTTTGATGAAGCCCATCTCCACGATGCGCTTGCGGAAACCGCCATGTCCTTTCACATTGACGATGACACCGCTCTCACCAGTATATAGTTCACTTAATTTCATGCGTGTGTGTTATCTATTTTCAAACTGCAAAGATATTGCATTTTTCAAAGAGAAGCAATACTCATTATTGAGTATAGAAAGGGGGATAAATCGAGAAAATGCTAAAAAGTTTGCACTTTTTCTCATTTTCCACTAACTTTGCAGAAATTTGAAAGAATAAGTGATAGCGGTATGGCTGGCGAATATAAGACATCAGACAAAGTCAGTTATGTGCTTGCAAATGACTATCGATTGTTGCAAGTGATGAGTCGGTTTGGCATTTCCTTCGGTTTTGGAGAAAAGACCATCAAGGATGTGTGCCAACAGAGGGATGTGGATGCTGACACATTCATAGCGGTTATCAACTACGTGAAGGATGGAGCAAAGAATTCTCCCATCATCTTGGGAGACCTGAGCGTGAAGTCGCTTTTGGATTATCTGAAGCAAACCCATGCTTATTTCCTTGATTACCAATTCCCTATGATGCGTAGGAATATGCTGAATGCCATCGATTGCTCCGTGAAGAATGAGGTGGCTTTCCTGGTGCTGAAATTCTTTGACTCCTACGTGGAGGAAGTTCGTAAGCACATGGAATATGAGGAAAAAGTCACTTTCTCTTACGTTGAAAAACTTTTATCGGGTGACAATCCGGTGCTCGCCGACCACAATAATCATTTGCTTTCGAAGCATCATGAGAGCATCGACCATAAGTTGCGCGAGTTGAAGAACCTCTTCATTCAGTATTATCCTCAAAAGGGAATCGACAATGAACTGAATGCCGTGATTTATGAGTTGTATCGCACTCAGGAGGATTTGGAGGTGCATTGCCGTGTGGAGGATAACATTTTCACGCCTGCCGTTCGCAGACTGGCTCATTTCAATAAGACTCGTCAGGAGGAGCAATATGAAGTGCAGAGGAATGAAAGCGACCTGTCGTCGAATGATGAGCAATTGTCTGAAAGAGAACGTGAGATTGTTGTGTGTGTGGCAAAGGGTATGGCGAACAAGGAAATTGCCGACCACCTCTGTATCAGTGTCAATACGGTGACAACACACAGAAGGAATATCGCTCGTAAACTATCCATCCACTCGTCTGCTGGTATCACGATCTATGCCATCGTGAATAAACTGGTGACGTTGGATGAAGTGAATGTGTGACAGGAATTTTAAGGAGTCAGGGATTTTAAGGATTTAAAAGGATTATTTTGAATTTAAAACTCCTATACTCCAAAAACTCCGTAGAGATTAATTGAAACTTGAAACGGCGTTTGCGCCTTGAAACCTGAAACCGGCGCTTGCGCCCTGAAACTTGAAACTCCTTATATTCATATAATAAATTGATGGTTATGGTAAAGAAAAGTTGGAAAGAAAAAGGATATGTGGATGAACCAGTGGATTCCTCTTTGGATTTGGTTGCGGAAATTCGCAAGATGTGCAAAGAGAAGAACGCTGTGGTTCTGGCGCATTATTATACTGAAGGTGCTGTGCAGGATGTTGCCGACTTTGTGGGCGACTCCTTGGCTTTGGCACAATGGGCTGCAAAAACGGATGCCGACATCATTGTGATGTGTGGCGTGCATTTCATGGGCGAAACGAATAAGATTCTTTGTCCAAACAAGAAGGTACTGGTGTGCGACTTGAATGCGGGTTGCTCGCTGGCTGACTCTTGCGATGCAGCAGACTTGAAGAAATTCGTGGATGAGCACCCAGGCTACAAGGTGGTGAGTTATGTGAACACTACTGCTGCCGTGAAGTCTTTGACAGATGTGGTGGTGACAAGTTCCAATGCCAAATTTGTGATTGACAGTTTCCCAGAGGATGAGAAACTGATTTTCGGTCCCGATAAAAATCTTGGAAATTACATCAACTCGGTCACGGGGCGCAACATGCTCCTTTGGAACGGAGGGTGCCATGTGCATGGACAATTCTCTCTCGAAGGCATCTTGGAATTGAAAAAAGAGCATCCTGAGGCAAAGGTGCTCGTGCATCCTGAATGTCCTGCTCCAATTCAGGCAATAGCTGACAAGATTGGTTCCACAGCAGGTTTGCTGAAGTATGCCATTCAAGACGAAGCCACTGAATTCATCGTAGCAACGGAGAGTGGTATCTTGCACCAAATGACTCGCTCTTGCCCTGATAAGCAATTCTATCCGGCACCTCCTGAGATGAGCGAATCCATCGGATGTCAGTGCAATGAGTGTTCTTTCATGCGATTGAACACCCTAAAGAAGCTCTACAACACCCTCAAATACGAATGGCCTGAAATCCTTGTCGATGAGGACATCGCAGAGAAAGCCATCAAGCCTATCAACAAAATGCTTGAAATCAGCAAGGCACTTAAATAGTTATTATGCAAATCGCTGCACTTGTGAGTGGGGGAGTGGATAGTGCTGTTTCTGTGCATCTGCTGAAGGAACAAGGCTACGAACCACACCTCTTCTATATTAAAATTGGTCCCGACAAGGACACAGAGTGGAACTGCACCTCGGAGGAGGATGTGGAGATTTGTCAGTGGCTTGCCAAGAGATACGGACTACGACTCGATGTTATCGATTTGCACCGTGAATACTGGGACATGGTGGTGGGCTACACCATGGACAAGGCTCGACAAGGACTCACCCCCAATCCCGATGTGATGTGCAATAAACTCATCAAGTTCGGATGCTTCGAGGAATACGTTGGGAAAGATTTCGACAAGACAGCTACGGGACACTATGCACAGACTGAAATCATTGATGGAAAAACTTGGCTTGCTACGAGTCCTGACCCCGTGAAGGACCAAACGGATTTCTTATGTCAGATTGATTCCTTGCAAGTGTCGAAGCTCATGTTTCCTATAGGACATCTTTGGAAGCATGAAGTGCGTGAGTTGGCTGAAAAGGCCAATCTCCTCAATGCAAGCAGGAAGGATTCTCAAGGCATTTGTTTCTTGGGAAATATCGATTTTCGCGAATATATCAAGAAGAACCTGGGAGAGAATCCAGGCGACGTGAGAGAGATAGAAACAGGCAAAAAAATCGGTACGCATCAAGGGCTTTGGTTCTATACAATAGGACAACGTAAGGGCTTGGGATTCAGCGGAGGTCCGTGGTTTGTAGTAAAGAAGAACTTGAAGCGAAATATCCTTTTTGTTTCGCATGGCTACGACCCTGAGCGCGTCTATAAGAATCACCTCGATATGGCAGACTTTCATTTCATCACCGAGAACCCTTGGGAGAAAGATGAAACTGCATCTCATCGTATCACTTTCAAGATTCGCCACACACCCGAATATCTCTCAGGTATGATTCAGAAATTGCCTGATGGAACATGGCATTTGATAGCTGATGAGAAGATTCACGGAGTGGCTCCAGGGCAGTTCTGTGTGATTTACGACGAGCATCATCATCTTTGTTTTGGAAGCGGAGAAATTAGTTGAGACAAACTGAAACATAGTACGACTGAAGATTATGATTAAATCCTTTGCAGCATCACTTCTTATCCTACTACTTTCATTGGGTTTTCAAGCGAAAGCTCAAACGATTCCTGATTCCACTTTGCGGAACATGGAGCAGATGATTGAGCAGATGGAAAAAGTGAATCAGGCTAAGCAGGAGATAGGAAAGTTTGAGCGCAATCTTCTTCGCGATGAAATGGCATTTAAATGGATGGAAATGGCTCCTTTGGTGGGAGGACTCATCCAAACTGCTACCAATCATCAATTCAACGACAAATCTGTTCTTTTTAAGGAAAAAGGACATGATGCACTTGATTATGTCCCTGCATCCCTTACTTTGCTGACGACTTGGACGATGAAAGCATTCGGAGTGGAGAGTCGAAGCAAAATCAAGAGGATGGTAACGGCAAATGCCATTGCTCTTGGACTTAACGTAGGCATCACTCAAGGAATCAAACACACTACAAAGGAACTCCGTCCTGATGGAAAAGATAATCATAGTATGCCTTCAGGACATACTGCCATTTCATACATGGGAGCCACCATTTTGCATCGCGAATTTGGGCATCAAAGTCCTTGGATTAGTGTGGGAGGATATGCAGCTGCCACTGCTACCGAGATGCTTCGCTTGCACCACAATGCACACTATTTGAATGATATATTTGTGGGTGCAGGTATTGGCATTGCATCTACCAACATCGCATATTGGTTGGCAGACCAAATCTATGGGGCAAAGGAAATCAATCGTCCAAACTTGTACTTAGGAGATGTGGTAAGGTTCGGAAGATTCTTGGAACAGCCCATTTCCCTTTCGCTCATAAGTGGTACTGAAATCCGTACGGGTCGCATCTCTCAGGATGCCTTCGACGTATTGGATAACAATTTCGATGGAAATGTGAAGTTGTATCCAAGTTCCACGCTCACTTCGGGCTTGGAGTATTCCTATTTCTTCAATTCCAATTGGGCAGTGGAGGGTATTGCTCGTATTGCTGAAACGAAGTTGAAACCCGTGTTTTCAGAGAGTACGAACCTCCACACAGGAGATGTTTACGGTGAAAATATGTGCCAATATCATGCTAATGTGGCTGTGAAGTATAGCATCCCTGTAGGGCTTTCTCAGCGCTTTTCCCTTCGCACCTTAGCAGGAGACAGATATACCCTGAAAACTCAGTTCGAGCGAAGGGACAACAACAAAACATTCATGGAAATTCCTTCCTCTCATCGTTTTGAATGGGGATTGGGAATTTCCCTCGAATCCATCGGAAATGACAAATATGTTGCAGGTTTTAATTTCGACTATTTGCATACTGCCAAAACAAACCTGCAACCTAACAAATTCCTTATTTCCTCCTTCTGGAAGATTATTCTATAAAATTAGTTATCGTCTTTCGTCTATCGTTTTTCGTTTTTCGTCTTTCGTTTTAGATAATTCCAAATGCCACATCCATCATCTTTGTGAAATTGTTCTGACGCTCCTCCGCAGTGGTTGCCTCACCCGTAACCATTGAGTCGCTTATTGTGCAGATACACAAAGCCTTATTGCCACTACGGGCAGCATTCATATAGAGTGCAGATGCTTCCATTTCCACTGCCAACACCCCCATTTTCTGCCATTCTGGAGTGCCTTGTCTTTCATCGTAGAAAATGTCCGAGGAGTAGATGTTTCCCACCTTGTAGCGGTAGCCCAGCTCTTCAGCCTTTTCCACGGCAGCACGAAGCAAACCGAAGTCTGCAATTGGAGCGTAGGTGCCAGGGAGGTTGTACTGGTCAGCATAGTGGCTGTTGGTGCATGCACCCATTGCCATCACCAAGTCTCCAATGTGCAAATCAGGACTCATTGAGCCAGCCGAACCTACACGGATAATTGTCTTGACGCCATAGAAATTGAAAAGTTCATAGGAATAGATGCCGATAGAAGGAATACCCATGCCATGTCCTTGCACCGATACACGCTTTCCCTTGTAAGTGCCTGTGTAGCCCAACATACCGCGTACTTCATTGTAGAGAACTGGATTCTCGAGGTATCTTTCCGCCATCAGTTTAGCGCGTAGAGGGTCGCCTGCCATCAGAACGGTTTCTGCTACCTCTCCGTATTTTGCTCCAATGTGTGGAGTAGGAGTGTTATTTGCCATACGTTTTTCAGTTTTTAGGGTTAGTATCAATGCAAAGATAGATTATTTTTTTCGATTATTCCAAATAGAAATCAATTTTTTCTTTCTATCGGCTCAAAAATCTCTGTGTTTCATTGAACAAACACTGCGGTTCCGCTGCAAGCCACCATCAGCATGGAGTTGGATTGTCCGATGGTTTCATAGTCCAAATCTATGCCTACGATGGCATTTGCACCCAGCTGCGATGCTCGGTATTGCATCTCGCGCAGAGAGGTTTCCTTAGCCTCTATCAGCACTTGCTCGTATGAGCCGCTTCGTCCTCCTACCACGTCTCTTACGCTGGCAAAGAAGTCCTTCACGATGTTTGCACCAATGATTGTTTCACCTGTCACGATTCCCTTGTATTCACGGATGGTGTGACCTTCGATTGTTGGAGTTGTTGAGAGTAACATAATTTTTGAAAATTTAATATTTGACATCATAAGAGAGGAAAACTCGAGTTGATATATAACAGTTTGAATGCAAGAAAAACGTATATATTGATGATTTTTTTGCTTTTTTGCAGAGATTTAAAACACGTAATGAAATATTTTCATTATCTTTGCAAAGAAATGTGCACAGAAACCCACCCTTTTGCGCTATCTGTGCTTGTTTTTTATCCGTTTTTTTTGAAAGAGAGCGGCTAATCAGTTATTCAGGGAACTAAAAATTCATCGAATTGCATCATTTACAATTCTAACAAAGAAAAAAGTAAATCATAATTACCAATATTTTTAATTTTATTTATGGCGAATGTAATTAAACTTAAGAAAGGCTTGAACATCCACCTTGCTGGAAAGGCTGCCGAAGAGGTTTTTGTCGCCAAGGCATCGAAGGTGTACGGACTCGTGCCCGATGCTTTTGTCGGTGTAAAACCTAAGGTAGTAGTGAAGGAAGGCGATGTTGTCAAGGCTGGTGATGCGCTGTTTGTCAACAAGTTGCATCCCGAGGTGAAGTTCGTCTCTCCTGTTAGCGGCACAGTGAAAGCCGTTGAGAGGGGCGACCGCCGCAAAGTGTTAAGCGTTCAGGTGGAAGCCGATAGCCAGCAAGTGAAGAACGACTTCGGAAAGAAGGACGTTAAGAGCATGTCGGCTCAGCAGGTGAAGGACTTCTTGCTCGAGACGGGCTGCTTTGCTTTCATCAACCAGCGTCCTTATGCTATTGCTGCCAATCCAGACGATACGCCTAAGGGAATTTTCGTTTCTGTTATTGGCGACATGCCTCTTGCTGCTGATTTCGAGGTGGCTCTAAAAGGAAGTGAGAATGACTTCCAGACGGGTCTGACTGCCTTGTCGAAGCTGGCAAAGGTATATTTAGGCGTGAAGCCAGGTGCTTCTTCCGCTCTTGCTCAGGCAAAGGATGTGGAAGTAAACGTGTTCGATGGCAAGTGCCCTGCTGGCAACGTGGGTGTGCAAATCAACCATATAAGCCCTGTGAATAAGGGTGAGGTGGTTTGGACCATTGGTGCCGAAGAAGTGATTTTCATTGGACGTGTCTTGAACACAGGTAAGGTGGATTTCACTCGTACCGTAGCTGTTGCTGGTAGCGAAATCAAGTCTCCTCACTATATGAGGGTCTTGGTAGGTCAGACGATTGGTGACATCGTTGCCAACAACGTAAAGACCGACAAGAAGGTGCGCCTCATTGATGGTAATCCTCTCACAGGTCTGAAGGTATCAGAGAGCGATTTCTTGGGTGCTCACTCCACAGAGGTGACTGCTATCCCTGAGGGTGATGACGCTGACGAGGCTTTCGGCTGGATCATGCCACGCTTCAACCAGTTCTCCACAAGCCGCAGCTATTGCTCTTGGCTGATGGGTAAGAACAAGGAGTATGTGCTCGATGCACGTATCAAGGGTGGAGAGCGCCACATGATTATGTCGGGTGAGTACGACAGTGTGTTCCCTATGGATATTTATCCTGAGCAGCTTGTGAAGTCAATCATTGCGGGTGACATAGACCGTATGGAGGCTCTCGGCATCTACGAGGTGGCTCCAGAGGATTTTGCCGTTGCAGAGTTCGTCGATAGTTCGAAATTGGAATTGCAGCGCATTGTACGCGAAGGTCTTGATATGCTCCGCAAGGAAAACGAGTAAATTGATTTACGGATTTACTTATTGACTATTTACCGATTTAAGTTACACAAGCAATGACTGAATTGGAATTGAAGATTCGACTCAAGCAATTCTCTCTGAGGATTATCAAGTTGGTTGACAATATGCCAAGTACGATTTCTTCAAATGCCATCGCCCACCAAATCATTCGTTCTGGCACTTCTCCTGCTGCTAACTACAGAGCAGCCTGTTTGGGAAAATCAAATAAAGACTTTTTGAACAAACTGAAAATGGTGGAAGAGGAACTTGACGAAACGGAACATTGGTTGGAAATTATAGAGGAAGCAGGGATGATAAAGGCAGAAAGGCTCATCGATTTGAAGCAAGAATGCCAAGAACTTCTCAAAATCATTATAAGTTCCATATTGACAGTCAAATCCAATAATCATCTCTTGTAGCAAAAATCATAGTACATAATTAATTAGGTAAATCAAATCCGTAAATTGTAAATCTTTAATTTTGTAAATCATTTTATGAGTGCGTTAAGAAATTTTCTCAACAAGATAAAGCCATCTTTCCAGGAAGGTGGCAAGCTGCACGCTTTCCGCTCTGTGTTCGACGGATTCGAGACGTTCATGTACGTTCCGAACGACACGGCGAAGGCTCGCGGTGCACACATTCATGATGCCATCGACTCGAAGCGCATCATGTCGTTTGTTGTGATAGCGCTGGTTCCTGCCCTCTTGTTTGGTATGTACAACGTGGGCTATCAGCACTATCTGGCCATTGGCGAAGAGTCAGGTTTCTGGTGCAATTTCCTCTATGGACTTGCTGCCGTGTTGCCAAAGATTGTGGTGAGCTATCTCGTCGGTCTTGGCATCGAGTTTACCGTGGCTCAGTGGAAAGGTGAAGAAATCCATGAGGGTTTCCTCGTCAGTGGTATTCTGATTCCTATGATTGTACCTGTCAACTGCCCTCTGTGGATTATCGCAGTGGCAACTGCTTTCGCAGTGATTTTCGCCAAGGAAGTGTTTGGTGGAACAGGTATGAATATCCTGAATGTTGCATTGGTTACGCGTGCGTTCCTATTTTTCTCTTATCCTTCCACCATGTCGGGCGACAAGGTTTGGGTGAATGGAAACTATATGGACTGTATCAATGGTGTGAGCGGTACTGCCACAGATGCTGTCACTGCTGCCACTCCTCTCGGACAGCTTGCAACTGGTGACCCTATCGGCTATAGCTTCTGCGACACAGTGACTGGTTTCATCCCAGGTTCTATCGGTGAGACAAGCGTCATTGCCATCGCCATCGGTGCCCTCATCCTCCTTTGGAGCGGTGTGGCAAGCTGGAAGACGATGCTGAGCGTATTTGTGGGTGGTATTCTCACAGCATTCCTTTTCAAGGGTAGCATCGAGAGTGCTAACTTCTCATGGTTCGAGCACATCACTGTGGGTGGCTTCTGCTTCGGTGCCGTATTCATGGCTACCGACCCTGTAACCAGTGCCCGCACAGAATGTGGCAAGTGGATTTACGGATTCCTCATCGGTGTGATAGCGATTATCATCCGTGTGTTGAACCCAGGTTATCCAGAAGGTATGATGCTTGCCATCCTGCTGATGAACGTGTTTGCTCCGCTCATCGACTACTACGTGGTGAAGAGTAATATTAACATGCGCGCTAAGCGTGCCACTAAATAAAATAGGAGGATAAGAACTATGGCAAAATTGAATACAAATGGCAATGCATACACGATTATCTATGCAGCCGTTATCGTGGTCATCGTGGCGTTCCTCCTGGCTTTCGTGGCTTCTGCACTGAAGCCTACTCAGGACGACAATGTGGCTATCGACAAGAAGCAGCAGATTCTGTCTTCGCTCAACATTCGTGGCGTGGAGAAATCCGCTGTGGATGCCACCTACAAGAGCGTCATCGTGAATGATGCCATCTATGGCACAGACCCAACAACTCCAACGAACAATGGCGAAGCTAAGGACCAGGCAGGTTTCAAGGTGGAAGGCAAGAACATCACCCCTGACAACCGTCCTTTCTACGTGGCAGAAGTGGATGGAGCCAAGAAGTATGTCATTCCAGTCACAGGTGCAGGACTTTGGGGCGGTCTTTGGGGCTACGTAGCCCTGAACGAGGACTGCGAGACAGTCTATGGCACTTACTTCTCACACGAGAGTGAAACCGCAGGTCTTGGAGCACGCATCACGGAGCAGTGGTTCCAGGACAGCTTCCAAGGCAAGAAACTCTATGCCGAAGGCAACGAAGACGTGGTTCTGAGCGTCGTGAAGAAAGGCAAGGAAGGCAGCATGAGCCCAGACAATTATGTAAATGGTGTGACAGGTGCAACCCTCACATCCAATGGTGTTAACGACATGATTCAGGAAGACCTGAAGAGCTATCAGGACATTCTGAAGGCACAGAAAAAATAAGGAGGGACAAGAATATGAGTAAATTATTTTCAAAAGAGAATGGCGAAGTATTCACGAACCCGCTGAATATCAATAACCCAATCGCTGTCCAGGTGCTTGGTATCTGTTCAGCGCTGGCTGTCACTTCCCAGCTGAAACCAGCCATCGTGATGGGTCTTTCTGTGACAGTCATCACAGCTTTCTCCAATGTGATTATTTCATTGCTCCGCAAGACAATTCCAAACCGCATCCGTATCATCGTACAGCTCGTCGTAGTAGCTGCCCTCGTTACGATTGTGAGCAACATCCTCAAGGCATACGTCTATGATGTCAGCGTACAGCTCTCTGTCTATGTCGGACTGATTATTACCAACTGTATCCTCATGGGACGCCTCGAAGCATTCGCCATGCAGAACGGACCATGGGAGTCCTTCCTCGACGGAGTGGGCAACGGACTCGGCTACGCCATCATCCTCGTCGTAGTAGGCTTCGTGCGCGAGCTCCTCGGCTTCGGAAGCGTGTTCGGATTCCAGATTATCCCAGACAGCTGGCTCCTCGAGAATGGCGGACTCTACATGCACAACGGAATGATGACAATGCCAGCCATGGCACTCATCCTCCTCGCTTGCGTCATCTGGGTACACCGCGCATATAATAAAGACATCGAGTGATTTACAGATTTGCAGATTGACAATTTTCAGATTTCAGTTACAATACGTAAATCGTAAAAACTTAAAACAGTAAATCATTTATGGAACATATACTTAGTTTGTTCGTCCGTTCGATATTCGTGGACAATATGATCTTCGCATTCTTCTTGGGCATGTGCTCCTACCTCGCAGTATCCAAGACCGTGAAGACTTCCCTGGGACTCGGCATAGCAGTCACATTCGTCCTGCTCATCACCGTTCCCGTTGACTATCTGCTCCAGACGAAGGTACTTGCCGAGAACGCAATCGTGGAAGGAGTTGACCTCACATTCCTCAGCTTCATCCTCTTCATCGCCGTCATCGCAGGCATGGTGCAGCTCGTGGAGATGATCGTGGAGCGATTCTCCCCATCCCTCTATGCCGCCCTCGGTATCTTCCTCCCTCTCATCGCCGTGAACTGCGCCATCATGGGAGCATCCCTCTTCATGCAGCAGCGCATTCTCCTCGACCCAGCCACATCCTCACAAGCCATCGGCAACGTGTGGGACTCCATCGCGTACGCACTCGGCTCAGGCATCGGCTGGACACTCGCCATCGTAGGCCTCGCAGCCATCCGCGAAAAGATGGCATACAGCGACGTACCAAAGCCACTCCGTGGACTTGGCATCACATTCATCACTGTGGGCCTCATGGCAATGGCATTCATGTGTTTCTCAGGTCTTAAAATCTAAGCAAGATATCAAAATATGGACATGAATTTGATTTTAGCGAGCATAGGAGTATTCCTCACTATCATCCTGATAGTCGTCATCATCCTGCTCGTAGCGAAGAAATATCTCTCTCCAAGTGGCAACGTAACATTGACCATCAATGGAGACAACAAACTGTCAGTAGAGCAGGGTAGCAGCATCCTCTCCACACTCGCCGCAAACGGCATCTACCTCAGCTCAGCCTGCGGAGGAAAAGGCTCCTGCGGACAATGCAAATGCCAAGTAGTAGAAGGAGGAGGCGAAATACTCGACTCCGAAAAAGGCCACTTCACCCGCAAGCAAATCAAAGAGCACTACCGCCTCGGATGCCAGTGCAAAGTCAAAGGCGACCTCAGCATCAAAGTGCCAGAATCCGTCATGGGCGTCAAAGAATGGGAATGCGAAGTCATCAGCAACAGCAACGTCGCATCCTTCATCAAAGAGTTCAAAGTCGCACTCCCTAAAGGCGAGCACATGGACTTCATACCAGGCTCATACGCACAAATCAAGATTCCAGCTTACAGCATGGACTACGACAAGGACATCGACAAGAACCTCATCGGCGACCTCTACGTACCAACATGGCAGAAGTTCAACATCTTCAGCCTCAAGTGCGTCAACACCACGCCAACCGTGCGAGCATACTCCATGGCCAACTACCCAGACGAAGGAGACATCATCACACTCACCGTGCGTATCGCCACACCACCATTCCTGCCAAAGCCACAAGTCGGATTCCAGCCCGTCAGCCCAGGCATCGCATCATCCTACATCTTCAGCCTCAAGCCAGGCGACAAAGTCATAATGAGCGGACCTTACGGAGACTTCCACCCAGAATTCGACTCCAAGCGCGAAATGATATGGGTAGGAGGAGGAGCAGGCATGGCACCACTCCGAGCACAAATCATGCACATGCTCAAGACACTCCACACACGCGACCGCGAAATGCACTACTTCTACGGAGCACGCGGCATCGACGAAGTGTTCTTCATGGAAGACTTCCTCGAACTCGAGAAAGAATATCCAAACTTCCACTTCCACCTCGCCCTCGACTTCCCAGACAAGAAGGCAGACTCCCTCGGCGTGCGCTACAGCCCAGGATTCATCGCCAACGTACTCGGCGACACCTACCTCAAGCAGCATGAAGCCCCAGAAGACGTAGAATACTACCTCTGCGGCCCTCCAATGATGGCAAAGACCGTCCTCGACCTTCTCCACTCCCTCGGCGTGGAAGACGACATGATTCGCTTCGACAACTTCGGAGGATAACCCTCACACATCCTACCAACCAAGCGGCCTGAATAGTCCCCCATAACTATCCAGGTCGCTTTTCTTTAGGCCCCGAAGCCCCCTCCCGTCCTCCCCGAGGGGAGGAGAGTAACCATCCGGATGGCATTCTCACTAAAATCCTTTAAATCCTTTAAATCCTTTAAATCCTTGATAAAAAATTTCTTGATAGGAGTAAAGGGAATCCCTTAAAATCCTAAAAATCCCTGACCTTAAACTCCCTGATTAGACACTGACCAGCTCAGTGTTTTCCACCTCGTCCTTGAGCTTCTCAGACGGATGGAAGAGCAGCCTGCGACGATACACCTGCTTAGCACCTGCCTCATCCGACACCAGCGGAGCCTTCGCCGAGATAGACATCTTGAACGACCCAAGGTTCTTGATGAAGATAGTATGCCCGTTCAGCACCATTTCCTCCACCTGCTTGATAATCGAGCGCACAGCACCCTCGCACGCACCCTCACTCATCCCCGAGTCCTTTGCGATATGCTCAATCAACTGGTCGAACCCAATCTTGCTATAAGTCACCGACTTAGTGAAGTACATCTGGCTTTCCCCAGGCTTAAAAAACTGCTCCTTCACCTTAATAAACACTTTTCCCATACAAACTATTTTTAGATTTAAAGATTTACAATTTACTGATTTAATTCACTCTCATTCTACTCTCCTCCCCTCGGGGAGGCAGGGAGGGGGCTTTCTTTACACCTCAAAGTTCACATCCTCCATCAGCTGTCTCAGCACCTTGCTGGCTCTGAATCCGATGCACTTTCTCGTGACCGCAACGCCACCAGCACCCTCCTCGTCAGCCGCAATCTTCGCATGCACCTTGAAGTAGAGCGTACCCATGTCACCCAACTGCACCGAGTGCCCGTTGCACACCAGCTGCTTCACCTGCGTCAGCAAAGACCTATATACAGCCGCAATCTGCTCAATACGGATGCCCGAGTCATTGCTCGCGTACTCAATCAGCACATCGTCGTCAATCACTCCCGAACGGTTGATTCTCGTGAAATAGCGCTCTTTCTTGTCCACGCCACACACTTGCTTCCCCACTTTCAGCTTCACCACAGGATTTCTCCGATTACCCATAACTAAATTCTCCTTTCTTAATTTAAAATGAAACACAAAAATACTATCTCAATCCAAGCAAATCCCCGTCAGAACCTTAAAAAACTTTCTCCCCGTTCCTCCGAGTCTCCTCATTGAATTTCTATGCAAATATACAAAACTTTTCGCATATATGCAAATAATATACGAATTTTTTCACAATTTCTGCATAATTATTCATCATTATTTTCATTGGGTCACAACTCCAGTGGGTTCCCAATAGCGAGGGAGTCAGTCCCCAATGACGGGAGAGTGAATCCCCTATAAAAATGAAGTGAATCCCCAATGGCATGGGTGTGAGAGCACAGTTTGTAGAACGACAAAATAAGGAATTCATTTACATCTTTACATCATTACATCTTTACATAAACGATTTTCGCATTACATCTTTACATCATTACATCTTTACATAATTGATTTTCGTATTACATTCTTTACATGATTATTTCTTTAAATAAACGCTTTCATATTATTTCTGGTTGAGGAAGACATTTGATTTGGTATTAGGAGAAAGATTGATATTGTATTAGTAGAACGTATATATTAATATATAAAGAATAAAATATATTGGTTATAAGAAGAAAAGAGCATAAATATTCTAAAATAGTATAATGATTAAGCTAAAAATATATGGAAATCGTTTATGTAAAGATGTAATAATGTAGTAATGTAGAGTATGGTGTTTCCCTGCATAATTTTGTATCAATATTTTTGAACTCAATATTGGGTATAAAAATATAAATTATTGTTGATATTTCTCAGTTTTTTTGTATCTTTGGAGCTGTGTTTCGTTAGAGAATGAGCACAAACAATATTTTGTAAAACACGATAATAATTATTAATTTAATGATTAATTATTTGGAAGAAGCAGGACTTATAGAGTTTGTGAGAACTGCAACATTGGAGAGATTAGCAGATGCTAATTGGTTAAATTTATTAGTTGGTAAGCCATCAAGAAGTGATTCTGATGGTGAGAATGTTAGTATCACCTCACTACAATTAATTGACACGGTTTTAGATAGCATCACCGATTTGCCGCGTCTGAATGCTGTAGCTGATTTGCTGGTTGCGAATTTTGAATATAGTTTGAGTGGTTCTCCATACGACTATATTGATGAATTAGGTGAGAGAAAAAGTTATACTGGCACAGCGTTTGGAAAGTTCGTATCTACTCATATCAAAGGAAAAGTAAAACATCGACAACGCATTTCCCAAGTGAAAAAGAAGTATTTGGAGAACCTTGTTGTGAAAAAGGAGAAAGAAGAGAAAAAGCCTGATATTGACATAGAAGAAGAGGAAAAGGCTTATCTTCCAACGGAATTTCAAAATGAACGCGCGTTTGCTTTACTGGAATACTTACGCGATGCGGGTTGGTTGAATGATGTTTTTCATCCTACACGCATGGATAAAGGACAAGAAGCTGTTGTTTGCCACTTAATTTGTAATGAATTAGGAATAAAAAATTGTTGGAAAGTCTCTTCTGAACTAACAGGAAAAAATAGCATGCGAGACAGCTTCAAAAAATATAAGGAAAATCATAAGTCTGATTTTAAACGATTGGAGAAAATTTTTAATAAAGAAATTAGAAAATTTCATAAATATATGAAAGACACTCATTTACCACATTAAGTCGGGTAATACTCGGGTAATAAAGTCGATACCCATCTGATACCCGGGTATTGCAGACATCTTCTTTTTGCTCTTACTTTGCACTCGATTTAGGTCGGGTGCAAGTTTTTTTATGCACCATGCTGAGAGGATTTGAAGCCCGACAATTGTGTAATTTTTTAATACATTTTTTTTATGACAAAGCAAAAGAAAATGAATGGAGGGAGGCGATATAATGATATTGCTCACTCCGAGTTTGGTAACGTTCAGTTGTGGACGCGAAGCATGAAACTTTCGATTTGTTTGCCACTTGGTGTGGAGGACTGGGAAAGAGAAATGCGCCATCAGTATCGCGTGTTGATAAAGCGACTGAAGGAGATTGATTTTGAGAGTGATAAATATTGTTGTCCATTTTAAAAAAGGTAGAAGACTATGATTAGTTATGACGTGACTGCGTTCGCATCTACTCCTAAGGTTTGTTCGAAGGAGAAATTTATGGAGTTGATTAACTCTGAGAAAGTGAAAGGACTTTGCCATCAGATTGAGGTGAAGAAACGGAAGATGTTCGAATTGATTGAACAGGGCATGAGTGAGGAAGCAAAAGTGTTGCACGAAGAAGTGGGGAAAATGAAGGGGCAGTTGCCTGTGCTAATTCCTGGTTCAACGTATCAGGAGGGTTCTCCCCGAAAAATTGAGTTTGCGAAAGAAACGTTCATTGTTCCTATCGACATTGACTATGACGCGAACAAGGAGTTGCTTAAGGACCCTGAAGGGCTGGATGCAAGGATTCGTGCGCTGAGAAGCCAGTGGTACGAGGACATGGTACTTTATGCGGGCATTTCGTGCAGTGGCACTGGTTTGCGCTATTTCGTGCTTCGTGACCCGCGCTATAGCTTTGTTGAGACACTTGAATGGTTCAGTAAGACCTTTGGTGTTGTGATTGACCCTTCGGGAAAGGACATCACAAGGTGTTCGTTTGTGTCGCACACGGACATGATTTGGAAAAAGGATGACCGCATGTTCTTGCCTACCGAAGAATTGAAGCAGGAGATTGAATATCTGACGGGAAGACGTTTTGAGGACTATGAGAATAAGGGAACGCAAAGGGGAGTTACTGTTTCGGAAACCCCTACCGTTGGAGAGGGTGTAGCAAATCATGACACCCCACCTACGACGGAAGAAGTGGCTGTTATAGAAACTGCTGCTGGAAGCGGAAAGACTACGACTGCTGTTTCAATGAAAGAAGTGGAGCGCAATGCGCAAGGTGAGGCTTGTTTTCGTGGTGCGCCTTATCGCATGATTGTAGGGAAAGTGTTTGAGGCTTTGGGCGGTTCACCTGCTATGGGTGAGCGTAACACGAAGTTGCACAGGGCTGCGGTGAATCTGCGCTATATCTGCGACAACAATGCTGAGCTGCTTTTTGAGATACTGAAGCCTTGGGCGAATGGCTTGAAAGACTCGGAACTGCTCACCATCTGCAAGAGTGCGACGAGCGGCGAAATGAGGTACTGGAGCTCTCGTCTGATGGATGCGGTGATGCAATCCATTGAGGAAGGCACTGATTTGGAAGAAGCCGACTATCTTGGCGGCTTGGAGGTAAATCATGCTCACTGGAACTCCCGTTTGGACGAAATCCACTTGGTGAAAGGATTGAGGGAATGCACTTGCGGTGTGCCTGAAAGTTTCAAGATGGGTTGCGTTTTGGGTTCGTTGGTATGCATTTATACGTTGCTGTCGAGAATTCGTTTCATCAGCTATGATGGACGTGAGTATCGCCTCAGTGGACAGGCTTTCACGGTGGGTGAAGCAGGCACAGGCAAGAGTTTTATGACGCAACTTTCGGACTTGCTGCTGGAACCGCTTGTTGAACAAGATAATTTGGCACGGGATTTGGAGGACAAATGGAAGGAAGAGAAGCAAAAGGCTGGTCAAGGCAAGATGAAGACTGCTCGACCAAAGGCGATGGTGAGAGTGGTGCCATCGGGCATTTCGACTTCCATGCTGAACCAACGTCTGAAGAATGCTTTCGAAATGGAAGTTCCGCTGGGTGGTGGCGACCCCGTGAAGCTCTTCCTTCATCTCATTACGTGCGAGCCTGAGATGGCAAGCGTGATTCGTCAGCTTGGCAATCAGTTCTCGAAATATGCGGACTATATGCTGAAAGGCTTTCAAGACGAGAAGACTGGTAACGACTATCTGAGTGAGCAAAGTGCCAGCGGCATTGTTGAGGTGCACTGGAACACTTGGTTTGCTGGTGTGATGTCGTCCTTGATGAAGTTCGTAGGGGATATGCTCAGCGGTCAGAACCAACGCCTGATGCTGTACATCATGCCTACGAATCGCTATCAGATGATTGAGAAAGGAGGTTTTAACCGCACTCATGAGGAAAAGAAAGCCATTAGCGAAATGGCAAGGTTGCTGAATGGCGATGAAGGTCGTAGAATAGGGGGCCGCGTGGAAGTGAGTGAGTTGACGGACGTGCTTTATGATTGGTGCAAGAACCAGATGAAGTGTGCGGAAAGCTCTCACGACATTATTCGCGACCGTTTCTGCCGCCGTGAAGCCTTGAAAGGTATCAGGGCAGGCATTGCTTATGCTGTGATTGAAAACGCGATGACGTTTGATTTGCTTGAAGTCGTTCAGATGGAGGACGGTGAATGGGCTCGGAAGTTGCCTATCTCTGAGGATGCGAAGAAATTTGCCATTCTCATTGCTGACTACTGCCTTGAAATGGACTTGGCAGTTTTTGGTGAACCCACGTTACAAGCTATGCGTACCGAGAACATGAAGCAGAGGAAAAACAACTCGAAATATGTTCGAAGAGTGTCGGACAGGCTACGTAGCGTTTTTGTGGAGTTGAAGCATGAATTCACGATTGACGATATGGTTGCACTCGACCCAAGCCTTTCGAAAACCACAGCTCAAATACGTGCTTATCGATGGCAGGAAAAAGGCTTTGTCACTTACAGCCATGAAAAGAAGTGTTACGTGAAATTGGTTGAAAGCATCTGACAATGATTTGTGCGATAAGCATAATCATTCTTCATGTTAAAGCAAAATAGAGATGCCGTCGGTCTCCGAGATGGAGCTTGGCGGCATTCCTTATTTGCTGGTTTTAGGGTATTTGGGGGTGTTTGATGGTGTTTTTTGGTTTTTCCATCGATTGTGTGGGATATTTTTTGTAACTTTGCGACGTATTATGTGCTTATACGTATGAAACGATTGTTATTCTTCATAGTGGCTTTGGCGACTTTTGTTTGGGGTGAGGCTCAGACGGAGGAGGCTGCGTCGTCGGAACCGCAGATTGATTCTCTGTATGTTTCTTTGCTGACTTGTGCGCCTGGTGCGGATGCCTATAAGCTGTTTGGACATACTGCTATCCGTGTGAAGGGGGAGGGTGAGAAGTCTTTTGACTTTGCCTTCAATTATGGTATGTTCAATTATCAGAAGAAGAATTTTGTGTATCGGTTCGTGAGGGGTGAGACGGATTATGAGTTGGGTGCTGAGCCTACGGACTTTTTCTTTTCTCGCTATTCGGAGGAGGGGATTGAGATTGATGAGCAGGTGCTGAACTTGACGGATGAGGAGAAGAAATTGCTCTATAACTTGCTGGTTATCAACTATCAGCCTGAGAATCGTGTGTATCGCTATAACTTCCTTTATGATAACTGTACGACGAGGGCGCGTGATATTATCAGGGATGCGCTGCTGGACAGGAAGCTGAGGTACAAGAACAGGGGGAAGGAGTATGAAGAGACGACTTTCCGCGAGATTTTGCATCGCTTCACGAAGGGTTCTCCTTGGACTGCTTTTGGTATCGACATGATTCTTGGCTCGGAGGTGGATAAGAAGCGCTCGCAGATGGAGCAGATGTTTATTCCTTCGGTGTATGAGATGGAGGTGGGCGATGCTGTGCTTGCGGCGGATAGTACGCAGATGGCTTTTGTGAGGAGTGTGAAGCACCATGCGCCTACGGGTAAGTTCCAGGAGGTTGCGGGTTTTCCGATGGGTCCTGTGACGCTGTTCTGGATTGTCTTCGTCATTGCGGCGGGCTTGTCGGTGGTTGATTTTATCAGAAGGAAGGCTACGATATGGTTCGACATTGTGCTGCTGCTGGCTCAGGGCTTGGCTGGGTGCCTCATTGCGTTTTTGTTCTTCTTCTCGGAGCATCCTGCTGTGGGTTCCAACTGGCTCATCCTTGCTTTCAATCCGCTGGTGCTTGGGCTGATTCCTGTGGTGCTTGTGGGTAAGAAGGTGAAGAAGGTGTCATGCGAGATTGTCAATATGTCAGCACTGGTTTTCACTCTTCTGCTATTTTGGCTTTCTCTGCAGTGGCTTCATCCTGCGATGCTTCCTTTGGTATTGACTTTGCTCGTAAGGTCGGCATTGCGCTTGAGAACTTTTATGATTGAGTTGGTGCATAGGAAGTATTGAAAAAAAGCCTCACCCCCAGCCCCTCTCCGAAGGGAGAGGGGAGTAGAATGAAGAGGGAAGAGGGAAAAGTGATAAGTGAAAAATTAATAGATAAAGATAAAAGGTGAAACGTCCTACGATAACAACTGTGCTGGCTGTATTGGCTGCTTCGCTTGCGGCTCAATCCCAGACGTCGGTGCCTCGGCTCGTGGTTGGTCTTACGATAGATCAGCTGCGCTCTGACTATATGGACGCTTTTTCTCCGCTCTATGGGGAGGACGGCTTCAAGCGCTTGATGCGCGAGGGGGTGTTCTTCAGTAATGCGCAGTATTCGTCTGCTGATGTGGATAGGGCTTCTGCTATTGCTTCGATTTTTACGGGGACTGTGCCTTACAATCATGGCATCGTGGGTGAGGACTGGATGGACAGGCAGTCGATGCGACCTGTGCAGTGTGTGGAGGATTTCAAGATTCGTGGCATCAATACGCAGGAAACGGCTTCTCCGAAGAATCTGCTGGTTTCGACGATTGGGGATGAGCTGAAGTTGTCGTCGAATGGACGTGCGATGGTCTATGGTATTGCTCCTAACAGGGAGGCTTCGGTGCTTTCTGTGGGACATGCAGGGGATTTTGCCATCTGGCTGGATGGACACACGGGAAAATGGGCTGGCACGAGCTATTATGCTGAGCAGCCTTCGTGGTATAAGTACCTGACTACGAGGTCTATATCGGGCGTTGACCAAGTGTCGTGGAAGCCTAAGAATGCTGCTGTTACGAGCTATAACTATTACTTGGCAAGTGAGAAGACTTCGTCTTTCAACCATCGATTCACGAGTGAGAGACGTTTTCGCAGTTTCAAGACTTCGGGACTCATCAATGATTTCATCACTGAAACGGCTTCCTTTGTCATCACGCAGGCGGGAATGGGACGCGACGATGTGCCTGACTTCCTTTCGCTTTGCTACTATGCAGGCTCCTTCGATGGCAAGACGTTCAATGACTCTGCCACGGAGATTCAGGACACTTACGTTCGGCTGGATGAGGCTTTGGCAAACTTGTTCAAGGAAATTGACAAGAGTGTGGGTATCGAGAACACGCTTTTCTTCATCACTTCCACGGGCTTTGAGGATGCTGAGGCTGCCGACTTGTCGAAGTATCGCATACCGACGGGAACGTTGCATCTGAATCGCTGTGCTGCTCTGCTGAATATGTACCTGATGGCGATTTATGGGCAGGGACAGTATGTGGAATCGTATTATGACAATCAATTCTATCTCAATCATAAGCTCATCGAGCAAAAGCAGCTGAACTTGGCTGAGGTGCTCGAAACATGTGAGGATTTCTTGTTTCAATATACGGGAGTGAGAGATGTCTATACATCTACTCGCCTCACGCAGGGAGCATGGACTCCGGGCATCAGCAGAATCAGAAATTCGTTTAATCCGAAGTGCTCGGGCGACATACTGATTCTTGCAAATCCTGGATGGACTCTTGCCAATGACGATATTGGGCAATCGAGACAGGTGCGGGATAGTTACTTTGAATTTCCTATCATCTTCTTCGGATTCCAACTGAAGGCTGAGAGAATCGCAACGCCTGTGACGGTGGATTGCATTGCTCCTACGGTGGCACACTTCATGCGGATTCGGGCTCCTAATGGATGCAACACGTCGCCGCTTTCGGAGGTGAGGAGAAGGTGATTGAAAGAAGACCTTCGGCAGAACCGAAGGGAACGGTGGCTGGAGGGAGGCTTCGGCGGGCTGGAGGAGGCTTCGGCAGAACCGAAGCTTACTGAGAAAGCAGAACCGGAACTTACATTGAAAAGAGAAACTGAATTTTTAAGAAATTAAATACAAAATAGATATTATGGCATTTTCATTAAATGGATTCCTAAGTTCTCTCTTTGGCAATAAGGCTACTCGCGATATGAAGGAGATTAAGCCTGTTGTGCAGAAGGTGCTTAACGTGTATCCAGAAATTCAAAAGCTGTCGAACGATGAACTTCGTGCGAAGACAGATGAAATCAAGGTTTATTTGCAGGGCCTTGTGACGGAACAGAGAGCAAAAATAGAGGCTCTCAATGCAAAAATCAAGGAAACGGAAATAGACCAGCGTCAGCCTATCTTTGATGAAATCGATAAGATAGATGCTGAAATCCTGGATATTTTCGAGAAGGGACTCAACGAGGTGCTCCCTACGGTTTTTGCCATTGTGAAAGATACGGCTCGCCGATTCACTGAGAATGAGGACGTTGTTGTCACTGCCACGGAATTTGATAAGGAGCTCTCCATGACTCATGATTTTGTGGATATAGATGGCGACAAGGCTATTTGGCATAATCACTGGGTGGCAGGCGGAAACGACACCGTTTGGAACATGATTCACTATGATGTTCAGCTCTTCGGTGGTGTGGTTCTGCATCAGGGTAAGATTGCGGAAATGGCAACGGGTGAAGGTAAGACGCTCGTGGCAACGCTTCCTGTGTTCCTCAATGCACTGACTCGCAATGGTGTGCATGTTGTCACAGTGAATGACTATCTGGCAAAGCGTGACTCGGAGTGGATGGGTCCTCTCTATATGTTCCACGGACTGAGTGTGGATTGCATCGATAAGCATCAGCCTAACTCAGATGCACGTAGGAAGGCTTATCAGGCAGATATTACCTTTGGTACGAACAATGAATTTGGTTTCGACTATCTGCGTGATAACATGGCGATGCGTCCTGAGGAACTCGTGCAGCGTTCTCACAACTTTGCCATTGTCGATGAGGTCGATTCCGTGCTGATTGATGATGCTCGAACTCCACTCATCATCTCTGGTCCAATCCCTAAGGGAGAAATCCAGATGTATGACGAGTATTGTCCTATTGTTGAGAAACTGGTTGAGGCTCAGCGCAAGTTGGCAACAGAATATCTGGCAACTGCACGTAAGCAAATCTACAGCGAGGACCAGAAGGAAATTGAAGCTGGATTCCTTGCACTGTTCCGTGCATATAAGTCCATGCCAAAGAACAAGGCCCTCATCAAGTTCCTTTCGGAAGACGGCATCAAGACAGGTCTCCTCAAAACGGAGGAAATCTACATGGAGAACAACAACCGCAGGATGCCTGAGGCTACGGAACCATTGTACTTCGTAGTGGATGAGAAGCTGAAGTCTGTGGAAATGACAGATAAGGGTAACCAACTCGTTGCCGACATTGTGAAGGACGACCAGTTCTTCGTTCTCCCTGATATTACGGGACAGTTGTCGGAACTTGACAATACGATAAGTGATGAGGAGGAGCGCCTTGCCAAGAAGGACGAACTGATGGCAGACTATGCTGTGAAGTCGGAGCGTGTGCACACTATGCAGCAGTTGCTGAAGGCTTACACGATGTTCATGAAGGATGACGACTATGTGGTGATTGATGGTGAGGTGAAGATTGTAGATGAACAGACAGGTCGTATCATGGAGGGACGTCGCTGGAGTGATGGACTTCATCAGGCTGTGGAAGCCAAGGAGCGCGTGAAGGTGGAAGCTGCGACACAGACTTTTGCTACCATCACCTTGCAGAACTACTTCCGTATGTATCACAAGCTCTCGGGTATGACGGGTACAGCCATTACGGAAGCAGGTGAATTCTGGGACATCTACAAGCTCGATGTGGTTGAGATTCCTACGAATCGTCCTGTTGCACGAAATGATATGAACGACCGTGTGTATAAGACGAATCGTGAGAAGTATAAGGCTGTTATTGAGGAGATTGAGCGCATGATAGCTGCGGGAAGACCAGTGCTCGTGGGTACTACTTCGGTGGAAATCTCTGAAATGCTTTCCAAGATGTTGCAGATGCGCAAGATAGAGCACAATGTCCTCAACGCTAAGTTGCACCAGAAGGAAGCAGACATTGTGGCACAGGCAGGTCAGCGTTCTATCGTTACTATTGCTACCAACATGGCAGGTCGTGGTACCGATATTAAGCTTTCCGATGAAGTGAAAGCAGCAGGTGGTCTTGCCATTATTGGTACGGAGCGTCATGAGAGCCGTCGTGTGGACCGTCAGTTGCGTGGACGTGCAGGACGTCAGGGAGACCCAGGTTCCTCTGTGTTCTATGTGTCGCTTGAGGATAAGCTGATGCGCCTCTTTGCTTCGGACCGCATTTCTGCCATTATGGACAAACTCGGATTCGAGGAAGGCGAGATGATTGAGCACCCAATGATTAACAAGTCTATTGAGCGTGCTCAGAAGAAGGTGGAGGAAAACAACTTCGGTATTCGTAAGCGTTTGCTGGAATACGATGATGTGATGAACAAGCAGCGTAAGGTGATTTATGAGCGTCGTCGCCATGCCTTGATGGGACAGCGTATCGGTATGGATATTACCAATATGATTTGGGACCGCACCGTCAATATCATTGAGAACAACGACTTCGAGGGTTGCAAGGAGCAGTTCCTCCGCATTTTTGCTATGGAATATCCTTTCACAGCAGAACAGCATGAGGAAAAGGGACGCGAAACTCTTGAAAACGAGGCATTTGAACTTGTCTTGGCAAGTTTCAAGAAGCGTTGCGAGCGCTTTGCAAATACGGCATATCCTGTGATTAAGGACGTGTATGAAACGAAGGGAAGTATGTATGAAAACATTCTTGTTCCACTCACAGATGGACGCAGGATGTATCAGATTTCTGTTCCTCTCAAGGAGGCATACGAGACGCAGGCAGCCAATGTGATGCTTCAGTTTGAGAAAGCCATTCTGCTTCATACCATCGATGATGCCTGGAAGGAGAATCTTCGTGCACTCGATGAATTGCAGCACTCCGTTCAGAATGCAAGTTATGAGCAAAAGGACCCTCTGCTTATCTTCAAGTTGGAGTCAGTGACGCTGTTCGACAACATGGTGAATGAAATCAATGATGGCACCATTTCTGTGCTGATGCGCACTTCATTGCCAGTTCAGCAACCTCCTCAGGATGCTCCTCAGCAGCAGCAACCTGCTCAGCGTCCACAATACACGGAGTCGAAGCAGAATCTGGATGAGCCATCTGAAACGCAGAAGGCTATGCAGCAAGCAGCTCATGCTCAGACAAGTCGTGGACCAGTGGAGCGTCGTCCTATCGTTAATAATCAGCCACGTGTGGGAAGAAATGATCCATGTCCTTGCGGTTCTGGTAAGAAATTCAAGAACTGCCACGGTAGAGGACTTGTTTAATCAAACAAATTAAAAAAATCATATAAATCCTTGATTTTGAAATGAAAAAGATAGTTGTTGCCATCGATGGACACTCTTCTTGCGGAAAGAGTACCATGGCAAAAGCATTGGCGCGTACCGTTGGTTATATATATGTTGATACAGGAGCCATGTATCGTGTTGTGACACTCTATGCATTGCGTAATCGTCTCATTGAAAATGGACGAATCTACGAATTTGCACTTCAGCAGCACATTGATTGTAGCCGTGTGAAGGTGAGTTTCCAGCTCGACCCAGAGACCAATCTTCCTCTCGCTTGCCTTAATGGAGAGGTGGTGGAAGATGAAATCCGTGGCATGGAGGTTTCCAACAATGTGAGTCCTATTGCTGCACTTCCATTTGTTCGTAAGTTCCTTGTTGCTCAGCAGCAGGCTATGGGTAAGGAGAAGGGCATCGTGATGGATGGGCGCGACATTGGTACTGTTGTTTTTCCTGATGCAGAGCTCAAGGTCTTCATTACTGCATCGGCAGAAATTCGTGCACAGCGTCGTTATGATGAACTGGTTTCAAAGGGTGAAAAGGATGTGAACTATGATGAGATTCTGAAGAATGTCATTGAGCGCGACCAGATTGATTCCACTCGTGAAGTAGGTCCACTCCGTCAAGCTGAAGATGCTGTGGTACTTGACAATAGCCATTGCACTCGCGAAGAGCAGAACGCTTGGTTGTTGGAGAAATTCAATGCTGTAGTGAATGCATAATAACGTGGAGCGTGAAGAGTGAAGAGTGAAAAGTGGAGCGTGAAGAGTGAAGCGTTGCCATCCGGATGGAATTTTTCACTTTTCACTATTCACTTTTCACTTTTACTCTCCACGCTTCACTCTTCACTTTCCACGCAAACATGATTGTAGAGATTGATAATGGCTCGGGCTTTTGCTTTGGAGTTACCACGGCAATCCGCAAGGCAGAAGAGGAACTGGCAGTAAGTAGTTCGCTCTATTGCCTGGGAGATATTGTGCATAATGGACGGGAATGCGAACGTCTGAAGAAATTGGGACTTGTTACCGTGGAACATGCTGACTTGGCTCATCTTCACGATACGAAAGTATTGCTGCGTGCACATGGCGAACCTCCTCGCACTTATCATTTGGCTCAGGAAAACAACATTGAGCTGATTGATGCCACATGTCCCGTTGTGCTCAATTTGCAAAAGCGGATTAAGGCAGAATATGATGCAGACGAGAACAATCTCCGCCAAATTGTGATTTACGGAAAGAATGGACATGCAGAAGTGGTGGGACTGGTTGGACAAACCAATGGAACAGCCATTGTCATTGAAAATCTGGACGATGCTAAGAAACTGGATTTCACTCGTCCTATCAGCCTTTACTCTCAAACGACCAAGTCGTTGGTTGGATTTCGTGAAATAGTGAAATACATAGAAATGCGTTTTGCTGAAGAGCAGGGTGGAGTAGTGGAAGATGGTTTTTTCAAGTATTACGACACGATATGTCGCCAAGTGGCAAACCGAATGCCCAACATTCAGGCTTTTGCCAAGAAGCATGATGTGATTCTCTTTGTGTGCGGGAAGAAAAGCAGTAATGGAAAGGTTCTTTTCAATGAGTGCTGCAAAGTGAATCCACACACCCACATGGTGGAAAGTCCGCAGGAAATAGACCCTTCGTGGTTTGAAGGAGTGGATTCCGTAGGTATCTGTGGTGCAACGTCAACACCTAAATGGCTGATGGAAGATTGTAGGGATGCCATTATATAAATAAGGTGTAGATGTTATATTCTTCTGCTTGTTTTTCTCTTTTAATTTAATCAAATCCATCTCGGACATTTTTATTGGGCTCTGAGTGGATTTTTAATGGGGCATATCTGAAGTGAATCCCCAATAGCGCAAGAGTGCGTCCCCAGTGTTGCAAGAGTACGTCCCCAATGTTACAAGAGTACGTCCCCAATAGCGCTACACTGAAATCGCATTGAAGAAAAAGGCAAAACTAATGCCTAAATGCAAAATGGAATCCTAAACATTAGTTAACAATGTGAACCATTCTTCATATATTGCAAAAAAAACGTGAAAAGTATTTTCAATTTTTAATTTTAATTTTTATCTTTGTCGAGTTTTCAGATAAGAATGTTTTCAACGTAAAACTATTTCAGATTCAATACAAATACAAAAGACCCTATTTATTAACAAAATTGATAACGACATGATGAAAAAAATCTTTTTTGCTGCATTTTTAGTTGCATTCACCTTGATGCCTGCTAATGCCCAGAATCTTTACAAAACTGTGTATAACAGTGCGGTGAAGGTTGTGAATGATCCAAATTCTTCACAGGAACAAATTGAGATTAACCAATTTGAAGTGACTGTCTTGAACTACTTGAATGCTCAGGTGCAGAAGCGTGCCATGGTGAAGGATACATATTTCTATGATAGCCAGGCAGTTAATCTGAAGTCGTTTGTGGATGATTTCATCTACTACGTTACTAAGGCTCGTGCTATTTCTACAGAAAAGCGTAAGGAAGTGATTGCCTGCTATCGCGATGCTTCGCTCAACAATCCTCTTTTCAACGATAATGATAAAGAGCGCACCTATTGCTACGTGAATGACACGAAGACTTTCACTCCATTCTCGCTCGATACGGATTGGGAAAAGGCTTACGACCAAGCAACTTCCAAGATTAAAACTATCATCAAATAATTGATAGATAAACATCTTCTAATACATATATTCTATAGATATTCGCGCCTGGAAAAGACGCGAATATTTTTCACTCTAATAGAAACAAAAATACCACCTAACTCAAGAAAATGCCCCCAAGAAAGAAATCGAATCCAAGTGATGCTGCAATTCAAGTGAATGAAGTGGGCAGACTCCAACCTCAAGCAACGGATTTCGAGGCTGCTGTGATTGGTGCTTGTCTTATTGAGCAAGATGCTTTTGGTCTGGTTTCAGACATTTTGAAACCTAATTCCTTCTACGACTCAAAGCATAAGACGATTTTTCAAGCGATTCAGACTTTGGCTGGAGAGAATAAGCCTGTCGATATGCTTACTGTGACACAGCAACTCCGCTCAACGGGTGAATTGGATGCCGCTGGTGGAATGTCATATATTGCGGAATTGTCGCAAAGAATGACATCTTCTGCACATATAGAATACCATGCTCACATCATTGCTCAAAAGGCATTGGCTCGTGAACTTATCACATACACAAGCAATATTCAACGAGCAGCTTTTGATGAAGCACAGGATGTGGCAGAGTTGATGCAAACAGCTGAGGGACAACTATTTGAATTGTCGAAAACGAATCTGAAGAAAGACTTCACTCAGATTGACCCAGTGATTGACGAGGCATATTTGCAACTTCAGAAAGCTGCACAGCGTTCGGATGGTTTGTCGGGACTGGCAAGTGGATTCGACAAGCTGGATGCTGTGACAAGTGGTTGGCAGAACTCCGACTTGATTATTATTGCTGCACGTCCTGCTATGGGAAAGACTGCTTTTGTGCTTTCGATGGCAAAGAATATTGCTGTGAATATGCGTGAACCTGTTGCGATGTTTTCACTCGAAATGTCGAATGTGCAGTTGGTGAACCGCTTGATAGTCAATGTCTGTGCTATCGAAGGTTCCAAAATCCGAAGTGGACAATTGGCACAGCATGAGTGGAGTCAGTTGGATTTGAATCTCGACCAACTCCGTGGTGCTCCACTTTATATTGACGACACTCCTTCGCTTTCTGTATTTGAGTTGCGAACCAAAGCACGTAGATTAGTGAGGGAACATGGTGTGAAACTGATTATCATTGACTACCTTCAGTTGATGAATGCTTCGGGAATGTCTTACAATTCTCGTCAGGAAGAGGTGAGTACCATTTCTCGCTCGTTGAAAGGACTTGCCAAGGAATTGAACATTCCGATTATTGCACTTTCGCAGTTGAACCGTAGTGTGGAAAGCAGAACGGCGGCACCTAATGCATTGAATCCTGATGCTGCCAACTATGAGAGCAAGCGTCCACAGTTGTCAGACCTTCGTGAATCGGGTGCTATTGAGCAGGATGCCGATATGGTTTGTTTCATCCATCGCCCTGAGTATTATAAAATATATAAGGATGCACATGGAAATGACACGCATGGTATCGCAGAATTTCTCATTGCAAAGCACCGAAATGGTGAGGTGAAGGATATACGTATGCGGTTTGATAGCGATTTCGCAAGATTCTCCAATATTGATGATGCACCTCCGCTTCCTACGTTGGATGAGAATGGTGTGATTCAATCTTCGCATAACAAGAAAAAGGGTAAAAGCAACTCAGCTCCAGTGGATGACCAGTTCGGTTCCATTAGCATTGATATGATGCCTGGAGATGATGCACCTTTCTAAATATCATACAAATTTAGGAGTAAGTTCGATGGAAACTTGCTCCTTTTTGTTTAAAATTTGCATATTTATCAGAAATGATTTATATTTGCAATTAGTTCTAACGTCTTTTCATCATTATTTGGATGAAATACACTCGAAAACATACCATCATTGGAGTCTTAACTGCTATCTTTTTAGTTGTAGCAGGGGTTGTTTTCTATGCGTATCAGGAAGGGGATTTCAATAAGTACAAATATCATTTCGATGAACAATTCAGAGCGAAAGTTGATTCATTCAATTTGAATTGTCCCTTATCCATTGGCATTTGCGGCTATATTAAGAATCTGAAAATTCCAGTGGAGCCGGTGGAGCATTCGGATTCCAACTATCTGCATTTTTTTGTGGAGTTTCATGGAAACACGAATGTTGCTGCTGAGGATGATAAGGAATGTTTCCGCCAATTGATTCGCTTGCAGATTCGAGACATTGAACAGCAAACACATTTCATTTCCGACATGAGGAAACGAAAGATTGAGCATTTCATTTGTGATATTCAAGGCACAGGTAGTGATTCTATCATTCGCTATGAAGCATCTCTCAATCAAGTGGTGAGTCTAACGCATCAGGCTCGATTGAGAGCACAGACGTTGAAACGTCAAATCACTCTGCTTGTAGAGCATGAATCGAATCTTCTTCCTTTCGAAATTGATGATGGATGTTTGGTGGTGGGAGAATCTCTTCAGGAAGGTGCACTGGTCTATGATATTGCATTGAATGGAGATATGTTTAGCATCAGCACCATGACAGATGCTGAAATTGATTATCTCATAAAGGATGCACTAATTTATTCTTTCTGCCAAGACCCAACTTTCACACCTTATGTCTTTGAAGCAGGACTGAATTACCTTTTCCGAGTTTTTGATGTTTCTTCTGAGGATTATACCTCATTGCAGATCGCTTTGCCAAATGCCGAGGCAAAAGCAGCGCAACTGAGTCAGAAGGGATTGAATGCTGTGAAAGATAGCCTTACGGACAATTCTAATATTGTGTTCCACGAAGTGTTGGCAACACGTGAGGATGTCTATCCTGTGGATAGTTTGCAGACAGAAACTGAGTGAAAAGCAGACTGATTATTTAGCCTAAAAACGGAATTTCGCGGCATTATAATTTCCAAAATCTCCTAATAATTTGCCAATACTTCTTCTCGTTTGTTAATTATTTATAATTATATGAATAAATAAGAAGAAATCAATTGCCATATATCAAAAACATAGTAAATTTGCACTGTGTTTTTCATGGTATTAGATTTATTTTAAGGTTAGTAAAGATTGCTTGTCGTGATGATAAGCAATTTTTTTTTGCTTTTTTATTTCTTATTAAACTGATTCATGGTAATCTGAATACCTGCTAAACAAAAAGATTTGATGGCTTGAACAAATACATCAACTCTTTCATCCATCGTCTTCAAATCTTCCTCAGTGAATTGCCCCAGCACATAATCGGCTTGTGCTCCTCTTGGAAAATCATTTCCCACACCAAACCTTAAACGAGCAAATTGTTGAGTACCAATAACCGAGGCGATGTTTTTCAATCCGTTATGCCCTCCATCACTTCCACCTGGACGCATACGCAGTTTTCCAAAAGGAAGGGAAATGTCGTCGCAAACCACTAACATTCTCTCCACAGGGATATTTTCCTTTTGAAGCCAATATCTCACTGCATTGCCACTCAGGTTCATATAAGTGGATGGCTTCAGAATTACCAACTCAGCACTTTTGGCTCTTCCTGTTCCTACAAAGCCATACCGCTTATCCTCGAAAGTGATATTGCAAGAAGCAGCTAAAGCATCCACAACCCTGAAACCGATGTTGTGTCGGGTTCCATCATATTCATCACCAATATTTCCGAGTCCTGCAATAAGGAATTTCATCTTGTTTTCTGCTTTTTCTTTCTTGTTGTCCTTCGTGAATAAGGAAACAATTGTTTTCCAAATATTCATGTCCTTAATAAAAAACCGAACTATAAGAATCATCCCATAGTTCGGTTATTATTGGAATTAAAGAATTGACTTTTTATTCTTCAGTAGTTTCTGCAGCATCAGCAGCAGCACGAGCAGCACGTGTCATACGAACGGCGCAAACCACAGCTTCCTTAGAAGTAACGATTTCAAGTCCTTCGAAGCTGAGTGCTTCAACCTTCATTGACTTGCCAAGACCGAGGTCTGTAACATCGATGTTGAGAACGTCTGGGAACTGAGTATAAGGAGCCTTCACCTTCAACTTGCGAATGTTGAGAGAGAGCTTACCACCGGCACGTACACCTTCTGCAAGACCATTGAGCTTAACAGGAATCTCCATCACGATAGGAGCATCAGTAATCTGATAGAAGTCAACGTGAACTGGAGTATCTTTCACGTAGTCGTTCTGAAGTTCCTTGAGGATAGCCTTCACTTCCTTGCCCTCGATGTTGAGGTTCACGATGTAAACATTAGGAGTGTAGATAAGCTTTGCAAGCTCTTTCTGAGAAATGGTAAGTGGCTGAGCAAAAGGAGCACCATTTTCATCTTTCTCCACACCGTAAACTACTGCAGGCACATTGCCAGAGCGACGAAGGTCGCGGCTTGCCTTCTTGCCGAGGTCCTTACGAACCTGTGCATTGATTGTGATTTCTTTCATTTTTTGTTGGTTTTGTGTTACTATAAATTAAGTTTTTTGCTTAATTCTCCATCACACATGGACCCTCTCTGGGAGAGGTCTCGAAAAAAGCGTTGCAAATTTACGACAAATTTCTTAGATACACAAAAATCCAAACTCCTTTTTGCTCCAAATGAATAGAAAACAAAAAGAATGCAACTAATTTATGTCAGAAATACTATTGTAACAATCAATCTTAAAATTCTATGTCGAACTTTTCTTCGCCGTCAGAAGGCTGAGCAGGTTCCTTATGAGCTGAATATTCATTGCTGGAATCATCATCTGAAGCAATCTTCAACACTTTGTTGAGAGCATTCAGGAATTTCTCATAATCTTCTTTGTACAGAAAAATCTTATGCTTCTCAAAATGCACCTGCTGCATATTCGAGCCATCATCAAAAATCTTCTTGCTTTCAGTAATCGAAATGTACTTCTCACCATTTCTACTCTGCTTCACATCGAAGTAGTAAATACGCTTACCCGCCTTCACGCTCTCAGAAAAGACGAAATCTTTTTCTATTCCATTCATTGTTCTAACAAAGATTTATTAAAAATTCTCATTAAAAAATACGAATTTATTATCATTTCCTTTCACTGTGCAAAATTGTTTAAAAAAATTTACACTATCAAATTTCAAATGGAATTTTTTAATAAATGCCCCTTATTTTTGTTAATCTGCTTGTTTATTCATTAAAAGTTCGTACCTTTGCATCGAATATAATAAGTAAAAAAAGAGTTTTTTGCTATGATTAATCGTAACTTAATTAGAATTAAGATAGTTCAACTGATGTATTCCTACTATCAGAATGGTGGTAAGAATCTTGACACTGCGGAAAAAGAACTATTGTTTAGCCTTTCTAAAGCATACGATCTTTATAATTATTTGCTTCTCCTGATGGTTGAGGAAACGCGTTTTGCCTTTGAGATTCTTGAGCAAAAGGAGCAGGTGAATCGTGTGGCACATAAAGAAGAGGCACTCAGCCATCGTTTTGTGGATAACAAGTTCATTGCTCAATTGGAGTCGAACAAACAATTGTGCGAGTTCAAGGAAAACAAAAAATGGAACTGGAAAGACGAAAGAACCTATCTGAAGAGCCTTTACGAAAAAATAACTGAAGCAGATTTTTTCCAAGAGTACATGTCAGCTGAAAATAATGATTACGATGCCGATCGTGAAGTCTGGAGAAAAATCTATAAGAATATCATTATGAAAGACGAGAAAATCGATGATATTCTTGAGGAACAAAGCCTGTATTGGAACGACGACAAAGAGATAGTTGACACTTTTGTTTTGAAAACCATCAAGCGTTTTGATGCTGGAAAGGGTGAGGACCAAGAACTCCTTCCAGAATACAAGGACATTGAGGACCGTGAGTTTGCAACTCGCTTGTTCCGTCGTACTATCACAAACGATGAATACTATCGCGACCTCATTTCGCAGAGTGTCAGGAACTGGGAGTTCAATCGTCTCGCCTTTATGGATGTTATCATCATGCAGGTGGCAGTAGCAGAGATTTTGAGCTTCCCACAGATTCCTACTTCAGTCACTATCAATGAATATGTCGAAATAGCGAAATACTACAGCACTCCAAAGAGTGCAAGTTATGTCAACGGCATCATTGATAATGTTGCTCGCAGACTCAAGCATGAAAACAAAATTTCCAAGGAATAATCCTATTATATTATATAAGGTGTAGTCCTTATGATATAGATAGGGTTATTTCTTACAGATACAAACAAAATTGAATCACAAACTTAAAATTATTTAGAACCATGTTGTTTATCAATTTTCTTCAAGATGCAGCTCCAGCTGCTGGAGGTGGTGGCATGCAGTTGATTATCATGCTCGTCCTCATGTTTGCCATTATGTATTTCTTCATGATTCGTCCTCAGAAGAAGCGTCAGAAAGAAATCCAGGAATTCCGCAACAAGCTTGATATTGGTAGCAAGATTGTAACCAGTGGCGGTATCTATGGCTCAGTGAAGGAACTCAATGTGGGTGAACCATACCTCACCATCGAAGTTTCGAAGGGTGTTAGTATCAAGGTGGATCGTAACTCTGTGTATGCAGACCCTAATCAGGCTGCATTGTCCCAGGAAAGATAAATCGTTTTTATGGGTATCAAGGAAATCTATCAAACAATGTATCGGAGTTTGCGGAAGATGAAAATCAACCGCGAATTTATGGTGTTTTTTGTATTTCTTTTGGTATCCATTGTCTTTTGGTTTGTCCAGACTTTCAAGGAATCCACCACGGCAAGAATCAACTACAAGATTGAACTCACTGGCATTCCTTCAAATATCATCCTCACTTCCGATGTACCCAAGAAGGTGGAAGTGGCAGTGAGTGGAAGGGGATTCACTATCATCGATTATCTCACGAAGAGCGATGCTCGCACATTGCAAGTGGATTATTCTCAGTTTGAGAAAGCCGATGGCATGTTGGTATTGAACAACAACGCTTGGAAGAAAATCGTGACAAACACCTTGGGCAATTCCCTTTCATGCACATCTATCAGTCCTTCCATGCTCGAGCTCTACTACTCAACGGGAGAGCACAAATATGTGCCTGTTGTATTCAATGGTAAGGCAAAGGTGGATGGGCAGCATGTGTTGTGTGGCATCGAACTTGAACCACAGCATGTAGATATTTATGCTCCTGATAATCAGTTCGACACCATCTCCGCCATCAATACCGAAGAGGTGCGCTACGTTAATTTGAAAGATACCACAGAGGTACGCTTGGCATTGGTTCCACCAAAGGGGGTGAAATGTCGTCCTGATAGTGTTACGGTAAAATTGTGCGTGGACCTCTACACAACAAAAACCATCAAGGTGCCAATCTTCTGCGAAAACATTCCAGACGATAAGGTGGTCCGCACATTCCCGCTCACTACCTCAGTCACTTTCCGCGTGAGTTCCTCACTCTATAATCATATCACTGCTTCAGATTTCTCGATTGTTGTGGACTACAACACCATCAAACCGGGTGATAAGAAATGCGACCTCATTGTGAGAACCATTCCGATGGGCATCTCAGAAGTTACGCTCTCCCCAAATCAGGTGGATTACATCATCGAGCAAGAGTGATTTCCCTCTTAGAAACTTGAAACTTGAAACTTGAAACCGGCACGAAGTGCCTTGGAACTTGAAGCGGCACGAAGTGCCTTGAAACTCTCAGACATGTTGCGCGTAGGAATCACAGGAGGAATCGGAAGCGGAAAGTCTTTCATTTGCAAAATCTTGCAAGCAAAAGGTTTTCCCGTGTATGATTGTGATACTGAGGCGAAGCGCTTGATGGTAGAGAGTGAGGAGATTATTCAAGGACTGACATCGCTGGTGGGTGAAGATGCCTATCTCTTTGATGCGGAAAATCGAACCATTCATCTGAATAAACCAGTCATTGCGCAATATCTGTTTGCATCATCCGAAAACACGCTGAAAATCAATTCCTTGGTTCATCCTCAAGTGAAAGCCGACTTCCAGAATTGGACACTTCGCCAAAACAGCGACATGGTGTTTATGGAGTCAGCCATTCTTTACGAGGCACATTTTCAGGATGTTGTGGATTACACGATTCTCGTTACAGCACCATTAGACGTGAAATTGGAGCGTGCCATGCTTCGAGACCATGCCACTCGTGAGCAGATAGAAAGTCGAATGCGTCAGCAACAAGATGAAAACAACATCATCGCTCTAGCAGACCATATCATTTTGAATGATGGAGTAGCCGATGTGCAAACTCAAGTCAATCATATCATAAACGAAATCCGTAAATCCTTAAATAGTAAATCCGTAAATTAGTAAATCCGTAAAATAGTAAATCTTTTTATGCTTAAAACAATTTTAGCCATTACAGGCAAACCAGGACTTTTCAAGTTCGTGAATCGTGGAAAAAACATGCTCATCGTTGAATCACTGGATGCAGCGAAGAAACGTCAACCAGCTTATGCAACTGATAAGGTTGTTGCACTTTCCGATATTTCCATTTACACCAATGACGATGCCGAAGTACCATTGGCAAGTGTGTTTGAAAACATCAAGAAGGAGTACGAAGGAAAGAAAGTGGAGCTTTCCCCAAAGAAAGCATCGCAGAACGAAATCATTCAGTTCTTCACGAAGGCTCTCCCTACATACGACACAGACCGCGTGCATGTAAGCGATATGCGCAAGGTGCTTGCATGGTACAATATCCTTATTGAGAACGACATCACTGAGTTTGAAGAAAAGGAAGAAGAAGCAGAAGCTGAAACTCCAGCAGAGGACAAGGCAGAAGCAAAAGCATAATCAACGAGCCACATTTTCAATCAGATACATAAGCGAGGGATTCATTCTCTCGCTTTTTTGTGTTCTATCCTTTCGAACACGCTGAAATTACATAGGGACGCTACTCATACGCTGCAGGGACGCTACTCTTACGCTACAGGGACAGTACTCTTACGTTATAGGGGTTTCACTTCATCGCTATTGGGGATTCACTTCATTGCCATTGGGGATTGACGACGACGCTATTGGGGACAAACTCAAGTTAATCCCCTATAAATATTTCGTCATTTCCCAATAGAATTTTTCATCTGCTTTCATAGAAACATCCTGAATTTCAAATTAGGCTTTTCGAACTATGCTTATCACTAATTCATACAGCACATTACAAATCATACAAGTTATGAAAAGATACGTTTTTCTTATCATAAAATAGATGATTTGTAACATTCTGAAAAATAATTACTTTATTATTGAAAATTTTTTGAAAAATATTTTGTTTGTATTAGAAAAAACTATAATTTTGCACCGAAAACAAAAATCTGTTATCTAGTCCAAAAAGAAAAACAAGAAGAACACCTAAATGGAAAGACAAGTAAATCCATACGTTTCAGTAGATTGTGTACTCCTCGGTTTCGATGGCACACAACTGAATGTTCTGATTGTGCGGCAGAAGGAGAGTGGAAACGATGATAATTCCACAAACAACTACAAATTGCCGGGCAGTTTGATATATATGGATGAAAATCTTGATGAAGCAGCTAAACGTGTTTTGAAGCAATTGACAGGACTTGTGCAGATTCGCATGGTTCAGTTCCGAGCATTTGGCGATGCCAAGCGCCTTGCTAATCCTAACGATACAGTTTGGTTGGAGCGGTTCCATCATCTGGAACATCATTTGGAGCGAATCGTAACGATTGCATATCTTTCTCTTTTGCGTATCGATAGGAAGCGTGAGAACTTGCAGAAGGACTATGATGCACAATGGACTCCCATCAGTGAAATTCCACAGTTGGCTTTCGACCACAACGAAATTGTAAATGAAGCCATCAAGACTGTACAAAGAATCACTTCCACGAACCCAACCCAGATTTTTGATTTGCTTCCTCGAAAGTTTACTGCCGCACAACTCCACACTGTTTATCAGGCAGTGACAGGAAAATCGATTGATTTCAGAAATTTCCATAAGAAGATTCAATCCATGCCATACGTTGTGCAACTTGAAGAGAAAGAACAGGGTGTGAATCATCGAGCAGCACATTACTTCAAGTTTGACAGAAAAAAAGCTTTGAAAAATTGACATTTATAATTAAAAAATAAAAAGTAAAAATTAATATGTATTTATTAGGTTATGACGTAGGTACATCTTCAGTGAAAGCTTCGCTGGTGGATGTTGAAACAGGAAAATGTAAGGCTACTTGCTTCTGGCCTGAAAAAGAAGCTCCAATCATTGCAAACAAACCAGGTTGGGCTGAACAGGAGCCTGAGATGTGGTGGGAAAACCTGAAAGTTGCCACATCGAAAATCATGGCTGAAAGCGGTGCGAAAGCTGATGAAGTGAAGGCAATCGGTATCAGCTATCAGATGCACGGATTGGTATGTGTGGATAAGGAAGGCAAAGCACTTCGTCCAAGTATCATCTGGTGTGATGGACGTGCAGTGCCATACGGAAATGCTGCATTCGATGCTATCGGTGCTGAGAAGGCGCTTTCTCATCTGCTGAATTCACCAGGCAACTTCACTGCTGCTAAGCTGGCATGGGTGAAGGAGAATGAGCCAGCTCTCTATGAGAAGATTTACAAGATTATGCTTCCAGGCGACTATATCGCAATGAAACTGAGCGGTGGTGCAATGAACACTACGATTTCTGGTCTTTCGGAAGGTATTTTCTGGGATTTCAAGGAGGGTAAGGTGAGTGATGACGTGATGAACTATTTCGGTTTCTCTCGCGACCTCATCGCTGACATTGTTCCTACATTTGCTGTTCAGAGCACGGTTTGCAAGGAAGTTGCAGATGAACTCGGCCTTGCTGAGGGTACTCCAATTTCTTACCGCGGAGGTGACCAGCCAAACAATGCACTTTCTCTCAATGTGATGAATCCTGGTGAGATTGCTGCTACTGGTGGTACTTCGGGTGTTGTCTATGGTGTGCTAGGTGAAGTGAACTACGACAAGCTCTCGCGTGTGAATACATTTGCTCATGTGAATCACACTCCTGAACTCACTCGCCTCGGTGTGCTCCTCTGCATCAATGGTACTGGTATCCTGAATGCTTGGATGCGTCGCAATGTGGCACCAGAGGGCATTTCCTATAGCGAAATGAATGTACTTGCCGACACAGTGGAGATTGGTTCTAATGGGTTGAGTATCATTCCTTTCGGAAATGGTGCAGAGCGCATTCTTCAGAACAAGGAAATTGGTTGTTCTATTCATGGACTCAATTTCAATATCCACACCAAGGCTCATTTGCTTCGTGCCGCACAAGAAGGTATCGTATTTTCCTTCAAGCAGGGTATCGACATTATGCAAGATATGGGTATGTCTATCACGAATATTCATGCTGGACATGCAAATATGTTCCTCAATCCTATGTTCCGCAGAACGCTTGCTTCAGTTACAGGTGCAACTATCGACCTCTACAACACAGATGGTTCGGTTGGTGCTGCTAAGGGTGCAGGTATTGGTGCTGGCATCTATAAGGATAATAATGAGGCATTTGCAACACTCGAGCATGTGGCAACTGTTGAACCAGACTTGAAGAATCAGCAGGCTTACCTCGATGCATACGCTCGCTGGTCTGAATGTCTTAAAAAAGAACTTTAATCATTTTATTTAAATAAATTATTAACATTCAATATTCACTTTTTTAATTAACTAAAATTATGGCAAAAGAATTTTTTCCAGAGATTGGTAAAATCAAGTTTGAAGGTAAGGACTCTAAGAATCCTATGGCATTCCACTACTATGATGCAGAAAAGGTAATCCTCGGCAAGCCAATGAAGGATTGGTTGCGTTTCGCAATGGCATGGTGGCACACACTTTGCGCTGAAGGTGGCGACCAGTTTGGTGGTGGAACTAAGAAGTTCCCTTGGAACGAGGGTTGCTGCGCAGTAGAAATCGCTAAGCAGAAGGCTGACGCTGGTTTCGAAATCATGCAGAAACTCGGTGTTCCTTATTTCTGCTTCCACGATGTTGACCTCGTAAGTGAAGGCAACTCTGTTGAGGAGTATGAGGCAAACTTGAAGGCTATCGTTGCTTATCTCAAGGAGAAGATGCAAGAGACTGGCATCAAGCTGTTGTGGTCAACTGCTAATGTATTCGGCAATGCTCGCTACATGAATGGTGCAAGCACAAACCCTGATTTCGACGTAGTTGCTCGTGCTATCGTTCAGATCAAGAACGCTATCGATGCTGGTATTGAACTCGGTGCCGAGAACTATGTATTCTGGGGCGGTCGCGAAGGTTACATGTCTCTCCTCAACACTGACCAGAAGCGTGAGAAGGAGCACATGGCTACTATGCTCACTATGGCTCGCGACTATGCACGTGCTAAGGGCTTCAAGGGTACATTCCTCATCGAGCCTAAGCCAATGGAGCCTTCTAAGCATCAGTATGATGTTGACACTGAGACTGTTATCGGTTTCCTCCGTGCTCACAACCTCGACAAGGACTTCAAGGTAAACATCGAAGTAAACCACGCTACTTTGGCAGGTCACACCTTCGAGCACGAACTCGCTTGTGCAGTTGACGCTGGTATGCTCGGTTCTATCGACGCTAACCGTGGTGACTATCAGAATGGCTGGGATACAGACCAGTTCCCAATCGACCAGTTCGAACTCGTTCAAGCTATGATGCAGATTATTCGCAATGGTGGTCTTGGCACAGGTGGTACTAACTTTGATGCAAAGACTCGTCGTAATTCTACTGACTTGGAAGACATCTTCATCGCTCACATCAGCGGTATGGATGCTATGGCACGTGCTCTTGAAAGCGCTGCTAAGCTTCTTGAGGAATCTCCATACAAGAAGATGCTCGCTGAGCGTTATGCTTCCTTCGACAGCGGTATTGGTAAGGACTTCGAGGATGGCAAGTTGACTCTCGAGCAGGCTTACGAATATGGTAAGAAGGTGAATGAGCCTAAGGTTACTTCGGGTAAGCAGGAACTCTACGAGGCAATCGTTGCTATGTATGCATAATCGGATATCTAATTCCTATATTGTATGAAAAGAAAGGAGGATGCATCTTTGGTGGTGCATCCTCCTTGTGTTATATAGATAAAAGAAAAGCGCTTTATTTCTTCTGCCAGATGTGAATGTCGGAAAAACTTACTGCTGCTTGATTGTCGGAATATGTGGTTTGATAGATTCCTACGTTGAGAGCACCTTTGCAGAAGGATTGAATCATACGGGTATCTGCTAAATTCATTTCAGTCCAAACCTTTCCATCAGCACTTGTCAAGAACTTGAGTTTTCCATTGATACGCTGAATCTGCAGATATGAATCGTAGTTCCATCCTTTATTGTTAGGATACTGAGGACGTAAACGACGTGAAACTACGGTGAGCATATTTCCACAATTATACAAAGGGAAAACACCTAATTGGATGAGGGATTGAGTTCCATCTGCTTCCTTTCTCTGCAAAAGTATTCCTCCTTCATTGTAAGCAGGAGTGTTTCGACGTTCTGCTCCTGTTAAGCCAGTCACTTTGCATTGCAGAATAAAATCTCCATCCACTTCTACGGATTCAATAGGTCCATTTGTTGCTGGGTCGGCACCTAAGTTACTTCCTTTTGATTCCAATGTGATGATGCCATCTTTTGCTTTGGCTTGGATGCTGGTAGCAACATCAGTGAATTGCTTCTTGTTGATTTTCAGTTTTTGAGAAAGAATAGGGACTTCATACCCGAACACATCTTTTACTTTTGCATAAACATTTGCACCATCCACACTGAGAATCGTGCTGCTTTGACTGATGGTTTGAGAAGAATGGAGAGAAGTGTCGTTATTTCCAGAAGCAAAAGTGAAATCATAGATGCCACTTTCAAGTGCTTTACCGGTTTCATCACAAATTGTTGCTTCAACGAGATTTGGAGAAAGAGGAGACACTTGCAATGAAAGCTTTTGATTTCGAAGAGGACTGGTTTCTGCCATCTTTGCCAATTCTTCATTGCTGAATGATTTGCTTAATTTCATTTCAGCTTGAATATCTTCTGCAGAAAAAGCATAATCATAAAGATGCAATGAATGCAGATAGCCTGTGAAAGGACTACTTCCTCGTGCTGAAGCACCAATTGTGACAGTTTCGCCGGGACGGAGCATCAGGAAAATGTTCTTCTCACTCACCAGCTTTCCATCACAATAGATTCTTTCATTGAATCCATCGAAATTTACCACCCAGTGTTGCCATGTATTTGCTTTCACTGCTTGAGGAGCACCTGCGTTTTCGAAAGAAGCATTATGAGCAATGATTCCCTCTGCACGACTTGTTCCATTTCTGAGTTCTATCGTTGCAAGGTCATTTCCTGCAGGCATGAATTGTGCAACAGTTTCTATCTCAGATGGGTCAGGATTCAGAATCCATGCCGCCACTGTGTATGGTGCGTTATACGTAAGTGTCTTTAAATTGCATGGCATAGAAATGGTGTGCTGTCCATCGAAACGGAATGCAGCCTTTCCATCTTTAGGTACAATTGAAACACCTTGCAAATTGCTTCCTAATTGATAGTTCGAGGCATCGAGGGAGAAGAGTGGGGAGCGAGAAATTGTTCCATTCTTCATGTTTCTCTCCGAAAGTTCAATGTCCTTCTTATGTATCCAAGGATAACCTGCCAAGATTGCACTCTCATCCAATTCAGGTTGAGGAAGCAACGCCAATGGATCGGCATTTTTCTTAGCACGATATACTTTCACGTTCCAAATGGCAGGGAAGTGTCCATTTTTTTGAGTGTCAGTAATAGTGATGCGAATATATCTTGCAGAAGCAGGCTTCGCTTTCACTCCTTTCTCTTGATAACCCTCACACACATCTATCATTGGAGAACCTTGCTGAGTGTTCTGGGTTTTATCAGCAAACAACATCCAATTTGTTCCATCATTCGATATTTCAATCTTGTATTGATAGAAGAATGTAGCATACTCAAATTGGGTGAAGATTTCATTGAATTGTTTCACTTCTCCCAAATCGAGCTGTAGCCAAGCAGGATTCTTAGCATGAGTGCCTCTCCAATCATGCCCTGCTGAAGCAGCACGCCAAAGAGTACCATTGTTATCATCTACAGCATACTCGGGTTTGAACCACTCTGAATAAGTGGAAGAAGCAGTTACTTTCGCACCAAAAGCAAGGTTCTCAACTTGATTCTTTTTGGCATTCTTTGCAAGCGAAGCAGGAATGATACCATCATGAGTGGGTTTGATAGGAAGAATATTTCCATCTGCATCGAATTCCATCTTATCAATGCAAATCTGACGATGGAATCCGTGAATGGCGTGAGGATTATTGTGCCGGTGATATACGATGTAGTAGTTATTGCCATCTTGCAAAATGGAATGATGCCCTGGTCCATGAATTGTTCCATCTGCATTCGTTTTCAAAATGCATCCTTTGTATTCATAGGGACCCATGGGACCATCGTTTGAAATGGCATATTGCACACGATAGGTGTCATCGTGGCAAGAACCTGAAGAATACGTGAAATAGTAAATGCCATTTTTCTTAAACACAAATGGAGCCTCAAAGAAATCTATAATTTCAGTATTCAGAATCAGCTTTTTATCAGTGAAGGATTTCCCATCCTCAGCCAATTTTGCTACTCCACAGCCAAAGTCCTTGTAAATGCCCCAAGTTCCGAAATAAAGATACTCGGAACCATCATCATCGCGAAAAAGCTGAGGGTCGAGTGTAATAGCATTATGCACAAAACGGTCTGGAACAAGCACTGCATCGGATGCTCCTAATCGATTGGTCCAAGGACCTGTAGGAGAATTGCTTTCCCCAACTCTCACTTCGCATGGAGTGCAATAATAATAACGATAGGAACCATCAGGCTGCTGCACAACATCTGGAGCCCATACCACTTCGGTGGTAGGCCAATTGAGAAGAACGTTTCTCCAATTCACAAAATCCTTCGACATCCATACTTGAGCTGGACCATATCCATTACCTGTTCCATCCGTTGTGGCATATATATAATAGGTGTCGCCAAACTTACGAATAGTAGGGTCTGCGAAGTAGCCGGGAATAAATGGATTACCCGCTGAAGGAGTGTTCCATTCTGTTACTATGTTTTGTGAAAAAAGAGAAAGAGTGTGAAATGCTAAAGTAGTTAGAAGCAGTTTCTTAAACATGAGCTTGATAGTTAGAGATTTTCAAAAATGCATGCGCTGCATACCTATTGATGCAAACGTCATGCAAAAATAGGGAAAATCTGAGAATCAAGCAAATCTGCAACAATAAATGTGCTTCCACCCACATAGATGAAATCTTCGGAAGAAGCATCTGAAAGAGCCACTTCAACAGCTTCTTTCACACTTGGATAGGAATTGCCCTTTAATTGATGCTTCTCAGCAAGTGTACGTATTTCCTCATGAGGAAGTGCACGTTTCACGGATGCTTGTGTGAAATAATACACAGCATTCTTTGGAAGCAGGGAAAGCACTCCATTAATATCCTTGTCGTTCACCATTCCAAGAACGATACGAAGTGTTTTGCAATGTTGGGCACGAAGTTGCTTCGTAATGTATTGAAATCCACCGATGTTGTGTCCCGTATCGCATACAACCGTTGGAACATCATGAAGTTTTTGCCAACGTCCCATCAGATGGGTATTGTTAATGACATTCTTAAAACCATCTTGAATATTCTTTTCAGAGAGATTGAATGGATCTTTAAGAATATTCAAAGCATGCAATATGGTATTCGTGTTTTTTGTTTGGCAAAAACCACCAAGCACAGACTTGATTTTTCCAAAATGCTTGGTGCCATAATTGATACCACCATTTCTATTGCTTCGATGGTATAACAATTCAGAAGCATCTTCAGCAAAAGTAATCGGAGCACCCACTTCTTTTGCTTTAGCTTCGAATACAGGTCGTGTCTCAGGATGATTTTCTCCAATTACTACTGGCACATCTTTTTTGATAATCCCAGCCTTCTCTCCTGCGATTTTTTCCAAAGTATCGCCCAATAATGCTACATGATCAAATGAGATATTGGTAATCAGAGAAAGAACTGGATGAATGATATTGGTGCAGTCAAGTCTTCCGCCAAGTCCTACTTCAATCACTGCCACATCCACTTTCTCTTCTTCGAAATACTTAAAGGCAAGAGCCGTGACAACTTCAAAGAAAGAAGGGTAGAGTGGTTCGAAGAAATTTTTTTCTTTCTCAACAAAATCGATAACGCGTTGCTCTGAAATCATCTCACCATTCACTCGGATTCGCTCACGAAAATCAAGCAAATGAGGCGATGTGTAAAGACCTACTCGATAGCCAGCTTCTTGTAAAACTGATGCCAACGTATGAGAGCAAGTTCCCTTTCCATTCGTACCTGCAATATGAATGGTACGATAATGCGTATGGGGATGCCCGAAGTGCTCATCCAAAGCATAAGTATTTTCAAGCCCTTCCTTATAAGCGCCTTGCCCCACTTTCTGGAACATCGGGGTGCGAGTATAAAGATAGTTGATTGTCTCTTTGTAGGTCATTAATATTTACTGATTTACAGATTTACAATTGACAGATTTGGGTTACTTTCACAAACTCCCCCTCGGGGGAGCTGGAGGGGGCTCTTAATCAAAATAAGAACGGAACTTATTGAATATTTTTTTCTTGATGGATTCTGATGGTTTGAAGCTATCGCTCTCCTGAGCAACCTTCATTTGCTCCTTCTCTTCCCTTGTGAGAGTTTCAGGCACATATACACTGATATTGATAACCTCATCACCACGTTGCTTCACATATCCCTGCACTTCAGGCACTCCTTTTCCTTTCAAACGCAGCACAGTTCCAGGTTGCGTGCCTGGTGCAATATTGATTTTTGCACTGCCATCAATCGTTGGAACCTCAACCGAACCACCAAGTGTTGCCATTGGAATTGAAAGCAACAAGTTGTAAATGAGGTTGTTTCCATCACGGATAAGTGTATCGTCTGGCTTTTCCTTAATTATGATTTGTAAATCTCCATTCACACCATTATGACGACCTGCACCTCCCTTACCTTCCATGTTCAGTACCATACCTTCAGCAAGACCAGCAGGGAAATTCACTTCCACTACATTTTCGCCTGGAACAATGCCTTCGCCATGACAGTGTGTACATTTATTCTTGATAACGGTTCCTTCACCATGACAATCAGGACAGGTGGTCTGGCTTTGCATGATGCCAAGAAAACTCTGTCGTGTGGTAATTACCACACCTGTTCCGTTGCATCGAGAGCATGTTTCCACTTTGCCATCTGCACTTCCGCTTCCGTGGCAATGATCGCATACTACATCATTCTTTATTTTGAATTTCTTGGTGGTACCATTTACTATTTCTTGCAAATTAAGCTCAACGCGCAAGCGTTGGTCTCTACCTCTATATATAGGTTTCTGATGGCCTCGACTTCCTCCGCCAAAGCCCCCAAAACCACCAAATCCTCCGCCTCCGAAGATGTCTCCGAAAGCAGAGAATATGTCATTAATATCTGAGAATCCAGCACCGCCAAATCCTTGAGGACCATTGAATCCGAATTGGTCATATTGTTGACGTTTCTGTGGATCGTGAAGCACCTCGTATGCCTCTGCTGCCTCCTTGAATTTCGCTTCCGCCTCAGGATTGTCGGGATTGCGGTCGGGATGGTATTTGATGGCTAATTTCTTGTATGCAGACTTTATTTCAGCTTCAGTAGCAGTCTTTTCGACGCCCAATACTTCGTAATAATCGCGTTTTGCCATTATCTCTTATGTTGATTTGATTTTAGCTCCTTTTATCCCCCGAGAAGGAAGAAAGCCTCCCCTCGGGGAGGTTTGGTGGGGGCCTTTATTTATTATTGTGCTATTGCTACCTTAGCATGTCTAATCACCTTCTCGTTGAGCATATATCCAGCCAGCACGCAATCGATGACTTTGCCTTTCAACTCATCTGGTTGACCTGGTACCATAGCCACTGCCTCATGGAAATCCACATCGAAAGGCTTACCTACCACATCCATCTTCTCGAGGCCTTGCTGCTTCAGGATTTTCACGAATTTCTCAATGATGAGTTCCACGCCTTTCTTTTCAGCACTTGCTCCTTCACCCATCTTTCCGAGCGTCTCATTGGCACGGTCAAAGTCATCGAGAATAGGAAGGATAGCACTTATCACCTTCTCGCCACCATTCTTGATGAGGTCTGCTTTTTCCTTGATCACGCGGCGGCGATAGTTGTCGAATTCAGCCAATTGACGGAGATACTTGTCCTTGTATTCTTCCACTTGTGCCTGAGCCTTTGCGAGTTGAGCTTCCAAGGAATCATCTTCCTCCTGTTTCTTTTCAGTGCCTTCAGAAACTGTTTCTTCTTGATTCTCAGAAGCATCACTATTTGTATTTTCTTGCTGAACAGTTTCTTCGTTCAGCATTTCTTCTTCGTTTAAGTTTTCTTGATTCTCTTTCATAACGGTGTTTGTTTTTTTCTAAAATTAATTTCGTTTACAAAAACAATGCCAACACAGGAATTTGTGCTGACATTGTGACAAATTGGCGTACAATCTGTCAGCCTTGCTCAATTTCTTCAATAGTATAAGCTTCTGGCAATCGTCGGCAATTGTATTGCGAAGCCATGATTTCTCCGTAGGCTCCAGCACTTCGTATGGCAAGCAAATCACCTCGACGTGTGGTAGGGAGTTGAATTCCTTTGTCGAACACATCGCTTGATTCACAAATCGGTCCTACCACATCGTATGTTTCTTCAGACTCCACCTCAGCCAGTTTATCTGTAAGACGTATGTTCTTTGTCGCACTGATATTTTCAATCTTGTGGTGTGCATGATAAAGTGCTGGACGTATCAATTCCGTAAAACCTGCATCGACAATGGCAAACTTCTTGAAAGAACCTTGTTTGACATAAAGCACTTTTGTGATAAGACTTCCACACTGACCCACAACAGCACGTCCCAATTCAAAATGAAGTGATTGTCCTGGACGAAGTTTCAGATGCTGTTGGTAGGTTTGAAAATACGCTTTGAAATTTGGAATAGAATTGCCATTCGGATTCTGATAATCAATGCCAAGACCTCCACCCACATTGATGATTTCGATGTTAATATCTTCATTCTCCAACCGATCCTGAATCTCGTTGATTCTTTCTGCGAGTGCGATGAAATCGTCCATCTCAAGAATTTGGCTACCAATATGGAAATGCAAACCGCGGAATTTCACATTGGTCAAGCTCTTGGCAAGTATGATGAGTTTTTCCATATCCTCCATAGCTATGCCGAACTTATTCTCAGCCAATCCTGTTGTTATGTTTGCATGAGTATGTGCACCTACATTTGGATTGATGCGGAAGCAAACATTTGCGGTTTTGTTTTTGGCTGCAGCTAATTCGTTAAGTATCAACAATTCGGGGATGCTCTCCACATTGAAGCAGAAGATGTCGTTGTCGAGTCCGAGATTGATTTCCCAATCGCTCTTACCCACACCCGCAAATACGATTTTATCAGCCGGAAATCCTACTTCAAGCACTCTTTCTATTTCGCCACCACTCACGCAGTCTATTCCCAATCCTGCATCCAATATCAGTTTGAGTACTTTGGGATTGACATTTGCCTTCACAGCATAGTGTACGTGATAATTATCGTGCTTATTTATTTCAGCACAGATAGCATCAAGTGTTTGCTTCAATAATTCCGTATCATATAGATAAAACGGGGTGCGAATAGCGGAAAGAGCGTTTGTGTTCATTGATTTGAAAGTTTCGTATATGGGGATTAAAACCTAAAACGAAGGCTCGTTTTGCCCAAAACGGGCTCTCGTTCTATGTAAAACGAGCCTTCGTTTTGATAGTAAAAACAAAAGGAAGCACTTATACCAATGAATTGAAATTTCAAAACTGTGGCATAAGTGCTATTGTAAAATCTTAATTATTATTGAAAAGAGTGTTTGACAATGATTGCAGCGCACGTTTCTTGTCAACTTCTGAGATGAGGAAGGAAATGTTGTGGTTGCTACCTCCGTATGAAATCATACGCACTGGAATATTCTTCATGGCATCGGTGGCTGCTGATTCGAAGCCTACATTCTGCCAATCGAGGTCGCCAACAACGCAGATGATGCACATGTCCTTTTCCACTTTCACGGTGCCGAATTTCTTCAATTCGTTCAATATGGCACTGAGGTTAGTGGTGTTGTCGATGGAAACAGAGACACCCACCTCCGAGGTGCAAATCATGTCGATACTAGTCTTGTAGCTTTCGAAGATTTCAAAAACCTTACGAAGAAAACCGTAAGCAAGGAGCATTCGAGAGGATGTGATATTGATGGCTGTGATATTGTCCTTTGCTGCAACAGCCTTAATCTTGCGATATTCAGTTTCGTTGCTGATAACAGTGCCTGGAGCTGTTGGGTCCATCGTATTGAGCAACTTCACAGGGATTCTTGCAAACTTAGCAGGCTGAATGCAAGTAGGGTGGAGAATCTTGGCACCAAAATATGCCAATTCGGCTGCCTCTTCGAAATGGAGTTGGGAAACAGGCGATGTGTTTTCAACGAAGCGAGGGTCGTTGTTGTGCATACCATCAATATCTGTCCAAATCTGAATCTCAGTTGCATTAACAGCTGCTCCAATGAGGGATGCAGTGTAGTCGGAACCACCGCGTTGCAAGTTATCTACCTCGCCGTATGCATTTCGGCAAATGAATCCCTGAGTGATATAGATTTCCTTGCCTGGATTTTCTTCCAACTGAATCTTGATTTTCTCACCAATATACTGTAGGTCTGGCTCTCCATTCTTATCGGTGCGCATAAACTCAAGTGCTGGAATCAAAGTGGCATTCACACCCAGTTCTTGCAAGTAGTTTGTTACCATATTCGTAGAGAGAATTTCGCCTTGTCCGACGATGATTTTCTCCTCAAACATGGTGAAGATACCTTTTGTGAAAGAACGCAGGTAGTCGAATTCCTGCTTGATGAAATCGAGAGTCTTTTCTTTCCATTCCTCTGTAGAATAGAGTTCATCGATGTGACGACGATATTTCTTCTCGAGCGAATTGATGGTTTCATTTGCTCCCTCTGGATTCTTCTTGTAGAGGTAGTCTGCAATTTCGATAAGGGTGTTGGTTGTTCCCGACATAGCCGAGAGAACAACGATTTTCTGCTCTCCATCATTAATGAGTTTCACTACATCTTTCATTCGCTGTGGTGTACCTACGGATGTACCACCAAATTTCAATACTTTCATTATATTATAAGTTTTTGAGTTTAATCAGGGATTTAAAGGATTTATAAGGATTCTAACTTCGTTAAACGTTAAACGTTATTTTCTAAACATCGTAGTTGAAATGAATGTTGTCTTCCCTATGAGTATGGTTTTGGTCATTGCTGTCGGGCTCGTTGGCAAGTTCCTTTTCAGCATCGTTCATTTCTTTGTTCTTTTGCGTGATTTCTTCCAAACGATGGTCTTTGCAACGGAACACTCTGCCTGGATATTTCTCCACAATTTGCATGTTGTGAGTCACCATAATAACGGTGGAACCCTGCACACAGATTTTGCGTAGCAACTCAGTAATGTTCTGACTGGTTTCCATGTCAAGATTACCTGTAGGCTCATCTGCAAGAATGATTTCAGGATTGTTGAGAATGGCACGTGCAATGGCAATGCGCTGCTGTTCTCCACCAGAGAGTTCGTGTGGATACTTATATCCTTTCGTACTCATTCCAACGAGGTCGAGCACATCTTGAATGCGCTGGGTAATTTCCACATTCTTTTTCCATCCTGTTGCTTTCAACACAAATTTCAAGTTGTTCTCTACGGTACGGTCGGAGAGAAGTTGGAAATCTTGGAAAATCACACCCAGCTTGCGGCGAAGTTGAGGAAGATGCTTTTGCTTGAGCTTCATGAGGTCGAAGTCGAGAATGGTAGCTTCTCCTTCCTTCAATGCCAACTCGCCATACATGGTTTTCAGCAGTGAACTCTTTCCAGAACCCACCTTACCAATGATATAGACAAATTCACCTTTGTCAATGCTAAAAGCTACATTGCTCAGCACTTCTTGTGCCTCTTGATATACATTGACGGATGAATATTTAATTAACTCCATATAGTCTAATTTTGTTAATGCTTATGCCAATTAGGATCATGGCGCTCTTGCAATTCACGAGCCAAGTCCTCTATTGACAAACCTTTCGAAGTGAGAAGAACAATGAGATGGTAGAGCATATCGGATGCCTCATAAACAAGACGCTCGTTGTTGTCAGCAACTGCTTCAATCACTGCTTCCAATGCCTCTTCACCCACTTTCTGTGCCATGCGATGGCATCCATCCTTGAAAAGACTGGTGGTGTAACTGCCTTCAGGCATTTCCTCATGACGTTTCTCAATGAATCGCTGCAATTCCGTGAGAAACATGATAGGATTGTCGTTCACCTCTGCCCAACAGGTGTCAGTTCCTGTGTGGCAAACAGGTCCATCAGGAATAGCCTTGACAAGCAACGTGTCTTTGTCACAATCTGCGGTAATAGACACAACATGCAAGAAATTTCCACTCGTCTCACCTTTTGTCCAAAGTGTTTGGCGAGTACGACTGTAGAATGTTACTTTACCCGTTTCAACTGTTTTCTTGTATGCTTCTTCGTTCATGAAGCCAAGCATCAGCACTTTCAGTGTCTTAGCATCTTGAATGATGGCAGGAACGAGTCCGTCCATCTTATTGAAATCTATTTCCATATTTTTATTCTTATTTCTTCGTTCTTCTATCACATTCTAACATTCACACCTTCTTCGAGAAGCCATTTCTTTAGTTCTGGAATAGGGATTTCCCCAAAGTGGAACACGGAAGCAGCCAATGCGGCATCGCTATGTCCTTCGAGGAATGTATCGCGGAAATGTTCTTTCTTTCCTGCACCACCCGAAGCAATAACTGGAATGGTGAGCGTATCAGTCAGTTTTCGAAGCGCTTCATTGGCATATCCATTCTTCACGCCATCGTGGTTCATACTTGTAAATAGTATTTCACCAGCACCACGCTCATTCGCTTCCTTAGCCCATTCGAAGAGGTCGATACCCGTAGGGACTCTTCCACCATTCAAATAGCATTCCCATTTCCCATCTGTTTCCTTGGCATCAATTGCCACGACGCACACTTGGGAACCAAAATGAATGGCAATTTCGTCGATAAGTTCAGGACGACGGAGTGCTGCAGAATTCACGCTTACCTTGTCAGCACCAGCATTCAGCAATCTATCCACATCGCTCAATTCATTGATACCTCCACCCACAGTGAAAGGTATATTGATTTCGCAAGCAATGCGTTGTACAAGTTCTGTGAAAGTCTTGCGTCCTTCATGACTTGCCGTGATGTCGAGATACACCAATTCATCTGCACCTTGCTCACTATAGGCTTTTCCCAACTCCACTGGATCACCCGCCTCGCGAAGATTCACAAAGTTGGTTCCTTTCACGGTTTGTCCATTCTTGATGTCAAGACATGGTATGATGCGTTTTGCTAACATGCTATAAATTCTTTCAGTTCCTCAAGTTTTATTTTTCCTTCGTAGATGGCTTTTCCAAAAACCACAGCAGGAATGCCTGCCTCATTGAGTTGGCGAATATCTTCTATTCCGCTCACTCCACCACTGGCAATGAGATGTAGGGTAGGGAAGTGCTTCATCACATCTTTGTAGAGCTCTATCGAAGGACCTTGAAGCATACCATCTCGAGCGATGTCGGTGCAAAGCACCTGATTGATTCCCTTTTGCTGAGACTTTTCAATAAAAGGGAATAGACTTTCGTTCCCTTCTTCTTTCCATCCATTGATACTGATGAGGCCATGCTTCACGTCTGCACCGAGGATGAAACGTTCCGCTCCATATTTCTCAATCCACAAATAGAGTGTCTCAGGATGTGTAACAGCCAAAGAACCTATTGTCACCATAGAAGCACCTGCTTCGAAGGCAATTTTCAAGTCTTCATCCGTCTTGATACCTCCACCAAAATCAATGGTAAGATTCGTGTGAGAAGCAATGCGCTCAATGGTACGAGCATTCACTATATGCTTGGAACGTGCACCATCGAGGTCAACGGTATGAAGTCGATTAATGCCATTTGCCTCAAATTCTTTTGCCACTTCGAGCGGGTCTTCACGATAAACCTTTTTCTGCTCGTAATCCCCTTGAGTTAAGCGAACGCATTTCCCATCAATAATATCTATGGCAGGTATGATTTCAATCATATTTGAGTTTTTAAGTTTTTAATCAAGGATTTGAAGGATTTTTAAGGATTCTTCATTCTACTCCCCTCGCCCTTTGGAGAGGGGTTGGGGGTGAGGCTCTTTAAACGTTGATTAACTCAAGAAAATTTCTCAAAATCCTTTCGCCCACCTTTCCACTCTTTTCAGGATGGAATTGCGTGGCATAGAAATTATCCTTGTGAAGTGCAGAAGAATAAGGCTGGATATAGTTGGTAGTGGCTATTGTTTCTTGGCATAGAGGCACGTAGAAACTATGAATGAAATAAACGAACTCCGATTTGTCAAAACCCTTGAAAAGGGGACTTTGCGTATCGTAGATTTCGTTCCATCCCATCTGTGGCACTTTGTCCTCATGTCGCTTAGGTTGAAAACGCACCACGTTTGCATCGAAAACTCCCAGGCAGTCCGTGTCATATTCCTCGGAATGTCGGCACAGCAATTGCATACCAATACAAATGCCGAGCACAGGTTGTTTCAGTGACTTAATCACTTCATCGAGTTTGTGTTCCCGAAGATAAGCCATCGTGGAGCGTGCTTCTCCCTGTCCAGGAAAAACAACACGATCCGCCTTCATCAACTCTTCTGCATCAGAAGTGATGAGGGGGTCCAAACCCAAGCGTCGGAAAGCATTGGCTACAGAATATATATTCCCTGCATTGTATTTTACGATTGCTACGTTCATCTTCTTACCCTAATCTGCTACTTTTGGTTGCAAAGTTACGACTTTTTACGTTATAAAACGATAAAATTCAGCGAAAAAGCCACTTTACACTTTCAAAATACAAATTCCCGCACTTCATCATCATTGAAATGCGGGAATATGAAGCGTTATAATTGAAAAGTGAAAAGTGAAAAGAGAAAAGTGAAAAATGCCTTCCAGATGAAAAGTAATTTTCATTCCTCATTCTTCATTCTTCATTCTTTATTCTTCATTCCTCATTTTATTATTCGTACCTAATAGCTTCAATAGGGTCGAGGCTGGCTGCTTTTCGAGCAGGGAAATAACCGAATCCTATACCAATCACTGTACACACGATAAACGACACAATGATGGACCATGCAGGAATGGTTGTAGGTAGGCCGAATGAGGAGCAAACCATCGTGCCGAGCCACCCCACAATGATGCCTATGACACCTCCCGTAATACTAATCATGATGGATTCAATCAAGAACTGATTGCTAATATCTATACCTCTTGCACCTACCGACATACGCAAACCAATTTCTTTTGTTCTTTCAGTAACCGACACCAACATGATATTCATAATTCCGATACCGGCAACGAGCAGAGAGAAAGCTGCAGCCACAACGAGAATCACTGTAATGGTATCCATTGTGGAGGACATCGTTTCCATCATTTCTTGTTGACTTCTGATTTGGAAATCGTCCTCTTCTCCAACTTTCAGTTTATGCTGTCGTCGTAGAATCTCTGTCAATTCGTTGATGGCATCATCTGTCAATTCTTCTGTGATGGCAGAGCAAATGAAACTGGAGAAGTAGGTTTGTGCCATGATACGTTTCATCACCGTGGTGTAAGGAGCAATAATGACATTGTCTTGGTCCATACCCCAACTGTTATATCCTTTCGATTTCAGCACACCCACAATGCGGAATGGTATCGACTTGAAACGAATTGTTTTGCCAACAGGGTCTTGTCCATCAGGAAACAATTCAGTGGTGATAGTGGTACCCACGACACACACTTTAGCGCTCTTTTTGATGTCTTCCTCCGTGAAGCATTCCCCTTGCTCTATGTCCCATTGCTTGATGTCGAAATAGTCCATGCTTTCGCCATAGATGCTGGCATTGGTGTTGTTTGCTCCATAAATGGCTTGTCCCGAAGAACTCACCTCAGGAGAAACGTAAGTGATGAATTTCTTCTCGTTCAGAATTGCCTCATAATCATCCATTTTCAAGGTTTGCATGGCAGATGGATCAAGACGCACACCACCTCGCATATTTGCTCCTGGACGGATGTTGATGACATTCGTTCCTTGTTTTGAAATCTCCTGCCTTACGCTTTCTTTCGAGCCCTGTCCAATTGCCATCATGATGATAACAGCAGCCACACCGATAATAATACCCAGCATGGAGAGGAACGAACGAAACTTATTGTTCGCTATGGCGCGTAATGCTATTTTAATAAGGTTGATAAAATTCATAAAAATCTCATTTTACTCTTTTCACTTCTCACTCTACTCCCCTCACTCACAGGGAGGGGCAGGGGGTGGGTCTTTCCCTTTTCATTCTACTCCCCTCGCCCTTCAGAGAGGGGTCGGGGGTGAGGCTTTTCCTTAGTCATCCTGATTCACTGGCAGTGCATCCAGTGCTTCCTGAGCCGAGAGGATATTGTTGTTAATGGTGTCCTCGCGTATCTTTCCGTCTCGCAACAAGATATTTCGTGAAGAATACTTTGCAATCTCAGGATTGTGAGTCACAAAGATGATGGTTCTTCCTTCTTGATGGAGCTTCTGAAACAGCACCAGCATCTCAAAGGAAGTGTGCGTGTCAAGATTACCAGTTGCTTCATCGGCAAGAATCACAGAAGGATTGTTTACCAAAGCACGGGCAATAGCAACACGCTGCATCTGTCCACCCGACATCTGATTCGACTTGTGCTCCAATCTGTCACCCAATCCCACGTCTTGCAGTGCCTTGATGGCTGCTTCGCGACGTTTGCTTGCACTAAATTTAGGATTATACATCAGGGGAAGTTCCACATTCTCCACTGCTGTTGTTTTGGGCAAAAGATTATAACTTTGGAACACGAATCCAATCTTCCGATTGCGTAGTTTTGCACGTTGCGATTTCGACATTTTTCTCACAGGTGTGCCATCAAGGAAATATTCTCCCGTGGTGGGCGTGTCGAGGCATCCCAACTGATTCAGCAAAGTGGATTTTCCTGAACCAGAAGTACCCATGATAGTGACGAATTCTCCTTCGTAGATTTTGAAACTGACACCACGCAAGGCATGGACAACTTCAGAACCCACATGGAAATCTCGACGCACATCCTGTAGTTCTATCACTACTTTTCGTTCTTTTTCACTCATATTTGAGTCTTTTATCAAGGATTTGAAGGATTTAAAAGAAACAACGGAAAAAACGGAAAAGAACGGAAAAACAGAAAAGAAAGTTTTTTATCCGAAAATTCTTAAGAAAATTGGCTACGCCGAGCTATAGGTTCCGATTTTTCGAAAAATTTCCGCTATTTCCGTTGTTCTTTACACTAACTTCGTTTAACGTTAAACTTTAAACGTTAAACGTTTTTCATTTACCTACCCCCTCCGCGTGGGAAAGAATTACCGCCTCCACCAGCGTTTCCAGCACCAGCAGGAGCACCACCAGTAGTGCTTCTACGGTTGTTAGGACGTCGAGGCATGAATGGGTTGTTACCACCAGGAGCAGCATCGGCTGATTCGTCCATACCTCCTATGATGCTGAATTCCGTAATGATTTCGTCCCCTTCCTTCAGTCCCGACGTGATTTCCGTCAGCACACCATTCGTCGTTCCCGTTGTCACAGGGTAAGCCTTGAACACTTTTCCCTCCTGTTTCCACACCTTCTGCGGCGCATCCACATTTTCAATCGTCTCATCCTTGGCAAGCATCACTTCCGTTGGTGCAAAACGCAGGGCTTTCGTAGGAACGGCAAGCACATTGTTCTTTTCCGAAGTGAAGATTGTCACATTGGCTGTCAGTCCAGGCTTCAACTTCAAAGCATCATTACGTGCCGAAATCACCACCTCATACGTCACCACATTGCTTTCGGTGGTTGCTTGTTGACGTACCTGAGTGACAAAGCCTTGGAACACATCATCTGGAAAGGCATCCACCGTGAAACTAACACGCTGTCCCGATTGCACACCACCTATGTCAGCCTCGTCGATGTCGGCAATAACACGCATGTCGGTCAAGTCCTTGGCAATGATGAAGAGGGTAGGAGTCGTCATCGCCGAAGCCACAGTCTGTCCCTCTTCCACTTCCTTGCTAAGAACCACGCCATCGATAGGAGCCGTGATGGTAGCATAGCCCAAGTTGGTACGCGCTTTCTTCACGTTTTGTTGCTGCACCACGATTTGCTGACGAGCCTGCTCATACGTCATTCTCGCGTTCTCATAATCGTTGGCTGACACAAGTCCCTTTTGATAGAGTGTCTTGTATCGGTTGTAGTTAGCAGTCTGATAAGTGAGAGTGCTTTGAGCATTGGCAAGGTTGCTTTGAGCAGAAGCCAATTCAGAAAGCAGGTTGGTTTTGTCCAATTCGGCAATCACATCACCCCTTCTCACCACACTGTTATAATCCACATAGATTTTGTCGATAATACCAGAAACCTGCGTACCCACTTCCACCTTTGTGACAGGCTCGATGGTACCCGTAGCAGTGATACTGGTCGTGATGTTTAGTTTCGCCACTTTCTCTGTCTTATAAGCGACTTTTGGTGCTTTGCTGCACGAAGCCATCAGTAGCGCAGCAGAAAAAATAGCCAATGATTTGATAATTTTTTTCATGTCTATTATTATTGATTGTTTCACTATAAGTTAATTGAAAAGCCTCCCACCAGCTCCCCCGAGGGGAGGGAACCATCCGGATGGCTTTTCTCCTCCCCTCGGGGAGGTCGGGAGGGGGCTTCACAATTTGATCCTCTCTCCTTGATAGAATCTCAGCATGGCAAGATTCAGCAATGTGGTGTATTTGCTCTGAATCAATTGCTGTTCTGCTTGGAGTAAGTTGTTTTTGCTCGTGTTCAGTTCCACGATGTTCTTCAATCCGAGCTTAAACTGCTCACTGAGCAAATCATAACTCTCTTGCATACTTTCCACATTCGTCTTGGCATAGATGTATTGCTGTTGCGCATTGCGGGCATTCAGCCAATACGTCTCAATTTGCTGATAGAGCGTCTTTTCCGCATCCTGCAAACTCAACTCGTAGTTCTGCCGAGCCAACTTCGCCTTTTCCACATTAGTTTTGTTTTGGCGATTATCAAAGATGGGAACGGAAAGAGTCAATCCCAGTGAATTGTTCAGATTGTTCTTCAACTGCTTGAAGAAAGCAGTGTGGTTACCGCTCGAATTACTGGAACCAACACCCGCATTCACGCTCAATGAAGGATAATAACCTCGTTTTGCTATGTCGATATCAAGATCTGCCGACTCCAAATTCAACTTTCCACTTCTGATTTCAGGACGTGACTCATGTGCTGAATGATACACGTCGTCCACAGCTGGAATCGGACTCATCACCGTATTGTCATCCACATCAGGGATTGCCACGTCGAAATCTTGAGTTCCATAAATCTCAAGGATTTTCTTCAACTGCAATTTATAGTTCTCCAATTGGGTTTGTGCATTCACCACATTATATTCATCCTGGCTTACTTGTGCCTCGAGTTGCTTCAAATCCACTTTGGCAAGACTTCCCACTTCCACCATCGTCTGAGCACGGTCCCTCTGAACCTTTGCAGCTTCGAGTATTTGTTTGTTCACTTTCACAGCCTCGTTTTGATACAGAATCTGCACGTAATATTGCGTAATCTGTTCTTGGATAGAATTTGCAGTCTTTTCCGTGTTGAGTTCGGAGATTTCTGTGGTGAGTTTACTCTTTTCCACATTTTTCAGATTTCGTCCACCGTTCCAAACAGTCCAGCTCGCATTCAGTCCATAACTGCCATTGTAGTTCAATTCATTGCTGGTAGAAGTGAGCGTACCGCCATTCAGATTCACAAACGACTGAGAGAAAGGACGCCACGATCCATTCTGATTCGTGGAAGCCGACAAACTGGGCAGCAATGCCGCCTTGGCTTGCAGTTCGCTCTGTTCGTTCGTCTGAGTGGTGATAAGGTTTTGCTTCAACTGGATATTGTTCGCCAAAGCATAGTCCAAGCATTCTTGGAGAGTCCATTTTTTCGATGCCGACGACCCTCCATCCTGAGCCAACGCTGTTTGCGACAGCATGGCAAGGGAGAGCGCCAATAAATTCATCAGTTTTCCCATAATCGTCTTTTCAATCAATTATCTTACAAAGTAACACCAATTTTTTTAAATTAGAAAATATTTGAAATTATTTTTAGAGAATATTTATATTTATTATAACAATTTGATTCGTTCATCTTACATTTTAACCATGAGAGAATAAAGTCACTTTTACGTAATAGGGGATTGACTACTGCGCCATTGGGGACGTACTTTCTCGCCATTGGGGATTCACTCTTGCGTTATTGGGGACGTACTTCATCGCCATTGGGGAACAACTCAAGTTAATCCCCTATAAATATATTGTCAATCCCCAATGGCAGTTTTATACCGTTCCAATCATACATTATCATAATAGAGAAATCATTTTTTCCACGAAAGAATTGCGCATCTGAAATTTATCGTTTAAATTTGTCGAAAATTGTGAACTATCAAAAATCAATATGATGAGAAAATTACTTTGCTCGATTGCACTTGCTTGTGCTTCCCTGCCTGCTGTTTCGCAAATTCAGACGAACGCGGGTGTTCAGTACCTGATGAACGGACAAAAGGACATGTCCACAGATTTTTATGACCTCAGTAATACCTATTTCCTGGCGGACAGTTTGGTCGAATTCAACGCAGAAAAAGGCGAGGGTAGCGTGAAATGGAAGCGCTATAGGATGTCGCCTCGTCAAGCATTCAACGTAAATGGATATTGGCCTATCCAGATGCAGATGCTCGACTTCCCAAGCACGGAATATGACAATGATCCTGCACTGAAAATGAAAGTGAAGTTCGTGTCTCCTCGCACCGTTCGCATCACGATGTTTACATCTCCTATCGAACCCAAAATGGACGATTCCAACGACATAATGTTGGCAAAAGTGCCTGCCACAGACTCGAAAACGTGGAAAAGTCGCAAATCAGTTAAAGGAATAGTTTATGAAAGCGAATATGGTGTCGTTGAAATTCAGCAGTTTCCGTGGAGAATTATTGTGAAGGATAAGGACGGAAAAATACTCACTCAAACGCGCCATATCATTGATAATGACTCCTCCCAAATCAAGTTGCTTCCATTCTCTTTTATCAAACGTGGTTCGGACAATAGCCGAAGCATCAATCCCGTTTTCACCGAGGCTCCAGGGGAGCATATTTTTGGTTGTGGAGAATCGTTCACGAAATTGGATAAGGTGGGGCAGAAGGTGCATTTGTTCGTCACTGACCCGCAAGGTCCTGAGAGCGATGGACAATACAAGCCTGTGCCTTTCTTCTTTAGTAATCGTGGCTACGGCATCTTCATGCATACGTCGGCACCTGTGACCTGTGACTTCGGTGCCAGCTATATCGGAGCGAGTCGTTTGTTTATGGCTGACGAAACGATGGACTACTTCATTTTCTTTGGTGAACCGAAGGAAATTCTCGATGAATACACGAATATTACGGGTAAATCGCCCATGCTTCCGCTCTGGACTTTTGGCACTTGGATGAGCCGTATCACTTATTTCTCACAAGACGAGGGTTTGGACATTGCGAACAAACTGAGAAAGCATAAGATTCCATGCGATGTGATCCATTTCGATACAGGTTGGTTCGATGTGGATTGGCAGTGCGATTATGAATTCTCGAAGAATCGTTTCAAAGACCCTGTCGGAATGCTGAAGCAGATGAAGAAGATGGGATTCCACACTTGCCTGTGGCAACTACCTTATTTCACGCCTAAGAACAAGTATTTCAACGAATTGGTGGAAAAGGGTTTGTGTGTGAAGAATGCGAATGGTACGCTTCCATACGAGGACGCTGTGCTCGACCTCTCGAATCCTCAGACGGTGACTTGGTATCAGGACAAGATAGGTGGACTCATCAAGCAGGGAGTGGATGTTATCAAGTGTGACTTTGGTGAGGCTGCACCGCAGAATGGACTCTATGCCAGTGGAAAGACTGGACTCTATGAGCACAACCTTTATCCATTGCGCTACAACAAGGTGTTGTTTGAAGGCATTGCGAAATACAAGCAAGAGCGTGAAGGAAAGGCCGAGGCTGCCGACGAAGCTGTTATATGGGCTCGCTCGGCTTGGGCTGGTTCACAACGCTATCCACTGCATTGGGGTGGAGATGCTGCCACGACAAATACGGGTATGTTGGGTGACCTGAGAGGTGGTATTTCCTTCGGTCTGAGCGGTTTCTCCTTCTGGAGCCACGATATGGGTGGATTCGTTACTGCATCTCCTGAAGACATCTATCGACGCTGGTTGCCTTTTGGCTTCCTGAGCTCTCACACTCGTGCTCATGGTGCTCCTCCAACGGAGCCTTGGCTCATCAGCAAGTCGTTTACGGATGCATTCCGTGAGAGTGCTGAATTGAAATATAAGTTGATGCCATACGTCTATGCGCAGGCAAAGGACTGCTCGGAGAAGGGTCTGCCAATGGTTCGTGCCTTGTTTGTGGAGTTCCCGAAGGATGCAGGCGCATGGCTGGTGGAAGACGAATATATGTTTGGTTCACAGATTTTGGTGGCTCCACTGCTCGAAAGTGGAACAAGCAGGACGGTGTATCTTCCAAAGGGCAAATGGATTGATTATCAGAGTGGTGCCGTGTATGAAGGTGGGTATCAGACACTGACTGCGGGTAAGATTCCGTGCATCATCTTGGTGCGTGACGGTTCGTTGATTCCTCATGTGCCAGTGGCTCAGCACACGGACGAAATCAAATGGGACAAAATGGAATGGAAACGCTATCAGGTGGATGCGCCTCAATGCACAGGCTTGCTGTATCGTCCTGGTGACAAAGCCATCAAAGTGGTGAAAGAATGAGGGGGTTAAGGATGAAAAGCGGTCGTTTTCAACGATTTCTCAAAAAAAGTTTTTGTGGCATAAAATTTATTTAATATATTTGTAGCAATTTTCTGAAATGGCATACTGATTGGCTGTTGTTCAAGAAGAAAGAGAGGAACAGGAGCCAAGTGTGTTTTGTGGTGAAATCACCCTGTATGATAGTTGATTTAGTAATGACTCAAAATATTTAACATGGAAAGCAAAATTCAAGAATTGACCAACAAGCTCCTGCAAGAGGGAGTGGAGAGGGGTAATGCCCAAGCCGAAGCCATCATTGCACAAGCCAATGAACAGGCAAAGCAAATCATCGAGGCAGCTCAGGCAAAGGGTGCTGAAATCGAGGCACAGGCTAAGAAAGATGCACAGGCTCTGAATGACCACACGAAGAGTGAACTGAAAATGTATAACGCTCAGGCATTGAATGCCTTGAAGACAGAAATTGCCAATGTGGTGAATTCCAATGTGGTGAAGGATGCTGTGAAGGAAATCACAGGCGATAAGGATTTCATGAATAACTTCGTGCTGAAACTTGCTGAAAAGTGGGGTGCACAGGAAGACCTCGTGATTTCGACTGCAGATGCGGCAAGTCTGAAAGCGTTGTTTGCAAAGAAAGCTAAGGCATTGCTCGATAAAGGATTGAAGATTGAGCAGGTGAATGGTCAGAAAACGGCTTTTACGATCCAGCCAGCAGACGGTTCCTACAAGGTGAACTTTGGCGATGCAGAATTTGAAGATTATTTCAAATCTTTCTTACGCCCTCAGTTGGTGGACATGCTTTTTTAAGGTGAAAAGTCTAAGGTTGAAGGTCAAAGGTCTTTGAAACCTGAAACTTTATTCTCCATTCTTCATTTTTAATTTCCTTAACGAGAGGAATATGGCTAATTACTATTGCTTGATGGCAGGAGTGCCAGACATAGCTATTGATGACGGTGGAAAGAGTCCTATCAGTTTTGCTGAATTCAGAGAGCAGTGCGAGGAAGTGCTGACGGAAAAGGACAGGAAACTCCTTTTCTATTTCTATCTGAAGCAGGACTGCTTGAATCTTGTGAAGCTACTGAAGAATCCACAGGCTGAAGTGTCGGATTGGGGTAACTACACGATGGAGCAATATCAGGACTTGATTACTTCGGCACGCACGATGAACTTCAATGTTCACCGTTATCCTTCGTTTATGTCAATCTATGCCCGCGAATTTGATTTCAACAAGGACAAGGAAGGCTGGTTTGCCGAGGACCAAATGCTGTTGGAATACTACAATTATGCCCAGCAGTGTCCTGACAAGATGATAAGCAAGTGGTATAAGATGAATTTCGACATCACCAACATCCTCACAGCGTTGATTGCAAGACGTTATGGATGGAATGTGTCGAAATTTATCGTTGGCAATAACGAGGTGACGGAAATGATTCTCACCAATAACACGAAGGATTTCAATCTGGTCAATGAATACGACTATGTGGTGGAGCTGATGAAGATTGTGGATGTGGAAGACCCCGTTGAGAAGGAAAAGAGGATTGACGCGTTCAAATGGAACTGGCTCGATGAGCAAACCTTCATGGAGCCATTCGACCAGGATGCGGTGTTTGCTTATCTGTGCAAGTTGGAAATGCTGAATCGTTGGGAAATCCTCGACCCACAGAAGGGTAAGGAAACCTTCCGTGCTATCATTGAGAACCTGAGAAGCGAAGCACAAGTGCCTGCTGAATTTGTCAGGAAATAGAACGAATCATTAAAAATAATTACATATATCACATGACTAAAGGTACAGTAAGTGGCGTCATTGCGAACATGGTGACGCTGAAGGTCGATGGACCGGTGAAGCAGGGTGAAATCTGCTACATCGAGACAGGTGGCGACCGCTTGATGTCGGAGGTAATTAAAGTTGTAGGAGCTGACACCTACGTGCAGGTATTCGAATCTACACGTGGACTGAAGGTAGGCGCTACGGCTGAATTCACCGGCCACATGCTTGAAGTGCAACTTGCACCGGGTATGCTGTCAAAGAACTTTGATGGTCTGCAAAACGACCTCGACAAGATGGAAGGCGTTTTCTTGAAGCGTGGACAATATACCGACCCGCTCGATCGTGAACGCCTCTGGGATTTCGAACCACTTGTTCAGGTGGGCGACGAGGTGATTGCCTCTGATTGGTTGGGTAAGGTGGAAGAAAACCATCAGCCTCTTAAGATTATGGCTCCTTTCCAGATGGAAGGAACTGCCAAGGTGAAGAAGATTGTTCCTGCTGGACAATACAAAGTAGATGATGTGATTGCCGTACTACAGGGTGCCAATGGTAAGGACATCGAAGTGACGATGGTTCAGCACTGGCCTGTGAAGTTTGCCATGACAAACTATAAGAGCAAGCCACGTCCATTCAAGTTGCTTGAAACGGGTGTACGTACCATCGATACATTCAACCCTATCGTGGAAGGTGGAACAGGATTCATCCCAGGCCCATTCGGTACGGGTAAGACAGTGCTCCAGCATGCCATCTCGAAACAGGCAGAAGCCGACATCGTTATCATCGCTGCTTGTGGTGAGCGTGCTAACGAGGTGGTTGAAATCTTCACTGAGTTCCCTGAATTGGTGGACCCTCACACAGGACGCAAGCTGATGGAGCGCACCATCATCATTGCTAACACTTCGAACATGCCAGTTGCCGCTCGTGAAGCATCTGTCTATACGGCAATGACCATGGCAGAGTATTATCGCTCCATGGGCCTCCGTGTCTTGCTCATGGCTGACTCCACTTCTCGTTGGGCTCAGGCTCTTCGTGAAATGTCGAACCGTATGGAGGAGTTGCCTGGACCTGATGCTTTCCCTATGGACCTCTCTGCATTGATTTCCAACTTCTATGGACGTGCAGGATATGTTTTCCTGAACAATGGCGAGGTGGGTTCTATCACCTTCATCGGAACAGTGTCTCCTGCAGGTGGTAACCTCAAGGAGCCTGTCACAGAGAGTACGAAGAAGGTGGCTCGTTGTTTCTACGGATTGGAGCAGGAGCGTGCCGATAAGAAACGTTATCCAGCTGTGAACCCAATCGATTCCTACTCGAAGTATCTGGAATATCCTGAGTTTGCTGAATATATAAAAGGTGTCATCAACGAAGATTGGATTCCAAAGGTTCTTGCCTTGAAGACTCGTATGCAGCGTGGTAAGGAAATTGCTGAGCAAATCAACATCCTCGGTGATGATGGTGTGCCAGTTGATTACCACATCACCTTCTGGAAGTCGGAAGTGATTGACTATGTGGTTCTGCAGCAAGATGCATTCGATGAGGTGGATGCCGTGACATCGCTGGAACGCCAGGAGGAGATTCTGAACCTTGTGACAGAAATTTGTAATCATGATTTCGACTTCGACAACTTCCTCGATGTTGTTGACTACTTCAAGAAGATGATCAACCTCTGCAAGCAGATGAACTACTCGATATTCAAGTCGGAACAGTATTACGACTACGTCAACAAAATCAAAGCAATGCTCAAATAAGTTTGTGAGTTGAACCGTTTTTTAGCTTGTGGCTTTTCGACGAGAATGTTTCTCGAATCGATAAATGCTTTAGAACTTAAAAACTTAAAAACTCAAAAACTAAAAAACTCAAAAAAAATGGCAACAGCATTTCAAAAAATATATACAAAGATTAGTCAGATTACCAAAGCCACTTGTAGCCTGAAAGCTACGGGCGTTGGTTATGACGAACTTGCTACTGTTGACGGCAAGCTTGCACAGGTTGTGAAGATTGTTGGCGACAATGTTACGCTTCAGGTTTTTGAAGGTACTGGTGGCATTCCTACTAATGCCGAGGTGGTTTTCCTCGGCAAGGCTCCTACGCTGAAGGTGAGTGATCAGTTGGCAGGACGTTTCTTCAATGCATACGGACATCCTATCGATGGCGGTCCTGAGATTGAAGGTAAGGAAGTGGAAATCGGTGGACCATCCGTAAACCCCGTGCGTCGTAAGCAACCAAGCGAACTGATTGCAACAGGTATTGCAGGTATCGACTTGAACAACACACTCGTGTCGGGACAGAAGATTCCATTCTTCGCCGACCCTGACCAACCATTCAACGAAGTGATGGCGCTCGTGGCAATGCGTGCCAAGGCTGACAAGATTATCTTGGGTGGTATGGGTATGACAAACGACGACTACTACTTCTTCCGCAACACATTCTCGAATGCCGGTGCAATGGACCGTATCGTGTCATTCATGAACACCACGGAGGACCCTGCAGTAGAACGTCTGTTGGTTCCCGACATGGCACTGACTGCCGCTGAGTATTTTGCTGTGGAAAAGCATGAGAAGGTACTGGTTCTTCTGACCGACCTCACATCTTACGCAGACTCACTGTCCATCGTGTCGAACCGTATGGACCAGATTCCTTCGAAAGACTCTATGCCTGGTTCGCTTTATTCCGACTTGGCAAAGATTTACGAGAAGGCTGTGCAGTTCCCAGAGGAAGCAGGTGGTGGCTCTATCACAATCATTGCAGTGACAACCCTTTCAGGCGGCGACATCACTCATGCCGTACCAGATAACACGGGTTATATCACTGAAGGTCAGCTTTTCTTGCGTCGTGACTCTGATATCGGTAAGGTCATCGTTGACCCATTCCGTTCACTTTCACGTCTGAAACAGCTCGTTGCTGGTAAGAAGACACGTAAGGACCACTCTCAGGTGATGAATGCGGCAATCCGTTTGTATTCCGATGCTGCCAATGCAAAGACTAAGTTGGAGAACGGTTTCGACCTGACAGACTACGACAACCGCTGCCTTGACTTTGCTAAGGAATATGCAGACAAACTGCTTGCAATTGACGTGAATGTGGATACAGTTGAAATGCTCGATGTTACTTGGGGACTCTTCCGCAAGTACTTCAAACTCGAGGAAGTCAACATTAAGAAGGAATTCACCGATATTTATTGGCAGTAATAGTAAGTTTGAGAGCTGAGAAGTTTCTGTTTTTTATGTCATTTCATTTGATATGCATTAGAACTCAAAAACTTAAAAACTCAAAAACTTAAAAACTTAATCAATAATGGCAATAAAGTTTCAATATAATAAAACGTCGCTTCAGCACATCGAAAAGCAACTGAAAATGCGCCAGCGCACGCTTCCTATCATCAAGAACAAGGAGACAGCCTTGCGTCTTGAGGTGAAGAAGTGTAAGAAGGAGGCCGATGATTTGGATAAGAAACTGGAAAGCCAGATTGCAGGCTATGAATCCATGTATGCGCTTTGGGGCGAATTCGACACCTCGTTGGTTGCCCTCAAGGACGTGGAACTGGATGTGAAGAAAGTGGCGGGAGTGCGTGTTCCTGTGCTTAATAACATACAGTTGGATGTGAAGCCGTTTGGACTTTTCAGTGCGCCAAAGTGGTACTTCGATGGCATCAATCTTCTTCAGGGACTCGCCAAGACTGCTGTGGAGCGTGAGTTTGTGATGGCAAAATTAGGTTTGCTCGATCATGCTCGCCGCAAGACCACGCAGAAGGTGAACCTTTTCGAGAAAGTGCAGATTCCTGGTTTTCAGGAAGCCATCCGCAAGATCAAGCGTTTTATGGAAGACGAGGAAAACCTCTCCAAGTCGAGCCAGAAGATTCTGAAGTCGCTGCAAGAAAAGCGTGCGGCAGAGGAAAACGCGTTGAGAAAGAAGGATGACGATGAAGACGACGAAGAAGGAAAGGAGGACAGCGTATGATTACGAAAATGAAAAAACTCACTTTCCTTGTAACGAATAAGGAATATGAGCAGTTCCTCGCCGACATCCGCAAGATTGGTGTGGTGCATATCGAGGAATTACAAAGTGGAGCCACCAGTGCCGAGTTCGAGGCTGGCAAGGCTTTGGCGGAACGTTATAAGAATGCTCTGAAGGCACTCGATTTTGCACAGGAAACCTACACCACAGAGCAACATTATAATAATGTGGATTTGGCGAGTGTGAGCGATGTGAAGACCGCAGGACTGAAACTCGTGGAGGAAGTTGAAGGACTTCTTGCAGAGGAAAACTCTGTGAAGCACAAGATTGAAGCAGCTGAAAAGAACATCCAGGCACTTCGTCCTTGGGGAGAGTTCAATGCTGCCAACCTCGAGGCATTGGCAGAGAAAGGCTATCAGGTTCATTTCTTCTCATGTCCTGTCAAGTTGTTCAAGCAGGAGTGGAAAGATGAATACTTTGCAACCCCAATCGAAGAAGTTGACAAGAAAATCTATTTCATCACTTTCTCTCCAGAGCGTCCCGACATCACCGCTGAAAACATAGAGCTTCCTCAGCGTCCTCTCTCTGCATATATTCAAGAGAAAAATGAACTTCAATCAGAACTTGAGGAAATCCATGAAAACCTCTTGAGAATCAATGCAGAAGGTCGTGATGAAATCCTCGCTTCTCAAGTGGAGAACGATAACGACATATCGCTTTCCAAGGTTCATCTCAGCTCCGAGTCCATTGCCAACGATGCCGTGAAACTGATGGTAGGTTGGACTCCAGTGGAGAAGGAACAAGAAGTGGAGGAGTATCTCGACAAGAACAAGATTTTCTACGAGGCAGCTAATCCTGAATTGGACGACAACGTGCCAGTTGAAATCAAGAATGGCAGCTACACCTCTTTGTTCGAGCCTATTCTGCGAATGTACTCCCTCCCAAGTTACCATGATTTGGACATCACTTTGTTCTTGGCACCATTCTTCATGCTCTTCTTCGGACTTTGTTTAGGAGATGCAGGCTATGGTTTGGTGGTGTTGGTAGCAAGTATCATTCTGTTGAAGAAACTCGAACCCGACATGAAGCCATACGCCAAGTTGGGTATTTGGCTGGGTGCCATGACGATTGTCTGTGGACTCTTGACAGGTACCTTCTTCGGTATCGACCTCTCTCAGCAAGAGTGGGCATTCCTTGCTCCTGTGAAGAAATACTTCATCAATGAAAAGAACTTCACAATCTTTGGCTATTCTCCAATGATGGTGATTTCCGTTATCATCGGTCTCATTCAGGTATTGCTTGGTATGGTACTCTCGGCCGTGAAAGCCGCCCGCATGTATGGATGGAAATTCGGTGTAGGGAAAATGTCGTGGGTTGTAGCCATCGTGTCTGCAATCATCTGCTTTGGCGTACCAGCGATGGGTGTTGCCCTTCCTCAGGTTGTCACCTACATTCTCTATGGATTAATCGGAATCAGTGTCTTAGGCATCTTCTTCTTCAATAGTCCAGACAAGAACATCTTCATGAATTTTGGTACGGGCCTTTGGAACACCTACGGCATGGCAACAGGTCTTCTCGGAGACCTTCTCAGTTATATCCGTTTGTTTGCACTCGGTCTGACTGGTGGTGTGTTGGGTGGTGTATTCAACCAACTTGCTTTCCAACTCACCGAAAGCATGCCTTGGGCAGTGCGTTGGCTTCCAATGTTGCTGATTCTCCTCTTCGGACACGGCATCAATTTCGGCCTTTGTATGATTTCCTCCTTCGTGCATCCTATGCGACTCACCTTCGTGGAATTCTTCAAAAATGCTGATTTCGAGGGTGGTGGCAAGGAATACGACCCATTCCAAGTAAAAACTTATGAAGTGAAAAAGTAAGTAAATAAAAAACGTTTAACGTTTAACGTTTAAAGTTTAACGAAGTTAGAATCCTTATAAATCCTTTAAATCCCTGATTAAACTCAAAAACGTTTGAAGAAGACGCGCTTCTCCGCGTAAACTCAAAAACTTAAAAACTCAAAAACTTAAAAACTTAAATAATTATGGAATTAATTTTAGCTTATTTAGGAATCGCCCTTTGTGTGGGCCTTTCTGGTGTAGGTTCAGCCTACGGAGTAACAATTTGCGGTAACGCAGCAATCGGTGCATACAAGAAGAATCCAAGTGCAAGTGGTTCATACATCGCACTTGCAGCCCTCCCATCTTCTCAGGGTCTTTATGGATTCGTTGGTTTCTTCATGCTCAATGGACACATGAGTGCCAACATCGACATGTTCACAGCTGCTGCTATTTTCGGTGCAGGTCTTGCCCTTGGTCTTGTAGCACTCTTCTCAGCTATCCGTCAGGCAAAGGTTTGTGCTAATGGTATTTCCGCTATTGGTGGTGGTCACAACGCATTTGGTACTACCATGGTGCTCGCCGTATTCCCTGAGCTCTATGCCATCTTAGGTCTCCTCGTGCTGATTCTCATCGCAGGAACTCTGCCAGCATAATAGATGTAAATGAAGAACAACGGAAATAACGGAAACTTTTCGGAAAATCGGAATTTTTTTAGTAACGATTAATAAATAACTTGGGATAAATGACAATAGTTGTCATAGGAAAGAAATTAGAATAATTATCATAATTACTCCAAAAATTGGTGTTGTTTAAAAAACATATTATTTCTGAAAAAATTATTCTAATTATTCTAATTTCTTTCCTTTATAAAATTGTCCCAAGTTATTTTTTGTCATTACTTAAGAATCATCGAATGAATAAAATCATTCTTTTCTGTTTTTCCGTTCTTTTCCGTTTTTTTCCGTTGTTCCTTTTAATCCTTTAAATCCCTGATATTTTTAAACTTTTCACCATTCACTCTTCACTTTTCATTCTACTCCCCTCGCCCTTTGGAGAGGGGTAGGGGGTGAGGCTTTTTTCACTTTTCACTTTCCCCTCTCATGATTGTTTGCATTGCTGAGAAACCCAGTGTAGCCAAGGACATTGCTCGAATCATTGGTGCTACCAAAACCCAACAAGGATATATCGAAGGAAATGGTTATCAAGTGACATGGACCTTCGGACATCTCTGTGAGTTGAAGGAGCCCCATGAGTATGCCCCTCAATGGAAACGTTGGGATTTGAATTATCTTCCCATGATTCCACCCCGTTTCGGCATCAAGCTCAAGGAAGATGATGGAATCAAGAAGCAATTTGCAATCATACAGAAGCTGATGCAGAATGCCGATGGCATCATCAATTGTGGTGATGCAGGGCAAGAAGGAGAACTGATTCAGAGATGGGTGATGCAAAAGGCTGGTGCCACCTGTCCCGTGAAACGCTTGTGGATTTCCTCCATGACCGACGAAGCCATTCGCGAGGGATTCCAAAACCTCAAAGACCAGTCAGAATACCAAAAGCTTTACATTGCAGGACTCAGCCGAGCCATTGGCGACTGGCTCTTGGGCATGAACTGCACCCGTCTCTATACCATCAAATACGGACAGAGCCGTCAGGTTCTTTCCATTGGACGTGTGCAAACCCCCACGCTTGCATTGATTGTTCGTCGCCAACAAGAAATCGAGAATTTCAAACCTGAGCCTTATTGGATTCTTTCCACCATCTATCGTGAAACCACCTTCCAAGCCACCAAAGGCAAGTTCCTCACCAAAGAGGAAGGAGAGGCATTTCTCGAGAAGGTGAAGAATTCCCTGTTCACTGTCACCGACATCAGTTCAAAGAAAGGAACAGAAGCACCCCCACGTCTTTTCGACCTCACCTCGCTCCAAGTGGAGTGCAACAAGAAGTTTGGCTATTCAGCCGACCTCACCCTTTCCTTGATTCAGAGCCTTTACGAAAAGAAATACACCACCTATCCTCGTGTCGATACCACCTACCTCAGCGATGACATCTATCCCAAGTGTCCTAACATCCTGCAAGGAATACGAGGATATGAGCAATTCACCGCACCTCTCTACGGCAAGAAACTCCCCAAGTCGAAGAAGGTGTTCGACACATCCAAAGTCACAGACCACCATGCCATCATCCCAACGGGACAGCCTGCCCAGAATCTCTCCGACATGGAACGAAACGTCTATGACCTTGTCACCCGTGCATTTATAGCCGTGTTCTATCCCGATTGCAAGTTTCTCACCACCACCGTCTTGGGCGAGGCAGAGAAAGTGGAATTCAAGACATCAGGAAAACAAATCACCGAACCAGGTTGGCGCGTCCTTTATCCCAAAGTCCCTTCCCAGCAACCACAGGATGCTCCCGAAGCCGAGAATAAGGAAAACCAAGATGAGGAACGAGTGCTGCCTGAATTCACGAAAGGAGAGTCAGGACCTCATTCACCCATGCTGACGGAAAAGCAGACGCAGCCACCTCCATACTACACCGAAGCCACTTTGCTCCGTGCTATGGAGACAGCAGGCAAGTTTGTGGATGATGACTCCCTCCGCGATGCCTTGAAAGAAAACGGAATCGGTCGTCCTTCCACTCGTGCCGCCATCATCGAGACCCTCTTCAAGCGCCGATATATTCGACGAGAGCGCAAGCGCATTCTTGCCACACCAACAGGCGTCGAGCTCATTGGCATCATCCATGAGGAACTGCTCAAAAGTGCCGAGCTCACAGGTCGTTGGGAAAAGAAACTTCGTGAAATAGAGCGTGGCACATACGATGCCAAGGACTTCATGGAGGAACTGAAACAGATGGTAACGGAAATTGTCAATGCCGTTCGGAACGACCATTCCAATCGTTATGTCACCATCACCACAGAGGAAGACCTGAAGAAAAAGACGCCTCGCAAAAAGACCGAAAAGAAGGCAGAGAATCAACCAGACCATAGTAGTGCAAGGAAGGCAGAGAATCAACCAGACCATAGTAGTGCAAGGAAGATGAGTGACAACACCAATCCTCCTGTCGATAGCACCGTCCCAAAGCCGCCTTCACAGTATGTAGCAGGATTTCAGCCAAAGCCCGCCAAAGCCATCGCCCACAATCAAGACGAATGGATTGGTTTGCCATGTCCAAAATGCAAGCAAGGTCACATCATCAAGGGTAGGGCGGCATACGGTTGTAGCAGATGGAAAGAGGGGTGCGATTGGCGCATGCCATTTGCCTAACGGAAAGGAAAGGCATGCCATCTCCATTTTTCCAAGTCCACATTCTTATTCAACCAAAAACTGAGTCTTTGTTCTGATTGTCAAAGGGGAATATATAGATTTTGAGCTCAAGAGAAAGCCCATAAATGACGTGCAAGTCAAATGAACAGAGAAAGCTTGCTTACTATGTCATAACGCAGCCGTTATTATCTAATTGTGAAAAGAAGTTAACGGAAAATTTTGATGACCCAATGACCCAATGACCCAATGACCCAATTTTTGTTTTTTCAAAAGATTTGAATATCTTTGCAGCATGTTTGGGAAAATGCGCAAAATATTCAGGCGATGGCGACGAAGCCGCCAATCTTCAAAATTATTCTTTCAAGAAGCCTAAGGTAAAGACCATCGGTCTCATTTTATCCGCTAACGTTTTGTAGAGCACATTGAACTCATCCAGTTGGTTCTTTCCATATTCTTTTGCGAGTCCCTTTATTTGATACCAGCCGCAATCCCAGTTCATTATCTGATACTCAGGATTAGAGCCGTCGAACAACTCTCGGAACGGGAAGGTGGAACGGACTATTTCATTTGCTTTGTCAAGAACTGCTTGTGCTTCGGACGAAAGGGCAATGGTCTGTAGTTTTTGATAGACAAATCGATCACTTGCTGTTCTTGCATCATTATAGCATTCATCATATTGATGTTCACTTGCCAACTGAAGAATCTCATCTTTGCTCATCCAAAAGAACTCGTTATAGATATTCCATTTCCTGCCTTTGAACTCTATCTGCCGTAAAGAAGACTGATTGCTTGAAGTATTAAAGAGCGAGTACACAATTGCATCGTTTACAAACTCTTGGTATTGTGGATGTTCTTCATTTGGTGCTAAATACTCGTCCTTTGAGTTTACCCAATTCTTTTCAATAAGTTTACGAGCGGCAAACAATGATACTACACGCTCGTAGTTTTCCTTCATTATTGAAAGCCCATTTGCATTAGACGAATCGCAAGTGGTAAAAATTGCTACTTTTAGCTGATTTTGATCAACATTGTTGCCCATATTGGAATAACAGCCCAAGGCATTCCTGTTAATCTTTGTATTACAGTTTTTGCCCTCTTTAACAGACAATGCGCTTGAGAAAGTTGGCCTTTCCTCTACGCTAATACCTTTTATCTGTTGTTTTATCCATTCTTTAGCAGAAACTTTTCCGTCAATGTTATAGACATCCTTACGTCCTATTAATTGGATTTCTCCGTCAACTTCATCTATCAGTTCAAAAGAGAAACTTTCCTTGTTTGTGGTTTCGCCTGATTTCCAAATAGAGAATGATATACCCCAACTATCTGATACATCGGCAAAATGACTTGCTTTAAATTGACAAGCGTTTAGATAAGCGAATTCTTTTAGGAAGTGTTTCCTAAACACGGCCCAAGCAGGTCCTGTAAGGAATAAAGGTGGAGAGTATAGGCCGATATGGCAGTGGTGGAGTTTGAATACCTGTTTAATTCGCATTATACGATATAAGAATTGCGCATATAAATTCTTGCTGGCATTATCCATGCCTTCTCTAACCATATTTTTCTTAATGGCAGTATCACAAGACCCAGTACCTTTAGTATTGTCTGTTCCTTTTCCAAAATCACTACTTGATGTCGCATATGGTGGATTAAGGAAGAACACAATAGGCTTGTCTTTTATGAGAGCTTCGTAAAGTCCCGACGGTATTTTTGACTGATACTGCATAATTCCATCTGGAATTGGTATATAATCATTCAAAAAGTCAAATTGGAACTTAGTTGCTTCTGAATTATAATTTACTCCCATATCCAATTCACTTTGGAAAAGCGTAGAGCAGTATAATTCTCCGAAGTGATAGTCTCGCGTAAGATTGCCTGTTCCCCAACAGTTATCCCATACAACAAATTGCTCTTTCCATTCTTCGCCTAACTCACGTTCGAGCATTCGGTGTGCATAGTCTACAAAAAGTGTTGGAGTCCAAAAATCACCTTTCATTCGTCTGTCTGCATCTATAATCAGACGGTCAGCGATACTTGTCATTCTTGTCTTCTCTTGGGGTGTATAGTTTCTATCGAAATAGCTAAAGAAAGACTTGAAATTGCTGCCATCCATATTCACGTTTTTGCCGTTGCAAACAAGGATATTGGGCTTAGCGGGATGCTGGTAATAGTTGGTTGAATCGTTTATCACCCCCATGAATATACCCACCAAATCATGACCGTTCAGTTTGTTTTTGCCTTTAAGGACATTCTTGCAGAAGTAGTCAAAGATATTAGAAATGTTATGCTCTGTCACTCGGACATATCGCTGAATATTGCATGCCAAGTCATGTATCTTTTCGGCAACTGTCTTGAAACTGAAATTCTCATCAATGTTAAATACAAACGGATTGATGTCTGCATCATTGGCTATTTTGATAACCACCGTTGGATAGTTAAGGTGTGCTTGTGATGGAGCGGTTTCCCAATCCACATCTTCATCCAAATATTTCAACAGAGGATTGGTCTGGAGGGCAAAACATTCATTTTTATCTCCAACAAGGCAGACGTTGGGAATGATTTTACCATTGAGTTCAAACTTCTTCAAATACCCTATAACCTGAATGAGTACTTTAGCCCTACCAGATTTGTCGTTGAGCAACTCATCCAACTTATACTCGATAATCAAACGGAACTTACT
>JAEEGK010000180.1_pt1 | contig 159761 bp, 119 predicted proteins | sample 8958771 | NCBI WGS metagenome assembly JAEEGK01 (sample SAMN16246547, study PRJNA631951) | gut metagenome | biome: gut microbiome; feature: rumen; material: SC-attached | host: Bos | place: Iran: Karaj | collected 2018-10 | reverse complement strand
CGTGGACGAGAACATTGCAGCAATCGTAGCGTCGTCGTTCGAACCGGCAGAAGTGTTGATAAGCTGAATGCAGGGCACGAGTGTCACGAAGCGCGACTCCAACATGCGTGCGGTCTTCAGGGTCTCTTCGATACGTGTACCGCGTTGCAGTTTGACAACGACTGACAGACGACCGTTATCCTGTTCTTGCATGAAGTCCGTACCGATCTTGCCCATGAACACCGGCGTAAGCGATGCGCCGAACGCAGCAAGCAAGATAAGCAGCGTAATGAACTTATGGCGCAAGCACCAGCCCAGCGAACGTGCGTAGGCATCGTCGATGATATCCAGCAGACGCACGATGGTGCGGTCGTAGAAGGATTTCTTGTTTGCTTCGTCGTCGATAAGATTACCGTTCTCATCGACATGCACCTTCTTGGCTTTCAGCAGTTTGGAGCAAAGCATCGGCGTGAGTGAGATAGCCACCACCGTGGATGTACAGCAAACCACCGTAACGATCCAGCCGAGTTCCTTGAACATGATACCTGCGAGGCCGGAGAGCATCGTCAGCGGCACGAACACGGCTACGAGCACCAGCGTGGTGGCAATAACGGAAACCCACACCTCGTTGGTAGCGTAGATAGCCGCCTCGTGAGGATCTTCGCCACGCTCCACGTGACGGGTGATGTTCTCGAGCACCACAATCGCATCATCGACCACCATACCGATGGCGATGGTGAGCGAACACAGGGAGATGATATTGATAGACGAATCGGCAACGCCCAGATAGATAAACGCCACAATCAGGGCGATAGGGATAGTGATACCGATGATGATCGTTGCACGCCACTTGCCGAGGAAGAACAGCACAACCAGCACGACGAACAACAACGCGTACAACACCGACTCCTCCAGCGAGTTCACACTGTTCTGGATGTTGTCGGCGAAGTCGTAGATCTTGTCGATCTTTACGTCCGAGGGGAGTTGCTTCTGAATCTTTGCCAACTCTTTGCGTACATCGTGGCAGACCTTCACGGTGTTGGCACCGGTCTGCTTGGCGATGATCAGACGCACGGACTCGCGTCCGTCGGTCTTCTCGTCCAGGCTCAGATCCTTGATAGTATCCTTGACGGTGGCAATGTCGCGGATGAAGACCTGCTGTCCTTTCGGGGTCATGGTAACCATCAGATTCTCAATCTCCGAGCTCTCGATGTACTCGCTTCGCACCTGCATCTGATACTGCTCCTGCGGCATCTTGACGGTACCTGAGGAGAGGTTGATGTTGTTCGCGCTTACGACTTGACCGACCTGCTCCAAGGTGATACCGTAGGCATCGAGTTTCTCCTGGTCGATATTGACGTACACATACCTATCCGGCGCACCGGAGAGGGAGATGTTGCCTATACCATCGACTTGGTTGAGCTGCGGGATAACCTCGTCGTTGAGGATCTTGTCGAGTCCGGCGTAGGTCTCATCAGCCGTGATCGAATACTGCGCCACAGGCATGGAGCTTGTGGAGAGTTTGAAGATCATCGGCGTGCCGCAGTTGTCCGGCAGGTTGTTCTTGGTCATATCGACGAACGAACGGACGTCGTTCACCGCCTCGTCCATGTTACTGCCCCACTCCAACTCCAGCACAACCATCGACAGGTTGTCCTTGGATTGCGAGGTGATATGCTTGAGGTGGTCAACGGAGGTCAAGGCGTTCTCCATGATCTTCGTCACGTTCGTCTCCATTTCGGAGGCAGACGCACCCGGATAGGTGGTCATCACCGTGATGTACGGAGGATCCATCTCCGGGAATTGGTCGATAGGCAACCTCAGGAACGAGAATATACCTATCACGATCACCGCTACGAATATCAACGCAGTGGTAACCGGTTTTTCGATTGCTGTTTTGTAAATTGCCATAGTTTAATGTTTTAACTAGGGTCCTAGGGGGCTAGGGTCCTAGGATTCTAGTTATTCAACAACATTGATTTTTACGCCGTCCACGAGTTTATGTTGACCGGTGGTAACCATCTCCACGCCGGCAGTGATTTCCGGCGAGATGATCTCTATATCCTGGTCAAAGCGCTGCCCGAGTGTAACAGCCACACGTTTGGCTCTGCCGTTGTCGTTGATGAACACGTAGCGGTCGTTGGCACCAACGAGTTTCTCTACGCTCTGATACGGAGCCACGATGGCTTTGGCTTTACCCAGACCGATAGTTGTCGTTACGTACATACCCGGACGCAGCAGGTTCTTCTGGTTCGGGATACAGATCTTGACTTGGAACGTGTGGCTCGAGGCATCAATCGTCGGATAGATAATCTCCACCGTAGCGGGGAAGGTCTGCTCGGGATAGATCTCGGAGCTGAGCGTGAGTTTCATGCCTTCCTTGAACTTGGGGAAGTACATCTCTGGGATAGCTACGAGTGCTTTGAGCTTGTCAATCTGCGTCAAGACAAGAATAGGCTGACCGCTGTACAACTCACCGTCCTCGTAGTTCTTGGCGGATATAACACCGCTAAACGGCGCCTTGACGTAGGTGTTGGTCTGGAGGAAATCCAACTGCTCCTTGGTCGAGTTATACTGCGTCGTGATCTGGTCGTATTGCTGCTGGGTAGCCGAGCCGGTTTTGAGCAATTGCTCAATACGGTTCTTCTCTATCTCAAGGTTAGCCAGACTGATCTTGGTTGTCTTGTACTGCGTCTGATCCATGCGCACGAGGTCATGCCCCGCATTCACCTTATCGCCTACCTCGCAGAATATACGCTCAATCTTGCCGGTCAGCGAGGGAGCCACGTTCTGCGTCAGGTAACCCTGCAGGTTCGTCGATACATTGATCACACGCTCAATCTCGCGCGGCTGGAGCACGGTGGTACGCACCTGCTCTACTCGCTCCTCTTCCTGAGCGACGGTCTGTTCTGTCTGTTTGCTGCAGCCGATAAGCATCATGGCTGCCAAGGAATATACGAATATCTTTTTCATTGTGGTAATTAATTATTCAAGAATTTTTCCAGTTCAACTTGTGCGTTCACGAGGCTGAGGATAGCCTGCACGTACGTGCTCTGCGCACTGATCAGGTCATTTGATGCGTTCGTCAACTCCACATTGGATGCAGCGCCCCACTGGTACTTGTTCGTTGTGGATGCAAACACGCGCTGCGTTACATCGATGTTCTCTTTCTCATTGATGTACGTCTCGTAGGCGTTCGTGAGGTTGAAGCAGAGTTGGCTATATTGGATAGCCAGATTATCCGTCGTTTCCGACAAGGTATTCTTCGCCTCTTCGTAGGCAATCTTCTTCTCGATCACACCGGCAGCGCGTTTGCCACTCGACCAAAGCGGCATTCTGACACTCACCTGTACTACGTTCGGTGGGGTCATACGCATACCGCCTTCGCCGTAGTACTGCTGGTTAGTGTAGTTATACGCCAAACTGACCGTGGGGCCATACGCCCACCCTGCCATAGCAACATTGCGCTTTGCCAACTCGGTCTGCTTCTGCAAAAGCTGGTAGTTGAGGTTGTTCTCGATATTGAAGTTCTCGCCCAGCAGGTTCAGTACACGCTCCGGCGAAAGGATGGCGTCAAGATTCTCCGTCAGCACCAATTCTGTTTCCACCGGTACGTCGAGCAGCACCTTCAGGCTGTTGGTAGCCAACTCGATGTTACGCTTCTGCACGTTGATACTATTCTTTAAGGTATTCACGCGCACGCGTATCTGGTCGGCACTCGTCTGCTCCGCAGCGCCTACGTTCACGGCATTCTGGGTAATGGCTTCCAGTTGTTGGATGTTGAGCAAACTGGAGTCCAACAGGTTGGATATACTCTGCAACGCCAGTACACTCACATAACTGCTCATCACACTACCACGAAGTTCGCTCTCGGATTTCTCCAAGGAGATCTTTTTCATATCGATGGCGATGTTGTTGAGCAGTGCGCCTACTACGCCTTGACCGTTGATACCTACCGACGCCGTCAGACCCAGCGCACCTTGGTTAGGCATATTAATATTGAACTCGCCCATGGCTGTTGACATCGTTGCGCTGTAACCGAGGTAGTTGCTGTAGCTATAACTTCCGTCCACCTGCGGCAACATAGCAGCTATAGTCTGCCAGCGCTGGGCATAGGCTTCCTGTACAGCCAGCGAAGCATTCTTCAGGCTGCGGTTCTGCGTTGCAGCGTAGTTCTGTGCGTCTTGTAGCGACAGTTCCAACACAGCCGGCACGTCTTTGCGCGCCTCACTGCTCTTTGTTGCCGCCAGCACATGATCTTCGGCCTGCATGTTCATCCCGAACATCAAGCCAAGAAGAGTTATTACCAGTAATTTCTTCATATATATGATAGTATTGTTTTCTTGTATCAATTATTGCTTTTTGCTTTTAGCAATGCTTCGTATTTATTCAGTCCCTCTTCGGTGAACATTCCCCGTAGCATAACATCCACGGCAAAATCTCCAAGTCGTTTGAAAGACACACCGTTGCCGTCATGTTTTATTCCGTCCTGAACCACATCGGTGTGCAAACGTGCAAGCAGGTTGGCAGCAAGGTCATCATCAATCGTCTGGCGAAACAGTCCTTCTTCCTTTCCCTGCACAATCACCCTGCGCATGGCTCGTTCATGCAAGGCGAATATATCCTCATAATGCTTCTTTGCCATTGGGGGATAATACTTGTTCAGGTCATATACAAATGGCAGCGATCTCCTCACGTCGGACATCGAAGACAACTGCTCCATCACACGCTCGATGGCGTTCCACAAGCTCTCGCACGAAGCAAAGAATTGTTCCATGCCGTGCTCTACCTTGGCGTAATGATAATCCAGTATTGCTTGAATCAAGTCATCCTTGGTCGCAAAATACACATAAAATGTCTTCTTCGACATCCCCAGTTCATGGCATATATCGTCGATGCTCACCGAACGAATACCCACCTCGCTCATTTTTTGCTGAGCGGTACTAATTATCTTTTCGCGTATCTCGTTTGTTGTTTCCATTGTATGTCTTCAGGGCAAAACCCGTTTTTTGCTATGCAAACCATGTGCCAAAAAAGCAATACACTTGGAAACTTTTGCAATTATTACAGTTTCCAAGTGCATTTTGTATTCTCAACCTTGCAAACGGGCTATTGTCCGATGGATTCAAAGCCTTTGCCGAACACGCCGGAAACATTCGCCTGACTGACGAACGCATTGGGGTCAATATCCCGCACTATACGCATGATTTGCTGTGCCTCGTGCCGGCGCGCCAGCACGCTGACCACATGCATCGGCTGCTTGCTGTACCAACCTGTGCCGTCAAGGATGGTTACACCACGATTGACCGTCTGGTTGATGGCGGTGGCAATCTCTGCATAATGATTCTGGGAGTAGATAAAGAACTGCACTGAACGCCTCAGGTGGTTCATCATGGTATCGACCGAAAGCGTATATGAAACGGTCATACACAGTCCGTACAAAATGCGCCGGGTCTTGAAGTCGGCTATCTCTTGTGCAGTAATCCCGTCGTGCATAAACTGCTCGGGCAAGGGCAACATATACGATGAGGCTATGATAATCAGGTCGCAGATGATCATCACCCTACCCAGCGAAATGTCGCGATAATGATGCACAACCTTCGCCACTATATCCGTGCCGCCCGACGAACCATTGTTTGCCATCACCACGCCCAATGCCACGCCAAACGCTATACCTCCGACGATACAAGCTGCCACAGGATCGTCGATCAGCGGCGTAACGCGAATAGGGATAACACGATACCACAGAGCCATCGTCAGCGTGCCGAACAAGGTGCGCACACAGAACCGCCAGTCAACCGTGAAATACGCTATCAGCAGCAACACAAGATTGAACACCAAACTCGTCAGCCATACGGGTATAGAGCCGTCGTACAAAGCAAACGTATCGGGAAACGCACCGCTCGTGGCATAATAGATGATAGCACATATACCCGTCAAACCGCCGGAAACGATATTGTGAGGCAGGATGATCCAGTTCACTATCATCGCCATGGGAAACATGGCAAAGAAGATGATCACGTACTCTATGATCGTCTTGATCGGGCTGGGCGCATAGTGCCCGCCGTATAATTGCTCGTGTAACGATACTTTGTTCATATTATCGTGAATCTCTCAACAGGTCAAATCCTTGTCCGAATACGCCGCGCACCTGCGACTGACTGACAAACGCATTGGGGTCGATGTCCCGCACGATGCGGAAGATCTTTGCGCTGTCATGCTGACGGGCGATGGTGGTGATAACCTTAAATTCCTCGCCGGAGAATCCTCCCTCGGCATTCAGATATGTCACGCCGCGGTGCACATCATGCATCAGCGCATCGGCAATCTGCTTGTATTTCTTAGAGAAGATAAAGAACTGCACCGACTGCCGCATTCTGTTCATGATCCAGTCCACAGCCGTTGAGCTGATGAACGTGTAGCACAAACCGAACAGCACTTTCTCCAGGCTGCGTACCTCGGGCAGGAAATAACCGCACGAGATTGCCACTATATCGCACATCAGCAGCACACGCCCCATAGGCAGGTGTTGGTATTTGTTCACGATCATAGCCACGATATCCGTGCCGCCGGTTGAGCCGTTGTTCAGAAATACCAAGCCGAGCGACGTACCGTTGAATATACCGCCTAACACCACCGCCATAAACGGGTCGGTGATGATAGGCACATCGAGCACAGGTATCACTTTCAACCAGAACGTAAGCCAGAACACGCCAAACAGCGTGCGCAGTACATAGCGCTTGCCTACGGCAAAATACGCCGCAATCAGCAGCAGTATATTCATCGTAGCCGATGATGCCCAGATAGGAATCATGCGGTGCGAAGCGAAATACAGAATCTCGCAATAACCCGTCAAACCGCCGCCTACGATAGCGTGAGGAACCAATATATGATTGACTACTATCGCGTACGGAATCGTACACAAGACAATCATAAAGTATTCCTTGAGCAGCAAGAAGGGTTTCGCTTTGTATATTTGTTCTAATCGTGATGGCATAGTAGTAATCAGCCATTAATGGCTGATGGCTTAATTAAATCGTGCTACGAGATTACGGTCACCGAATCCGTTATCGACCTTGGCGACGGGCACGAAGAACTTGTTCGCCGCTACGTCAGCTGTGGGGTAGATGGCTTTCGAGCGGGAATACGGATGATGCCATTCGTCGGCTACCGCCTCATACTCGGGGTGCGGAGCGTTGACCAGCACATTGTCCTTGGCATCGGCTGCGCCGCTCTCGACCTCGGCTATCTCCTGACGGATAGAGAGGAGTGCGCCAATGAATCTGTCAAGTTCAGCCAGCGACTCGGATTCCGTCGGCTCGACCATCAGCGTGCCGTGTACAGGGAACGAGAGGGTCGGTGCATGGTAGCCGTAGTCCATCAGTCGCTTGGCTATATCCGCCTCGGTGATGCCGCACGCATGGAACTGACGGCAATCCAAAATTAGTTCGTGTCCGACTCTGCCATTAGTTCCCGTATAAACTATGCCGTAAGCGTCACGCAGTTTGGCTGCCATGTAGTTTGCCGAGAGAATGGCAGCGGCCGTCGCCTTGCGCAAGCCTTCGTCACCCATCATGCGGATATAACCGTAAGCGATGAGCGACATATTCGCGTTGCCGTAAGCGGCTGACGATACACGGTTGGCGTCCTCGGAAGGCAGGAAATCTTTGAGGCGCGCATTGCAGCACACTGCACCTGCTCCAGGCCCACCGCCGCCGTGAGGCGACGCAAAGGTCTTATGCAGATTCAGGTGGCAGACATCCGCACCGATGAACGCGGGGCAAGTGTAGCCGATCTGCGCATTCATGTTTGCGCCGTCCATATATACCAAGCCGCCGTTGTCGTGGATTGTTTGGCACATCTCACGAATAGCACTCTCGAAGATTCCGTGCGTTGACGGATACGTGATCATACAACCCGCCAGACGGTCTTTGTGCTCTTCGGCTTTGGCGCGCCACTCGGCGATGTCGGTGTTACCCAACTCATCGCACTTGACTACCACCGGCTCAAATCCTGCCTGCACACACGATGCGGGATTCGTGCCGTGCGCCGATGCAGGTATAAGCAGCACTTTGCGCTCGGGTGCATATTGGTTGAGATAGCCGCGGATGGTTACCAAACCCGTATATTCACCTGCTGCACCGGATGTCGGCTGCAAGGTGCATGCCTCAAAGCCGGTGATCTGACAGAGCATTTCTTTCAACTCTTCCTCGATGGCTATGTAGCCTTCCACTTGCTCTTGCGGCGCAAGCGGATGCACAGCCAGGAATCCCGGGAACGTGATAGGCATCATTGCCGCTGCGGGATTGAGCTTCATTGTACACGAACCCAGCGGAATCATCGAGTGCGTCAACGAGATATCCTTGCGTGCCAAGCGGTGCATATAACGCATCATCTCCGTTTCCGTGTGGTATTTTCTGAACACCTCGGCTTGCAGGTAATCCGCCTCGCGCACACGGCTCTCGTCAATCGCCCACAGTCCCTCAAACGCGCTCTCATCCTCAACAGGCACACTCATTCCGCCCACTACTCCGGCGAAGAGTTCGGCGAGGTCATTCATATCATCGGCTGTTACGGTTTCATCCAGCGACAGGCCTACCCATCCTTCCTTGTCGTAATAGAGATTAATCTCCGCATCTTCGGCTGCCTGCTTCAACGTCTCTATGCTCACGCCCTCCGGCAGGTAGATCTTCAGTGTATCAAAGAACTCGTTGTTCTCCTGCGTGTAGCCGTAGGCTTGCAGCATCTCGCTCAGATAGACAGCCTTGCCATGTATCTGCTCGGCAATCTTGCGCAATCCTTCAGCGCCGTGATACTCTGCGTAGAACGCTACCATCATCGCACTCAGAGCCTCAGCCGTACAGATGTTCGATGTGGCTTTCTCGCGCTTGATATGTTGCTCGCGCGTCTGCAAAGCAAGGCGGTAAGCCGGGCGTTCGTACATATCTTTGCTTAGACCGATGATTCGTCCGGGCAATTCGCGCTTGAACTCCTCGCGCGTTGCCATATATCCGGCTGTAGGCCCACCGAATCCCATCGGCAAGCCGAAGCGTTGGGCAGTGCCGCACACAATATCCGCATCCAGCGGCTTGAGCAGACAGAGTGCCATCAAGTCGGCAATCACGGCTACTTTGAGTCCGGCAGCGTGGCAGTCGTCCACAAACAGTGTGTAGTCCTCTATCGCGCCGTCAGCATTGGGTAGTTGGATGATTGCGCCGAAGTATTCCTCGCTCGGTGTGAAGGCTGCATAATCCCCGATCACCAGTTCAATCTCTTGACCTAAGGCGCGCGTACGCATAACAGGTAAGGTGTTCGGGAAGATCTTGCGATCCACAAACACTTTCTTTATGCCATCCTTGACCTGCTGGCGCGAGCGCAGATTGCGCATCATCGTCACCGCCTCAGCCGCAGCGGTTGCCTCGTCGAGCAGCGAGCAGTTAGCCAGCGGCAGACCTGTCAAATCGCTGATCACCGTCTGGAAAGCAAACAATGCCTCCAACCTACCCTGCGAGATCTCTGCCTGATACGGCGTATAGGATGTGTACCACACGGGGTTCTCCAGCACGTTACGTGTAATAACCGCCGGAGTCAGTGTTCCGTACCAACCGCGGCCGATATATGTTCGCCACAGCGCGTTTTCCTGTTGCAAAGCGTGCATCGAATCGAGGTGCTGCTGTTCGGTCATTGCCTCTATCTCGGGGCGTTTATCCTCCGGCAGCAATATATCCGCGGGCATCACCTGACGAATCAGTTCATCCTCGCTACCCACACCTATCACTTGCAACATCTGTTGCTTCTCGGCCTCCGAGAGACCAATGTGTCTTTCAACTAAATTGTTTTGCATGTTATATAACAATATCTATTTCCCGATTTCTGAATTTGTTTTAATGACTATTATCGGGTTTTGGAATTTTCTTGAGGTAATTTGGATTTTCCTGCGAGGGAGTTATGCGGGCATAATGACCGAGGCGAAAATTCAAAGGACCATAGAAAAGCCAAAATCTATTACTTATCATGTTTTTTCTCGTATATCGCCTCCTCCACATTGATGATATAGTCACCCATTTTCTCAAACTCCGAGATCGTATCCATGTAGTTCACACCCGTCAGGTAGTCGTATACATGCTCCGTCACGTTCATCGTGTTCTCGGCTTTCAGGTCGTCACGGAAGTTATTGATCTCGTTCTCGATATTCATCATATCGTGGAACTCGCTGTCGGACACATGCACCTTGTCGAGTGCATCAACCATTTTATTGGCTGCCTGTGCGAGCAACGACTCCATCATTTCGATGTTACGGTTTTGCTCCTCGGTGTACGGCAAGCGGTCACGATGCTTGTAGGATATATATCGCGACAGGTTGAAGTTCGCGTCGCCCACGGACTCCAGCTCGCTGACGATACGCAGCATCTTGTGCACCTCGTGCTTGGACTGATCGGACAAACGACCGTCGGCTACCTGGTTCAAGTAAGCGGCAATCTCCACTTCCATACGGTCGCATATACCTTCGTATTTCTCGATACGCGAATAGATCTTCGTGAACTCCTGTTCGTCGGTTGTGTGGAACAGGTCGCTCACCATATCGATCATCCTTCGTGCACGCACGCCGAACACATGTATCTCGTTCCACGCCAGCATGATCGAGAGCTCGGAGGTGGACATCAGACCACCGGAGATAAATACCAACTGGCTGTCTGTGTCTTTCTCCTCGGGCTTCGACGGGATAATCACGCAAACCAACTTCTCAAGCAGCGGAATGAATCCTATCAATATGCACGTATTGATTACGTTGAACATCGTGTGGAACGTCGCGAGTATAGCACTGAGTTTCTCCGGCGACAATCCCTGCTCTGGGCGCACACCCGGCTCAAAAGGTATATCCCACAGCCTGCACACAAATCCTACAAACGGTCGGAACACAATCAATACCCAGATAACACCGAACAGGTTGAATACCAAGTGCGCCATTGCTGCACGCCTTGCCTGCACGGCTGCGGATAGTGCCACAATATTCGACGTAATCGTCGTACCGATGTTCTCACCGAGCACCAGCGATATACCCATATCTATCGGCAGCACACCTACCGAGCACAAGGTCATCGTGATTGCCATGATCGCTGCGGACGACTGCACGGCAAACGTCAGAATACCGCCTACTAGCAGGTAAAGGAAGTAACTCCCGTAGCCCCAACTCGATGTCGAGTCAAAGAAGTTCCGCACGGCATCAATCTCGTCGAGCTTCATCTCCGTAGCATTGATCTTCAGGGTCGTCAGACCGAGCAGCATCAACGACAGACCGATCAGAAAATCGCCAAGATTGGCGTTTTTCTTCGTGTAGATCAGCGCTACCGCCAAAACGATCGTGGCATAAACCACCAGCCGCATATCGAACGATGCGCCGCCCAACACCATAATCCACGCCGTGAACGTCGTACCGATGTTTGCACCCATAATCACGGAGATTGCCTGCGCCAGCGACAGGATGCCTGCCGAAACGAAGCTCACTGTCATCACCGTTGTCGCGGTGGACGACTGCACGGCTGCCGTGATGAACGCACCGGTCAGCACACCCGTGAAACGGTTGGTTGTCATCGTGCCGAGGAAGTTACTCAGCTTGCTACCTGCCATCTTCTGCAGGCCTTCACTCATCACCTTCATTCCGTACATCAGCATCGCCACGGAACCGATGAGCGTGATAATCTGTAGGATAAGTTGCATATCTTGATTTATTTAACTCATGTTATTAGCCGCTTCAAAAAGCACATAACCGCATTACTGCAAATTACGGCACAAAGTTACAAAAAAAAAATGACATTTGCAAGACTTTTCCGTTTTTTTCTGCAAATTCTTTTTTTCTTGTGCAAATATCATAATTTTTTTGTATCTTTGCGGTCGAAAAACGGGTCTGATTCATGGAAGACAATTTTGCCATACAACTTTTTGAAGGAAAGAAAGTCCGCATAAAACGTTTACGGGATGAGGGAAATGAAACCGTTACAATTTGTAACGCTTTGAAGTAACAAAAATTTACAAATTGATACCTACAATTCACTAATTAATGACACCTAAGGGCAGATAATTAGGCACGTTCCTCGGAACAAATTGTCCCCAGGAGAAATGATCACATTTACAGATTACCTTAAACACACACATGAACCGGTAACAAACTGTTACATGTTGATAGTCGGTGACAAATTGTAACCAACAGATGTATCACTTTTCCCCATTTTCACGACAAAAGTTATTTTTCTGCGGTTAGCGGAAACAAAATTGCAAAATTATTTGCATATTTCAAAATATTTTATTATCTTTGCTGGCAAAATAGGTGATATGTGCTGTGGAATACGCAGCGGTGATATCTATACTACGGATCCAATCTACGCCGAGCTCCTTCATTGGAGTGGGTTAGAGAATTCATAAGGTGTTGAATATAATTTGGTGGTGCGTTAGCCTACAAGTCAATACTATTTGGATAAGATAACGCAATAATCAGATTGCGTAAAAAATTAATATTAACAAAAAAATCAAAAATTATGACAGAAGAAGATTACGAATGGTGCTATGACGATGACGATACGAGCGAAATGGAATTCGACATGTCACCTAGTGGTTGTACGGGCTATGATGTATGTGGAAGCGATGGATGCGACATCGAATATTGTGGATTTGATTGTGGCAGAGATTGTTACACTGATTGAGAAACAAGACAATGAAGTGTATTAAAGGTGAAGATTCTTGGCTAAAAAATGGATTGATAAGACAAAAAGTTAAAAACCAGCAGTATAGGATGTCTACATTTGTTGTTGATTTGCCTATCGATGGTGGAAGATTACTTTACAATACTGTTACAGGGAGCATACTTTTTTTTGAAAGTGACCAAGAACTTCAAAATTCAAAGGACATCTTAATTAACAACTGGTTTTTTATTCCAGTCGTTGATTTTGATGAATTCCTTTGGGCAGATTTTTTGCGTAACAAAAAACGCGAGTTGTCATCTAGAAATCCAGTTAGATCGTACCTTGTAATGACTACTATGGATTGTAATGCACGTTGTTTTTACTGTTACGAAAAAGGAAGAAAACCCATAACAATGGCAAACGACACTGCCAATAAAGTAAGTGACTTTATAATAGCAAATGCCTCAACTAAAAAAGTAAAACTATCTTGGTTCGGGGGAGAACCCTTGGTAAATTCCCAAGCGATTAATATTATTTGCGAGAATTTGAGACGGAATTCGTATAATTATGTATCTCATATGATTTCCAACGGTCTCTTGTTTTCTGATAACGTAATTGCAAATGCATTAAATCTATGGAACTTAAAGCGGATTCAAATAACAATAGACGGGACAGAAGATAGATACCTTAAAATCAAATCCTTCAAGAATAGTAAGGGCGACGAGTTTCATAGAGTCCTTAACAATATAGAATCCCTATTGAAGAATAATATATCGGTCAGTGTTCGTTTGAATCAAAATCATGATAATACAGCCGATTTATTGAATCTAGTTGATATCATTAAAGATAAATTTTCAGATTTCGATAATTTGTCTGTTTATAATCGTCTCCTATTCGACGAAGAAATTACCCCAGAGATAAAAAATGATTATTTCAATTTAAAACATAAGTTAAGACGAACTAAGTTACTAAAACCAAAATCAAGAGACGCCGTGAAGCATTCTCAATGCATGGCAGATAACGATTATTCCTTAGTAATAACTCCTGATGGTCATATAGGCAAATGTGAGCATTTTTCTGAGAACCATTTTATTGGTTCAATATACGAAAAGGATTTCGATTGTCAGGTAATCAATCAATTCAAAGAAAAGCACGAAAAACTATCTATATGCAGTACATGTGCTTTATATCCTTCTTGCGTTCGCCTCAAAATGTGCCCGTCTCAATTAGAACAGTGCCAAGATTTTACGCGCGAAGATTTGTATGATGACTTATATTTTATGATGAAGTCTTGCTATCATCAAAAATTACATTCATTACGATAAATATCAACTGAATAACAATATGGACGAATATCACAAGAGATTTCCAAAAGACGACGAGTATCGTCAGCGCTTTACGACAGAGTCATCAGAGTTCTATTATAAAAAAATGATGAAGTTGATAGATGAAGACGATTCTCGTATTGGCGAATTAAAGGGTTGGGTTCCAGGATTGATGTTACCTAATCATTTAATGTATCGTATTGATACTCTTCATAGTGCTGATGGACGTAGACTATATGAATTTTTGATTGAATATAATACCAAGAAGCCGGCAGAGGGTATATATTATGGATGTAGAGGTATAACGATTGAAGGATTTGACCATGACTTTGAGATAGAAAAGTTTCGCCAAGATTTTGATTTCCTCAAAGGAGCTCTATGTCAAGCCCTCAATAATATTTTTCCTGACATGGACTTTACTCAACGACTCAAAATGACGGATAATGCTAACACCAATACATACTGGCTATTCTGGATTTCATTGTATGAAGACGAAGATATTAAAGAAGTTGGTGTGGTAGCAACAGAAAAAATCAGGGATGTGTTCAAATTATATTTCGATGGTACTATATGTGAACCAATAAAAACACCTTCAAGCAAATCATTAGTTCCTCGTACAGCATTTTTTCAATCAAATTATGACGCTCTTCTTAGCTCTGTTAAAGAACCAGAAAAATTTGAAACGCTATTACAATACATGGAAGATGAAGGGTGGATTGTGTCTTCGGCCCTTTACGAGAAAGCGTGGATATTTGTTGGAGAAGAAGAGCATAATCTGAATGTTGATTTCATCGCAATAATGAAAATTCTTGCGGAACACCATTACTTTAACGGAAAAAAAGGAGCAGTTTGTTGGGGTCAATTGGAGGATGTGTTTTTGAATTGCGAAGGTAATGCTAACCGCAATTTAAGACAGCAAGCCAATCAATATAAACGTGACAGAGGGATCTTTTGGGAAAAAAAAATTAAAAAAATTCTACAAAAAATAGAATAATCGACTTTACGTAAAGTGAAATATCATAAAAAAGTCGTACTTTTGCATCGCCATTTGAAAATCAAGTGGCGGTGCAATTTTATTGCATCATAAGTTTAATAATTAAAAAAGGAGGGATTATGTTTGATCCGTTTAAAAAAAAGGCCTTAGAAGAGGCTATCAAAGAGTTCAATCGTGTTGCAGCGCAATACGAGATTGTTAACAAAACGTTCATGAACAAAATTATGGAGCTTTACAATGAACGTAAAACTACCGTACGTGTGCTGACAGAATTCCATGAGTACGTTTTGTCATTAAAGAACAACGAACACCTCAAAAGAATGATGGACTTGGCGGAAGATCTTAACTCTTTCAAAGATTTAGTAAACAAGGAGGAAAATGGTGAAATCTGTCATGTGTTTGATTCGGTTTGCGGATCAGGATCTACAATTGCAGCAGGTGTATTCGGCGCGGCCGGAGTAGCAACTGCTCTTGGAGGTCAAGCAGCATTATGGGCGGCTGCTTCTGCATTTGGCACAACCGCCAGCGGTACTGCCATTGGTTCACTGGTTGGCATCGCTGAGACGAACGCATTTTTAGCATGGCTTGGTGGCGGGGCTGTTGCTGCCGGTGGAGGCGGAGTTGCCGTTGGATCTGTTGTTTTTGCAGGGGTCCCTGTGGTCGGTTGGATCATTGCTGCTCTCGGATTGGGCGCTGCTGTATTTACTGCGTCAAGGAGCAGGAGAAAAAATGCCGCAAAAACTGAGGAGGTAAAGGAAGCCACGCAAAAGTTGAAAGGAGTCATTTCAAAACTTAACAAAGCGATAGCCAATGCATCGCGAATTGTCAATCGCTTGGTTGAGAAGCGTGCATATTTAAATCTTGCTTTCTTCAAGGCTTATCCAAAGGATTGTAGAGAGTTTTCGACTGACCAAGAAAAGTACCTGTTAGAATGTTGCGACATCTATGTTCATCTTTGTCATGACATCAATGTATCAGTCGCTGACTAATGTAGACGATTATTAACGAAAGTAATACTACGGGACAATGACAAGATGTATTCAGGATAAGGAGTTCTATGCCGATGTGTTGGTGCGCACGAAGAAAGCACATTGGTTGCTATGGCTTGCTAAGGCAAACGTCAAGACAATGTTTATTAAATTTTAAAAAATCTTAAGTTGTCCCGTGTTTACAAAATCAAAATGCATAACAATATTTACAAGCAATCAATCATCAACCCGTATCATCCTTCATCCAGCGCGTGGTACAGCGCAATGGAGCAGTTTGACGGATATATGTCTCACCTATTAAAACAATAACGCTTATGATTACTCCTGAACAAACAACAGAAAAACTACTGCTGACCTATTACTATAAGGAAGAGTATGGCATAGAAATCGACCGCGAAGGGGAAAACCTCTTCGAGGACAAAGAGTTGGCAGAAGGTTTCACACTACTGCTAAAGAACTCATTCGATATGCAAGTGCCGGCAAATGAACTGTCAGAGAAAAAGACGCTTGGCGAAGCGTTGGATGCTATTATACCCTATTTGCCGGAAGACACGACACAACTTTATTCAAATATGGCTGACATCTATTGCTGCGTTTGTGAAGCTCTGGATGATCAAGTGGCAGAACTGTTTCTGATAGACAAAAAGAAAGACATCGCGAGGATAGGCGCTATAGCCGGTGCGCTGCTTGCCGTTGTCTTCGTAATAATCAGCTTGTGGGACGTGAATGCCCAAACGGTGCTATGTGCCTATAACCGGTTTGAGGAACTGAAGCCATTCGCGTGGGTAAGCTCCGGTGCGTGGTTTTATTTCTGGATTATGTTTTTCCCGATATTTGGAGCCTTCATTGGCGGAGTGCTCAGTCGTTTAACCTATAGATTGTACGGTTATGTCCGTTACCGTATTTGAAGACCCTTGTCCGAAACCCGGACAAAGTATGCAGGAATACATCGACCGCATGCTTCGTAACAGCCGTCGTCGTGAGCGTGAGAAACAATCGTGATGAGCGACATACAGAAAGCCTCTTAGGTGTGTGAGGTTTTCTGTTTTTGACTATTACGTGTGAAAAAAATCAAAAATTTCAGATAACAACATACATAATTATGAAATCAAAAACCGAACAATATTCTCTCCGGCTACAGTACACGGCGGAGGCGTCGAAGTTCTATTGCCGAAAGATGGAGAAACTCATTGAACGCGACAAGCACGAGTTGCGAGGCTATATACCTGACGGCAAAGGCGGCGTGCGCTCTGAACTGCCGGCAACACTGATGTATCGTGTTGATACCCTGATGAGTGCCGACGGGCATCGGCTGTATGAGTTCCTGATCGAATATGACACCGATACTCCGGCTGAGGGCATTTACTACGGTTGCCGAGGAATAACCGTTGACGGCTATGATCATGTGCAAGAGATTGACCAGTTCAGCCATGAGCGGGAGATCGTTCTGCCGGAGATGTGCCGGATACTCAACAACACCTTTCCGTTAAAGGATTTCTCCCATCGGTTCAAGTTGCCGGATAATGTCGACGATGATACGTACTGGCTATTCTGGATCACGCTGAACGAGGAAGAAGATATCAAGAAAGTAGGCGTGACTGCTACCACGATTATCCGTAACGTGTTTCGGCGATACCTCAACGGCGAGACATTGCCCGGCGGAGAATTGCCCGAAAAGAAGTTCGAGAAATCATCCACATGCTTTACGGATGAGACCTATCAGTCACTCTTGAAGGTCATCCAATACAAGAGAGGCGACAAGAAGGTCGATCCGCAACGCACGGCTGAAGCCCGCGAGACATTCGAGCGCTTTCTGGTCGGCGCTGAGCACCAGCGATTGATTGCACGCGATCCGAACTATTCGCGCGCATGGCGTATGCAGACGAAAGATCGCGTTGATTTCGGGCGGATGATGATGGCACTGTTCGAATATCTGTACAACCACGGCTTGATTAACAAAGAGTTCAAGAACTATGAATGCAACGAAACATTCTATGTGCCGTGGACTGCTCTGTTCAAGGTATTTCTGGACATCGACGGCAATGTCTATACAACGGCTCTGAAAACACAAGCGATGCGTCCGACAAAGTCCAAAAGAATGGAGAAAGAGAAAGCCGAATGGCAGAAAGTGATAGAAGAATGCCTGAATAACTGACAAATTTTCGGCAAAAAGTATATACGTATACTGAAAATCGAAAAAAAAGCAGTATCTTTACAGCAAAAAAGCGAAGGTACTGCTTTTCTTATGTACCCTATTTGACAAAATCACAACAGCAAAAACACAGTATATATGAGTAAAAGTCAATTCTTTGAACCATTCGTCGGCAAGCGGTATGCCGAGGGAATCAACGGCAAACGGATCCTTGTGCTTGGCGCCAGCTTCTACTGCGACCGCGTTAAGTGCCCGTTCTTTGCATCATGTACCAGCGTCATCATGAAAGACTCGTCAGCGTTCGACGCGAAATGTCCGGAGTACCAACCGGCAGGCAAGAAACTTCATCTCGAACCAAGCTATTGCGTGGAGGATGCGCCGGTCACCTACCAGCGTTTTGCGGCGTACATGGGCAAACATCTCGGTACGGATGATTACGATACCGTCTGGGATCATCTGGCATTCACCAATTATGTGCAGTTCTTCCTGCCTGCCACCAACGGCTCGTTCCGCGAGACATCGTGGTCGGATATCTCGGAGCGGGACTTGGCAGCCTTCACCGAGGTCGTACAGAAACTGCAGCCGGATATCGTGATTGTTTGGGGCAGCGTGATCAACTCCTGCCTGAAAGAGCGGAATCCGTATCTGGCAGATCTGAAAGAGTTGCAAGAGACAGAGTACTACATCTGCCATCTGAACATCCCGGGCGCAGAGAAGCCGATAGCCATCATCAACCCGTATCATCCGTCATCCAGCGCGTGGTACAGCGCGATGGAGCAGTTTGATGGATACATGTCTAACCTGTTAAATCATTAAAGTATATGATTACATCAGAACAAACAGTTGAAAAACTACTGCTGACTTTTTACTATCTCAAAAACAGGAAAATAGACCCCGGCAGCGAAGAGGAAAACATCTTCAAAGACAAGGAGTTGGCAGACGAGTTCACTCGATTCCTTAAGGACTCATTCGAAATGCAAGTGCCGGTAAACAAACTATCAGAGAAAAAGATGCTTGATGAAGCGTTGGAGGCTATTATACCCTATTTGCCGGAAGACACGACACAACTTTATTCTAAAATGGCAGACATCTATTGCTGCGTTTGTGAAGCTTTAGATGATCAGGTAGCAGAACTGTTTTTGATAGATTGGAAGAAAGACATCGCGAAGATAGGCGCTATAGCCGGTGCGCTGATTGCCATTGTTTACGCAACAATCCGCTTATGGGATGTAAATGCCGAAACGGTACTGTCTGCCTATAATCAGTTTGAGCAACTGAAGCCATTCGCGTGGTTAAGCTCAGGAGCATGGTTTTATCTATGCATCATGCTTTTCCCGATAATTGGTGCCTTCATTGGCGGGGTGCTTAGTCGTTTTACCTATAGATTGTACCATTATGTCCGTTACCGTATTTGAAGACCCGTGCCCCAAGCCCGGGCAGAGTGTACAAGAAATCCTTGAACGCATGTTACGTAAACCGAAAAACAAACAGCAACATGAACAATTCACAAAATAAAGACGAGGCTGCGACATTGCGTCGGCGTCTGCAAACCTGCGAGAAACGCATCATAGAATTGGTCAACTGGGATGCCGAATACTTTTACGACGAATCACTTTCGTATGAGGAGATCGATCAACTGAAGGCACTACTCAAGAAACGGCAGCGCATCCTCAATAAGATGTGCGTATACACAGATAACGAGCTTAAACGACTGGAAGTGCTCAATGCTATGTTCATCGATGCCATACGACAGATGAACCAAGATTTAGGCAATTTGTATGACAGCCGCATAGCAATGCCCAATATGGAGCAATATAACGATCATCCGACATGGCTTGACATCATGATTTATTATGATTTCTATGCAGAGAACTCGGTTATTAAGATGCCGGAAGATGCCTATTACGGCTCGCAATTTGACAAAATGCTGGAGTTGCTTTGCGCCGAAGAGAAGGAGCTTACCTATAAAGGATGCTATGGATTGTGCAGACAATTGGGAGACACTTTCATTGAGGAAACGTGTGAAGGAAGAACGTATGAGCGCAATCCGGCACTACAAGACCTTATCAAGTATCATTTATACTCGATTCCCGATGTGCTCCGTATGAACAAATTTACGCTGGAGATGAATATGAAGCAATCACGAACGATAGCGGTTTCGTAAAAAGCCCATCAAGATATGAAAAATGTAATAGTAATAATGGAGTAAGCCGAAAAGCCATAAGTGAGTAGGCAGAATAATAAATACAATATTATGAAAAAACTATGTACAGCATTGATACTATGCTTGGTTAGTATTATGGCACAAGGACAATTGGAACTTATTGGCGCCTATTCGTCTTGTGGTCATCAATTCCAAATTTTGGCAACCGATCCTCAAAATGGAAACTTTATTGTAATGATTACCACCAATGGAGCTCAATTGGCTATAGAAAGTGAAGACTTGGCGCATTTCAAGGACACGTTGTTGTTAGTCCGTGATAAATATGTTGAATGGAAAAGAACAGCCGAGGAAAACAACATTTTGGAGACAAAGAAGGAGTTTCCATATACTTTCCCTAAAATGTTAGTCGGTTGGTGGACTAAATCCGAGGAATTAGAGGTCGCAGAAGATATATACTTTACGCCCAAATTCTATGTTCATGAAGGGAAATGCTCTATGGCGATAAACAAGGATGTTACATCACCCAAAAACGAGACAAAAAGGATAGTTTGGCTTTTATGTTCTGTAGAGGAATTTGACAAGATACTCAGTTATCTGGATGCAGAAACTATAAACAGATTGTACCAAGCAAAGAATTTGTTGAAATAAATGTATATCATTAAATATCACGTATTATGAAAAAGAATTTTTTATTTATCGCAATGCTTGGGGCATTTGCATGTTTGTTTTGCACATCGTGCAATAACAAGAAGGACGGTTCGTTAGTAGAAGGCTCTCCTTACGTGTATGAAGTTGAAGGTGAAATTCAGGAGGCTATTTTTCCTTCGGCAATTATTACATTTGAGGAAGATGGAACATTCAAGTATGAATGTTACGAAGTAAGTTGGCAAGATCCGGAAATTTTCGCAACGATTCAAGGAAAGTGGAATCAGAGGTTGACCGAGGACGATAAGATTATGATTGTGCTCAACTATGATCTAAGCTCATTCACATCAGAATTATTCAGCGAAAATGATAAGAAAGATCTCTACGAGTATTTTGCAAGTGAAAATCATCTTGTCGAAAAACATGCAAAACAAAATGAACTGTATGGATTTGGTCCCGGATATATAGGAGAAAATTATAACTTTATTAACGATCAAGGTGAAGTCATCCTATATTCAATTACTGGAAATTTGGACGATTAATCGTTATATATGAAACGGAGTAAGCCGAAAAGCCAAAAGTGAGTAGGCTCAATTAAAATTATACAAATTATGGATAATGTACTATTTGAAGCAGGCTGTGAGAAATGGATCAACAAGCCTGGGTTTAATGGACTTAAGATCTTCAAAATTGAGGATGATGTTCTGTATCTCGAATTTTTCGACGGGCGGAAGTTCTCTTCTCCGATAAATGATCTCCAAGTTAGAAGAACAACTGCATGGAGACTACTATTTCAGCCTGCACTTGGCAGATTATACGAACTTACAACTCCCGATGGAAAGGTGCTAAAATTAGGAGGATTGTACTTGTATAGGGATTTTATGGGCTTTTTTGAAAATGTGACAGGTGCCAAAAGCCTTTTGAAAGCAGACGAAAAGGTGTGGGAGATATACGGTGTTCTGGATTCCCTTCCCAACACCAAGAAATCCGGTCTTGAGATTTTTGAGATTGTCCTGTCGTGGAGTGTCATAGCCTTTATAATTATTAGTATAATATTAGCAAACGCACTTTGATGAACATGGAAACGAACTTAATCAAGCAGTTAAATGAATCTGCCGACGGCTATAAGAAACAATTGGAGGTCGCAAAGACTCTCGGAAAGATACTTCCTATCGCCCAATGGGTAACATACGGAACGATATTGGCTGCGATTGTTTGTATCTTTTCGGGGGATTCTTGCTCTATCTCAAGTCTTGTTGATGGCATTGTGCATGCGCATAACAAAGGTATTTTTGGAGCTTTGTTCTGCTTAGTATGTTTCTTGCTGAATTATCTTATTCCGTTTGTCAATTTCTATATCATTCATGCCATAGAAGTTTCGCTTAGTACACTTAAGCCGGAATATCAAGTTTCTGGAAGCATGACAACTTTCTTGAAATGGGGATATATCGGATTAGGTATACTGGGTATTATCTTCGAAATATCAGAGATTGGAGACGAGGCTGCATTAATTCTTGCTCTATTTTGTGTTGCCTTTATAATCGTTGAGGTGATTTGGGCTCGACGGTTATCTCAGAAATGGACTAATCTCAGTTCGTGGCACAAGAAGACAGCAGACTTGCTGCGAAACTATGTGTACCTCGGATTAGGATGTTTTGTGATTGCGATTATCGCAGGTGCAATTAGTGAAGCTGCCGGAGACTTTGTAACTTACGTGATTTCCGGAGGTGTTGATCTGTATCTGTTCTATCTGTTTGGCAAGTACTATAAAGAAATGGCAAACGTGTGCGCTTATGTTAAACGTAACCCTAATAATACAACAGAATGAAACGAATTATTATTGCATTAAGTGTACTATGTACATTTCTGCTCTCTTCCTGTTCTGCACTTTTGGCACCAACTCACGCTGAGGATGATAGTGTCTTGATCAATGTTTATGATAAAACAGTAGGATTGGATGACGGTGTGCGAATTGCACATGCGATTTTCGGCATTAAAGAAGCATCTCGAAGTGAGAAGCTCAAAAATGTTGAAATGCTTGATTGGTGCTTAAACGAACAGATGATGGGAGATTCATACACCGGGTATTTTGTCACATATAAAGTTAAAGTTGGTGACGAAACATGGTACACCCTGGTAGATTTGATTGAATTTGATTCCGGTAGTTATGAAGGGAAGTTTATTGATACAGACCGTTCACTATCCACCATTCAAAGCATGTTGTACTAACCTTTCAAAGCATGATGTAGTAACCTTTCAAAGCATGATGTAGTAACTATTCAATAAGAACGCTGACATATAGTCAGCGTTCTTATTATGTCATTGAAATAACAAGCCAGTCCAAAACTAAAAACGTACGCCTACATCGGGCCATTCTCGGACAAATATCGTTCCCTTATCGGTATCTCACCACAAGATATCCACAACATAACTATAAGATAACCATAAGATAAAGTCCCTGTTTTTGCATTTTTCACCTTATACTATATATATACTATGTATATATATACTTTTTATTCATTTTTCTCAAAAATAAGAGACCTTACTTGAATTTCGCAGTGAGATAAATAACGCGGGCTGCGAGGTGAGCAAAATAGGCAGCATATAAGGCGTGCATACCGATTATAGCAGAGAATTGACCGTTGATAGTTGATAGAAGGAAGTAGGTCACTGCAAAGGCAAAGGCAGCCCAGAGCATGGCGTTGCGGATCTCTTTGCCGCGCGTCGCACCGACATAGATGCCGTCCCACATAAATGCCAACATACTGACAATCGGCATCGCTACGAGCCAACCTAAATAATGGTGCATGGTATCAACAACCTCGCGATCCGTTGTCAGCGACGAAAACAATGCTTCCGGGAAAAGCAAATACAACAAACTGAAGAACAACCCTACTCCCGTGCCCCAAGCGAAGAGAGCCCTAATAATAGTCGAAAGCCGAATGTCAAAAGTCGAAAACTGAGTGCCGACTTCTGACTGCTGACCGCTGACCGCTGATTGCTGCTCTCCTATGGCTTTGCCGACGAGGGCTTCACCTGCAAACGCAAAGCCGTCGATAAAGAACGAGAAGAGCATAAACAACTTCATCATCAGCGCCGATGCCGCCAATTCCACATCACCGTAGCTGCTACTGATAACCGTCCAACCGACATACACCACAATGAAACACAGCGAACGCACAAAGAGGTCGGCGTTCAAGCGGAAAAAGCGGTTATTAGTTGAATGTTGAAAGTTTAGTGTTGAGAGTAGTCTGAAAGTGGAAAGTTGAAAGTTTGCTCGGTAGCGCACGGCAATCATAGCGAGCGCTGTAATCAGTCCCGTCCACTGGGCGATAAGTGTGCCATAGGCTACACCTGCCACGCCAAGCGAGGTATGTACCGCCAACAGATACGAGGCAAGCATATTCACGCCATTGACGACCAGATCCACCACCATAGCCCGCACACCGTCTTGCATGCCGATGAACCAGCCTTTGCAGGTCATGATCATCAGCGTAGCCGGTGCAGCCCATATACGTATATTGTAATACGTGCGCGCGAACTCCGCCACTTCCTGTGAACAAGGCATAACAGCCAGCACTGCCTCCAGATAGACGATCTGCAACAACCATATAAGCATCGCTCCCGCCAATGCCAATGCCGACGAACGCACAAACAGTCTGCCACATTCATCGGGGTTGTCGGCTCCATAGGCTTGCGCCGTCAGACCCGCCGTACTCACCCTCAAGAAACCAAAACAGCCGTAGAGCATATCAAACAACATGGTTCCTACGGCTATTCCGCCTATCGCCCACGCCGAACTGATATGTCCGGCAATAATCATATCCACTAACCCGACCAGCGGAATAGTGATGTTCGCCAAGATTGACGGTACGGCAATCTTGAGAATGGACTTATGCAGTCGAATGTCGAAAGTCAAAAGTCGATAATTAGCCTACCGTTACTTCGGGATTGATCTTGCGGATAAGGTTCTTGAGCACATCTCCGGGACCAAACTCATAGAACTCCGTTGCACCGTCGGCAATCATCTGATTGACAGACTGCGTCCAGCGAACCGGCGAGGTGAGTTGTGCAAGCAGATTCTTGCGTATAGCCTCCGGGTCGGTCTGCGGCGTAGCACATACATTCTGATAGATCGGGCAAATGGGCTTATGGAAAGTAGTTGCCTCAATCGCCTTACCCAGATCCTCGGCAGCAGGCTGCATCAGCGGCGAGTGGAACGCACCGCCTACAGACAGTTTGAGTGCACGCTTTGCACCCGCCTCTTTCAGCAAAGGCACTGCCGCATCAATACCGCTCACCGAGCCTGAGATTACGACTTGTCCCGGGCAGTTGAAGTTAGCTGCCACAACGATATCATCAATACCGGCACACACTTCCTCCACTTTCTCGTCCGGCAAGGCAATCACAGCAGCCATCGTTCCGGGTTGCAGTTCACAAGCACGCTGCATCGCTTCGGCACGTGCACGAACGAGCAGCAAAGCATCCTCAAACGCCAACGCGCCACAAGCCACAAGAGCCGAAAACTCGCCCAGACTGTGACCGGCAACCATAGCCGGTTGCTCGACCGTATTGACCATATATGCCGCTACAGAATGCAGGAATACAGCCGGTTGCGTCACACGTGTGGCACGCAGCTCTTCGTCTGTACCGCCAAACATCACATCGGTGATGTGGAAACCCAACAACTCGTTGGCGCGCTCAAACAGATCACGTGCCACTTCGTGGTTCTCGTACAGGTCTTTGCCCATACCTATAAACTGACTACCCTGACCGGGGAAAATGAATGACTTTGCCATAATAATTATTTAATTATTCAAAAAATTAAAGATTCAAAGATTAAATTTTACCTATTTCGATGCAAAGTTAAGAAAATTTATCGGATTTTGCAAAAAAAATCACTATACTCTTGCATAAATGCAAAATTTTTCGTAACTTTGCAACGCAAAGGTTTGTACTTACCATGACTAACTATATCTGATATATGAAAAAATCAACATTTATTCTCTTTTCTTTTGTGTCGTTGCTCTTGATGAGCGCGTGCGCCAAACAGCCTTCCGCTCAGGCAGAAGCAGTCGTTAACCCCATTATGCCTATTCATTACACAGGCGACGTACAACATCTGTGGCTGACGGATTACCTGCCTGCACTCAGCGGCGACGAGGCGATAGCTTTTGCCACAACGCCGGGCTACAACGTAACCAACTACGCTAACCTTGAACTCGATCTCGCAGGCGACAACAGCCTGAGTACACTCACCGTCATCGTCAATGACCAAGCCCGCTTTGACATCGCCATCCTACCCAACCTGCCGTTTGCCACGGGGCTGATTACCACAGGATGCTCGGACGAGGCTATCTCGTTCGCTTTGCCGGAAGAGGGTTACAACGTACGAGCCTATCTCGGCGACCATTTGCTTGGCTCCGATATGCTGACAATCAACGGCACAACAGGTACGTTGCGTATTCCTCAGTGCCCGAAAGGCCGATCGTTCCTACGCATCTATGCTGCCAATGCAACCAACCGCCTGAATGACGTACTCATTCCGCTGCAAGACGGAAAGGTTGTTACCGATGCCGCACAGCTCACGCTCAACGACGATCAGACACAAGTGCTCTACTCGCTCATGATTGACCGATTCCACAACGGCAACACGGCTAACGATGAGCCGCTGAACGATCCCGAGGTATTGCCGATCGTTGATTACCAAGGCGGTGACCTCGCCGGTATAACGGAGAAGATCAACAGCGGGTTCTTTGAGGACCTTGGCATCACCACCATCTGGATCTCGCCTATCACGCAGAACCCGACGGACGCTTGGGGACGTTACCCGTTCAAACATGGCAACAAATACGACCCGTCGAAGACCTATACGAAGTTCTCCGGCTATCATGGCTACTGGCCTATCTACAACAATGCGGTCGATCACCGCTTCGGTACGCCGGACGAGTTGCGCGCTATGCTCGACGCCGCACACAAGCATAATCTGCATGTTGTGCTCGACTATGTAGCCAACCACCTGCACATCAATTCGCCCGTCATTCAGCAACATCCCGAGTGGATTACCGACAGTATTCTGCCCGACGGACGTCGTAACTTTGAGCTGTGGGATGAAGCGCGACTGACGACTTGGTTCGACGTGCATATCCCTTCGCTTGACTTGGAGCAACCGGAAGTGTGTGAGGCAATGACCGACACTGCCTTGTTCTGGCTTGCGAATTTTGACTTCGACGGCTTCCGTCACGACGCTTGCAAACATATCCCTGAGAGCTATTGGCGTACTCTCGGACACAAGATTGCCACCCGTTTCCCAGGTCGTCATATATGGATGATCGGCGAGACCTACGGTTCGCCTGAACTGATCGGCATGTATGTTAAGACCGGCATGCTCAATGCTCAGTTTGACTTCAATCAGTATTACGGCGTGCGTGAGTCGGTTATTGATACGAAGTTCAGCATGGCAGAGTTAGAACGCATCGTCAAGGAGTCGATGGCTGCTTACGGCGCACACCACACAATGGGTAACATCAGCGGCAATCACGACCAAGTACGTATTGCCTCGCTTGCAGGCGGCGCTATTCGTCCCGATGAGGACGGCAAGGAAGCCGGTTGGACACGCACTGTGGGTATCGGCGACGCAAACATCGCGTACCGCAAAGCCTTGCTGCAAGAAGTAATCAACTTCACTATTCCCGGTGTGCCCTGCGTATATCAGGGTGACGAGTACGGCGAGGTAGGAGCCAACGATCCTGACAACCGCTTGATGATGCGCTTCGATGGCTTGAACGAACAAGAGCAAGCGATGCGCGCCGAGGTACAGAAACTCATCCAATTGCGTCGTCACTCGATGCCCCTACTCTACGGTGACCTGCAAACAGAGAAGTTGACCGACGACGAGTGGGTATATTCGCGCACCTATATGGGCGAGAAAGTAACCGTAAGCATCGACAGGAAAGAACTATCGTTCTCAATTCAAAATTAAAAATTCAAAATTAAAAATTATTAACCCCAAAACTATATACTTATGAAAAGACTAACCGTACTATTGATGGCGGTGTTGGCACTTGCCTCATGCGCCAAACAACCTCAGCAAGAACAACTCAAGCACCCGAAGTTCGCTTACGATGCAACGATCTTTGAGTTGAACACCCGTCAGCTGACTCCGGAAGGCACATTTGCTGCCGCAGAAGCCGAACTACCCAAACTCCGTGAGATGGGCGTGGACATCATCTGGATGATGCCGCTGCAACCTATCGGCAAACTGACTCGCAAAGGTTCGCTCGGCAGTTACTATAGCATCATTGACTATTGCGCCTTCAACCCCGAGTTCGGTACACGCGAAGATTTTGAACACTTCCTCGCCAAGGCACATGAATTAGGTTTCAAGGTTATTCTGGACTGGGTGGCTAACCATACGGCGCCGGATAGCGAATGGACACAAAACGAAGGCTGGCACTATCGCGACGAGGACGGCAAACTGATGGTACAATATGACTGGACTGACATCAGCAAACTGAACTACGAGAACGAAGATATGCGTGCCGAGATGAAAAAAGCCATGCACTGGTGGATGGACGAGATCGGTATAGACGGATTCCGTTGCGACGTAGCCGGAGAAGTGCCTACGGACTTCTGGAACGATGCTATGGCTGAGCTTCGTCAGACCCACCCCGACATGTTCACCCTTGCCGAGGATGAAGACAAAGCCTACGAATTATGCGAATCGGCATTCGACATGTACTACGGCTGGACGTTGCATCACTTGATCAACGGCGTGGCGCAAGGCACGAACAGCGTACAGGATCTGTGGGACTATTTCGCCAAGGCAGACACCACGGTTGAGGATTATGCTATCCGCATGAACTTCATCAGCAACCACGACGAGAACTCATGGTCGGGCGACGAATACGAGCGTCTGAAAAGCAAGGAGGCTGTTTGGGCAATGACAGCGTTCACCTACGTTATCCCCGGAATGCCGCTGATCTACACCGGTCAGGAGTATGGCAACCACCACCGTTTGGCGTTCTTTGAGAAAGACTGCATCGACCGCGATGAGAATTGTTGGATGCGCCCGCTGTACAAAGTGCTGAATTATACCCGCAAAACCAACCCTGTACTCTACTCGCCCGAACTCGGTGCGAAGATGATTCGCCTGCAGACAAATAATGATAAGGTATTCGCGTGCGTGCGCGAGGCGTACGTGCCCGGGCGCAAACTCACCAACACGGTTGTCGCATTCATCAATATGAGCAATGAGCCCCAAGACGTAACCATTGACATGGATAAGTATGTAGATGACTACTTCGATCTTGACGGCAATATGGTTACATTGGAATACCAACATGCTCGCCTTCTTGAGCCATGGCAATTCATTATCCTGACAGATATGGATTAAAGATATCAGATATCAGAAGTCAGATATCAAAAAAAGGCTGCCACATTCAGTGACAGCCTTTTTTCACTTTTCTACTCTTTGGATTCAGGGGCATTTACTACTCCTTGTGTGTCAGTCTTCTTCTTACGCGGCTGACGGGTTCGTTTAGGCTTGGCAGCCTTCTGTTCGGCAGGTTGTTCTGCATGTTGCTCTACAGCCTTGGGTTCAACCTGTGCTTCTACCTTCTTCTCGCCAATATTGGCTTCGACCTTCTTTTTGCGCGGGGCGCGTTTGGCTTTGGGCTTTGCCTCGGGTTTCTGCTCGCCAAGGTTGGCTTCGCTCTTGGGCTGTGGTGCAGCCTTGGGTTGTTCAACCTTCTTCGGTTCAGCTTTCGGTTGCTCTGCTTTCGGTTGCTCAACTACCTCAGGAGCAGGCGGTACAGGTTTGGCTGCTTTCTTGCGCGGAGCGCGTTTGGCTTTGGGCTTGGTTTCCGCCTTAACCTCCGCTACCGGTTCTTTCGGTTTGGGCTGTTCAACCTTTGGTTGCTCTACTTTGGGTTGTTCAACCTTTTTCGGCTCTTCCTTCGGCTGTGGCTTCGGTTGCGGTTGTGCAGGTTTCTGCTTGGGCTGTTGCTTAGGTTGCTGTTGGGGCTGAGGGTTGGTATCGGCACGCAGGGCGCGCTCGATCTTGTCATCACCACTCTGCTCGGCTTGCGGACGACTAAGCTCCATATTCTTGGCATTGTAGAAGTGATACTCCAACATGCCCAAACCTTGATTTTCCTGCAGGCTGATGCCGTAACGCCACCACCAACGCAGGCGGAGGCTCAGCAGACCTTTGGTTGCGTATGCATAGATGTACGGATGTACATGCAGACGCATGCCTTTGCCATACTGGCGGTACATCAGGTCAATCTCTTGCTCCAGTTGTTCGGTAAAATTGATAGAACTCTGAATACGTCCCTTGCCGTGACAGGTCGGACAAACTTCCGTTACATCCATCTCTACGGCAGGTCGTACGCGCTGGCGGGTGATCTGCATCAGTCCGAACTTGCTGAGAGGCAGAATATTGTGGCGTGCACGATCGTGCGACATAAGCTTGCGCATGTAGTCGTACAGGTTCTGCTGATGGTCTTTGGAATCCATGTCGATAAAATCGACAATGATTATTCCGCCTATATCACGCAGACGCAGTTGGTGCACAATCTCCTCGGCAGCCAGCATGTTATAATGGAACGCATTTTCCTCCTGGTCGTCATAGACCTTCTTTGAGCCGCTGTTGACGTCGATCGAGAACAGAGCCTCAGTCTTGTCGATAATCAGATAACCTCCGTTCTTGAATCCGACGGTACGACCTAAGCCTGTCTTGAGTTGGCGGGTGATGTCGTAGTGGTCGAATATCGGCTGTGAGCCGTTGTAGAGTTTGACTATCTTGGCGCTATCGGGAGAGATGAGTTCCACATATTCTCTTACTTCGTCATACACCTCTGCTTCGTTAACCTGAATGGTATTGAACTCGGGTGAGAACAGGTCGCGGATGATTCCCGTTGTACGACCTATCTCCTCGCAGATCAGACTGACAGGCTGCTTGGTTTGCAGCAGGCGTAAGGCGTCTTCCCATTTCCGCACGAGGATGTTCAGCTCGGAGTCGAGATCTTCCATCTGCGCTCCCTCAGCTACGGTGCGAACGATTACTCCGTAACCTTGCGGACGAACCTGTTGCACCATCTTGCGCAGTTTGTTGCGCTCGCTGTCCCGGCGGATTTTGTTGCTAACCATCACCTTGTCGCCCATCGGCATGAGCACCATGTTCCGTCCGGCGAGAGAAATCTCGGCTGTCAGACGTGGACCTTTGGTATTGATGGGTTCTTTGGTGACTTGTACTAATAGTGTATCACCCACTTTGAGGTAGTCGGCTATCTGACCTTCCTTGCCGCACTCGGGTTGTTTCTCAATGCTGCGCATCGAGGGAATACGACGACGGTCGCTGACTGTACGGGTGATAAATTTCTGTAGAGTAAGAAAATTAGAACCTAAATCCAAGTAGTGTAGAAAAGCTTCTTTCTCATAACCTACATCCACGAATACTGCATTCAGCGCGGGCATTACTTTCTTTACTCGCCCGTAGTAGATATTGCCTACGGCAAAGGTATCTACATTACGTTTCTCGCGTCGGATCTCTTGAAGACGATCGTCTTCAGTCAGCGCGATAGCAATCTCATCGGGATGTACGTCGATAATCAATTCGCTTTTCATGATTTTCAGTACATCAAATTGTTTTGCGGGATTATTCCCTCAGGGCTAAACTGAATGCCCCGTTTTTACCTTGCAATGCCCCGCTACCGCTGTAGCAGGGCATTATCTTGCAAAGCTATTCGTCATTTACTTATGCTTATGACGATTCTTACGCAGACGTTTTTTACGTTTGTGCGTGGACATCTTGTGTCTCTTATGCTTCTTTCCGTTTGGCATAATTGTAAGATATTAAAGGGTTGATAATTTCAATTACTTTCTAACTTCTACTGCAAACTCGCGAGCCGGCTTGAATGCGGGAATCTTGTGCTCAGGAACAACGATCGAAGTGCTCTTCGTGATGTTACGGGCAATCTTCTCGGCGCGCACCTTGGTAACGAAACTACCGAAGCCGCGGAGATAAACGTTCTCACCAGCGGCAACATTCTTCTTGATGTCAGCCATTGCGCACTCGACTATGTTCAGGATAGTAGGCTTGTCATAGCCGGTCTCCATGGCAATCTGGTTAATTAATTCTGCTTTTGTCATAATTGTTTTGTTTTTATTTTATAATATTTTTTTCTCTAAATTGATCCTTTCACACCCAAAAAGCGCGAAATGGATTGCAAAGTTACAAAAAATATTTGATTTTCAAAAGAAAAAGTGAAAAAAAATTCATTTTTTCGTTTTTTTTATGTATCTTTGCACCATTATTTTACAAAATAGGACTAAATATGTCACTTTCGTGTCAAAAATTTTATCAAATATTGTATAACTGGTACGAAATCAATCATCGAGTATTACCCTGGCGTGAGACAAGTGATCCGTATTTCATCTGGTTGTCGGAAATCATCCTACAGCAGACGCGTGTTGTGCAGGGTTTGGAATATTATCACCGTTTCGTTACCACCTACCCTACGGTTGAGTCTCTCGCCGCAGCGAATGAAGATGAGGTACTCAGGCTCTGGCAGGGCTTAGGCTACTATTCCCGCGCCCGTAACCTGCATAAAGCCGCCAAGATGATTGTGGATCAGCCATTCATGGCTGATTCCACAGCCCACTTCCCCGCCACCTTTAACGAACTCCGCGCCCTGCCCGGCATAGGTGACTATACTGCCGGAGCGATTGCTTCGTTTGCCTACGACCTGCCCTATCCGGCTTTGGACGGCAATGTGTATCGTGTGCTGGCGCGGTTGTACGATTGCGATGAAGCCTTCGACACTTCGGCAGGAAAGAAATATTTTCACAAGTTGGCGGAAGAGCTGCTTGATCGTGAGCACCCACGGCTGTTCAATTCTGCTATCATGGAGTTCGGCGCGCTGCATTGCCTGCCGCAGTCACCCGATTGCGCCAACTGCCCGATACAACAGTTCTGCAAGGGCTATGCTGCCGGCACAGCCGAGTTGCTGCCTGTGCGCAAACCTCGCCCCACACTCCGCGATCGATGGTTCTCCTATACAATATATATATATAAACGCGAAGCCATCAACAGCGAAGCTCACCAACACGTAGTAACCAACAGCGAAGCTTATACCTTGATTCATCAGCGAAAGGAGAAAGATATCTGGCAGCACTTGTACGAGTTTCCGCTCGTGGAGCACGCCACAGAAGCCGAGTGGCAGGAATATCACGAATCAAAAAGCAAAATGCAAAATGCAAAATGCAAAATTCTCTCGCCGATTACGCATATATTGAGTCATCAGCGCCTGCATGCACGGTTCTTTGTTGTGCCGGTTGAAGAACTGCCTGTGATTCCTGACACCCTCACCGTTGCATGGGAGACCTTGGACGATTATGCGCTTTCGCGGTTGACGCTTAAGGCATTAGAGGGTGTTTTCTGTTAAAAACGAATTTTTTCAAACATTTTTCGCCAAAATATTTGCAAAATTCAAAACTTTTTTGTATCTTTGCGCTTTCAACTGAAAAAATATTTTTGCATATAATATGGCACATAGCGTTGTGCCGCAATAGCGTAATAAATCCGACTTGGTTCCCTTGAAACCCTAGACAAGTTTACAAGAACCATTTAATCATTCAAGCCCGGTTTATGCACGCTCACGTGATAGCGTGAGTTTTCCGTGCGTAGATTTGAATGATTAAGGTAGTCTAGGACCTCAAGGAACCAAATCGAAGTGAGCGAAAGCCACGCTTTTGTTGTGTGCATTTATAACAGACAGAAAAACAATTATTAACAACAAAACATAAAGCCTTATGAAAAAAACGTTTACTTTGTTGATTGCCCTATTTGCATTGTGCGTCAGCACATGGGCAACACCTACCACGATTACGTGGAATGCAGAAAATGGACTAACCTCCATTGATCTCTCAGAGTACACCAACATTTCTTACAATGGTGGCTATGATTCTTACAATAATGGTACAAAAACCGCAATAATTGAAGGTGTCGCTGCAACTGTATCTGCTACAGCGGATGGATCGAGAGCAAGTTTTTATACCTATGAGAGCAACACAAGCATCAGTATGTCCAATGGCGGAACGCTCACATTCTATTCCGGATTGTATGAGATTCAAGGCATTGTTATCAATTATGATGGTGATAGTGGGTACGGAACTACAGAAAGTCCAACGGAATGGAATTCTATCGATGCTGCTCTGACTTGGACTAGGACAGGTAGTGCTACCCATTCGGTTGTTTTGGCAAATGCGTATGTTTCTAAGATTACCTCCATTGTATTTACCGTGGAAGCTATCCAGACTACATCCGTCAAATGGGTTCATACAGATGTTGAAACGATTTCTTTGTCTTGCAGCAGTGTAGATGAAGTCCAAACTTCGTCCGCAATAAGTGGTATTACCGCATCGTTAAAGCGAACGAGTTCCGGCGAGAACACTTACTGCCGATTTACTGATCGAGAGATTTGGATAAATGATTGCGGAGAAATTACATTCACATCCTCTGTCGGAGATATCGTTGGTATCGTGATTACGAGCGATCGTGTATTTACTACCACTTATAATCTTTCGACCGGTTGGGCATATAACGACGTAGATAACACCTTTACATGGATAGGTATACCTTCTGACGAAGTCATCCTCTCCGGAAGCATAGATTTCAAAGTTTTATCCATTGAGTTCACCTTAACTGATGGCGCTGCTCCTGTTGACCCGACTCCTACGACTACAACTATTGAGTGGGATAATACTGACTTAGACCATATAGGAATGGCATGCAACGATGCAAATGATGTTGTAATCGTGCCTGCTATTGACGGTATTTCCGCATCAATGACCAGGACAGTATCCGGTCAAAACACTTGCCGAATTTACGAAAACGAACTTTGGATTACTAAAAGTTGCGGATATCTAACGTTCTCATCCTCTGTTGGTGACATCTCTGGTATCGTCATAACGTATGATAAAACATGTCAATATTGTAGTCTTTCTGATCTCTCGACCGGTTGGACGGATAATAACACCGCCGGTACCATTACTTGGGCAGGTACCGCGGCTGAACAAGTTTCCATTACTGGAGATATATGCATCAAAATGACATCTATCGAGTTTACCATAGTCCCCAACTCGACTCCTGTTGATCCGACACCTTCTGGTCCAAGTATCATCTGGCAGGCACGACAAATAAACCTTGTAAACTTGTATTGCTACGACCAAAATGATAATCCAACCACACATGTTATCAAAAATATCATTACATCCTTAGAGAGAACAAGCAATGAAGGTGATTTCTGCGGATTCTGGAATGGAGGTATTGCTATCAGTAATAATGGAACTCTGACATTCAAATCCATTGTCGGAAACATCACGAAAATCGTTATCACATGCTCGTCTGTGGAGCATTCAGATGAACTTTCGACAGGTTGGACATATGATAGTGATGCACAGACCTTTACATGGGAAGGTACAGCCGATGAAGAGGTTTCCCTCTCCGGAAATGTATCTTGCTACATTACATCTATTGAGTTCTCCTACACCCCTGCCCCTGCTCCTCGTTTGGGTGAGCAATTCTCCGGCACATACTATCATTGGTACGAAATCACCGGTGCACACACAGCTAAAGTGCCGGCACAAAACATGTATGGTTCGCTGCATATCACAGAATATGAGGACTACGAAGGCGTAAGGTATTATATCACCGAGATAGATGATTATGCATTCTACGGTCAAGACGAACTACCCAATGCCTATATCGGAGAGAATATTGCGAAGATTGGCGCACACGCCTTTGATGGTTGCATCCGCATGGAAGAAATGATTATAAACAGCGAGGTGCTTGATACAATCGGCGAGGGAGCGTTTAAGGATTGCAAAATCATGGCTTACGTAGAATGCCATACTGAGCAACCTCCCGTACTCGGCAGCAACGCATTCAGCGGAGATAATTACTTGAATCACTTCTATGTGTATGAACATGTTGTAAATGCATATAAGGCTGCATCCGGTTGGAGCGCACTCTCAAGCAAGATCGGCGCTACGGGTACAATCCCAGCTGCCGGTGAGATATTCTTCTACCGCAATCAGATGACCAGAGGCTTATATGCCGTCACCGTAGGTGCAACTTATAGCGCCAACGGCGAGGCAAAAGTGATGCCATATAGTGGGGAGGTACGTTCGTTCTATCCTATTGAGTACGAAGGCACACTGGTTATCTCCGAGGAAGTAACATATATGCAAAAACAATATTCTATCACCGGTATCGGAGCTAATGCCTACAAGGACAGCGCACGCATCAATGTGGTATTGATACCGGAAGCTATGAAGTCGATTGAATCCGGTGCGTTCCTGAACTGCACAGGCGTAAAGAATGTGATTTTCTTGTGGGATGATCCGACAACCGTCACATGGGCGGATGCTGATAAGGGTCTTGAGTTTGCAACAGCAGCCAGCGGTAACACCAAGATTATTGTTCCCAAAAACAGATTGACGGAATATCAAGCATGGGCTCCAGCATGGGCAAGTTGTATGATTGCGGGTGAAGTTGAAGATGTTACAGCAACAGCCGATCCCAAGCATTCATCAAGGTTCTACCGTACCTTCTACGATAGCACGACTGACTATATGATGCCGCCGAGTGTTTGGGCACATGTGGGATATATATCGGGTGACCAATTCATCCTACATCCTATAGCATACGACGGACAGATTCTACCAAAGGGAACGCCTGTTGTCCTCGAATCGGAAACGCCTGAATACCGCTTGATTGCTGTTGAAGGTGATGCTCCAGCTTATACCGGTCAGAACGCCCTTCGCGGTACGGATGTAAGTTTCCCGAGAAGTGATCTTGGAGCTGACGCCGACTATGTTTATGTGCTTGGAAAGCAAGCCACTATCGGAGGCGACCTCAAAGAAGGTATGGGTCTGTACCACTATACAGGTACGAACTTAGGTGAACACAAAGCATATATGATTATTCCTCCCGGACATGCTCCTGCACGCTTCCTCTTCCGTCATGAAGATACGGCTACAAGCTTTGAGAATGCACAAAAGGACAATGATCTCTGCACAAAGATCCTGCGCGAGGGACAACTCATCATCATCCGTGATGGTAAGCAGTATAATGCACAAGGTATAATCATTAAATAAGGAGGACGCAACTATGAAAAAAACTATGTATATACAGCCCTCTGTTGAGGTATCGGAATTGATGATGGTTCACACGCTCTGCGTAAGTGAACCAAGTGGCGGCGGCTCGTTGGGCATTATCCCCGACGGAGATACGGACGAGCAACTGTAACAGTTGTCCCCCACATTGCTCACAACCAACAGAGAGCGTGCCAAACGGTACGCTCTCTGTTGGTTCAAAAGATGATGATTTCGTAACAAATTTACAATTTCTGTTACTTTTTTCCCATTGGATTTGCATATTTCATTTTTTTTTTGTAACTTTGCGTCGATTTTCAACCAGAGTGCATGTAAAAACAAAAAAGGCTACTTTAGTCTATAAATGCATAGACATTATGATCAATTCCGATTTTTGGAAACATATAGATACGATTATTGCCCAAGGTTTCAACGCTGACGGGCTAAAACAATTGGAACAATATGCAGAATTCTTTATCTCAAGGCGGCTTGTTTATAAACGATTTTCACCGCTCGAACAGTATGGCTGCGCAGAGGGAGGTAGCAATCATGTTATTGCATCCTTACTCGCGGGAGCAAGTATTGACCCAAGTAGCCTCGCTGCGCCGGAAGGCAGTTTCCAAAGAGAACGCGAATGCGCAGAGACGCAGGGCACTCGTATAGAGCATTGGGCGAAAGCCGTCGGTTGTTGGATGGACAATGCGGACACTCAATTACCCACCCTCTTGGGCGAACAGGTGGCAGAAGGCGGCGAAGCACATGTCTATTACAAAGGTAATACGCTTGTAAAGTCAATAGGTCTGGATTATTACATTCTGCCTATATTAGCTCTTGACCGAATAAGTCTTCACAATGCATATTTCCCTGAGACGCGCCTCAAGGTGCTTGGCTTTGGAAGAACGGGTGATGGTGCTTTTCAAGTAATCGTAGAACAACCGCACATCCAAGGCGAACAAATGACAGACGAGGAAATCCAACAATTCGCAGAAAAGATAGGTTTCCAACTCCGCAATCCACGCAACTGGACTTATACCACGCCGGAGATATATCTCAGCGACTTGCACGATGAGAACGTCATCAAGTCAGTTAACGGCAATGTTTTTGTTATCGATTGTGATATCCGCCTCAATACTCCCAACCTCAAACTCGGCGGTGTACGAGAACTGACGACAGAAGTAGAATTTGCATAAGATTTTATATAACCCACAACAACCAAGAGAGCGTGCCAAACGGTACGCTCTCTGTTGTTAAAATCACGGGATTTTCTAAATCACGGGATAATATATATATAATATATTATAGGTGCTGGTGGGATACGATATTCGCCCGATAACGGCTCGATATCGGCTCAACACCGGCTTTATTACACCAACTTCTTGTAGTGGATACGTTTGGGGGTGAGGGAATCTTCGCCGAGGCGGAGACGTTTGTTGGCTTCGTAGTCGCTGTAGTCGCCCTCAAACCAGAAGACCTTGCTGTCGCCCTCGAACGCGAGGATATGCGTGCAGATACGGTCGAGGAACCAACGGTCGTGCGAGATTACTACCGCACAGCCTGCGAAGTTCTCCAAGCCTTCCTCCAAGGCACGCAGGGTATTGACATCAATATCGTTCGTCGGCTCGTCGAGCAGCAACACGTTCGCTTCGCTCTTGAGCGTCAGGGCAAGATGCAGACGGTTACGCTCACCGCCGGACAACACGCCGCACTTCTTCTCTTGGTCTGCACCGGTAAAGTTAAAACGGCTCAGATAAGCGCGTGCGTTGACCTCACGACCACCCACGCGGATGAACTCAGTGCCGTTGGAGATGGTCTCATAGACGGTTTTGTTCGGGTCGATGTTCGAGTGCACCTGATCGACATAGCCGACCTTAACGGTCTCGCCAACCGTGAATGTGCCTTTGTCGGGTTTCTCCATGCCCATGATCATGCGGAACAGCGTCGTCTTACCCGCGCCGTTCGGGCCAATGATGCCTACGATGCCGTTAGGCGGAAGCATGAAGTTCAGATCTTCCATCAGCAGTTTGTCGCCAAACGCCTTGCTGACGCCCTCGGCATTGATGACCTTGTTGCCCAGACGCGGACCATTGGGGATAAATATCTCGAGTTTCTCCTCACGCTCTTTCTGCTCCTCGTTGAGCATTCTATCGTACGCACCCAAACGGGCTTTGGACTTCGCCTGACGGGCTTTCGGTGCCATTCTCACCCACTCGAGCTCGCGCTCAAGGGTCTTGCGGCGTTTGCTGGCTTGCTTCTCTTCCATCGCCATGCGCGTAGTTTTCTGCTCCAGCCATGAGGAGTAGTTGCCCTTCCATGGGATTCCCTCACCACGGTCGAGTTCGAGGATCCAGCCGGCAACGTTGTCGAGGAAGTAACGGTCGTGGGTGATGCAGATCACTGTGCCGGGATATTGGTGAAGGTGTTGCTCCAACCAGTCAATACTCTCGGCATCGAGGTGGTTCGTCGGCTCGTCGAGCAGCAACACATCGGGTTGTTGCAGCAGCAGACGGCAGAGCGCCACACGACGACGTTCGCCACCGGAGAGGTGCTGTACATTCTCGTCATCAGCCGGACAACGCAGGGCATCCATCGCCCTGTCTAAGCGCTGGTCGATGTTCCATGCATCAGCGGCATCGAGTTTGTCCTGGAGTTCGGCTTGGCGTGCTAACAATTTGTCGAAATCCGCGTCCGGCTCAGCAAAAGCCATATTGATCTCGTCGTACTCGCGCAGCATATCCATGATCGGTTGCACACCTTCCTGAACGCACTCGCGAACGGTCTTCGTCGGGTCAAGTTGCGGGTCTTGCTCCAAGTAACCGACCGAGTATCCCGGCGAGAATACAACCTCGCCCTGGTAGTTCTTGTCGATACCGGCGATGATCTTGAGCAGCGTGGATTTACCAGCGCCGTTCAGACCGATGATACCGATCTTCGCCCCGTAGAAGAAGCTGAGGTAGATGTTGTTGAGAATACGTTTCTGGTTTTGCTGAATGGTTTTGCTCACGCCCACCATCGAAAAGATAATCTTCTTGTCGTCTGCCATAATATGATTTGTTATTTGTGATTTATGATTTGGTCATTGGACTTGCAAAGATACAAAAAATATTTGAATTATGCAAATAAAAATGCACGAGCAGGAACAATTTTTCAAAAAAATCACAAAACACTTGCAAATGTCAAAAATTTTTCGTAACTTTGCAAGCTCGTTCGGTAAATCGTGCTTCCTGATGTCGCGTCCTGCGACATTAAGCGCCCGATTACCTCCGCGCCTCCCCATTCGAGCATAGATCTTTGGGGACCCCGAAAGAAAATGATGAAAGACCTGTTTGACATATTCCGCACACGTGAAGCGGTGGAGGTGGAGGACTTGGCGGACTACCAAGTTATTCTGCTTGACACGGAGCAGCCAACGCAAGCCGCGATGGCTATTACTGCGCTCACACTCTATCAGTTAGAGCACGGCTATGACCGCGGACGATTCCAGATGTTGCTGTGGGCGATGAGCAAGCATTGCGCGAACGTAGTGCGTGCACGCGCTATAGTAGGACTGCTGTTGGTGTGCGCACGACTGAACGTGACCGACGAGTGGGCGCTGGAGCAGATGGCTGAGTTGCTGTCGTTTGAGAGCGAACTGGCGTTCGATGCGTGGGTGGCAATCTTGCAGACGGGCAAGCCGAAGGTGTATGACCCGAACTTGGAGATGGTCAAACCGATATACGGTATGCAGCCATTCACGAAAGCGCCGGAGTTGTTCTTCGAGCCGTTTGAGCGCGAGCAGCTGGGCGAGATGGATGAGTTTGAGTGGCGGCTGGCGGATATGTTCTTCGAGACGATGAACGTGTGCGACAGCGACAAATATGCGCTACTGGTGATACTTAAGCAGTATCTGCCGGTGATCGTAGAGCAACTGCGGGAACAAGAGATAGACCTCGAGCAACTGGAGTATGTGGATATCAACTTCCAGAAGATGATGATGATCAGCAACGGCAAGAACCAATTGCAGCGACGCGACGCCGAACTGACGGAGGTGGAGAACTACGTGCAGCAGTTATATAGATACATTCGGCTGTCACGGCACACGCCGCTCAGGCTGACGGAGAATCTGTCGGAGTTACGGAACACGATGATTGACAGGATGGTAGTCGTGGGAAAAGAGAAACGAGACGAAATAGAGAATATATGATACCTGTATTAGAAAATAGAAAGTGGAAGGTTGTTAAGTCGGAGAACATTCTGAAAATCAATGAATGGCTCAGCGTACGGCAAGAGACAGTCGAACTGCCTTCGGGACGACAAATACCTACGTGGTTTGTGCTGGAGTTTCCCGACTGGATCAACGTGATCGCCATCACCAAGGACGGGAAGTTCGTCATGGAAGATCAGTACCGCCACGCCTTGGGGCAGACCTGCTACGAGATTGTAGCCGGCGTGGTTGACCCGGGCGAGACACCGCTGCAAGCCGCACAACGCGAACTGAGCGAAGAAACCGGCTACGGCGGAGGAACATGGGAACTGTTTATGACGCTCTCCCCTAACCCGACGAACCATAACAACCTGAGTTACACCTTCCTCGCACGCGATGTGGAGAAGATCTGCGAGCAACACGAGGAAGCTACGGAGGATATCAACGTGCATGTGTTCACGCGGGATGAAGTGAAAGAGATACTGGAGAAAGGGATGATCATCCAGGCGCTACACGCTGCGCCGTTGTGGAAGTACTTTGCGCAAGAGGAAACTAGGAGCCTAGGACACTAGGAAATAGATAACTAATAAATCAACAAAATAAAATCATTATTACAATGAAACCATCACACATTGAGCATTTAGGAATTGCTGTTACCAGCATTGAGGAAGCTGCTCCCTTCTTCGAGTTTTTGTCAGGCGCACCCTGCTACAGCATTGAGGTAGTAGAGGATCAGAAAGTTCGCACGGCATTCTTTAAGGTCGGCGAGGTGAAGATCGAGCTGTTGGAGCCGACGTCGCCTGAGTCAACCATCGCGAAGTTCATCGAGAAGAACGGCGGTCGCGGCGGTGTACACCACGTAGCATTCAACGTTGACAGCGTAGCTGACGCACTGGCAGAGTGCGAGGCTGCAGGCATCCAACTCATCGACAAAGCTCCGAGAAAAGGCGCAGAGAACCTGATGATTGCGTTCTTGCATCCGAAGAGCACAAAAGGTGTACTCACCGAGTTGTGCCAGCAGCCGAAGTAATTTACCATTTGGTCATTTACCATTTGGTCATTTATTTGTTCATTTAGACATTTAAACATTTATGGATCAAGCTAAATTACAAAAACTGATTGACTCGCGTGCCAAGGCGAATGCCGGCGGAGGCGAGGCTGCTGTGGAGAAACACCACGCCAAAGGCAGTTTCACCGCGCGCGAGCGTATTAATATGTTGTTAGACCCGAACTCCTTTGAGGAGGTGGATATGTTCCTCACCCACCGTTGCACAGACTTCGGTATGGAGAAGAAAGTATTCCTCGGCGACGGTGTTGCCTGCGGTTCGGGTACGATTGACGGCCGTCTGGTGTTTGTGTTTGCACAGGACGCTACAGTTATCGGCGGTTCGCTGAGTGAAACGATGGCACAGAAGATCTGCCACGTGATGGATCTCGCCATGAAACTCGGTGCTCCTATCATCGGTTTGAACGATTCGGGCGGTGCCCGTATTCAGGAAGGTGCATGCGCACTGGCAGGTTACGCCGAGATCTTCGAGCGTAATATCCTTGCTTCGGGCGTTGTTCCGCAGATCAGTGTTATCTTCGGTCCGTGCGCCGGCGGTGCGGTTTACTCCCCTGCCCTGACAGACTTCATCATGATGACCGAGCAGAACTCGTACATGTTCATCACCGGTCCGAAGGTAGTGAAGAGCGTGACAGGTGAGGATGTGACGGTTGAGCAGCTTGGCGGCGCCAAGGTTCATGCTACCAAGTCGGGCGTAACGCATTTCGTTGCCGCAACCGAGGAGGAGGCAATTGCCGAGGTTCGTCGTCTCGTTTCGTTCATCCCGCAGAACAATATGGAGGAAGCTCCGCTTATGGAGTGCTCCGACGATCCTACGCGCGTAGATGACGAACTGAACGAGATTGTTCCGGACGATCCGAATAAACCCTACAACATGAAGGACATCATCAACAAGATTGTTGATAACGGCGACTTCATGGAGGTTCACAAGGACTACGCCAAGAATGTCATCTGCGGTTTTGCACGTTTCAACGGTCGTTCGACAGGTATCATCGCCAACCAGCCGAGCTGGCTTGCCGGTGTGCTTGACTGCGACGCCAGCCGCAAAGCTGCACGTTTCGTACGTTTCTGCGACGCATTCAATATCCAGATTCTGACTTTGGTTGATGTTCCGGGCTTCCTGTGCGGTACAGGTCAGGAGTACGCAGGTATCATCGACCACGGAGCAAAACTGATGTTCGCTTACGGCGAAGCTACTGTGCCTAAGGTAACTATCACCGTTCGTAAGAGCTACGGCGGAAGCCATATTGTGATGAGCTGCAAGCAACTACGTGGCGATATGTGCTACGCATGGCCGAATGCAGAGATTGCCGTAATGGGTGCGAGCGGTGCAGTAGGTGTGCTGCAAGCCAAGGCGATCAAGGCTATCGAAGACCCGGCAGAGAAGAAAGCGTTCATCGCTGAGAAGGAAGCCGAGTACAAAGATAAGTTCGCTTCGCCCTACCAGGCTGCTAACCGCGGATATATCGACGACGTTATTGAGCCGCGTAACACCCGTGCACGTATCATTCGTGCGTTCGAGATGTTGCAGACCAAGCGTCTGACCAACCCGCTGAAGAAGCACAGCAATATACCATTGTAATTTGTGATTTGTAATTTGTAATTTTAAAATTTAGATTACTATGGCATTACTTGCAATCACCGCAGACACATGGATTGTTACCGGCTTAGGCTTCGGTATCGTGTTGTTGCTGTTGTTCTGCCTTGTGTTCATCCTGAACTTCTTCGGATGGAGCATGCAGAAAATAGTAGCACCGCGTGAGCCGAAAGCAGCCGAAGAGCCAAAAGCCAAGAGCCAAGAGCCAAGAGCTAAAGGTGCTCCTTCGGATGCAGAGAAAGCCGCGATAGCCATGGCTCTGTATAAGGCACACAACGATGACGAACTTGCCGCCGTTGCCTACGCGCTCTATCTCGCGCACAGCGAGCACGATATACCCAACTCCGTGCTCAATCTCAAACGTCGCGCGACATCTTGGAATGATAAATCAATTGGTATGAACAACGTGGGATTCTGATCCCCGAAGCAGCAGCCATGCTTGGCTGCTCAAAAAATAACAAATAACAACATGAAAGAATTCACATTCAAAATCAACGGTGCTGAGTACAAGTGCGCCGTAGAAGAAATCGAAGCCGGCAAAACGAACGTAACCGTTAACGGCAATGTATATACAGTTGAAACCGAAGCACCTGCTGCTCCGGCTCCCAAACCTGCTGCTGCACCCAAGGCAGAAGCACCCAAACCCGCTCCCGCACCTGCAGCTGCTCCGGCTCCGAAAGTTGAAGCCCCGAAAGCTGCTCCCACTGCCGGCGTACAAGTTAAGAGCCCGCTGCCCGGATCGATCATTAAGGTGCTGGTAAGCGAAGGTCAGGCTGTTAAGAAAGGCGACACGCTGCTTACTCTCGAGTCCATGAAGATGGAGAACCCCGTACTTGCCGAGCAAGACGGTACGGTTAAGCAGATTGCCGTTACTCCCGGCCAAAACGTTATGCAGGATGATCTGCTGATCGTTTTGGGATAAATGACAAATTACAAATGACAACCCACAAATAAAAATCCTATGAACATCATAGAATTTTTCCAAGGCATGGGCTTCATGCAGATCACGTGGCAACAGCTGGCAATGCTGTTCATATCGTTCTTTCTGCTCTACCTTGCCATCAAAAAACAATACGAGCCGTTGTTGCTGCTGCCGATAGCGTTCGGTATGCTGCTCACCAACTTGCCGGGTGCGAACATGTTCCACCAGGAGTTGTGGTCGGCTTTCCTTGACCCGAGTAGCCCCGCATACCACTCCTACGGAGCCATCCTGAAGGAAGGCGGATTGTTGGATGTGCTGTATATCGGTGTGAAAGCAGGTGTCTATCCCTGCCTGATCTTCATCGGCGTAGGTGCGATGACGGATTTCGGTCCGCTGATTGCCAACCCGAAAGCTTTGCTTTTAGGTGCGGCAGCACAGATCGGTATCTTCATCACGTTCCTCTGCGCCAATGCTATGGGTTTCACGCCTGCCGAAGCCGGTTCAATCGGTATCATCGGCGGTGCTGACGGTCCGACGAGTATCTTCCTGACAAGCAAGCTCGCTCCGCACCTGTTAGGCCCGATTGCCATTGCTGCCTACAGTTACATGGCACTCGTTCCCGTTATTCAGCCGCCGATTATGCGTGCGCTGACTACCAAGAAAGAGCGCGCCATCAAGATGGGGCAACTGCGTCCGGTAAGCAAGACGGAGAAGATCATCTTCCCTGTACTTGTCACCACGATTGTGGCACTCATCCTCCCCGATGCAGCTCCGCTGATCGGCTGCCTGATGCTCGGAAACCTGATGAAGGAGTGCGGCGTGGTAGAGCGCTTGAACAAGACGGCTCAGAACGAACTGATGAACATCGTGGTTATTTTCCTCGGTTTGTCGGTTGGTGCTACGGCTACCGGCGATTCGTTCCTGAACGCCAAGACCCTGATGATCCTGGCCATGGGTATCGTTGCCTTTGGTTTAGGTAGTGGCGGCGGTGTGCTGCTGGCTAAGTTCATGAACTTGTTCCTCAAGGAGAAGATCAACCCGCTGATCGGTTCGGCAGGTGTGAGCGCAGTGCCTATGGCAGCCCGCGTCAGCCAGACTGTAGGTCAAGAAGAGAATCCGGGCAACTTCCTGCTGATGCACGCTATGGGACCGAATGTCGCCGGCGTGATCGGTTCGGCTGTTGCCGCAGGTATCCTGCTTACAATGCTCGGATAAACGGCTAATAGACAAGCACTTTACTTGTTCCGACCAGGTACAAACCGCATGGCAGATTGCTGATGCGGTTTGTTGTTGTATGTAGGGTGACGGTGCGAATCAACGTGCCGGTAGCGGCATAAATAGCTATCGTCTCGCCCACCATCTGCTGCGGGGCGATGATGACCAGTTCGCCATTGCCGGATAACAGGCGCAAACCTGATTCGGTCAGAGCGTCCACAGCCGTACTCTGTTCGCATAGCGCAGTGATGAGCGTAGTGGGTTGGATAGAACCTTTGTTTGCGCCGGTGTAGAGGTATTGATTGCGGAACTTGAGATCTTGCGTCTGATTGCCGCTACCGTCGTTCCAGATGATCATCCAACTGTTGTCAATCTCTTTGGCATCGTCGGGCACAACGAACTTATAGGTATCATTGCCCAGCGCTGTAGCCTTCTTTCCCGGCCATCCGCCGCAGACCTGCACGGTACTGCCCGTGCCGGTGTGCCAGATGTAGCAGTTGATAGCATTGCCGAAATCGCTTGACTTGGTGAAGAACACCGCGCGTTCGTCGGCATCGGTCAGACAAGGATCAATGGGTTCGGTCACCTCACCACTGCCCGGGTTAGAAGGATCGTCGGTTAGTTCCATCTCCGTGCCGTCCCATACGGGGTCAGGAATGTTCTTTGCCGAGGTGGTGTAGATATACTTGCCGTCGTCACCTATCTTGCCGGGCGCAGGCGTTTTGTCGGTAGAGAGAACATACACGCGCAGGTTTCCCTTGCCGGAGCAGCTGACTGACAGTTTGCCGTCGGTGACGGTCTTGGTGTCGCCCGTGACGCAGTCAGTATATGTGCCGTTGAGGATGCCGGTGAACGTGCCGTTGCCACTGATGCAGACGAGAGCATAACTATCCGTCGAATCATCAGTGTAGCGCCGCTTGAACGCAAACGAACCCGAGCAGCCGTCCACGGAATACTGCCCTTTGCGCAGTGCGGGCACAGCCATGCGGATCAAGCTCAGGCGCTGAATATGTTGCGCCAACGGATGCGAGAGAGAAGTAGCAAGATTGCCCGTTGCGTCGGAATATTCTGCAAAGTCGGTGGTGGTAATGTCACCCTTGATATATCCGCCAAAATACGCTCTGCCGGAGTTCTGCAGGGCGATGTTCGTGCCCTCGTCGATGCGTTTGCCTTTCTGGAACTCCACTTCCGAGCCGTAGAACAAACAGGGGATACCACGGTGGGTGAACATCAGTGAGAGATTCTCCGCCCATGTACTCTGGGGTTTGGAGAACCGGTTGAACTGCACCTCGTCGGGAGCATAGTCATGGGAATCGACATAGACAACGTTCCATGTGGCGTCGTTGTAATACTTGTCGTTCGAGGGTTTGGCTATGTTCCATGCGCCGGAAGCGCTGGCGAAGTTCCAATGCTCTGTGAAGTCAATCACATGCAATCCCGACGCTTGCGCATAGTCGGGCGTATGGTAGTCGTTGCCGCTAAGCAGGGCGTTGGTGGAGGTTGGTTGACCACTGAGCCCGCCAAAATCGTCATCCGCCTGTTGCCAGCACGACTGCCAGTTGGTGTGCGAGGTACAAGTCGAACCTTCCATCTCTACGAGGTTATCCCACGACGCAGGCTCGACATCCCATGCATAACTCTTCGACTCCGCCCATGTGTAGTAGAACGGCGAGAGGTTAGCATGTTCGCGGTAAAGAATACTGCTGTAGCGCGCACACACCTCGGCAAACATATAGAACGGCGTGCCGCCGCGTTTGTCTTTCGCAGCCTCGCCTGCGGCTATGAATGCCGGAATAAAGGCGTTGTTGAATGACAGACGGGGAATATGTCCGCCGGTGTCGATGCGGAAGCCGTCCACGCCCATGTTGATGAACGTGGTGTAACATTGGATGAGGTAGTTATATACGGCAGGATTCTCGGTATTCAGATCCACACAATCGCCTGCTATCTGCGCAAACCAGCGGTTCGGCTCATCCCAGTTGAAGTTGCCGTAGTGATGCCAATAGTTGTGGGTGTCGTAGTTGACGCCTGTGGTGTTCTTCATCTGCGAGAGGCGTGCGGAGTACTGCTGCGATCCGGCAAGTGAAGCATAATTGTCCGGCAGTCTGCCGCCTTCGGAAATTGTATAAGGGATCATGCAGTCTTCTTGTGACGACTGATCGGCATCCCAATTACGGGTGAAGAGTTTGCACAGGTTTTCCTCGCCGAAGTTGCCCGTGTGGTTGAGCACAATATCAAGGATGATCTTCATGCCGCGACGGTGTGCCTCGTCAATCACCGTCTGAAAACTCACGCCTTCGGACTCATGGCGGTGATCCACCTTAGAGAAGTTCGAAGCATGGTAGCCATGGTAGTCATAGCCCGAAGCATTCTCGACGATGGGCGTGATCCAGATAGCAGTGAATCCCAAGGCTTTGATGTAATCCATCTTCTCTATCAGTCCCTTGAAATCCCCACGCCAGGCAGGATCACCGGCGTTCTTCGACTGATTGTCCCAACACTGGGTATTGTTCGACGGATCACCGTCGTAGAACCGCGTAGGCAGCAGGAAATAGATCTGTTCATCGCGGAAATCCGTACGCGAGGGATAATAGGTCACAGCACTGATCAGAGTTGCTAAAAGCAGGGTGATGGAACAAACGAGAATTCTTTTCATGGCGTGGAATATTTGAAATTCAAGGCAAAAGTACAAAAAATTATTGGTATTTGCAAATTAAATGACAAAAAATTTGCAAATGTCATTTTTTTTTTGTAATTTTGTAGCGATTTTGTGTGCGCGTGTGCAAACGCGTGCGAAAATAGTGTAGATATATCGATCGAAGTAAGTCGGTACAGTCCATGAAAAAGAGTGAATTCACAGCAGCCGAACAGGCGATGATTGAGCAGGAGTTTGCCTCGCTGCTGGATGCGTATGCGCATACGAATCATCGTCAGCACGTGGAGCGCATTGAGCAGGCGTTTCGCTTTGCGAACAAGGCGCACTACGGTGTGCGTCGGTTAAGCGGTGAGCCGTATATCATGCACCCTCTGGCTGTGGCGAAGATCGTGGTGAGCGAGATCGGTCTTGGCAGTACGTCGATTAGTGCAGCGCTGCTGCACGACGTGGTGGAAGACACCGATTATACCGTTGAGGACATTGACAACCTGTTTGGCGCTAAGATTGCGCAGATCGTTGACGGCCTGACTAAGATCTCCGGCGGCGTGTTTGGCGACAAAGCCTCGGAGCAGGCAGAGAACTTCAGAAAACTGCTGCTGACGATGAGCGACGATATACGCGTAGTGCTCATCAAGATTGCCGACCGTCTGCACAACATGCGTACACTGGAGTCGCAGCCGAAAGAAAAGCAGTATAAGATTGCCGGCGAGACACAATATATCTACGCCCCGCTGGCGCACCGACTCGGCTTAGGCTCCATCAAGAGCGAACTGGAGAACCTCGCTTTCCAATACGAGCATCCTGACTCCTACGAACTGATTAAGGCTCGTGTGGCAGCCGACCAGATGACGCGTATGGAGGACTTTGAAAAGTTTGCCGAGCCGATCCGCAAGAAGCTCAAATCATTGGGCTACGAATTCGACCTGACGGCACGTATCAAATCGCCCTACTCCATTTGGCGAAAGATGAACATGAAGCATGTGGAGTTCGACGAGATTTATGACCTGTTGGCTGTGCGTATCGTATTTACGCCGAACAAGACGTTCAGCGAGAAAGACCAGTGCTGGATGATCTACTCGGCGATAACGGAGATCTATCGTCCCCATCCTGAGCGCATACGGGACTGGATATCCACGCCGAAAGCTAACGGCTACGAGGCGTTGCATGTGACCGTAATGGGGCAAAACGGCGAGTGGGTGGAGATACAGATCCGCACGCGCCGCATGCACGAGTTGGCAGAACAAGGTCTGGCGGCACACTGGAAGTACAAAAACGGTGTGATCGAGGAAACGGAGCTCGATAAGTGGCTGCGCGACATCAAAGAAGTGCTGAAGAGCGATTCGCCGGACGCGATGGCGTTCCTTGATACATTTAAGTTGAACCTGTTCGCGAAAGAGGTGTTTGTGTTTACGCCCAGCGGCGAGATACAGACCCTGCCTCAAGGCGCCACAGTGCTCGACCTCGCATACCAACTGCACAGCGAACTGGGCGATCATTGTATCGGTGCGAAGGTTAACCACTCGCTCAAGAGCAGTGATTATATCCTGCATGCCGGCGACCAAGTGGAGATCCTGACGGCACAGCAGCAAGTGCCTCAACCCGAGTGGCTGAACTATGTAGTCACCGCCAAGGCACTCTCGGCACTGAACTCCTATTTCCGCAAGCAGGAACGTCAGCAGGAGAAGATTGGCGAGCGTCGGCTGGAAGATGCGCTGCGTTCACTGGGAATACCCGAAGCACAGTTCGACGGAGCCATCCAACGGTTGCTGGCATATCACCATCTGACCAAACGCGCTGAATTGTTCCGGCAGATAGGTTTGGATGCCATCAAGTTAGAAGGCATAAAAGACATCATCGACCCCAAGCAAAGTCTGTGGTCACGATTGCGTCCGTGGAAGTCGAGTAGCGATGAGAAGTCAGCAGTCAGCGGTCAGCAATCAGACGTCAGCTATCAGGTTCCGAAAGACAAGTCACGGCACAATCTGGTTCTAACCGACGAGAACGTCAAGGATGTGATCCTCGAAGACTGCTGCAAACCTATCCCGGGCGACGAGGCGATAGCATTCAAGGACTCGACGGGCAAGATGCATGTGCACTACATGAACTGCCCGATAGCCGAGCGACTGAAAGCCAGCTATGGCAAGTCGATTTACTCCGTAACATGGGATACCCACCGGTTGAATCAGTATAAGGAAAAACTGGAGATAGAGGGTATAGACCAGTTCGGATTGTTGGTGGAGTTGCTGCGCGTGATAACCGAGAACTTCCACATCAATGTAAGCGAACTGCACATCAAAGCCAACAGCGGCGTATTCAGTGCACGAATCATATTGTACGTATATGACAAAGCAGAGTTGTACGAACTGATGGATTCGCTCAAGAAGATGCATAATATTCAATCTGTAAAACGTGTTTTCGATTAGACAAAAGACGAAAGACAAAAGACAAAAGAATATATACTAATGATTAATCATAACAAAATGAAAAAGGTATTTGTAAGTATGGCGATGGCTCTGGTAGCCGTAGCTATGATGGCACAACAACCTGTCATCACATTTGAAAGAACAGACCACGACTTTGGTAAGATCAACGAGGCCGATGGTAAAGTAACAACAATCTTCACCTTCAAGAACGAGGGCATGGAGCCACTGGTGCTCTCCAATGTTCGTGCCAGTTGCGGTTGCACCACTCCCAAGTGGCCGCGCGAGCCGATTGAGCCCGGTCAGACAGGCGAGATAACCGTAACATATAACCCCAACGGTCGTCCGGGACGATTCACCAAGACCGTTACCATCACCTCCAACGCCACAGAGCCGACAACGCGTGTGACCATCAAAGGTGAGGTAATCCCGAAGCCCGCCAAACCGGTGGACAACTATCCCGTGAAGATGGGCGAGTTGAGCCTTAAGAGCCGCGAAGTAAACTTCGGCAAGGTTAACGACCACATCACCAAGACCTTTGAGATCGAGTATGCTAACCAGACCGACCACGAGATAACCGTTGCTATCCTGCCCGCAAGAGGTCAGGAGAAGTACCTTGACGCTGTGGTTACACTTGCTAACGTCAAAGCCAACGAGACCGGTAAGGTGCAGATTGCCTTGACGACGGAGAATGCCGGTGTGTATGGACCTGTTGAGGGTTCGTTCCTGATCGTAGTGAACGGCAAGCAGGAGAATAGCGATAATTTCAAGATTATTGCTACGGCTGAGGTAGAGGAAGACTTCTCGAAACTGACACCGGAAGATCACCGCAACGCACCTATTCTGGATGTAGCAGCTACCGTGAACATGGGAGCTATCGCAGCAGGCAAAGCAGCCAAGCGCACCGTCAATGTGACAAACGTTGGTGCTGACCCGTTGAAGATCCGCCGCGTGCTGAACAACAGCAAGGAACTGAAAGCTACCATCAGCAAGACTGAACTGAAGAATGGCAAGAGTGCACAACTCAAGTTCGAAGTAGCAGGCGCTGGTCTGGAGAAGGGCGCATACAGCCGCCAAATCACACTCATCACCAACGATCCCGCTAAGCCGAAGTTCGTGGTGACTGTTAATTGGACAGTTGAATAATATGGAACATCCGGAGAATAGTGAAGACTACAAAGGTCTGCAGGTGAACGAGGGCGTGGTGCCACTGCCATCGGTGAACCCGTATGCTACCTTCCGCCGTAAGAAACGTACGTTGACGGTGGATGAGTACGTTGCGGGTATCCGTAGCGGGAACATCTCCATCCTCGGTCAAGCCGTAACGCTGGTGGAGAGCAGTCTGCCCTCTGACCAAGCGATAGCGCAGAAGGTGATAGAAGCCTGTCTTCCCTACTCCGGCAACTCCATCCGCGTGGGTATAACCGGCGTGCCCGGAGCAGGGAAATCGACCTTCATCGAGGCGCTGGGTACGCAACTATGCAAGAAAGGCAGCCATCTGGCTGTACTGGCTATCGACCCATCGTCGGAGCGATCGAAAGGCAGTATATTGGGCGATAAGACAAGGATGAACGAACTGTCAACAGCGGCAAACGCGTTCATCCGCCCCAGCCCGTCAGCAGGCTCACTTGGCGGAGTAGCAAGAAAAACGAGAGAGACCATCGTGCTCTGCGAAGCCGCAGGGTTTGACACTATACTCGTTGAGACCGTAGGCGTCGGGCAATCGGAAACAGCCGCACATTCAATGGTGGACTTCTTCCTGCTGCTGCAAGTGACCGGCACAGGTGACGAACTGCAAGGCATCAAACGAGGCATCATGGAGATGGCGGATGGTATAGCAATCAACAAGTGCGACGGTAATAATATAGAACGCGCACGCGCCGCACGCGTAAGCTTCAAAAATGCACTGGCACTCTTCCCGCCGACCGAAAGCGGCTGGAAACCCTACGCAGAAACCTGTTCGTCGATTGACAGCACAGGCATTGATGAGGTGTGGAAGATGATAACCGACTATATAGCCTTTACGCAAAAATCCGGTTACTTCGACTACAAACGCAGCCAGCAAGCCAAATACTGGATGTACGAAACGATCCATCAGTCGCTGTTGGACAGTTTCTACCACAACGAAGAGATTGAACAACTGATCCCGCAATACGAACAACGGATATTGAACAATGAGATAAGCAGTTTCATCGCTGCACACGAATTGTTGAACAAGTTCAACAGTTTGAAGGTTTGATAGTTTGAATGTTAGATGGCACAAAACGCAACAAATAAGAAGAGCAAGAGCGAGCTCCCCAAGCCGGGTGCAGATTCGTTAGGCAAGATGCCGCCGCAAGCCCCCGAACTGGAGGAGGCTGTGCTGGGCGCTATCATGATTGAGAAGGATGCCTACCCCACGGTAGCCGACCTGCTGCAACCGCGCTCGTTCTACAACGACCAGCACCGACTCATCTACGAGGCTATACAAGCCCTCGCAGCAACCGACCAGCCTATAGATACGCTGACCGTAGCCGAGAAACTCAAGCAACAAGGCAAACTCGTAGAAGCCGGAGGCATAACCAAACTCGCCGACCTGACGAACAAGATTGCCTCAACGGCGCACCTACGCTATCACGCGCAGATTGTGGCGCAGAAAGCTACTGCACGTGAACTTATCGCGCTGTCGAGCCAAATAAGTGAACAGGCATATAGCGAATCGCAGGACGTAGCTGACCTGATGTCGTTTGCCGAAGCAGGCGTGTTCGACATATCGCAACGGCAGATGAAACGTGACGTCACGCAGATCGACCCCGTTATCACCGAGGCGTTTGCGCGAATGCACAAGGCAGCTGAGAACGAAGGAAACATCAGCGGTACACCATCCGGCTTCACTGAACTTGACAAGATGACTTCCGGCTGGCAGAAATCCGACCTGATCATCCTCGCCGCTCGTCCGGCTATGGGTAAGACAGCCTTCGTGCTGTCGATGGTTCGAAATATCGCCGTTGATTACAAACGTCCGGTAGCGATGTTCTCACTGGAAATGTCGAACGTTCAGTTAGGCAATCGTCTGATAATGAACGTGTGCGAGATGGAAGGTGAGAAGATCAAAAACGGTAAGTTCACGCCGCAGGAGTGGCAACAACTGGATACCCGCGTCACAGCCCTCAGAGGCGCACCGATCTACCTTGACGACACTCCGTCGCTCTCGGTATTCGAGTTGCGTAGCAAAGCCCGCAAACTCAAGCGCGAACATGACATCCAACTCATCATCATCGACTACCTGCAACTGATGAATGCCTCAGGAATGAACTTCGGCAGCCGTGAGCAGGAGGTTAGTATCATTTCGCGTAACCTGAAAGCACTGGCGAAAGAACTGGATATACCTATCATCGCCCTATCACAGCTCAACCGTAACCTCGAGTCGCGCGGTAATGGAAAGAATGACAACTCCGTGGATGGCAAAGCCCCGCAACTATCCGATCTGCGTGAATCCGGTGCGATAGAGCAAGACGCGGATATGGTGCTGTTTATCCACCGACCGGAATACTTCCGCATCTACACCGACACCAACGGCAACGACCTGCGCGGCATGGCTAAGATCATCATCGCCAAACATCGTAACGGTGCCATCGGAGATATAACGCTACGATTCCGTGCACAGTTTGCGAAATTCCAGAATGTCGATGAGACCGAAGAGCCACTCGCTCCGCTGCCCACAGCCGACAACGCACCGCAATATATCAGCACATCCTCAAAGATGAATGCAATGAGCATCGCGGATGACGACGGAATTAGCACCAACGAACCCGCACCGTTCTAACAAAACGTACAGGATAATCGGGGGCAAGTCGGGGTTTTATCGATGGAATATCGAGGGAATATCGAGGGAATATCGGGAGTGAATAGTATTTAACAGAAAACAATCATATATAAATGAAAAGAACAGTAATCATAGATGCTCTCAAGAGCGAAGCACTGGGTCAGCCGATTCATGTTTGCGGCTGGGTGCGTTCGCGCAGAGGTAACAAAAATGTATCATTTATTGCGTTGAACGACGGTTCAACCATCAAGAACATCCAGATTGTGGCTGATCTTAGTAAGTTCAGCGAGGAGCAACTCAAACCTGTAACCACCGGTGCATGTATCGGCGCAACGGGTGTGCTGGTTGCCAGCCAAGGGGCAGGACAGTCGGTGGAGATTCAACTGACCGATCTCGAGGTGTTCGGCACTGCCGATCCTGAGAAATATCCGCTGCAGAAAAAAGGATTAAGTATGGAATACCTGCGCACGATCGCGCACCTGCGTCCGCGTACGAACACGTTTGGCGCAGTGTTCCGTATTCGTCACAATATGGCAATGGCGATCCACACCTACTTCCATGAGCACGGCTACTTCTACTTCCACACGCCTCTGATCACAGCTTCGGATTGCGAGGGTGCAGGTCAGATGTTCCAAGTAACGACCAAGAACCTGTACAACCTCAAATTTGACGAGAACGGGCAAATAGATTACTCCGACGACTTCTTTGGCAAACAAGCCGCACTTACAGTAAGCGGACAACTGGAAGGCGAATTGGCGGCCATGGCATTGGGCAAGATCTACACATTTGGGCCTACGTTCCGTGCTGAGAACAGCAACACGCCGCGTCACTTGGCGGAGTTCTGGATGATTGAGCCGGAGGTTGCGTTCATCGACAAAGACGAACTGATGGATCTCGAAGAGGACTTCATCAAGTTCTGCGTTCGCTGGGCATTGGAGCATTGCATGGACGATCTGGAGTTCTTGAACCAGTTTGTGGACAAAGGACTGATTGAGCGCCTTCGTTCAGTCATTGACACAGATTTCGTTCGCCTACCCTACACCGAAGGCATCAACATCCTGCAAGAGGCAATCAAGAACGGCAAGAAGTTTGAGTTCCCGTGCAACTGGGGCGATGATCTGAGTTCAGAGCACGAGCGTTACTTGGTTGAGCAGCACTTCGGCAAGCCGGTAATCATGACCGACTACCCGAAAGACATCAAGGCGTTCTACATGAAGATCAATGAAGACGACAAGACCGTACAAGGCACTGACGTACTCTTCCCGCAGATCGGCGAGATCATCGGTGGTTCGGTGCGCGAGGCAGACTTCGACAAACTCAACGCGGAGATTGAGCGTCGGCAGATTCCGATGAAGGACATGTGGTGGTATCTCGACACCCGCCGATTCGGTGCAGCGCCGCACGCAGGCTTCGGTTTGGGATTCGAGCGACTGATGCTGTTCGTAACTGGCATGCAGAACATCCGCGACGTTATTCCGTTCCCGCGCACGCCAAAGAATGCGGACTTCTAACACACAACGCAATCTTTATTAACCGAAATAAATTACTAACTAAATACAATAACATGAAAAAAACACTTTTCTTCCTGCTCGCCTTATTAGGTGCTACATGTGGCATCCAGGCTCAGCAGGCAACGCCGACGACCGAACAAATTTCGTCGTCAACACGCCTTGTGGGACGGTTGGTTGAGGAAAACGGTGAACCTATCACCGGTTATGCAACCATCAGTCTGGGTAACCAGAACATCTCCACTACCGCTAACGAGCGAGGCGAATTCACTTTGTCGTACCTCGAGGCAATCGACGAGGAGATTATTATCGAGGCTGAAGGCTTCATCTCCAACATCGTTGTTGCTGAACTCAAGGCTAATCAAACAACCGATTTAGGCGATATAGTCATGTTTCCGGATATCGCCCGCGCTGCTCAAGAGGAGATTCTGCTGAACTTGGCAGAAGCTGACCTTAACGACGATGAAGGCAAATCGCAATCCGTATCGTCGGCATCGAGTGCCAGCATGGATGTTTTCAACACCTTGACGAGTTTTGCTTGGTCAACAGGGCGTTACCGCAATCGTGGTTACGAACAGACCTACGAAAAGAACTACATCAACGGTTTGGCATTCAACACTGCCGAGCGTGGGACATTCAGTTTCTCGTCAATGGGCGGCTTGAACGACGCTTCACGTAACAAAGAGGTAGTGAACAACATCGAGGCAGCCAACTTCACCTTTGGCGGTATCGGTAATGCTACGAACTACCTGATGGACGCATCGCGCTATGCACAAGGCTGGAAAGTCGGTGTAGCCGGTACAAACCGTCAATACAAAGGCAGAGTAAATGCCACCTATGCATCTGGGCCTTTAAACAACGGATGGTCGTTCATCGCACAGATCGCTTGGCGCTACTCGCCTTACATCAATCAGAAAGGTATAATCGGCGAAGGTATAGCCTATAATTCAGGCGGTTACTTCCTCTCTGCACAGAAAGACTTCCAGAACGGTCATCGTCTGTCACTCATCACCTTCGGTGCTCCTACCGAGCGCGGACAATCGGGTGCTGTGACACAAGAGGTATATGACCTGACGGGCTCTATCAACTACAACCCGTATTGGGGCTACTGCAACGGAAAGATGCGTAACTCACGTATCGTCAAATCCTACGACCCGACGGGTATCATATCCTACGAGTGGCAGATTGACCCGATGCAACGTCTTCGCGCTTCGGCAGGTTACCACTACGCATTCTATTCCAACTCAGCACTGACGTTCTACAACGCTCCTGATCCTCGCCCTGATTACTATCGCAACTTGCCGTCGTTCTACTATGACGGACAATTGGATGCCCATGGCGAACTGATCTCAAAGGATAACACCGCCCTGATGAACCCTCTCGGCATAGTGGATGAGAACGGTAATCTGGTAGAGCAAACGTACAATGGAAACATTGTTGGTCGTACGATGGATATGGCTACCTATCAGCGTCTTACCGACCTGTGGAAGGCTCGCGATGACAAAACCACCCAGATTGATTGGGACGCTTTGTACGCAGCTAACCAAGCTAACAACATCGCTGATCCTACTGCTTCGGCGTCGTATATGCAAGAGCGACGTCACAACGACCTGCAAGAGGCTATCATCAACCTCAACTACACCAACTCCAAGGTGAACCACTTGAAGGTTACCGTTGGTTTGGATGGCAAATATGCTCAAGGTATTCACTACAAGAGCGTGGATGACCTGCTGGGCGGTAACCAGTGGATTGATGTCGATCCGTTTGCTGAGCGCGATATCAAGGATCTGGCAACCAACATCGGTCTGACACAAGCCGGTATCGAATATGTTAAGCAGAATGATATCTTTAATCCCTACTCCGTTAAGAAACAAGGTGACCGCTTCGGCTATGACTACCACATGGACATGATCCAAGCCAACGTCTGGGCACAAAACGAGTGGACATTCAACGAGTTTGACTTCTACTACGCTCTGAAAGTTGCTTACTCATCCATGCAACGTAGCACAACGATGATCAACGGTCGTGCTTGGTATCTGTCAGCACTCAATCCTACCAATATGGAGCGTTATCTCGGTCAGAGTGCCGCTGATATTATGAATGGCGTTCAAAGACCTGTTTATTGGGGATTAGCTCACCACTTTGTAGAGCCAGCATTCAAGCTTGGCTTCACCTACAAGATTAACGGCCGCAACCGCATCAAGTTCAACGCCATAGCACAGACCGAAGCTCCGTTGGCACGCGATGCGTACATTTCATCACGTGTTCACGATGCTGTGATTCAAAACATCTACGTCCATGATCAAGCCAAGAATCTGGTAGATTATTATGCTGCATCCCAAAAGATTGTAGGCGGTGACCTGACTTACGAGTTCAACTTCACTCCTATCCGCGGTCGTATTACGGCTTACTACACCCAGTTCTGGAATGGCTCGGAGATGAACGGTTACTACGACGACCAAGCCCGTACGTTCGTCAACCAGACTCTGAGCGGTATCGACCGCGTACACCGTGGTATAGAGGCTGCTGCTGCAGTTAAGCTCGGCAAATATTTCACTCTTTCCGGCGCAGTGAACGCGGCTGACTATCGCTACACTTCAAACGCTATCGCCATCACCTCTGCTGAGAACGGCATGTCGTTCGGCACAAAGAACGATGGCACGCCGATTCTGGAATTTGCTGACTCAATCTATATGAAAGGTCTTCGCGTAGCGAATGGCCCCCAACTCACCGCTTCGCTCAAGCTTTCGTTCTTCCACTCGAAGATGTGGTTTGCTGACATCACATGTACGTACTACGACTGGAATTATCTGGACATCGCTCCTTCACGTCGCATGAAAGGCTTGTACACCGGCTATCGTCTTGACGGAACAACTGTCAATGGTTCGTACCGCACCGTTAGCAATGGCTACGATCAGTCATCTATCAACGCTGTCCTGCTGGATGATAACGGCGAGATGATTCTGGATAAGTTCGGATCACCGCAACTCGCCTATCCGTACAATCTGATGGCAAGCCAAGAATCGCTTGTAAGTTCGAATGTATGGAATCGCTTCGTATTCGACCTGAGCGTCGGCAAACTGATCTACCTGCCTAACCGTCAGCAATTGTCCATCAACCTGTCGGTTACGAACTTTACGAATAACACCAAACTCAAAACTGGCGGTTATCAGCAAGCGCGTATTCCTCGCGGCAACTTACAAGGAAAGACTGAAGAGGAAGGTAACTCCGTCATTATGCCTAATGCATGGAAATTCCCGTCGAAGTACTACTACGCTTGGGGAGCAAACTTCTACTTGAGTCTCACGTATAAGTTCTAATTGGATAATTTGATAATTTGAAAATTTGAGAATTCATCATCAAAATACGAAGAATATGAAAGCAATTAAATATATAAGCATCGCCGTTTTGGCAGCCGGTTTGACGGCTTGCGGCTATGATGTTCAGCCTGACAAACTATACTTGAGCGAGGAAGGTGTAAAAGACATAACTGCTGACGGCAAAATTTATCATCTGAACGAACTTCTTGATTCGTTTATGACCGAAGAGGGTAACTACTTATCGGATACCAGTCTGTACCGCACCCGTGCAACGAATGGAAATGGTATATACCTGTTCTCGATTGATACACTACCCTCGTCAGGACCCGGCATCTATATCCGGGGACGTATTTCTACCGACGACTACGGAGGCAACTTCTACAAGGCACTGGTTATACAAGAGATTGTTGAGGGTAAGCAACAGAACCTCCGTCTGTCGATCGATATGGGTTCGGCATCGGGTATGTTCCCGCGCGGTCAAGAGATCCTGATCCGCTGCAACGGCTTGGCTATTGGTCGTTACTCCAACCAGCCGCAGCTTTGCGTGCCTTCCTACAACAATAACACCAATGCACAGAAAGCCAACGAGAAAGTCGGCTGGGCTCCAGGACGTATTCCGTCTCCGTTCTGCCGCAAGAACTTCACGCTCATCGGCACTCCTGACGAAAGCAAATTGCAATACGACACCATTCCTATCTCCGAATGTATTGCCAATTACAGTGATATAGTAGGCGCACGTAAGATTGACGGAAGGCTTGTTGTCCTGAAAGATGTTTGGTTCAACGGAAAGTACAACAAACAGAACGAAGGACCTACCATCTGCGTTCACTACAATCCGGAATCCGGTACGGGTAATCCCACCGTAGCCGATAGCAATGCAGATGTGTTTGCTCCCACAACGAATAATGTAGGCTTCCCGCAGAGCCGGTATATCACGGATGGAAATAACGCCATTCTTGTATCGTCATCAGAGTACGCCAAATATGCATATTTCTATCTGCCGTACGAATATGTTGACAATAAGGTAGTTTATGGCACGTTCAAAGGTACTGTTCGTGGAATTCTCGGATACTACATGGACAACGCCGGCTATGATCCTGACGTAACAAAGTGGTCGATTACGATTTGCGACCTCAGCGACCTTGACCTCTATGCTGACGGCACAGGCGAAGTACCGGAAGGAACGAAATGGGGTGTGTACACACGTCCCGAGGATGGCGTAACGGTTGATTTACGCAAAGAGTGGCAGCAAGGCGTATTCGCCGGTTCGATTCTGATGACGGACGAGGAAATGATTGCAGCCAGCGACTTGGAATAAGAAAAATCGAATTCTGTGAGTTACCTTGATATCATCATAGCAATCCCCATCATCCTTGGTATTATCCTTGGTGTGATGCGCGGGCTGATCAAAGAAGTGCTGGCTATCGTTGGCATTATCCTTGGCATTGTTGTGGCAAGGATATATGCCGGCGATGCCGCAGCCTGGCTGCAACAAGTAAGCACGTGGGATATCAATCTGCTCAAACCGATAGCTGCGTTCTTTATCTTTATCGCAGTGGCTATTGTCTGCAACCTGCTGGCTCGGCTGCTGACCAAGCTCTTCAAACTCATATCACTGAGCTGGGTCAACCGACTTGTCGGCGGATTGTTCGGCGCTGCCAAATGGATACTGATTGTTGCTGTTATCATCACATGTATAGACATGCTTGACGGTGTGCTACACTTCATCCAGCCCGAACTCAAACAGAGTTCTGTACTCTACCCTTACGCGCTGCAACTCACGCAGACACTAAAACTAATGCTAATCAATTAAACCCAGACAATATGGAAAAATTTACTCCTCAACAAGCCCTCGACTACATCTATGCCTCTGGCCATACAGAAGGTTTACCGAGCCGCTACGAGGCACAAGCTATGCTGCCGGACATCAACGCACACTTCAAGATAGGCGTACGTCAGTCGAGTGTGAAGATTATTAACGGGCAGAAAGTGATGGCGTTCATAACGCCGAAGTATGTCGCGATAGAGGATATGCTGGTTTATCTGCGTAATCGTCAATCCGGTGTTTCTGCGCAGGAAGCACATGAGATCAGTCTTGAGGAAGACAATGAGCCGAATCCTATCCTTCGCATCCTGCGTCACGCTGTGTTCCATGTCAATCCGTCGGCAACCGGCACGCTGGAGGAAGCTATCGTCAAAGCAGTCAACCACTGTATCTCTTCGCGCACGCTGGAACCCAGCAAAGAGAAACTCAGCGTACATATCGCCGGTTCATCTGATGATGTAACCTACGGTTTTGTCAGCAAAGAACGTCCGAAAGCCGAAGCGTTCACTATCCCCTTCTGCATCCAGCGCAATGCCAACACAATGGGCAGTTCAGCGGTCACCTACACCGGTCGTCTGCTCACTCCGCTACAGATGAACAGTATCGCCTCGCTCGGTCAATGCCTCACTGAGGTGATTCGTTACGTCAAAGAATAACTTGTGCAAGTTAAACTATTTAGGCTTTACGAATACGAATACTTGATGGCTTCGCCAACAACGTAGTTGCTGCCCCCGATGAAGATTACGTCATCGGGGGTTGCTTTTGCGCGTGCAGCTTGGAGCGCTTCGGCAACAGAGGGATAGGCTTTAGCCGTGCTTTCCGGATGAATAGCACGCCACTTGGTAAGTAGTTCTGGCGCAGGCAAAGCACGATGACTGTTCGGCTGCGTGAAATAAAAGTTAGCATCAGCAGGCAAGAGCAACAGAACATCATCAATATCTTTGTCTGCCACCATGCCGAACACGATGTGTAATTGACGATTGACAGATTGACTATTTACGATTGATTGACTATTGATGAGATTGTTCAATTGCATTATGTAGGACGAAACGCCGTGGCTGTTATGACCGGTGTCGCAGATGGTGAGAGGATGTTCGCAGAGCGTTTCCCAACGCCCACGCAAACCGGTATACGTCACCACATTCGCAAATCCCTCTGCTATAGCCTGGTTGCTGATTGCTGATTGCTGATGGCTGATTGCTGATTGCTGACTGCTGATGGCTTTAAGTGCCACAAAAGCAGTTTGCATGTTCTTTTGCTGGTAATCGCCGTGAAGCTCACAATCCGGCGCAAAGCGCAGACGCTGACGACGCAGGAACTCGCATTGGTCAGCAAACCAAAAACGGCAGTCAGTAGTTTCCAAGCCTTCGCCGAGGATTCCGCACTCTTCGGCACGCTGGAGGAAGACGGGCGTAGTTTCGGGATGTGACTCACCGATGACACAGGGTACGCCGGGCTTCATGATGCCGGCTTTCTGCGTGGCAATCTCCGCAAGCGTGTGACCGAGCAGGTCGGTGTGATCCAAACCGATGTTCGTAATGACCGAAAGCACCGGCGTGACGATGTTTGTAGCATCAAGCAACCCGCCTAATCCCACCTCTATCACCGCTACATCCACCTGTTGCTCAGCCAACCAACAGAAAGCCATGGCTGTGGTAATCTCGAAAAAGGACGGATGCAATTGCTCGAACAAAGGTTTGTGGGATTCAACGAAATCTGCTACGTATTGCTCCGGAACCACGCGAGGCTTTTTGTTTTCAATAACCCGAATACGTTCGCAAAACGAAACGAGATGCGGCGAGGTATAAAGACCAACCTTCATGCCGGATGCTGCAAGAACTGAGGCAATCAAGTGCGAAGTAGAACCTTTGCCATTCGTTCCAGCAACATGAATAACAGGTGTCTGATTTCTGACTTCTGATTTCTGATTTCTGATCTCTGCCATCAACCGACGCATTGTATCCAAGCCTGGCTTATACGCCGCAGCACCCACCTCGTGAAAAGGCGGCGCTATCGCGTACAAATATTGCAATGCATCTTCAAAAGTCATCAATTGAACTGATATGTGAGAATGTCGTCTTTGCGCTGTGCGGATAGCCAGTGGTAGAACGGCTTGGTCACGCGCAGATGAACCGTGCGAGCCGTGAGGGTAATGCCGTTGTGGTGAAGTGAATCCTCCACGCGGAAACGTACTACTATTCCGTCATCCACGTTAGCGGCACGACTTTGCTCCTCAAACTCTGTAGTCCACGCCTCAGAAAGTTTGTCAACAGGCATTGTGATGGTGAGATTATGCACACGGTTCTTTTGCGCGTCTTGCAGCAACTGCACATCCTTGACGCGGCATTCGTATTCCGTTTCTGCAAACGGCGTTTCGCGGTAATACTTACCACCCCACCCGCGCGGCTGGATCTGAATAGATACGTAGGCATAAACATCCTTCTTCAGCAGCGGAGCAAAGCGTTTGTAATCCTCGCCAAAGATCGGGAACTCGTAACTGCCCGAGTAATCCTCAATGGTGTAACGTCCGTAGAGCGTACCTTTCTGCGAAACACGTTCTTCAGCAGCGGTTACAATGCCACCGATGGTTAGCAGACGTTTTTCATGGGAGTGAATCCACTCCTCGGGCGAGAGACGCACTTTCCGCGGCGCAGCAGCCACCTCCTTCTCCTCAGTCACAGGCTCGCCGTCGGCATCGTTGGTTAGGATGGTTTCCACAGTTGCTTCCTGTTCCTCGTCCTCGCTGTCGCTGCCGCCTTGCGCAAACTGCTGAATAGCCGCAGCACGTTGATCGGGTTTCTCCCAGTCGCGGAAACGCTTTAGTTCCTCGGCGGTTACGGAGCAAAGTTCGCGCACCTCGAACTCGTAGTCATCCAGCGGGTGAGCCGACAGATAGATACCGATCATCTCTTTCTCTTTGTTCAGGCGCTCGATGTTCGTCATGCGCGGTGCAACCGGCAGTTCAGGTTTCTGGATGTCGATGTCGAGTTCCGCAGCCCCGAAGAGTGTGAACTGGCTGTCGGCTTTGTTCTGTTGGTAAAGGTTGCCATAACGAACAAGCGTGTCGAGCACGACTTCCCCTTTGGAGTTCGTGCCAAGCAGTTGTTCGCGGTACAATCCTGAGAAACAATCGAACGCTCCGGCGTAAGCAAGACTCTCGATGGTTTTCTTGTTGCATGCTGTTAGGTTGACGCGCTCCACGAAGTCGAAGATGTCGCGATACTTGCCATTCTTCTCACGCTCTTCAACAATAGCTTCCACAGCGTTCTCGCCTACTCCTTTCACGCCACCCAAACCGAAGCGGATATCGCCCTTGGCATTCGCCATGAAGTTCAGTCCTGATTCGTTGACATCGGGCTCGAGCACGCGGATGTTCATCTCCGTACACTCATCCATCAGGCGCGTGACATCCTTGGTGCTGTTCTTGAGAATAGTGAGGTTAGCCGCCATGAACTCCGAGGGATAATGCGCCTTGAGGTACGCCGTCTGATAAGCCACCCACGAGTAGCAGGCGGCGTGCGACTTGTTGAAGGCGTACGATGCGAACTTCTCCCAGTCTGCCCAGATCTTGTCAAGGATCTTCGGATCATGACCGTTGGCTTTGCCGCCCTCCATGAACTTGCCTTTGAGTTGCTGCAGAATAGCCATCTGCTTCTTACCCATCGCCTTACGGAGTTTGTCACTCTCACCACGCGTGAAGTTCGCCAGCAGACGCGACAGAAGCATGACTTGCTCCTGATAAACCGTCACGCCGTAAGTGTCCTTCAGATACTTCTCCATGATGGGTATATCGTAGGTCACAGGCTCTACGCCGTGCTTGCGGCGGATAAACTGCGGGATATAATCCATTGGGCCTGGTCGGTACAAGGCGTTCATCGCTATCAGATCGCCCATGACGGTAGGCTTGAGTTGGCGCATGTAACTGCGCATTCCCGACGACTCAAACTGGAACACCGCGACGGTTCGTCCTTCTTGGAAGAGCTTGTACGTCAGTTCGTCATCCAAAGGAATATGGTCGATATCAATGTCAATGCCTTTAGTACGTTTAACCGTACGAATACACTCCTTGATAATTGACAATGTGATCAGCCCGAGGAAGTCCATCTTGATTAGTCCTACCGACTCTACGTAATGGCCGTCGTATTGCGTAACCAGCACACGTTTCTGCGTTTTCGGGTCAAGCACGGATGCCAGCGGTGCGAACTTCGTCAGGTCATCAGCGCCGATGATTACGCCACAAGCATGGATGCCGACCTGACGGATCGTATCTTCGAGTTGTGCAGCGTACTCAAGCGTGTTGCGCAGTGTCGGATCGTCGCCTTCGTAGATCTGCCTAAGTTCATCGATATACTTGTAGCAGTTGCGCAGGTTGACTTTGGGTTTCTTGCCATTGGCGTCCTTAATCGAGTCCGGGAAGTCGCGTGCCGGCACGTACGACTTAAGTTCGTTGCTCTTGGGTATCGGCACGTTTTGCACACGCGCCACATCAGCCAGTGCGGAACGAGTAGCCATCTTGCCGTAGGTGATGATATGCGCCACGTGCGTTGCACCGTACTTCTGCGACACCCAATCCAGCACCTTGCCTCGACCGGAGTCCTCAAAGTCCGTATCAATATCCGGCAGCGATATACGGTCGGGGTTCAGGAATCGCTCAAACAGCAAGTCGTATTTCAAGGGGTCGAGATCGGTTATCTTCAGGCAGTAGGCAACCACCGAACCGGCAGCCGATCCACGTCCAGGCCCCACGCTCACGTCCAATTCCTCACGAGCCGCGCGGATAAAGTCCATAACGATGAGGAAGTAGCCAGGGAAGCCCATGGTCTTCATCGTGTGCAACTCGAACTTGATGCGTTCCTCCTGTTCCTCGGTCAGCGTTTCGCCATAACGTTCGTGCGCGCCTTTGTAGGTGAGGTATTGCAGGTAATCCGCCTCGAACTTGATGCGGTACAGACGGTCGTAACCGCCGAGTTTATGAATACGTTTCTCTGCCTGCTCCTCGGTCATGATAACCTCGCCGTGCTCGTTGCGCGTGAACTCGTCATAGAGCTGCTCGTGCGTGAACTTCTGCCGCCATTGCTGTTCTGTACCGAACGATTCGGGTATATCAAACAGCGGCATGATCGGGTCTTTGTCCAAGTCATAGATTTCGACTTTGTCGGCTACCTCCAGCGTGTTTGCCATAGCCTCGGGTATATCGTCGAAGATGCGCTCCATCTCCTCGGGTGTCTTGAGCCACTCCTGCTTGGTATACATCATCTTTCGCGGCTCGGTGATCTTCTGGTTCGTCGAGAGGCAAATCAGGTGCTCATGGGCATCGGCATTCTGCTCGTCAAGGAAGTGCGCATCGTTGGTGCAGATGAGTTTGATGTCGTATTTGCGCGCCAGCTCGATCAGCACGGGGTTGACGCGCAGTTGCTCCTGATAGGTTTCTTGGTTGCCGTTGGGTTTGTCGGTCTGATGACGCTGGAGTTCGAGGTAATAATCCTCGCCGAACACCCGCTTGAACCATTGCACCGTCTCTTCTGCTCCGGCGCGGTCACCGTGCAGGATCTTCTGACTCACCTCGCCGCCCAGACACGCCGAGCAAGCAATGATGCCCTCGTGATACTGCTCCAGGATATCCTTATCTATACGCGGGCGCGAATAGAACGCATCGTCCATATAGCCCGCACTAACGAGTTTGCACAGGTTGTGGTAGCCGAGTTCGTTCTTCGCCAGCAGAATAAGGTGAAAACCCGACTTGTCTATCTGATCCACCTTTCCGTCAGGCCATGTGTATTGCTCGTTGGTCATCGAGCGGCGTGTACGCCACGCACAGTACGCCTCCACACCGATGATCGGCTTGAACGGCACAAACGGCTCCGTTGCGTCGTGCGATTCCGCCCACTTCGCAGCGTTCTTCTCGTTGACTTTCTTGCAATAATCGACAAACTCCTTGATGCCATACATATTGCCGTGATCCGTCAGGGCAACCGCCGGCATATTGCAGCGGATACATTTATCGACTATTTCCGGCACTTTCGACATGCCGTCGAGCGTCGAATAGTGGGAGTGAACGTGTAGATGAACAAAAGACATAAAACTATTTACTATTTTATCAATTTCTCATTTTTTCATTTTCTATTGCGCCTTGGTGTTCTTGAAGAATCTGCAACAGGTTTGCAGACCGCATTCTGCGCATTTGGGCTTGCGTGCCTGGCAGATATATCGCCCGTGCAGTAGCAGCCAGTGATGTGCTTTGGGTATCACCTCTTCGGGGATATACTTCACCAACGCTTTCTCTGTTTGCAGCGGCGACTTGCTGTGGGTCGTCAAACCTATTCGTTCCGCCACGCGGAAGATATGCGTATCTACTGCCATCGTCGGTTGCTGCCATATCACCGCACACACCACATTCGCCGTCTTGCGTCCGACACCGGGCAGTGTTTGCAGGTCTTCGATGTTGTCGGGCACTTCGCCGTGATAGACTTCCACAAGGCGTTCGGCAGTGGCTTTGAGGTGTTTGGCTTTGGCGTTGGGGTAACTGACCGAACGGATGAAAGCGAATATCTCCTGCTCGCTTGCCTTCGCCATATCCGCTGCCGTCGGGTACGCTTCAAACAACGCCGGCGTAACCATATTCACCCGTTTGTCGGTGCATTGCGCCGAGAGCATAACCGCCACAAGCAGTTGGTACGGGTTGGTGAAGTTGAGTTCGGACTCCGCTACGGGCATATTCTGCGCAAACCACGCAAGGCAAGTATCAAAGCGTTGCTTCGTTGTCATATTTACTCTTCACGCATTTCCTCGGCTTCGAGGTCGGCTTGTTTGTGGTAGGTCTTGCTCAGGTATTGCAGCAGGCTGGTGGCTTGCTGTTGCACCTCTTGCGTCTCGGCACTGATCGGTCGTTTCTGCAATCGGAGCATCATAATCTGATACAGCAGCACCAGGCAGGCTTCGATGTTCGACATCGTCGGGCGGTCGGTGCGCGCCTTGAGCAGGTTAAGCGACGGCGTGATGCGTATCATCGCGGCACGATACGTGGCTTCCTGCGTCAGGATATCGTCGCTGAGCATCTCCAGCTCTTTGAGCGCGATCTGCGCGAGCTGAATATGTCCGCCGTCCATCACATCGTCAGCATGCATCATGCGCAGGATATCCGTCAGTTCGTCATTGCCTTCCGCCATTTCGGGGAATGCACGCAGGTAATCCTCCAACTGCCACAAGTAGAGGATGTATTCAGCAATATTTTCTCTCTTGTTTTTCATCATTTCTGGAATTGTCCGACAAATTTATAGGTGAGGCGCACGAGCCAGTCGGGTGTGTGCTTGAGCAGCGGCGTGGACAGATGGTTGATCACGCCCGGCATATCGGCTTTCTTGCCTTGAAACATCCGCTTGAGCGCACGCTTGACGAGTTTCTCCGGCGGGATACTTACCGTCAGGTTCACGGCGAGTTTTCTCAGGTTGGGCGCCAAGCCGAACAACGCAGTATCCACTGCTCCCGGAGTCATTACGGTGATGTTCACGCCCTGTGGATAGAGTTCGTACCAAATGGATTTGCTGAAGTTGTAGATGAACGCCTTCGTGGCGTTGTAGGTCTGAATACCCGGGTACGCCATCCATGCGGACATCGACGACATATTCAGTATATACCCTTTACGGCGCGGTTTGCCCAGCACACGCTCCTGTTTCTGCTCGTCGGTCAGTTCGCGCTTGACCATATCTTCCGCAAACAGTCGCGTCAGTTTGGCTACCGTCACGACGTGCAACATCAGCATCAACTCAAACCGCTTCATCGACGTATCGGTCAGCGGATTGAAGAAGAACACACCGGCGTTGTTGATCAGTATATCCACCTCTATCTTGTTGTCCACGCAGTATTGGTGCAACTTCTCCGCTGCATCCTGCTCACTCAGATCGGCGTAGAGCGGTGTTGCTTTTACGCCGTAGGTTGCAGCCAATTGCTTGGCTACTTCTATTTGTTCCTGCTTCTGGTTGCTGACGAGCAGCAGATCAGTATGGTAATCCCGCGCGAGGGCGGTTGCGTATTGCAACCCGATGCCCGATGATGCGCCTGTAACTAATGCTAACATTGTTTTTTGTTAAATTGGTGACTTCGTCACGTTAAATAGTTAAAATGGTCGCTTACGCGACGTTATTATAGTTATAGTACTGCCAAAACAGCGATGGCAAGCGTGGTGAACATGAGTACCGGCATTTGCAGATCGAGGTCATGACCGTCGTGGCGGAAGATGTACCACACATGCCAGATGAGTACCGGTAAGGCAAGCAATACCCACCACTTCTGCAAGCACACGAACAGCCCCATGCACACCGTCAGCAGCAGCGCGTGGTAGATCTTGGCGCCGGTCTTCCCTAATCGTGCAGCCATTGTCCGTTTGCCGTGCTTGAGGTCGTTGTCGATGTCGCGGATATTGTTCAGATTCAGCACGCCCACGTTCGGCATCGCTATCGCCACTGCCGCAAGCACTACCTCTATCGTCAGCGATTTCGTTTGCAGGTAGTAACTGCCCATCGTGCTCAACAAGCCGAAAAACAGAAACACGCCCAGATCGCCTAATCCTTTGTAGCCGTAGTTGTGCTTGCCTAAGGTGTAGGTCATTGCGCCAATGATAGCCAACGCTCCCAAACCGAGGAACACTGCCGCCGGCACGCATAGAAACGTATCAAACGCCGTCAGCACCAACGCCCCGCCGAACACGATGCTCAGTAAGATAAACAACACTATCATCGTCTTCATCTCTTGGACGGTTATCGTGCCCGCCTGCATGCCGTACGCTGCCCTGCCCTGCTGCTCGGTGTCTGTGCCTTTGAGCGCGTCGCCCAGCTCGTTCGACAGATTACTCAATATCTGCAAACTCAGCGTCGTCAGTACTGCCCATGCAAACACATACCAATCCACTGCCGCGGACAAAAACGTACCGAGGATAATCCCCGAAACCGACAACGGCAGGGTGCGCAAACGCAAGGATGGAATAAATTTGTTCATTTTCAGTCGCTTTGATATAACTGCCCGAAGGCATTTCCAAACGGAAATGCAAAGATACTAAAAAAAAATGATATTTGCAAATGATTGTAAAATTTTTTGCAAGATAATAAAAAAACGTCACTTATACAAAAAAATCACACTATTCTGACAAAAAGTCTGACAAAAATTTGCATTTGTCAAAAAATTTATGTATCTTTGCAATCGTTATTAATTCAACCAACCACTTAAATGCAAACTACTATGACAACACAATCGTCAATCCGTTTCGGAGCAAGTACCTTGCAAAAGTTTATCGCCGTAGTAACCATTGTTATGCTGCAACTCTGCGGAGTGGCAACAGTTACAGCACAAGAAGTCAATTCCGCTGAAGGCGAGTCCGCCGGCGCTGTAAAGCAAAAAAAGGAGCGCAAACCGATTCATATCATGTCGGCAGAAGAGTGGCTGGAGAACTACTATCTTTATTCGGGTATCGGCGCGCTGAATTACATCAGTGCCGGATATACCTACTCGTTTACCAACCGTCAGAATCTGTTGAGCGTGTCTGTGCTCGACTTCCGCGTACATATATTCGGTATGTCGCCGTTAGGTATTGAAATGGCTCTCAGCCCCTGGGACAAACGTGTTGCCTACAAGCCGCAACTCCGTGTATTCCTGCCTGCCACTCCGTACCTTGCTGTAGTGCCCTACGCAGGATTCACCGTGGATATCTCCGGTATATCCAAATTGGCTAAGAAAGATGCCGATTACGACAAGGCGAGGGATCTGTATGCAAGTTTCCTGTGCGGTATCAGTGCCTACTGCACCATTGTCAAGCGGATGCCGTTCGAGGTCAAAGCCGAGTTCCGTACGCCGATGGTTACTCCTACTGCCGGCACATTGCACCCGCAGGGATTCTATCTCTCCACGCAGATCTACTTCGGCAAGATTTACGAATACTAATCAGCTGCGACGGATCACAATCGTCGCCAGCACCGCGATGGCAAGCAGCATCGGGTAGAACAAGTACGGTATGATACTCATCGCACTTATTCCCGCCAGACCGCTTGCCATCAGTAGTTGTGCCCCGTAAGGCAGCAATCCTTGCACGCAGCAACTGGTCGTATCCAGCAGGCTTGCACTCCGGCGCGGGTCGATGTCGTATTGCTCCGCCACGCGGCGCGCTATGCCGCCTACGGAAAGGATGGCTACCGTATTGTTCGCCGTGCATATGTTGGCGAACGCCACAAGCGCACATATACTGAGTTCCGCGCCACGGTAGGTTTTTACGCGACGCGTCAAACGGTTGATCACAAATTCCATTCCGCCATTGTAACTGATGATTGCGAATATGCCTCCTGCCATCATCGAGATCAGGATCAACTCGCTCATGCCCATTACGCCTTGCAGGGTACTCTGTATCCACCCCATCAGGTCATAACTGCCGTCAATGATGCCCGTCAGGCAGGTCAGCAGATTGCCCAGCACCAGCACAATCAGCACGTTCACTCCACCGGCAGCCGCGGCGAGCACAGCGATGTACGGCAGCACTTTCCACCACGCAGCCGACGCTGCTACAGTATGTTCAGCCGCTGCGCTGCCCATAAACAGATACAAGGCGCAAGCGATCAATGCCACCGGCAAAACCATCTTCAGGTTGAAGCGGAACTTGTCACTCAGCCGGCAGCCCTGCGACTGCGTCGAGACGATCGTCGTATCGCTGATCAGCGACAGGTTGTCGCCGAAGAACGCTCCGCCGACCACGGCGGCGACCACAATAGGCACAGTCATCTCCGTGCGCTCCGCCAAGCCTGTGGCGATAGGCATCAACGCAACGATCGTTCCCACACTCGTACCCATGCACAGCGAGGTCAGACAGGCGGCTATGAACAGCCCCGCCAACGCAAACCGTGCAGGCAGAAACTGCAGCGTCAGATCCACCATCGCTCCGGCTGCACCCATCTGCTTCGCACTCGCAGCAAACGCTCCCGCTAACATAAAGATCCACACCATCAGCAGCAGATCCTTGTTGCCCGCACCCTGCGAGAACAATGCCACACGCTCGCTGAACTTCATCCCGCGAACCGACAGCACAGCCACAATTGCCGTCAATACAAATATCAGCAGCAGCGGCGCGTTGCTCACACCGCCGGAATAGACCGACAAGACAATCAGCAATACGACCATTGCCAATATCGGGCTCAATGCTATCAGACCTCTTTTCATGCTTCGCGTAGATTTCGTTGTTGCGTAGTTTGCGTGCAAAGGTAATAAATTTTAATGAATATTGCAAATATTTGCAAAAAATTGCATCAATTCTTGCAAATATCATTTTTTTTCCGTAACTTTGTGTGCTATTTTTGATTACTATGGAAATAAGTCTTCGAGCTCAATCAATGCCTGAATCGCCAATCCGGAAGTTGGCGAAGTATGCCGACGATGCCAAGCGTGCCGGCATTCATGTCTATCATCTGAACATCGGTCAGCCGGATATAGCTACGCCGCCGCAAGCCTTGGAGGCGGTCAAGAACTTCAAGCAGGATATACTCTCCTACTCTCCCTCGCAGGGTCTCAAATCCTTGCGCACGAAGATGGTCAGCTACTACGCCGACTACGGAATCGACCTCTCGCCCGACGAGATCATCATCACCTCCGGCGGTTCGGAAGCGATCATGTTTGCGTATATGAGTTGTCTGAACCCGGGCGACGAGATCATCGTCACCGACCCGAGTTATGCCAACTATATGGCATTCGCTATCTCCTGCGGCGCGGTGGTCAAATCCGTCAAGACGCATATCGAGGACGGCTTCAAACTGCCGCCGGTGGAGGAGTTCGAGAAACAGATCACGCCCAAGACACGCGCCATCCTCATCTGCAATCCGAACAACCCCACGGGTTACCTCTATACCAAGCAGGAGATGCGCCAGATTCGCGATCTCGTGAAGAAGTACAAGCTCTACCTTATCTCCGACGAGGTCTATCGCGAGTTTATCTACACCAAGTCGCCGTACATCTCGGCGTGCCACCTCGAAGGCATTGAGCAGAATGTCATCCTCGTGGATAGCGTATCGAAGCGCTACTCCGAGTGCGGTATACGTATCGGCGCACTCATCACCAAGAACAAAGCCGTGCGCGAAGCGGTGATGAAGTTCTGCCAGGCGCGTCTCTCGCCCCCGCTGTTCGGGCAGATCGTCGCCGAAGCATCGCTCTCCACGCCCGAGGAGTACATGCAGGAGGTATATGACGAGTATCTGAGCCGCCGTAACTACCTCATCGACCAACTAAACCAGATTCCCGGCGTGTTTGCTCCGGCTCCCACCGGCGCATTCTACGTGATGGTGCAACTGCCTGTGGATGATGTCGAGAAGTTCTGCAAGTGGTGCTTGACGGATTTCAGCTACGAGGGTGCAACGGTCATGATGGCACCGGGCACAGGTTTCTACACCAACCCCGACGAAGGTCGCAAGCAGGTGCGCATGGCGTACGTGCTCAACAAGCAAGATCTCGGCAAGGCAATGATCGTTCTCCGCAAAGCCCTCGAGACGTACAACAAAGTGGAGGGGTGAAAAAGCCACTCTCGCGCTGTTGTTGCATTGAGACCCCAAAGGTTACAAAGTTATAGGTGTAACTTTGTAACCTTCTCCTTATTCCAACGATACCAAATCGGGGCATTCACATTCGCATCTCGTTCGCATTACGGACGTCACCGTAGCGTCCCTATATCTACTGCAAATCAGGGTTAAGTCGAGGTTTTGTCGGGTGAATCCTAGACTTTAAACCCACCCAGAAGCCAATCACAAGCCAACATCACCCTTCTAACTTTGCTTCTTTGAGTTTCGCCAACTGTCAGTCGGCTTCTATTTCAAAGAAAAACACATGACCTTTTTGACCCTTTTGACCCTTTCTATGATAATGTGCTGAAATATAAGCAATTTTATAAGGTCATTGTGCGCGCAAAAGTGCCAAAGGGTCAAAAGGGTCATTCTCATTTTTTTACGTGCACGAAGTAAAAACACGGGATATATACATAGTATATATAAGGTGCAGTGGGATACGATGCTGACCCTATAACGGCTCGACTCCGACTCGGCAATAAATCAAAGCATTCAGCAAGAGTTCGGAAAAGTCGTATTAGCTGTTTAACAAATGTGGTTTTCTCTTGCTTTTCTTATATAGTGTACCATTGCGAGTGGCGCGGAAATATGGATTGTCAGGATGAACCGATATGAAAGGCTTTTTAATTCCAGATTCCACTTGCGTCTCAAAGTAGAAATCTTCTGCAATTTCTTTGATGGTTGAAGGGAAATGTACTTTCGCTGCTCCGCGTAAAGAATTCGGATATATAGACTCCAACCCTTCTGGTAATATGATCTCTTTATCTATTGTAGCATCACCGAGTGCCCAAGGCATGATATAATATACCGTAGAAGGAATATTAACTTGCATTAGTTCCTGATTATATCTAAGCATTGCGTATGACAGGCAATAAAGTCCTTCCGGCAATTGAATTTGCGCGAGGTCGCAACTTTCAAATGCACAAGCACCGATATATTTCATACGTTCGGGTAAATGTACCTCATCCAAAGCGCCATCCATAAAAGCACATTCACCAATCTCTAATAATGAATCATGGCAAATCAACGTATGGATGTTATCGTTACCCAATGCAGCATAAGAACCTATAGAAACCGTCTCTTTCGGCACTCTCCATATTGATTCTTGAAGGAAAACATGCGCTATGACTTTTGTGTCTGTAGATACTACATAATCGTCGGTAACAATATATTTATTTGCCCCCACGTGCGTTTCATACTCCCATTTCTTGTTGGCGTAAAGTTTAAGCAAAATAGGCATTCCATCGTCAAACTCTCCATTATCCGCATAGTCAGTCATTATTTCCGTGTAAGCACCTCTACCTGAATTTGGGATAGTCCACCAATCATGATAAATGTTTAATTTTGAGATGTCAATAGTCCGACCGCATTTTTCAAAGAGCGGTTCGTACTGACTAAAATCCGTAGTCTCCAGTTCGATTGAACCTTTAATAGCAATATTCATGCTATCTTTGTGCAAAGCATACCATTCTTCAAATGGCTCTTTGTCTATCATATAAATATCATTCTTCATAGCGATTATTTTTCTATGATTAGGTGTTTCACTTCTCGTAAACTATCTATTTCACAAAAGTGTTCTTTGTTTCCTTTTGGGATTATAATGTGTTTTAGTTTTTCACATCCATAGAAAGCATAATCTTCTATTTCCTCTATACCTTTCCCCAATTGGATAGTGTGCAAGTCTTTGCAGTGTTGAAATGCTTGATGGCCTATACGTTTCACGCTGTCAGGTATAATCACAGAAGTTAGGCCATTACAAAACTCACAAGCCTCATCTTCTATGCTTTCCACACCATTAGGAATAACATAATCACCAATATACAAAGGAACACGATTAAGACGCTTATGATCAAGCGTAAATAATGCACCCTTTTCGTCTAATGAATATCCGTTCTCCTTATAGTCCATGAAAACAGGTTTCTGCACGTCATTCTTCGAAATGTGTTCAAATGAACTATCATCAACGGTTATTTTGAAACACAACTCGCCGTCAGAGTTATTCTCAACACATGCACTAACAAATTTATGACGTATATAGAAATCATCACCGTCAACTATATTACATACATAGCTGCAAGGCATAAGGTCTGTACCTCCCACTTTACCTGTTAGTGCAACTTGTATATAGGGGTCGTCGGCATAAAACCATATCGTCATTGTCTGATTGTTGTAGTCTTCCCCATATTCATGGTAATATGCATCCACCGATTGCTGAATGAACAAGTTACCTTCATTATAGAATGGATAGAATGGTGTCCCTTGTACGAAATGCCGTGTTGCTCTACCGTCTATGCCGGGCACATCGAAAATACCTTGCGGGAAATCTTTTACTTCATGCACAAGACCTGCGTTGAAATAGTGAGGATTCACAAATTGCAGTGCTGTACCACCACGATACCAAATATTACCATCAAAGTCCTCTGGCTTATCAGAACTATCCACTATATCTGCATAGCCTACAACCATACTCAATGAATATGATACAATATCATCCATGTCAATGAAGAATATATCATCCATATTGTGCATCATATCGTGATTGTATAATACATGACGCCATACAGAAGGCAAGGATTGTGCATCGCCTTTGTCAGTAGCCACTATGAGTACCCGCCCACGATAATCCGTTGTGAACGGCACGCTCCACACATCTATTATTCCCATGGCTATGAATGAAGCAAATGGTTGTTGAATGGCAATGGCTTTCATTTGGCTAATTCGTATAGTTTGAGGAGAACTTTGTATAGTGCATACGTATCAAGTTTGCAGTATTCTAACAAGTTATGGCGGGTGCGTTGTTGCTCTTCTGCGGACATATATTGTAATTGCGGAAAGATGTTCATGGCTTCTGTGCCGTTATGTACCTCATCCAAATTATGGTAATCCAAATCAGGAGCATCGGGATATAGTGCCGGTAAAACATACTTGATAGAATATGAACCTTGCATCGGTTTTATGTAATACCATTTCTGTTGAAATGGAATCATCAGATCATCTAAATGGTCGTGGACATTCCATAAATGTGAGGCTAAATCAGGAAACATCTCTGCCTATTCTGCAAGACGCGTTTTCTCAAAAGCGGAGTTATATGCTACGACACAAACATTCTTTGGAATATCGCGCACTATAGCCTCCGCAATGGAGCGCAAAGGGTCTTCTCCAACTTCGGCAAGGAACTCTTTATGGAATAGTTCACCACCTTTCTCCAACTGATAATGTAGTGAGTATTGGAAAGGTATCTGTTGATACGGATGAGTACCTTGTATATATGGAATAGCCGGCATCATTGTCTCAAAGTCAAAGAAATATATAGGGTATGTTAACCGTTTAAGGAAAGCCCGAATCTCTTGTTTGTTGAGATAAGTTTTGTCTGTTACAGCCGCTTCTACAACTTTACTTGCACTTTCATTCAGTCCACCTGCGTGATATACGTCATCAAAAGTGATAAGACCATTTTCATAATATTTTAATTGTGTGGAGAAACGCAGACCTTTTATTTCAAAGACTGATTGTTGCGGTAAATGTTTTGCACAATACTGCCAGAATGGGCATGCCCCAGCTTTCTGACATTGTGCGCCAAGTGCAAGATTTGGCTCGTCGCTATCCAACACCTGATGCGCCCTTTTGACATTCCGCTCAACATCTTTATAAACTTCATCAACTAAGCCAGTGATATAGTTTTCCGCAAATAGCCCTTGAACATCCAGCTTCCCGTCAAGTATATAACCTGTATCAAGACAAACGAGATAGCAGTCCACTATGTGCAAGCCGCATTGCTCAAGCACGTACTTTTGATAAGCGACATCAAAGATATATTCTTGTTTAACAGCGGTGCTACTCTTAACTTCATATATACTATAGCCTCCTTTCACTTTGCGCAGAATATCTACGGCACAGTAATTACCCTGATAAGAGAAAGCAGCTTCGCAAATGTTCTTTTCGCCTTTCGCAAGATATTCCTGTGTTTTGCGAATCATGGCGGCAATATCAAGATGACCGTCTTCCGTATAGGAGGTGGTTTCTACATATTTGCCATATAGACCTTTAGCAAGTTGCCCTACTTCGTGTCCTGTTGCAATGAGCTGTTGAGCAGAAGGGTCTTCAGTTGCTTCTGCGGGTTTATAGACACTCAACCACAGCAATTTCTCGCATTGGCAGAACTTGACATATTTCGATTTCGATAATCCGCGTGACATAGTATGATAGATTACGATAATAGTTTCTTCAGTTCGTTAAATTTGTCGGGGTTGGACATTTCGTCCCAATAAAAAACAATGTTCTTTTCTATGTTAAATCCATCTTTTTGCTTGGGATAGACAATAATCTGACATTTATCACAAAGAACGCACACCGATGCTTCTTGCAGTTTGGCATAGGAAACACCTTGATCAAATGTTTCTGCAATCTCAGCTTCATTCTTCATCCAATATTTTTCTTCTATGACCACTTTCGCCTTTTTCATATTCTCTCCATATGGATGAAGCGAAATATCCGTTCTTCCTTTCTTCTCTGCATTCCCTCGTCCAAGGTGCAGGGTGACTTGATTTAGGATGTCGCCTTGCTCTTCTGTCCAACCCATATCAGCCAACAAAGGTAACACTTGATACTTATGAACGGCTGCTTCTTTCTCGGTATAATCAATATCAGTTGGCGCTTCATGCGCTTTAAGATTCGGCAATGAAGCCACATCATAGCCTTTGCTTGCCCAAATTTGCTTGAGTTGATTATAATCTTCCGATGTAAGCGGCCAGCCACTTCCTCCTTGGAAATTCTTATGAATCAACTTGTGGTCTTTGAAATATGGGTGTGCTTTTAATTCGTCAAGTGCGATAGTCGGCATAGATTGCTTGTGCCCGATATATGTACTGCCATAATAGAGAAAGAATGGATCTGCGACACCATCCGATTTTGCTCGATAAATCGCATTTATTGATTTAGCCGGTGCTTTTTCGTAAAAGACAAGTATATCTCCGCGTTTCGTTTCCGGATTAGCCTGCCAGAAACCTGCTTTCAAGTTACGCTCAATTTCTCCATAAGTTCCGACCAGAAACCATGCTTGCGCCGGTGTTGGCAATTCCTCTGCATTTTCTTCCTCTTGTTGCTCTTTCATCAAAGTGACTTGATAATCGTAGAAGAAAGCACATATTTCTGCCGGTTCAGTGATCTCATTTGCTTCGCAAAAATCAAACATGGCATCATTAACGGTCAAATAATAGAAGCAGCGGTCAATATAATTAAACCGTTGCGGCTCTTCCGGCATTTCCATTTCCAGATTCTTTGCTATGTCCTTGAAGTATTTATACTGCATCTCCCATAAATTCGGCAGAAACAAGTTAGGCAAATAACTATAAAGCATAACGGACAAAAACATGTTATCAACTAAAAGCATTTTATATTCGCTTTGCTGTTTGCCATCTGTATCGCCTTCTATGAGACAGTCAACGATTTTCTCATAGAATTCAGCATTGTTTATTTCATTTTTATTTTCCTCGTTCTCCAACACATCAATTGTCAGATTATTGAAAAACATCAGAAGCCTTTTGATTGTCGCCAAGTTTGATGGTCCCTGATTAACGAAACATTGTGAATCATACTTTTGACACAAAGCGAGAATCTCCTCTACAGGAACATTTTCATTGTACAGCCTTGCAAATTCTGCAACAACTTTCTGACCTCTGGGACTATTTTTATAATTCTCCCACTGCATTTTGGATACCTTTTTCATGATGCTATAATTTTAATTGTTTAACATTCGAGATTATGTGCCATTTTTCTTTTGACGCTGCAAAATTACAACAACATACTGCCAAAGTACGGCAGTAGCTGAAAGAAAATACAAAAAAAATGCACTTTTGGTGCACTTTTCTTATTTTTGAGCCGTATTGGTCTCTATTGGATGGTCCTTTTCGTATTGTTCGTCATCGAAATCTCCATAGTCGTGACATATCAGTTCTGCCTCTTTTTTGAGCCAATAAATGAAGATGTCAGGTTCCAATACTCGGATGGCGGAACCATGCAGTTGGATTTCTTGGAACAGGTCGAAGGTCGGGACAAGGTAGTACTCGAAATAAACGAACTCACCTTCTTCTCCTATTTCCTTTTGCGAATGATGCAAAGGCAGGGAACGGAGATAGTCGGCTTCTTCCCGCACGACTTCCAAAACCATACGTTGTGGCTGCGCGGTATGTTCGTTACGACAGATACCGAAGTAATCGCGGAAATACTCTTGCGCATCAAAATCTTCCGGAATAGTGTAAGTGTCATCGAGCAGCGTGAGTTGCTTGATACGGTCAAGGCAATAGGGTTTTAACGTATCGGGTGCAATAGATGGTCTTCCAATGACATACCAACGCCGACGAAAGACCTTTAAGCAATAAGGCTCTACATTAACGGTATAAGGAGCGGGAGTACCGAAAGGCTGATATGATATTTGTGCAACTCTACCTGTACGGATTGCTTCCATTAGTGGCGACAGGTAAAGCGTATCCGATGGCATATCTTCCAATATGATTTTGTCTTTCAGTTCCTTGTTGTCGCTGACAAGTTGAGCCACAGACAGGGTATTAAGCAGCCAGCGGTAGGTTGTTGAGTGTTCCAATTCGTTGCGGTTGACGATGTGATATACGTTTCCGTTGCGTTTGTCGCACTCGATAATGATGCCGAACATATCTAAAATGGCATCTTTCCAATGGTGGAAAGTCCGCTCCGGGATTCGTGTTGAATGCTCGTCGTTAATAGACGAACGCGCCCATGCACGATCAATCTCTTCGCGCGTGATAGTTTTGGCATTGTAGATTAAATCAACAAGCCACAAGTAACGCTTATATAGTGTAGCAGCTGCCATAATGCAAATGTCTATCTCTTCTAGTAATAGTTCGTCTATCTATTGCTTAATCTGACAAAGCCAAATCATCGCCTTTCCAATGCAGGATCGGTTATAGGCTATGTGCTATTTCGATTGCGATAGTATTTGTTGTAATTTCTCTGCTTCGGCAAGTAACTTTGCCGGATTCTGTTTCTTGAGTTTGGCGAGATTCACCAACTTCCATTGCACCGATGGATAGTTGCAGAAATGCGCGAACTCATACTCGTCCCAAAGCGGTTTGCCTTGCTCAAAGCTCACCAAGAACTGTTTGTCGGCGTCTGTGAGCATGGTGTTGACATCGCGAATCAATTGTAAACGCGTTGTTTCAAACTCGTCGTACGAAAATGCGAGATCCGTCATTCCTTCAAACTGATTTGCCATCGCTTCATGCTGATCAATCAATGTCGGAGCCAGTGATTCGTGAATAGGTCTGTCGCTACCAAGCAAGCAAAAGATCAGTCCTTCTCGCACATCATTCATTGGAAGATCCATGTGCTTCACATCAAACAGATCTCTCGGATGCTGGCGCGACAATGCTGCAGCTATCTTGCCGCCATATAACAATGTCTGCGGAACAATCCTTGCTTCGCAATATATCTCAAATTCATCTTGGGCTTTATCACAAACCGGCATAAGTTGCGTCTCTCCGCCGATAATTCCACGCTTGGTTTGATTCACCTCAATCTTAACCTGATAGCCTTGATATTCACAAAGCAGTTTGCATGTTGCATAGTTTGGCACAACATGCAGTCCCGATATATCTGCTTTCGCTTTCTCGGCAATGGATGCCAGATGTGCATTGATATCTTTCAGGCTCTCCTCACGACCAGCCAATGGCATATAGGTTAAGTCAATATCTACCGAATAGCGCAACATGTTCTTTACAAACAAGTTGATTGCTGTACCTCCATGCACAGCAAACACGCCCTCATTCGTAACATAAGGCATCAGTCGAAGCAAAAGCTTCACTTTTCTTGCATAAACAGGATTAAACATAGTTGTATAATTCAGTAGGTATAGTCATATTATATTTGCTTACATATTTGCCTTTTGGAGCTATCATTCGTCGTCCACTTCCTATATCTATTCGGCTCATATCCAAGCCTTTCAGCCACGGATGGTTGGCTTTCTCTGCCATGTATAAGAACAGCCTTTTCGCCTTCACGGAAGTACATTCTTCCAGTAGTTGCTGTAGCACTTTCGGGCGGAGTGTGGTCAGTAGTTCCATTAAATAATAGATGTCCAATAGCGATGTTGTTGCATGTGGGCGATTTAAGCACTCTAATATGGCTCTTTCCGGGCAAGAAACAAGTAATTTATGCCCTTCTACCTCCATTTCCTCAACTCCCATTGTCTCTAAGAACGATGATTTCTGATACCGCAATGTTCTATCCCATTCGTGTTTCAAAAACCACGATGGGAGATTCTGATGCGAAGCAGTAAAGATAAAAGCTAACGGCTTGCCCATAGGCACATAGTGAGTATAGCCATGTAATTCCAGCGCTGTTTCTGCACCAACAGCGCATTGTTTGCTGAGTTGGGTGTTATACGCTGAGATAGCACCCCAAAGACTAACAGACGCATCAGCCACTTTGTAAACGCCAAACGTGACTTTCTCCAGCCATCCGCTTTGTACGTATGCAACTTGTTCTGCTCGGCTGATGCCATTGCTTGCCAGCCACGAACTAAACAAAATTGTGTCTGTTCCTGTACGATCTAATATTTGCTTAATTTTTACTGCCATTGCAATATATAATTATACAATTACGTAAAAAATTACGCAAAGATACAAAAATTATTTGAAATATGCAAGCGATTTTGAAAATTTCCTCAAAAATAACGAGAAAAAATGCTATTTGTCACGGAATTTGGGATATAGAAGCCTAACCAAAACAAAAAAACACCCGCCAACATGTGGCGGGTGATTTTGTTATCTTAGCCCTAATGGGCAGAATCATTTCTTAGCCAAACGGGCACAATTACTTCGCAGCTTTGGCTTTGCGGTTAGCGATAGCGCGCTGGATGTCGAAGGCGATCGGCGAAGCCACGAACAGTGACGAGAACGTACCGATGATTACGCCCAAGAGCAGTGCGAATACGAAGCCGCGGATGCTCTCACCACCGAAGAGGAAGATAGCCAACAGCACGATGAACGTTGACATAGAGGTCGAGAACGTACGCGAAAGCGTTGCATTCAAGGCGTCGTTGATGTTACGTTCACGCTCACGCTTCGGATACAGACCATTGTACTCACGTACGCGGTCGAAGATAACCACGGTATCGTTGATTGAGTAACCGATAACCGTCAGGATAGCCGCGATGAACGCCTGGTCGATCTCCATAGAGAACGGCATGATCTTCCACAGGATAGCGTACAAGCCGAGGATGATAACCGTGTCGTGGAACAGGGCAGCGAGTGCGCCGACCGAGTATGCGAAGTTGCGGAAACGTACGAGGATGTACAGGAAGATAACAGCCAATGCTGCGAGCACTGCCCAAACAGCCGAAGTCTTGATGTCGTCAGCGATAGACGGACCAACCTTCTGCGATTGCATGATACCTACGTTCTCGTTGACCTGCGTGGATTGGAACTCGGCAAACGTCAGATCCTGTGCGAAGAACTGCTTCGTACCGTCGAAGATGAGTTGCTCGATCTCGTCGTCCAAAGTCTCGGAGTTGTCGTGGATGCGGAAGTTCGTGGAGATACGTACCTGGTCGTTGGTCTCACCAAAGGTGATAACGCGTACGGTGAGGTTCTCGCCCGAAACATTCTGCTCGCTGAAAATAGCGGTGAGCGACTGCTCAACATCCTGGGTGTTGATCGGTTGGTCGAAACGAACTACATAGTTACGTCCGCCGGAGAAGTCGATACCGAGGTTCAACTTACCGAACACGTGCGGATCAAGTCCGATGAGGGCGAAGATTACCAGTGCACCGGCAACAGGATAAGCCCATCTGCGTGCAGCGACGAAGTCGAAGTGCATGTTCTGGAACCAGTTCTTGGCGATAGCCGAAGTGAACGGCAGCTCCTTGGCGTCCTCACGTTTGGCATAATCCTCGAGCAATAGACGGGTGATGAACACAGCCGTCAAGAACGACGAGATGATACCGATGATATACGTTACGGCGAAACCCTTGATAGGACCTGTACCGAATACAGCCAGAATGATACCGGTCAGCAACGAGGTCACGTTGGCGTCCACGATAGCGGAGATAGCGCCCTTGAAACCGTCCTCGATAGCCTTACGCATATTCTTGCCGGCACGGAGCTCCTCGCGTATACGCTCGTAGATAAGTACGTTGGCATCGACAGCCGTACCCATGGTCAGCACGATACCTGCGATACCCGGCAGGGTCAATACAGCCGAGAACGACGACAGGATACCTACCAACAGGAAGACGTTGCACAGCAATGCAAGGTCGGCGATAAGTCCCGGAATGAGACCATAGTAGAAGATCATGTAGAGCAGGATCAGCACGAAGCCCAGTGCAAACGACCACAGACCGCTGCGGATAGCCTCCTTACCCAGACTCGGACCAACTACGTCCTCTTGGATGATACGTGCCGGAGCCGGCATCTTACCGGACTTGAGGGTGTTAGCCAAGTCCTTGGCTTCCTCAACGGTGAAGTTACCGGTGATCTGCGAGTTGCCACCGGCAATCTCGTTCTGTACAGTCGGGAACGAATATACGAAACCATCAAGAACGATAGCAACGGATTTGCCGATGTTCTCTTTGGTAATACGCTGCCAAGCCTTAGCGCCCTCGGCGTTCATCGACATGGAAACGTTAGCGTAAGCGCTGATCTGCGAGAAGTCGGCACGTGCGTCGGTGATTACGTCACCTTCGAGCGACGGGCGACCGTCACGCTGAGCCTTGAGAGCAACCAACTGATACAGCGAGTTGGCATCATCAATAGCCTTAACCGTCCAGCGGAAGCGGAGCTCACGCGGCAGAACCTGCTTAGCCTGCTGCGAGGTGAGCATAGCCATCACGCGTGCGGTATCGGTATAGTGAACCGTACCAACCACTGGTCCGCGATAAGCCTGACCGGCTTGATTGATCGACGGATTGAGGATATAGAACAGCGGGTGAGACTTCTTGTAGTTCTCCACAGCCTCAGCCTGCTCTTTCTGAGCCTCGGCAGCACTGTCGTTGGCGGCAATAGCCTGAGCCAGTTCGTCAACGGTAGCGTCAGCCTTTACTTCTTCGGTCTTAGCCTCTTCGGCTTTAGCGCCTTCAGCCTCCTCGGTAGCGAGGTTGGCTGCACCCAGTTCGCGGTCGATTTGTGCGATCTGCGGGAGCAGTTCAGCGAAGTCGTAGGTCTCCCAGAACTCGAGGTTAGCCGAGCCTTGGAGGAGTTTACGTACACGTTCCGGCTCCTTGATACCCGGAAGTTCGATCAGGATACGACCCGATTGAGCCAACTTTTGGATGTTCGGTTGAACAACACCGAAGCGGTCGATACGGGTACGGAGTACCATAAACGAGTTGTTGATAGCGCCCTCAACTTCCTCACGGATAACGCGCTCTACCTCATCGTTACTCGAACTGGTAGTAACTTTGTCTTTGAGTTCAAATGTGGCGAAAATAGAAGCTAGACGAGCGTCGGGATCCACCTCACGGAACGAGGCGAGGAACAAGGTAACGAAGTCGTCACCGCTGGATTTCTGCTTCTCCTGAGCCAGTGCCATAGCACGATTGAAGTTCTCGCTCGTGTTGTAGCCGCTCAGCGCGCGCAGAATGTCAGGTACGCTGACTTCCATGGTTACGTTCATACCGCCCTTGAGGTCCAGACCAAGATTGATCTCTTTCTCACGGCACTCTTTCAACGTGTAGCCAAACCACACTTTCTTAGCAGCAATAGAGTCCAGATAGAGGAACTCTTTTGCTTGGTCACCGGCGGCATACTCCTTGGCCTGCTTGTCGTAGTGACGAATCACAAACGAGAATGACAGGTAAAAGGCGCAAACCAAGAACAGTAATACCGTCAGTGTTCTTACAATTCCTTTGTTTTGCATAATTATGTTTTAATTTGTTTTTGTTTTTACACTACAAAACGGGGTCCCCGACGCGACATGTCAATGTCGTGATGGGGAGAGCTTGGCCGCGGGGTCCCCACAAACTTGCGTAGTGGGGTGCCAGGCACGCAACGCCTCTATTGCGTAGGGCGCAATCAGGTGCGTTTGCGTTGCCGAACGCGTAAAAAGCCCACAAAGTTACAAATAAAAATTGATAAATGCAAGAAAAATGCGATTTTTTTTAAAAAAAGTGCAAAAAAATTTGCATAATTGAAAATTTTGTTGTATCTTTGCACTCGCTTACGTGAAAGAATCACGTCGAGAGACAAAAATTAGCGACAATCAGAAGGCGTCTTGCAAGAAGTTGTGATAATGGAAAGATTGCCCTGTAAAGTCGCTTTTGAAAAATCGAAGATTAGAAACGTAAGTTGTATCGCGGAGTAGAGCAGTGGTAGCTCGTCAGGCTCATAACCTGAAGGTCGGTGGTTCGATCCCGCCCTCCGCAACCAAGAGCCGCTCAATAAAGCGGCTTTTTGTTTACCACTAATCCGTTAATCCGCTAATCCAAGATGAAATCTCCCGAACAAATAGAACTCGCCAAGTTGCAGAATCGTCTGACCAAACGGTTTCACAAGGCGTGCGCGGATTACTCGCTCATTGAGGACGACGATCACATCCTCATCGGTCTGAGCGGCGGCAAGGATTCGCTCGCCTTGGTTGAGTTACTCGGCAAGCGTGCGCAGATCTTCGTACCGCGTTTTCGCGTTACAGCTCTGCATGTACGCGTGCGTGAACGCGCGTACCTTACTGATATATCGTACCTGCAATCGTTCTGCGACGAGTTCCGTGTGCCGCTTATCATCCGCGATACGGAGATAGGAGAAAATCTAACAGGCGTAGCCGGTCAAACAGCGCAGCGGTCAAACAGTGATAACGGTCAAACAGCGCAGCGGTCTGCAAAAGATCCTTGTTTTCTGTGTTCGTGGTACAGGCGCAAGGCACTGTTTGATGTGGCACAGGAGCTTGGTTGCAACAAGATCGCCTTCGGGCATCACAAGGATGACATCGTGGAGACACTGCTCATGAATCTCATCTTTGAGGGTAAGTTCTCGACCATTTACCCCAAGCTGCAAATGAACAAAATGCCGCTGCAACTCATCCGCCCGCTCTGCCTGATTGAGGAGAAAGACCTGAGGCGTTACGCTCAGCTGCGCGGGTATGTGAAGCAAAAACAGCCCTGCCCGTTCGAAAAAAACAGTTCTCGCGCCGATGTAAAAGAACTCATCACCCGACTTGAGCAGATGAACCCGAACGTGCGCGATTCCATGTGGGGCGCGATTGCGCGATTCGACAAAAACGCATAATGTGTGAAAAAACAAAGATTTTTTATCAAAAGTGCAAAAAAAATTTGCATATTCAAAAAAAAAATGTTAACTTTGTAGACTTTTTAGTTATGCGCACTTAATATCTATAGATATGAAAAAACTTTTTACATTCCTGTCATTACTCTGTATTGCTATCGCGATGCATGCAGCATCCTACGGTATTCTGGTGAACGGTAAGACGTATTTTGCCGCAGAGTATAAAGGCAAAGACGGTATGACCGGTGAGTACGATGAGTACCTTGCACATGTAAAGGTGAAGTCGGGTGACTATTGCCAACTCTACGACGCAGAGTACCAAGCCAGATGGGCTGTACCTTTGGACACCTGGTCGGAGTCCGGTTTCACGAAAGACGGCGATCAGTACAAGGTATCTGTCACCGGTTGTTATGACTTCTATATCAAGCTCAAATACGGAGCCGACCAACTGTATATCGGCAACGGCTCGAACTGCGGCGAGGGCGAGGATATAAGCGATATTTACACCGGCGCTGTACCTCATCAGTGCGAAGCTGTGCTGATGCAGGCGTTCTACAACGAGTCGTACGATCCGAAATCGCCGGGCGTGAGTGAGTATGGCGACACAAAATGGACAACACTGACAGCACAGGCGAAGGAGATTGGCGCGTACTTTGACTATGTATGGTTGCCGCCAAGTGCGTACGGTGACGGCGCAGGTTATCACCCGAAGCAATACAGCAACCAGAACTCTAACTGGGGTACACGCGAGGAGCTTGATGCACTGATCAGCGCGTTGCACAACGCGGGCAGTAAGGTTGTAGCCGATATCGTAATCAACCACTGCGCAGGTTGGAGTACCTGGTGCGATTTCCCGACGATGGATTTCGGAGAGTACGGTGTGTTCCATCCGGATGCTTCGTATATTTGCAAGAACGATGAGGTAAATGCCGATTGGAACAAGCCGACGGATGAGAACCCGGGCTCGGGTGACTGCTGGGGTGCAGCCACGGGCAACAACGATGATGGTGAGAACTGGGAAGGCGCACGCGACTGGAGTCACGACAATGTGTATGTACAGGAGATGTTCATCGCCTACCTCAAATGGATGCGCAATGTGATGAAGTACGACGGCTTCCGTTACGACAAAGGCGACGGATTCAACAACTGGCATCATCACAACTACAACAAACATGCGCGTCCGGAGATTGCTTTTATGGAGTGCTATTCCGGTACAGATGAGATCTGGAGACGCATACAAGGGGCAGAATATGACTTGATGGGTTTGGACTTCGACCTCAAGTGGCATGTGTTTAACTCGATTGCCGGTTGGGACTACAGCCGTGGTCGCGGCGATTGCATCATGAGTCGCGGTAATGGTCGTCACTCGGTAACGTTCATCGAGAGCCATGACTGGTTCTTGCGTCCGGATAACGAGAACGAGTTCGGCGGTCGCGGCAACTCAATGACACCGGCACTCAAAGCCCGATTGATGCAGGCGAACGCGTTCCTGTTGTCGATGCCGGGTGTGCCGTGCGTATTCTATCCGCATTGGCAGAAATATAAAGCCGACCTCAAACCGATGATCATTGCCCGTAAGTGGGCTGGTGTTCACAGCGAGAGCGAGGTGAAAGACGAATACGCCACAGCAACCGGCTATCAGGCTACAATAGTAGGCAAGAACGGTTGGCTGATTCTGTGCTTGGGCGACAGGGCAAACAAACAGGGATTCCAAGGTTTTACTTTGGCAGCCAGCAACTACAGCACGATGGAAGGTCACAACGAGAGTTTTGAGATGTGGGTGTTGAGCGACAAACCGATACCAACATCTATTAGTGATCAGCCATCAGCTATCAGCAGTCAGAAAGTTGAGAAGTTCATCGAGAACGGACAACTCTTCATTCGCCATGGCGAGAAGACCTACGACATCATGGGCAATGTTGTAAAATAACGGTTAATGGTGAATGGTTAACGGTTAATGGTGAAAATTTAAAATTTAATATACAATGAAAAAATCAGTAACAATGCTATTTGTGTTGCTAACGTTAGGTTGGTTAGCAGCCAAGGCTGAATGTCAGGATGGTCCTTACGGGCTGAAGATCAACAACCAAACCGTCATTGACGCCCCTAAGTTCGGTGATCCTGACGCTCAAGGTCGAGCACAATACAAGGCTTCTTGTGTAGAGCTGAACGTGGGTGACGAGATACAACTCATCAACCAAAGTTGTGATGCTACATGGATGATTGACATTGATCCGTATGGCGCATACCAGAATTTTGAGGGCGGAAAGGAAGCCAACAAACTGACTTGCAAGGTAGCGGGGAAGTACGATTTCTACATTAAACTGAGTGCTGAAGTTGGAGATGTTGTTTATATCGGTCCGGGTGAAAACTGCGATGGCGGTGATCCATGCGATGACGGCCCTTATGGACTGAAAATCAACAACAAGACCGTCGTTGATGCTCCGTTGTTTGGTGACGAAGACGCCCAAGGTCGTGTTCAGTATATGGCTTCATGCGTTGAACTGAACGTGGGTGATGAGATCCAGTTAGTTAACAAGAGTTGTGATGCCACATGGATGGTTGATCTTGATGAATATGGTCATTACGAGAACTTCTCCGGTGGCAAGGCTGCCAACAAACTCACTTGTCTTGTAGCAGGCAAGTATGACTTCTACATCAAACTCAGTGCGACTGCCGGAGATCTTGTGTATGTAGAGAGTAGCCAAACTTGCGGCGGCGGTGGTGGCGGTTCTGATCCGACCTACACGACTTCCGCTCCGGAGAAGTGCCCCGATGTACTACTACAAGCGTTCTACTGGAACAGTTATCAAGACCAAGGTTATGGCCGCACAAAATGGGTGGATCACCTCAACGCCAAGAACAATACTTCCGCCGAGGAAATCGGTCAGTGGTTTGACCTCATTTGGCTTCCGCCTATGTCTAAAGCAACAGGTGGAACAGGTTATATCCCTTCGAAGTATAGCGATTTGAACAGCGATTGGGGAACAAAAGCTAAACTGGAGCAGTTGATAGAGACGTTCCGTAAGAACGGTGCTCGTGTTGTAGCTGATATAGTTATCAATCATGGAGCAGCCTGGTCCGGTTGGTGCGATTTCGCGCAACTGAACTTCGGCAGTTACGGCACATTCAAACCTGAAGCCTCATGGATCTGCCAAACTGATGAAATGAACTATGACGTGGCAGCCGGAACATGCAAAGGCAAGGCTACAGGTGCTAACGATGACGGTTATGGTCCGGAAGCAAACTACGAAGCAGGACGTGACTGGGATCATCAAAGCGCCGAGGTGCGTAATATGTTCAAGGCGTACCTGAAATGGCTGCGTAATGACATCCACATTGACGGTTTCCGTTACGATTATTGCAAAGGCTTCCACAATAGCCATATTGATGACTATAACAAAGCGGCAGAGATTTATTTCTCCGTTATGGAATATTGGGACGGTGACGTCAACGCACTGCGCTCGCACCTCAATGATGCAGGTTGGAATACGCTGACTTTCGACTTCGCAATGAAGTATAACGCATTCAACAGCGGTATTGCTTCCGACAATTACGGTGCGCTGAGAGGTGCCGGTCTGCCGGGTGCAGGTATGTCACGTTACTCAGTAACGTTCGTTGACAACCACGATACATTCCAGCGCGGCGATAGTGAGTTCTGCGGTGATGGCAACTCTATGAGTGTCTGCCCGGACAAGGTTATGCAATGCTACGCATATATGCTCAGTATGCCTGGTGTTCCGAGTGTGTTCTATCCGCACTGGGTAACTTTCAAAGATCAACTTAAGCCGCTTATCAACGCCCGTTACAAAACCGGCGTGCATAGTGAGTCTGCTGTCAGCGACGAAGCCGGTGATGGTTTCTACAAAGCCACCATCACCGGAACGAAAGGACAAATCCGTTTGCTCCTTGGTCCGAACTCCGGTTACAACGACACTCCGGCAGGTTTCACCCTTGCCGGTAAGGGAACAAACTACGGTGTATATATCAAAACCGACGGCACACGCGGTGACAAGGATACCGAGCGCCCGGATCGTACAAAGACTGCTGTAGAGAACGTAAAAGCCGACAATGTCAAAGGCGAGAAGTTTATCGAGAACGGACAACTCTTCATCCGCTGCAACGAACATGTATATGACGTAATGGGCAATAGGGTGAAGTAATAGTGATAACTAACCAACAAAAATAAACAATACAATGAAAAAGATCTTTACAGTATTTGCTGCTACTATGATGGTGGCAAGCATGTTTGCCGGAAACTTCGGTATTCTGGTAAACGGCAAAACGTATTATGCTGCTGAGCCCTTGTCTGAAAAAGATTATCAGGGACGTGATCAGTTCAAGGCAAGTGTAAGCCTCAACCAAGGTGACAAATGGTGCATCTATGATGCAGACAACAAGGCTTCTTTCACTATTGCTATAGAAGAAGGTGAAGGCAGCGCTAAAGGCAACTTTACCGAAGGTGCAAGCGATGCTACATGTAACGTCGCAGGCTGCTACGATTTTTACATCAAGTTGAAATGGGAAGATAACTCATTGTGGGTTCAGGCTGGTAGTAACTGCTCATCAACCGGCACAGAGATCGACGGTGGCGAACAAGGCGGTGGCGAACAAGGTGGCGGTGAACAAGGTGGTGGCAGCCAAGGTGGCGGCGTTGAAGGCAACCCGCGCTACTACTACAAAGGTTTTATCGATGGCGAGGATGTTGAGCCGTCAGAGGCCACAATCTTCGATCACGGATTGGCTGAACTGGAAGTAGTTCAGGATGCTTACATCTTCATTCTATACCAGGTGGACGGTTTCCCGGGTGTGGAATATATGACGGCAGCCTATGTTGATGGTCCGACTCATGCTACTGTACTGAAGTCCGGACATGAGAAATTCCATATAGGTGCAGGCAGCTACACTCTGTATCTCTATGACAACGGAGATGAGACATTGGAGGTATCCACTCAACCTATCCCGGGCAAGAAACTCGCAGACCCTCAGCCCGATCAGTCAGCTGTAGAAAACACAAGTGTTGATGCTAAGATTACCAAGACCATCATCAACGGTCAGGTAGTGATCATCAAGGACGGCGTGCAGTACAACCTGCTCGGTGCTCAACTGCAATAATCATCAGGAAGGCGCGCTTGGCTGCACGCCTTCTTACTACTAAAACACTAATCGTATGAAACGTATATTCCTCAGTCTGGCAGCCTTGCTATGCACCGTGCTGCTGGTAGCACAAGTTACTACCTCGCCTAATCCTATTCCTGTAGGCTACACCGGCGAAGTGATCATCACTTTTGATCCCGCCGGCGGTAACGGCGGGATGGTGGGCGCAACGAAATGTTATGCCCACACCGGTCTGATTACATCCGCTTCCTCCAGCGACAGCGACTGGAAGAACGTCGTAGGCAGCGGATGGCGCAAGGCTGACTCACCGCAACTCACCGCTACCGATGACGGTAAGTGGCAACTGACGATGACGAGCATCTACGACTTCTATGGTGTATCAGAGTCAACACAGATCAAGAAACTCGCATTCGTGTTCCACGATGGCCCTGGTGGTTCGAAGGAGGGCAAGACTTCTGCCGGTGGAGATATACTCATTGAATTAGGCAAAGAAACAACCGGTGATATCTGGGAAGCCGTTGAAGGTGTAACGCCCACCAGCAAGGCACGTCCTTCTGGCGTGAGCAACGGTATATACTACGGTGAGGACGGCACGTCGGTGACGCTTTGTACATACGCTGCAAGCAAAACGGAGTCAGCCAAACGTGTGTTCCTACTCGGCGATATGACCGACTGGAAATTGAGCAAAGATTACCAACTCTACAAGGACGGTAACTACTTCTGGATCAAACTGACCGGTCTGACCAAAGGCAAAGAGTACCGTTTTCAGTATGCCGTAGAGCGTGCGGATGGTGTGAAAAAACAGATCTGTGACCTGTATTCCGAGAAAGTACTACACCCCGACGATCAGTACGAACCCAAGTCAGCCGATCAGTCGCTGATCAGTTATCCTAAAGGTGCAGATGGCAGTTATGTAACCGTTATTCAGACCGGCAAAACGCCGTACGAATGGTCGGACGCTACGACTTCCTTCCAGCGCCCGAACAAGGCGAACCTGATTATCTACGAGGTGTGGGTATACGATTATACGACAGGACGTACGTTCAAAGCCCTAAAGAACAAACTCGACTACATTCAGAACCTCGGCGTAAATGCCATCGAGTTGATGCCGGTAAGTGAGTTCGAAGGAAACATCAGTTGGGGCTATAACCCCACACTGTATTTCGCCGTGGACAAAACCTACGGCAGAGCCGACGATCTGAAAGCGCTGATTGACGAGTGCCACAAGCGCGGTATTGCTGTAATCCTTGATATGGTATTCAACCATGCGTATGGTTTGAACCCGATGAACAGGCTCTATCCGTATGGCGACGATCTGAAGAACAACCCGTGGTTCAATGTCAATCCCCCCGAAGGCGGACAGACCTACGGTCAAGATTGGAATCACGACTTTGAGCCGGCTCATGAGATGTTCAAGCGCGTATTTGAATACTGGCTCAAGGAGTACAAGATTGACGGCTATCGTTTGGACTTAAGTCACGGATTGTGCGGAACAACGGTGAATGCTGTAGAGAACCTCACGGATTACTACAATACCGTTCAGGCAACCTCCCCCGGAGCATACATGATTTTGGAGCATTGGGGTGACGGGCAGTCAACGCTGATCAGCAGAGGTATGCAATGTTGGACAGGTGAGTCGGTTAGCAACTCGTACTGCCAGACGGCTATGGGTTGGCTCAAGGACGGTGACGGTTTTGCAGGAGCGAACAAACCCGGTTATGTATCCTATGCCGAGAGCCATGACGAGGAGCGAATGCAGTACAAGGCCAAGACTTATGGCAACGGCGATTTGAAAACCAACGAGTCAGCACGTCTCGGGCGAGTGGCGGAGAATGTGGCATTCAACGTGCTGCTCAACGGCGCGCATATGTTATGGCAGTTTGAGGAGATCGGTTACGACTATTCGATTGATTACAATGGGCGTACGGGAACCAAACCCAACCCGCAATCCAAGGGCTACTTCACGCAAGCAGAACGAGTAGACGCATTCACCAAGTGCGCACAGGTTATCACCCTGCGTACACAGCTTGCTCCGAGTGCCTTCACCGGTACGCCTACGGTAAATATCGGTTCTGGCAAAGCCTTGCGTACGATCCAGTGGGGAAGTGATGTGTTTGCAGCCGCAAACTTCGATGTAAGCGGTGATCAGACCGTCACACTGCCTTCCGGCACATGGTACGATTATCTTGGCGATGCGCAGAGGGCGAACAGCTCATATACATTAGCCCCCGGCGAACTGAAGGTATTCACAAGCACAGCGCTTCAAGCACCGACGTTTGAGGATATTCAAAAACGCCCCACACAAGGATTCGAAGATATCATGTTGCCTGCCACCAACGTGCAGAAGTTCTTCTACAACGGCACGCTTTACCTCCGCCGTGGCAATCAGACCTACACCGTTGACGGTCGCCGCGTAGAATAAATGAGTAAATTGTAAATGACCAAATTGTAAATGGGATGATCCTCTGTGTAGCCGAGAAACCGTCCGCCGGACGCGATATAGCCAAAGTGCTGGGTGCCAACACCCGGCACGATGGTTATTTGGAAGGCAACGGCTATTGCGTCACGTGGACGTTCGGTCACCTCTGCGCCCTCTACGATCCTCATGAGTACAACGAGCAGTGGAAAGGCTGGAATATGTCTGCGTTACCGATGATACCCGAGCGGTTCAGCATCAAGGTCAGTGGCGACGAAGGCGTGCAGAAGCAGTTCAATGTCATCAAGCAACTCATGTCCCAGGCCACAGAGGTCATCAACTGCGGTGACCCCGGTCAAGAGGGCGAACTCATCCAGCGCTGGGTGTATCAGCAGGCAGGTTGCAAAGTGCCTGTCAAACGCCTCTGGACATCCTCTCTCACCGAGGAAGCTATCCGCGACGCTTTCAAGCAACTCAAGGATCAGTCAGCCTACCAACACCTCTACGAAGCCGGACTAATGCGTGCCATCGGAGATTGGCTGCTCGGCATGAACGCCTCGCGCGCATATACATTAAAGTACGCGCGCGGGGTAGGTAAGGATCGTAACATCCTCTCCATCGGTCGAGTGCAGACCCCGACACTTGCCCTGATCGTCAAGCGCCAGCAAGAGATCGAACGTTTCGTTCCGCGCACATACTACGAACTCAAGACGCTCTATCGCGACACTTTGTTCAGTTACGTTCAGAGCAATCAGCAATCAGTGGTCAGCAGTCAGCCGTCAGCAGTCAGCGATCAGCAATCAGAAGACAGCGATGACCTCAAGGGTTTTGCCACCCTCGAAGAGGCGCAGGCTGTGATCGACGCCATCAAAGATCAGCCGCTCACTATCACCTCGGTCGAGAAGAAAAAAGGCACGGAGTTTGCTCCGCGACTTTTCGACCTCACCTCGCTGCAAGTGGAGTGCAACAAGTCGTACGGCTACACAGCCGACCAGACACTCAAACTCATTCAGTCGCTCTACGAGAAGCACGTAACGACCTACCCGCGTGTGGATACCACCTACCTGAGCGAAGATATCTACGCCCATGTGCCCAAGACCCTCGATGGCATCAAGGATTTCTTCCCCGAAGTACAACCCTTGCTCGGGCTCAAAGCCGATGGCAAGAAAGGCGAAGGCTCGCTGCCGAAGTCCAAAAAAGTGTTCGACAACAAGAAGGTTACCGACCACCACGCTATCATCCCCACCGGTCAGCGCCCTGACAATCTGACCGATCAGGAGAAAAAAGTATTCCGCAAGATTGCCCTGCGTTTCATCGCCGCCTTCTATCCCGACTGCCAGGTCAGCAATACCACAGTATTCGCCAAGGTTGGCGAATATGACTTCAAGGTCACCGGTCGTCAGGTACTTGTCCCGGGTTGGCGTGCCGTTTTCGCCAAACCCCAAGGCACTCAGGAAACTCCGGATAATCCGGATAGTCCGGATAACCCGGATTCCCAGGATAATACTGCCACCCAAACTCTCCCCGACTTTGTCAAAGGCGAGCAAGGTCCTCACGAGCCGCAACTCAAGGAGAAAACCACCACCCCGCCGAAGTATTACACCGAAGCCACGCTGCTCCGCGCCATGGAAACTGCCGGCAAGACCGTTGAGGACGAAGACCTGCGCGATGCAATGAAAGAGAATGGTATCGGTCGCCCTTCTACCCGCGCTGCCATCATTGAGAAACTTTTCCAACGCAAGTACATTGAGCGTCAAGGCAAAACTGTTCACGCCACGCCGCTTGGCATCGACCTCATAGCCAAGATCATCTCGCCTCTGCTTATGTCCGCCGAACTCACCGGTCGTTGGGAGAAGAAAATGCGCATGATTGAGCGCGGCGAATATGAGGCACGCGACTTCCTCGCCGAACTCAAACAGATGACTACCGAAGTCGTACGCGAAGTCAAAGCCGACCAAGCCGGTGCACCTTGCCCCCTGTGCAAACAAGGTCGTATCATCCGCGGACGCACCCGCTACGGCTGTTCACGCTGGCGCGAGGGCTGCACCTACGCCGCACCGTTTAACTGATAACAGAAAACTGATAACAGAAAACTGAATACTGAAAACTGAAAACTGAATCAATGAAAGCAAATCACATTTTCGCTATTGCCGTAATGGCACTTGCAATAGCCACCCTGCCTGCTGAGGCTCAGACACGCAAAGAGAAACGCGCTGCCAAACGTGAACAATGGAAGATGGAGCAGCGTCACAAAGCCGAAGAGGCTGAACTGCGTCATAAGATGCGCTTGGACAGCATAGCCAACGCCAAGAAAGTTGAAGAGCAACGTGCCGCAAGAGCGGAAGCCGAACGTCAGGCTGCCGAAGCTAAACGGCAAACCGCCGAAGCTGAGCGCAAAGCCGCTTTAGACGAAGCCAAAGCCAAGCAGAGGAAAGCCGAAGAAGAAGCCGCCATGAAGGAGGTCGAGTTTGTTGACCCCTGTGGTGAATGGGTATCGGCTGGCGACCGATTCTTCGCGCACGGAGTGGGCGAAGATCTGGATCAGCAATTGTCCGTTGATATAGCACGTACTACGGCGTTGGAGGAATTGGCGTCGCAGATATCTACCAAAGTGCAATCGCTCGTCAGCAATTACCGCAAACAGGAGCGCAAAAGCACCAGCCGTGAGTCACTCGGGCGCATCGAAGGGCTCACTACAACCGAAATTGATCAGGCTACAGGATACCGTATAGCCTGCCGCAAACAGATGACATTCATCCAGAACGGACAACGCATCTTTAAGACCTATATCGTGCTGGAGATTAGCGAAGATATAATTCTCAATGGCTTGTATAGTACCATTCAGCAAGACGAAGAACTGAGCGTGGATGCCGAGTACGAAGCTTTCAAGAAGGAGTTCGACGAACGCTTTATGCAACCGCTGCAACCTCAAACCGAAGAGAAAACGGAGGAACAAGATCAGTCGGCTGTAGCCGGCGAGGAAGAATCTGCTAAGCATGAGACGCAGCGCGAGAACGAGAGCGAACGCGAAATGAGTATGGATGATTATTAATCTACCGCGTATGAGACGATTCACTCTTCTGCTTATGCTCCTACTCACGACAGTGACTGTACTGTCGCAGAAACCCGATTGGTATGAGCATGACTCGCGTCGGCAGGCTTATCCTGACGATCAGTACTTCACTGGTTTTGCCGAGGGACAACAGCTCGCCAACGAACGGCTGGAGAACGCCACGCAACGAGTGAAAGATGCGGCAAGGGTGGAAGCGGTCAGTACAGTGCGCGTGCATGTGCAAAACACCACCATCAACCAGGCACTCTCCCAGACGCTGCGTACTATGGATGGCACGTTTCGCGAGTCGGCACGAGAGTTCTCGTCGGCTACGAAAACATCCGTAAACATCGAAATTCCGGGCTTGCAGATCGAGTCATGGACGAACCCCGACAATGGAAATATTGCTGCCTTTGCTTATGTCAAGCGAGTCACGCTCATTCGCCTGTTACAAAAGAAGATTATCGTTGGCTTGACGAAGATTGAATCCTCACTCGACCGCATCGACCAGCTCATTGCCTCAGGGCAGAAGATGCAGGCGCGCGAACTTGCCGAACAAACAATGCAGCAGATACTTGATATCGACGAGACGCAGAAGATCCTCGCCGCTGTTGATCCTGATGCAGATGAAGAGTCGCTGCAACTGCAAGAAACGCGTGCTTTGCACCAACGACTCATGCAGGTCATCACCGATCAGACTAAGGTCGCTGTCTATGTCACTGGCCACGAATCGGTTAGCGAGACTGCCAAACAGGTCGTCGGTGGAGAACTGGTTTCAGGTATCGTGGCGAACAGCGAGTATAGTGCCGTCGAGCGGACGGCGGAGTTCCTCGCTCAGATCGCCAAGGAACATGACTATCAGCGTTCAGGCAATGTCGATGACAAGCAAATACAAGCATTAGGAAAGCAGTTCGGCGTGCAACTCGTGTGCGCTGCCAATATTATGCCGCATGGCAACCAGTGTTATATCCAAGTACGAATGATCGACGTCGAAACAGCCACCGTCATGGCTACAGCGCGAGAACTCTCCTCGCTCACCGATCTCGAGCAGCTCGTGGCTGCATCCGAGAAACTGGCGAACAGGCTCGTCGGCAAACAAGTCGTACAGGTCACCTACGCCGAGGAGTACTCCACGGTTTTATCTGCTTCCACTGCCGATTGCGGCATCATGAGTATTGACAACACAGGATCAGCAGCCATCGTGCAGTGCAAGTACCTCGCCAAATGGAAAGCTACAATCCATATCTCCCCCAAGGCGTATATTCTCGACCGCACAACTGGCATGCAATACCGGCTGACCGGCACCAACGGTATCAGCACGACTTCCAAAACGCTGGTCACATCCCTGCTCACGCCATTCACGCTGTACTTCGAGAAGTTACCGGCGGACGTCAACAACATCGACATCATCGATCCTGACAAGAGAGGCTGGAAGTGGGAAGGCATCGTACTGCGTCCTTACGGCAAGGCGGACTACTATGTCTTCGAGGACAGTATCGAACCTCAGTATCAAGCCGTGCTTAAAGCGCAACAGGAGTTGAATGCCGAATAATATATAGCATGATCCTCAACGAACTACATATCATCAACTTCAAGAACATCCGCGAGGCGAGTCTAACCTTCGCCGACAAACTCAACTGTTTTGTCGGTCAGAACGGTCAAGGCAAAACCAACCTCTTGGATGCTATCTACTATCTGAGTTTCACCAAATCCGCCTTCAATCCCATTGACTCCCAAAACATCTGCCACGAAGCCGACTTCGCCATGATACAAGGTCTGTATCAGCCAAGCTTGGCTGATGATTCCGAGCCTGTTCAGATCACGTGCTCCATTAAGCGTGGACAAAAGAAGCAATTCCGTTACGGCAAGAAGGAGTACCAGCGCATGCTCGATCATATCGGCCGTATTCCTTTGGTGATGGTTTCGCCTGAGGACAACCAGCTCATTGCCGAAGGCAGCGACGAGCGCCGGCGGTTCTTGGATATCATCATCGGTCAGACCGACCGCGCCTACCTCGAGCATCTTAGCCTCTACAACGCCCTCGTCAAGCAGCGCAATGCCCTGCTCAAACAATACGGCGAAGACTCTCAACTCTCAACTCTCAACTCTCAACTCTCAACTTCCAATAACGACCTCTTCGAAGTCCTCGAGATGCAGATGATTCCGCATGCCGAGTATATCTTCGCCCGCCGTAAAACTTTCGTTGAGGCATTCGTGCCGATCTTTGCCGACCTGTACAAAACAATAGCCGAAGTAGAAGAACTACCTCGGCTCACATACCGCTCCCAACTCTTTGATCGCGAGCTGGGCGAAGCCCTGCGTCGTACCCGCCAGCGTGATCTTATTCTCGGCTGGACGTCACAAGGTATTCACAAAGACGAACTCGAAATGCAACTCGGCGAATACCCTCTCCGCCGCGTGGGCAGCCAAGGGCAGCAAAAGACCTACCTCATTGCCCTGAAATTAGCGCAGGCGTTGTATTTGAGCATGGATCAGCCAAGTTTGGCTGATAATCGCCCCATTCTCTTATTGGATGATATATTCGACAAACTCGATGCCTCGCGCGTAGCGCGTATTATTGAATTGGTACGCAGCGAACGTTTCGGGCAGATCTTCCTCACCGACACCGACCGTCAGCACCTCACCGACATCGTCAAACCATTCGGATCAAGCAAAGTGTTCTATGTCAGCGGCGGAGATTTCCGTGCCGGATAAGATGATCAGTCGTTCTACCACGTTCCTCAGTTCACGTATATTCCCCGGCCAGTGACGTTTCTGTAGCGCCGCTATGGCATCTTTGGCGAACGTCTTTACCGCCCAGCCTTGCTCCTCGCATATCTGCTTAGTAAAGAACTCCACCAACTCAGGTATATCTTCCTTGCGCTCATCCAGCGCAGGCACATGAATAGGTATCACATTCAACCGGTGGAACAAATCCTCACGGAACGTGCCTTTCTCTATCTCTTTGTGTAGATCCTTGTTCGTGGCGGCAATCACGCGCACATTTACTTGTATGGCTTTGTCGCTACCCACGCGCGTAACCTCGCCTTCTTGCAGTGCACGCAGCACTTTCGTCTGCGCTGCCAGACTCATGTCGCCTATTTCGTCAAGGAACAGTGTCCCGCCGTTTGCCTGCTCAAACTTGCCCGCTCTGTCTTTCACCGCACCGGTAAACGAGCCTTTTGTATGCCCGAATAGCTCGCTCTCTATCAGTTCTGACGGGATAGCTGCGCAGTTACAGGTCACCAGTGGCATCTCCGCACGGTTGCTCTGCTCGAATATCATCCGTGCTACAACTTCCTTACCCGTACCGTTCTCGCCCGTAATCAACACACGTGCCTCAGTCGGAGCAACCTTCGCTATCATCTCCCGCACACTCTCTATCGCCTTGCTCGTACCGATCATCTGGTACTTGCTGTTCACTTTCTTCTTCAGCGCTGTTGCCTCGTTGCGCAGGGTCGTTGCCTCATGCCGCAGTTGCTTGCTGTCAATGCCGTGACGGGTGGTCACCAGCAGACGGTTCAGATCCAGCGGCTTCTCTAAAAAGTCGTACGCACCCTGCTTGATGCACTCCACAGCGGTTTCGATGTTCCCGTGTCCGCTGATCATCACTACAGGCACATCTGCGCAGGGATTTTCCGCCTGTTTCAACGCAGCCAACAACTCCGTGCCGTCCATCTGCGGCATCTTCACGTCGCTATAGATCAGATCGTAGTTTCCAACCTGCGCCATTTCCACTCCTTGGACACCGTTTTCTGCCACGTCAACTTTGTAACCTTCGAACTCAAGAGTCTCTTTCAGGATATTTCTTATCGCTCTTTCGTCGTCAATAACTAAGATTTTTGCCATATTCAGTTAAAAAATGAAGATTTTTATCAAAAAACGCAACAAAGTTACAAAAAAATTTTGAAATATGCAAAAAAAGTTGTACCTTTGTACCGGCTTTTAATTTGATGCGGGTAATCTATCACCTCATCATTGCAAAACCGAACTCAAGTTACACACGTAACACGATTAGTTAACATCAATATTCAATCTTTATTAACCCAAAGAATCATGAAAAAACTTTTATCCCTTGCAGCAGTTTTACTTGCTGCAGTAACAATCAATGCACAAATCGCCGTGACTTGTGCAGAGGCTGCTGCCGCTATGCCGGCTGAAAAGAACGCTAAGACAGCGGAAACCTACATCGTTACGGGTTTCATCACCGAAACCAACGGTACAATCAGCAAAGAGCAACAGTGTTTCTGGATGGATGATGAGAAAGGCTCGAAGAAGACCATCCAAGGCTATTGGTGCAATCTGCCGGATGGCGAGAAAGATAAGGCGCTGAGGGTCGGCGACAAGATTACCGTTACAGGTCAAATCATGAACTTCAACAACACACCTGAGATTAAGAACGGCGACGTTGCTATCATCGAGCGTGCTGAGGTTCTGCCCGTTGACACTATTTCTGTAACCCAAGCTTTGGCTCGCCTCAAAGAAGGTAAAACAGGTGAGTGCTACATCAAGGGTAAGGTATCGCAAATCTTTGCGAGTGGCATTACGCAATATGGCAACATCTCCTATTGGATGCACGATCTTGACAACTCGAATGACTCTATCCAAGCCTATCGCATGTATGGTGCTAACAACCAAAAGTACGCATCATCGGCTGACATCGAGTTTGTTGTAGGTGACGATATCCTCGTTTATGCTACAGGTTTGCAAAACTATCACAACAACAATACCGGTGCTGATATCCCCGAGACAACCGGTGGATATTTCTTCCGTAAGCTTGGCGGCAAACCCACAGAGAAACTCGATTGGTCGGATGCTTTGGCTGTCTTCTATGAAGACCACTGGCAGTTGGAAATCTCTAAGAATGCATCGAACGTTCTCATCCTGCAAATCAGTAGCGACAAAAAGACTGCCATCGGTGGTCACCACTATCTGGCTCCGGGTTCAATTATCACCATCAACGGCACTGAACTTGATATCACAAACGGATTCATTCAGCTGACATACAAGGAATTCTCCACGAATGGCTACAACGTTTATACCACACAGCTATCGGCTGTAACCGACGAAAAGGTTTACACCATCGCTGCTGACCTTGAGTTCATGTCAGTAGAAAGTGACTATGAGACTGAAATCGACCTCATCGACGACCGTCCGTTCCAACCGACCGAGGACAACCAGGAAGTTACTTGCGAGCAGGCTCGTTCCTATACTCTCTCTCTCGCCGATGGTGCAACCAGCGAATGGCGTCTTGCTGTTCATGGCTATGTTACTGACATCTTTGAAAATAAACAATCGTTCTGGATGGCTGATACGAAGAACGGCGGCAAGGTCATCCAAGCTTACTACTTCAGTAGCCTGTCTCCTGCAACTCAAGATATCGCCGTTGGTACCGAAGTTATTGTTACCGGTAAGGTGCAAAACTATGTCAAAAATGGCGACCACACACCGGAAATCAAGAACGGTAAGGTACAAATCATCTCCGGCGGAGTGGACGTTGAGACTATTCCCGTTAGCGTAGCCGAAGCTCTCGCAGCTGCTAAAGCACTTGATAAGAGCAAAACATCTACCGAAGTATATGCTATCTCAGGATTTATCGCATCTATTGAAACCGAATACAGCGAGAAGTACGGTAATCTCTCATTCAAGATGAGCGATCAGGAGCAGGATGACGAGGCAGAGTTCATCGCATACAACGTAGCTTGTGACGCATCGTTGGCTGAACTGCTTGTTCCAGGAACGAAAGTAACTGTTACCGCAAGGGTTACCCATTTCCACCAAGATGCTAAGCCGGCTACCGACACCGAAGAGGCTAAGCCCGAGCGCGATCTCTACGAGACTGCTGCAGGTGGTGTAGTCGTTCTCTATGGTACTGGCGTTGAGAATATCACCATTGATGCTAATATCTCGAAGTTCATCTATGAGGGACAACTCTACATCATCAATGGCAACGTAATCTACAACGTACAAGGACAACGCGTTAAGTAAGTCAACTTGTACAATATAAAAAGAAGCTGCCTTCGGGCAGCTTTTTTTTCGTAAATTATTTGCATATTCCAAAAGTTTTTCGTATCTTTGTACGTTAAATTCAATTCGTATGAAACGCATCTATTACATCCTTTGTATCGCCATGCTTGTTACAGCATGCAAGCGAGAAGACAAATCCGCCAAACTCATTGCTGAGTATCAGGCACTTAACGAACGTGTATCGGAAGACTACCAAAAGGCAGAATCCCCTCAGCAAGCTGATTCTATACTCCAGGTATTCATCAACGAAGCATTCGCCTTGCAGCAGGCTCAACCCGAATCCGAAGCTGCGTATGTTATACTCAGTGACCTGTTTTACATGCTCAGCATGGAGCAGAAGGAACAAGCTTTCGCCATTCTGAACCCCGATAGCCTTGAGGCACACGAACTCCAGCGCGCCTACGACGCCTTCCAAGCCGAGAAGAAAACTGCCGTCGGACTCCGCTTCACCGACTTCAATGCTCTCACTCAGGATCAAAACGAAGTTTCACTCAGCGACTTCGTCGGCAAATCCGACTTCCTTATCGTGGACTTCTGGGCAAGTTGGTGCGGTCCTTGCCGTCGCTCGATGCCCGGTCTCAAAGAACTGCTCTCGAAACACAGCGACCGCCTCGCCATCGTCGGTGTATCGGTTGACGAGAGTGAAGAGTCTTGGATTCAAGCTGTCGAAGCACTCGAACTCACATGGCCGCAAATACGCGATGCCAAAGGCGAGGGTTCCAAAACCTACGGCATTATTGCAATCCCCCACACCGTGCTCATCAGCCGCGACGGCACCATCCTCGCCCACAACCCCTCGCACGCAGAAATCGAAGAGTTACTCAAGTAATCACAACACACTACATATTTCGCCTTGGCAGGCAGTTGTGAGCGTGCCGGGCATAAACATTTGTACGTTTATCAAATATGGTAAAAATCACTTTCCCCGACAATTCTGTTCGGGAGTTTGAAAGCGGCGTGACGCCGCTGCAAGTAGCTGAGAGTATCAGCTCACGTCTCGCGCAGGACATCCTCTGTGCAAGCATCAAATCCGCAGCCGACGACGAGTGGACTATCATCGAGCTCAATCAGCCAATATTGGCTGATGTATGCATCCGCCTGCACAAATGGGACGATCCGGAAGCCAAACACGCCTTCTGGCACACTTCATCGCACCTCATGGCGGAAGCTCTGCAAGAGCTCTACCCCGGTATTCAGTTCGGCATCGGCCCGGCTATCGAGAACGGATTCTACTACGATGTCCTCCCTGCTGAAGGGCAAGTCATCAAGGAGAGCGACTTCCCTGCTATCGAAGCGAAGATCGCCGAACTCCGTGCCAAGAAGGAGCAACTTGTCAAGCGTCAAATAACCAAAGCCGACGCCCTCAAATCCTTCGGCGACAAAGGTCAGTCCTACAAGTGCGAACTTATTAGTGAACTCGAGGACGGTCACATCTCCACCTACACCCAGGGCAACTTCACCGACCTGTGCAAAGGCCCGCACCTGCTTTCCACAGAGCCGATCAAGGCTTTCAAGGTGCTCAGCTGTGCTGCGGCTTACTGGCGCGGTGACGCTTCCCGCCCGATGATGACGCGTATCTACGGTATCTCTTTCCCCAAGAAATCCATGCTCGACGAGTATCTGGCACTCCTCGAGGAAGCCAAGAAACGTGATCACCGTAAGATCGGTAAGGAGATGGAACTCTTCATGTTCTCTGAAATGATCGGCAAAGGTCTGCCGGTTTGGCTGCCGAAAGGCACTGCCCTGCGTCTGCGTCTCGAGGATTTCCTCAAGCGCATCCAGAAGCGCTATGGCTACCAGCAGGTCATCACCCCGCATATCGGTTCCAAGCAACTCTACGTCACTTCCGGTCACTGGGATCACTACGGCAAAGATTCCTTCCAGCCTATCACTACGCCCGAAGAAGGTGAGGTGTACATGCTCAAGCCGATGAACTGCCCGCATCACTGTATGATCTTCAAGAACCAGCCGCGCTCCTACAAGGAGTTACCTTTCCGCTGCGCAGAGTTCGGTACTGTATATCGTTACGAGCAGTCGGGTGAGCTCCATGGCCTCACGCGCGTACGTTCCTTTACCCAGGACGACGCACATATCTTCTGCCGCCCTGACCAAGTTAAGGACGAGTTCATCCGCGTAATGGAGATCATCGAGATCATCTTCAAGGCACTTGACTTCCAGAACTTCGAAGCCCAGATATCTCTCCGCGACCCGAAGAACACGACGAAGTACGTCGGCTCTGACGAAGTTTGGGAGAAAGCCGAGCAAGCTATCATAGAAGCCTGCAAGGAGAAAAACCTCCCCGCACGTGTTGAGTACGGCGAGGCTGCCTTCTACGGTCCGAAACTTGATTTCATGGTCAAAGACGCCATCGGTCGCCGCTGGCAACTCGGTACGATCCAGGTGGATTACAACCTGCCCGAGCGCTTCGAACTCGAATATGTCGGCGAGGATAACCAGAAACATCGTCCCGTAATGATCCACCGCGCACCGTTCGGCTCAATGGAGCGTTTCGTAGCGGTACTCATTGAGCACACAGCCGGCAAGTTCCCGCTCTGGCTCACGCCCGATCAGTGTATCGTGCTACCTATCTCCGAGAAGAGCAACGAATATGCGCACAAGGTACAGGAGATCCTCGATGCACAGGAAATCCGCACCCTTGTGGATGACCGCAACGAGAAACTCGGCCGTAAGATCCGCGACAACGAGATCCGTCACATCCCGTTCATGCTCGTCGTAGGTGAGAAGGAAGCCGAACAAGGCCTCGTCAGCGTGCGCGTGCAGGGTGCCGAGGACAAAGGTCAGATGACCATCCAAGAGTTCGCCGACCTCGTCAAATCGACCGTAGCCGCTCAGATGACCGCTTACTAATCCGACCTATGCGCAAGTATGTATTGCTGCTCCTTTGCAGCCTGAGTTGCTTCATCTACGCCGAGAGTTATGTGCCGGCAACGGTGCCTAACCCCAAAGGCGCAATGCACAATGGCTGGATCTGCGATCCTGCGGGGTACCTCAGTACCTCGCAGGCAAGGCAGATTACCGATGCGTGCAACAATATCAAGGAGTTTGTCGATGTTGAGGTTGCCGTTGTTATGCTGCCCGGCTATGACCGACAGCGTTACGACCGCTTTACGTTCTGTCAGGAACTGTTCAACCTTTGGGGCATCGGCGGCAAACAGCGCAACACGGGCGTACTCGTCTTCTTTGCCGACGGGCAGCCCGGCAGTCGCGACATACGCATACACACCGGCGGAGGTATGGAAGGTCTGCTGACCGACTATGCCTGCAGCAGCCTTATTGACGATGCCTACGACTACCTCGTTGACGGTCAGTTCGGCAACGGAGTGCTTAAGATTGTCGAGGGCTTGTACAGCCGCTTGATGACCACCGATGCACAGGCTGAACTCACACTCGGTTGGGCACCGAAGCACTTTGACGAAGATGCTTTCGCCGCACTGCTCTATTTTCTGTTGTTCCTCTTTGTTGCCGTATGGCTGTTGTGCTACGCTTATTATCGCTCACACCTGTGCAAACAGTGCGGAGCGGTTGCCGTCAAACAGACAAACATGAAGATTATCAGCCAGCCGACCTACACCACGGACGGCAAACGACAACTGACATTCACTTGTGCTTGTTGCGGCAACACGTTCTACAAGACACAAATTATCCCGCACTTGGTGCGCGCGGCTACAACAACCACCGGCACGTTCCGCTCATCAGGCGGATTCAGCGGAGGCAGTTGGGGCGGAGGTCATAGTTTCGGAGGAGGCGCTGGGCGCGGTTTCTAATATTTGAAATAGTTCGTTCTATAGAGAACATCAGATAAGAATCTTAAAAATTTTTCATAATTATGAATAAGAGTACATTGATTTGGATTGCAGTACTGGCTGTTGTCGTACTGTGTGGCGTTTGGTTCGCAGGGCGTTACAACGCACTGGTAGCTGAACAGGAGAATGTCGAGAAAGCTTGGGGACAAGTGCAAACCGCTTATCAGGCACGCGCCGAACTTGTGCCGCAACTCGTTGCTACAGCGAAAGGTTTGGTACAAGGCGAGGATAAAGTGCTGACCGATGTGCTGGAAGCACGCGCCAAGGCTACTGCCGTTACTATTGACCCCACGAACCTCAACGAGAGCAACTTCGCACAATTCCAGCGCGCACAGAGCGAACTCACACAGGCTCTCAGCCGACTCATGGCTATTCGCGAGTCGTACCCCGACCTCAAGTTCAACGAGCAGTTCGGCAAACTCGCTGACCAACTCGAGGGTATAACCAACCGCGTGACGATTGCACGCCGCGAGTTCAACGAGTGCGCACAAATCTACAACACACTCGTTCGCAAGTTCCCGAGTAACATCATCGCCTCAATGTTCGGCTTTGAGAAACGTCCGTACTTCGAGGCGGACGAAGCTGCTCAGCAAGCACCTGTTGTGGAGTTCAAATTCGACTGATTACAGAAAAAGATAGCAACCAGTTTTGCTATCTTAACCTTACATTCAGACCCGCAAAATGTACTTCTACATCGGGTCATTATCGATGGTTTATCGAAATTAAGTCGGTATTGAATCATTCTGTTCACTTCCTTCTGAACTCTGCAAGAACCACTGCCGTGGCAATCGCCACATTCAGACTTTCCGAAGTCGGTTCATTCGGCGGGAACGAAGGTATACGCAGCCTGTGTGTCACCAGTTGGCGCACAGGCTGTGATAGTCCATTACCCTCGTTTCCCATTACTATCACGCCGCATTTCTTTTCCGGAATAGCGGCTTTTTCATACATATTCACTCCGTCCAGCAACGTGCCATATACTGCTATCCCCGCCTCTTTCGCACGCCGTAGTGTTTTCCTAAAGTCCTCGTCGGACAAATAATGCACCTGCACACGCGCCAGCGCACCCATCGTTGCCTGTACTACCTTCGGCGCAAAACAGTCAGCAGTACCCTCGCTGCAAATAATATGTTTCACTCCGAACCAATCAGCCGTGCGGATAATCGTACCCACATTCCCGGGATCTTGCACCTCATCCAGCGCCAGATATAGTTCGTCGCCCTTCAACTCTGCACTCCACGTCTCCGCATAGCTCGGCTTGCGGAACACGCCTATACTCCCCTGCGGAGTCTGCAATGACGACAAGCGTTCAATCTCTTTCATCGGTGTATTCGCCGGTGTCAGATGGTGAACCAACTCAAATGTCTTGCTCAGTTCCTCGATGCACTTGTCACCTTCTGCTACAAACAGTCCTGACTCGTCGCGAAACTTCTTTATTCGCAACTTCCGCAGTTCTTTTAGCTCGTTTTGCGTCATATTTTCGAAAGAATGAATAATTTTTGATGCAAAGGTACATAAAAATTTGCATTTTTGCAAATATTTTTGTATCTTTGTATGCCGAAATGTGCGATTTATGTCTTTGACTGTACGAAAACATTGCATCCGAGCCGCTGTATTCCTCTTGGGAGTACTGCTTTGCTCGTGTAATGCCACGAAGTTTGTACCCGAAGACCAACAGCTGCTATACAAAGTCAACATCAACGTCGAGGGCACTAAAGAGGTTCCTCCGACCAAACTGCGCCAGTATCTCCGCCAAACGCATAACACCGAGATCCTGGGCTTCTGGAAACTCCAGCTGCACCTCTACAACACTGCCCCGACGGATACCCTCACCAAGGCGCGCAAACGCGCAGCCAAGAATGCACACAAAATCGGGGAACCACCTGTCATCTACGACCAAGCTAAAACCGGACAAAGCATGGAGCAAATCCGCAAAGCCATGCAGAATGAGGGGTTCTTCCAAGCCACGGTGGATACCGTCACTCGGGTCAAAGACCGCAAGGTTTGGCTCACCTACAGCGTGCACTCAGGCCCGGAATATACCATCCGCAATTACACTATCGACCTCGAACATCCTGTGCTCTACGATGTTGCGTACAACACGCGCCGGCATATTATTCGCTCCGGTATGCGTTACTCGACGCAGGCGCTCGACGACGAACGCGATCGTATAACCAAGCGGATGCGTAACCGCGGATATTACTTCTTCGACAAGGAGTACCTCCACTACGAGGCAGATAGTACCTACAATCGCGAGATCGACATCCGACTCCACTTGCATGACTATCTGCTCACGCAACCCGACTCCGTCACGGAACACATTTTCCGCAAATTCACTGTCGCACGCGTATATTTCCATCAGAATATGGTGGAGGTTTCCGAGGCGAAAGACTCTATATCCTACGATCAGGAACCCGACGGATATATGTACTCATGGCGCGGACGCAAACTGCTGCGCAACAAAGTGCTCAAGCGCCAATGCGAGATCCGTCCGGGCGAACTATACAGCGAACGCAGGGTCACAAACACCTACGCCAACCTCAATGGTTTAGGGCCTATCCGCTATACCGACATCCGCTTCAATGTAATCGCCGATGACAGCCTGGAGTGCCACGTCTTCCTCTCGCGTAACAAGATCAACAGCGTTTCCGCTGAGATCGAAGGTACCTATTCAAGCGATGCGTGGGGTATAATAGGTAAAATCTCTTACGCCAACCGTAACATCTTCCACGGAGCAGAACGCCTCAAAGTCAGCGCCGGTGCACAGTACGAATGGCGTCAAGACGGTGGTCGGGCTATCGAAGCCAGAGGAGAGGTAGAACTCAGTTTCCCCTCACGATGGCGAACCAACCTCATGTACTCCTACCAACATCGCCCCGAGGAGTTCACCCGCGAGATCTTCAATGCCGGACTATACTATACCCTGCACAGACCCTACGGACGCTGGACACACAAGTTCAATGTCCTGGATATCAGTTATATCTATCTGCCCTACATTTCCGATCGTTTCCAACAGGAGATACTCAACCGCTCGTCGATCCTCAAGTACAGTTACGAGGATCACTTGATCGTAGGGTGGGGATACATGGGCAACTACTCCAACAAGCGCACCAACTCCACCGAACAGAGTTACGTCAACTTCGGATATCAGTTCGAAACAGCCGGTAACCTGCTCTATGGTATATGCAAGCTCATTGACAATGCACCGCAAGAGGACGGAGTATATTATATATTCAATGTGCCATTCGCTCAATACGCACGCGCAAACTTCGACTTCTCGTACAACCAACTGCTCGTGCCCAAGCACCGTCTTGTCTTCCACGCAGGTATAGGCGGAGTTGTTCCCTACTGCAACTCGCAATCCGTCCCCTTCGAGAAGCGGTTCTTCTCAGGCGGCGCAAACAGCGTACGAGGTTGGAATGCACGAACGCTGGGCCCCGGAACGTTCCGAGGTAACGACAACCTGTCAAGCTATGACCTGCAAGTAGGTGACATTCGTTTGGATCTGAATATAGAATATCGTTGGCGTGTTTGGTCAATCATCGAACTCGCTGCCTTTGTCGATGCCGGCAACAACTGGACAATCTACGACTACGAAGCACAGCCCGGTGGCGTGTTCCGCTGGGATTCATTCTACAAGCAAATAGCTCTCTCGTATGGTGTGGGATTACGTCTCGATTTGAGTATTCTTCTCTTCCGTGTGGACTTTGGTGTCAAACTCTACGACCCAAGCCGACTCAACGGCACCTTAGCCGGCACCCAGTGGCGTACAGCCCCCAACGGTCTATGCTGGCGTGACGACATGACTTTCCATTTCGCTATCGGCTACCCGTTCTAAAGGAAATCTCAAATTACAAATCACAAATCAGAAGAGCGTGCTCTTCCTTCTGCGTCATCTCGGCTTTTGTCTCCGGCGTCTTGTCGCCTTGACCCGTCAGGTGCAGCAGTCCGTGCGCCAGGATGCGTAGCAACTCCCGCTCGGCACTTACACCCACCTCAGCCGCGTTGCTCTTGATCATTTCCCATGAGATAAACACGTCACCATTCACGCACTGCGGTGTCGTGTAATCGAACGTGATAACATCCGTATAGTAATCGTGCCCCAGGAACTCGCGGTTCACAGCCAACTCTTTCTCGTCCGAACAAAGAATATACGTCAGTTCGCCTACCCGAAAACCATAGCAGGCAGCCACCTGCCTTAGCCAACGCTGCAAACGCTGTGACTGCTCGTCAATCAGCGCGATGCGCTCATCGCCAAGCGAACTATCGTAGATAAACCGTATCATCAGTGGAAAAACAGATATGCCAACAATATTGCCGCCACGATGCCCGCAAAGTCTGCCAGCAGACCGCAAGCCAGTGCATAACGTGTATCTTTGATATTAACACTACCGAAATACACGGCAATGATATAGAATGTGGTATCCGTCGAGCCTTGCAATATACTTACCAGCCTGCCTACAAACGAATCAGCGCCGTACTGCACCATCGCATCCACCATCAACCCTCGTGCGCCTGATCCCGACAATGGTCGCATCAATGCAGTCGGTAATGCCGGAACAAAGTCCGTATTCAGTCCACATGCAGCAAAGCACCACGCTACACCGTTGACCAGATAATCCATCGCACCGCTTGCACGGAACATGCCTATCGCCACAAGCATCGCTACCAAGTACGGCACAATTCCTATCGCCGTACCAAATCCGCCTTTAGCGCCCTCGATGAATGCGTCATACACGTTCACTTTCTTCACTACTCCGGCAATAATAAACCAGCATATAACGCCCAACAGCAGCACGGCTGCCAGCACAGCTGACCATTTGCTCACCGTTTCCTGCGGGAAGTACATCGCTGCGGCTATTACGCCGCCAACAAACAATGTCAAACCGCCCAACGTGCCTAATATCACTTTATCCAGCAGATTGATGCGCTGGATGATCGCTACAGCCACCACGCCTGTGATAGCGGCGAAATACGTTGCCAATAGTATAGGCAGGAACACATCCGCCGGATTAGCTGCACCTAATTGTGCGCGGTACGTCATGATGCTTACCGGCACCAGCGTCAATCCGCTCGTCACCAGCACCAGGAACATAATCATCGGATTCGATGCGCGGTTCTTGTCGGGGTTCGTCTCTTGCATTTCTCTCAGCGCCTGCAACCCCAGTGGCGTTGCGGCGTTATCGATGCCCAACATCGTCGCACTGATATTCATCAGCATCGAGCCGAATGCCGGATGCCCCTTCGGCAATTCGGGAAAGATCCTTGTAAAGAACGGACTCACACCCCGTGACAACTGATTCACTACACCGGCCTGCTCGCCGATCTTCATGATTCCCATCCACAGCGACAGCACACCCGTCAATCCTATACTGATCTCAAAACCCGTCTTGGCGCTCGCAAATGTTGAGTCCAAAATAGCCGACATAATACTCCCATCGCCCATCACCAGCCACTGTATGCAGCCCACCAGCACGGCGATCAGTATCAGTCCTATCCAAATATAATTCAGTGCCATAATCCTATATTGGTTATCGACCAAGCTTGGTCGATGTGCTTACTTCTCCCAGCCGTCGAAGATTTCGGTGCCGTATATGTTATTCTCCGTTGCATCATGCAGCGGCGCCCAGATCTGCGCAAAGAACGGATTCTGTTTTGCTACTTCATCCCAATGCCACGGGCGCTCACCGTCTTTTCCTCGGTACGGGAATGGCATATCTCCCGGTGCCCAATGTCCGCCCAACAATATTAGTCGCGGCGTTGCCTCAAACTTCTCGCCGCTTGCCGACTCCCATTGCAGCATGGAATCCCATAACTCCAACCCCTTAGGCTCTGACTGCTGACTGCTGACCGCTGACTGCTGATTGCTGATCGCTCCCAAACACTTTCCCCCACGGAAAGCTGCAGCCTTCTGTAAGTCTTTCATTGTCAGCGCTTCCATCGGTTGGCTCTCATCATAGCCGTGATCCAGCACCACTGCCTCGCGTGACGGATGACTCAGATCCCAGTTCTTCCACTTTGGTATAGCGTTGTATGCCTCCAGGCTGCCGTAGTATGCATGAATACGCGGCGCAACATTGTTCTTTATCCACCACTGCGTGCCATGCTCTTTGCTGTATGCCATCTTGCGCATAGCCAGTTTGACGATATGCGGCACGAGTTTAGCCGCCTTCGTTATCCTTGCTATCTGTATGCCTTTCGGCACGCTCGGCGACTCAGCCATCTGCTTGAAGTACTCTTTCACGGGGATATTTGCGCGGAATGGAACCAACTCATTCAATTTGTCACTGTCCAGATACCACATGCCGTGGAAGTTCCGCGTCGTGAACCATTTAGCCTCGAATATCTGCTCGGGTCTGGGGCAACCTATGGCATCCAGCAGCAGGCACTCAAACTCGTAGTTCGACAACCGGTACTCCTCGCCCGAACCGATGTTATAGTAGTTCTTCCAGAACGTCTCCGGCACCTCGTCGCGGCATACGCCTTCCAGCAACCTGCCGCTATCTTCCACCGTTGCCCACTCCAGCACGCCGCGAATAGGTACGTGGAACATGATCGGGTCGTAGTTCTTCAGTATTGCGGGATAGAGTATGCCCGATTGCCGCAAACTCACCCAGTTCTTGATGGCTGAGTTCGTGATGATCCTCTCCGCCAGCGCCTTGGTGATGCCGTAATGGTCGTATGCCGACACACAGATCGGATCACCTGTTCGTCCCCAATGCAGCGGCTCGCGACGATCACCCATCTGTGCCACACTGCCTACATACACTACCTTCGGCTGCTTGTCTTCCGGCTGTGCCAACACGGCATCACGCACAAACTCCGCTGCTGCGATATTTGTTCTATATGTGGCTTTCGGACGATAATCCGCTGCCGGCGATACCATACCGCCTACATGCAGCACGACATCTGCACCCGTCACTCCCCTTAGCACGTCTTCATAGCGCGTCAGATCGCCCCACACAACACTGAAGTTATCCGGGTATTGAGCCAATATCGGCTCAAGCAACTTCTTGTTCTTCGCACTCGGGCGAGCCAGTACGCGTACATCATAACGCTCCGGATAACGCAGCAGTTCGCTCATGCCGGCTCTACCCATTGTGCCGGTTGCGCCGGTTAGGAATATTGTTTTCTTCATATCACTTATTTTCTCTAATCTTTTTCCACATTTTAACTATATAATCGCGAGCGGAAGCTAACATCTGTCGTGTCGGGAATCGTTGTTCCTCAGCCAGTTCCTCTTCTTTATAGCGGTTCGCCACCTCGATATCATTGTCCGTCAGTACCAGCAACTGATCGCCCTCTTGCAGCTCGCTCTGACCGGTCGGAACAAAGAAATCCTCGCCTCTGCGCACCATAATCACCAAGGTCTGTGGCGGCAGATGTATCTCACGCAGATGGTTGCCTTCGGCAATCATCTCCCACGTAACCGCTATCTCGGTAGCCGACGACTGAATCTCTTCCGGCAACTCAATATCAAAGTGAACCAGTTTCTTTAGCTTGACAGGTGCCGTGGCTACATGCAACTTCCTCGCCATACTCGACAGACTCGTGCCCTGCGTCAGCAGCGAAACGATCGTGCACAGGAAGATAATGTTGAACATCAGCTCGGCATGCGGCACTCCCTCCGCCTTACACATTACGGCAAAGATGATCGGTACTGCACCTTTCAGTCCTACCCAGCTCAAGAACAGTTTGTCTTTGTTGTCATAATTACTGAACGGAACCATGCAAAGAAATACGGCTAACGGACGAGAGATGCATACCATCACAATACTGATGATCAGTCCGGCACACAGCACGTGCCAGTTCAGCAGCTCGTGCGGATGAACCATCAGTCCCAACATCAGGAACATCACCAATTGCGCCAGCCACGTCAATCCCTCAAAGAACGACTTCGTCTGACGTTTCCTCGTGAACTTGCTGTTGCCTATTATCAAGCCGCCTACATACACTGCCAGATACGCATTCCCCTTCATGAAGTGCGTCACGCTGAAGATAAAGATGCACGCTGTGAGCACCATAATCGGGTACAACGACTCATTGCTCAGTTTCACGCGGCGCATCAGTTCCACCAACCCCTTGCCGAAGAAGAAGCCTATCACCGTTCCCATCACCAACTGGATAACGATCGTCTGCACGATCTCCAGCCCGCTTACTGCCGCTTTGGCTGTCGTTACGCCTATCAGCGTTGTGGTCAGCACGTACGCCATCGGGTCGTTAGCACCGGACTCCAACTCCAACAACGGACGAATATTGTGCTTCAAACCTATGCCGTTCGTACGCAAGATGGAGAACACCGACGCCGAATCTGTCGAACTCATCGTTGCGGCTATAAGCAATGCCATGCTCATTGGCACCGTTGCCAGCGAGTTCAACCAACCGAAGATGTAGAACAGTATTACACCCGTCACCACCGCTGTAATCAGCACACCGGCTGTTGCCAGTGTCACACCCGGAGCCAGCACAGGTCGGATATCCGTCAGCTTCGTATCCATGCCGCCCGAGAATAGGATGATACACAGCGCTATCGTACTCAACGCCTCGGCGGTTTCCGTCTTGATCATATACCCCACGCCATCCTCGTTGAACAGAGCACCGATACCGTCCGGGCCGAAAAACATACCTACTGCCAAAAACAGCAGCAATGCCGGCACGCCGAACTTATAACCGATCTTGTCGGTAAAGATGCTCGCAAAGAACAGCAGCGATAATATCAATAATACAACCTCAACTTGCATAACTCAATACTAAATACTCAACTCTCGTCTTTTGTCTTTGAGCGAAAGCGGTCTTTTGTCTTTTGTCTATTTCTACTTCTTCCCCTTCTTCAATAGATAATCATCAATAATTTCAACGATATTCTCTTTCGGATACAAACCTTTCAGCAGCATCGGTTTGCTTCCTTCACGGATATACAGCACTTGCGGAATACTGCTGATGCCGAACAATGCCGCCAGTTCCCGCTCTCGCTCTATATCCACCTTATAGAACCGCACCTGATCACAGTACGTTTGACTCAGTTCCTCCATAATCGGTGCCAGGCGCTTGCAAGGCCCACACCACGTGGTATAGAAGTCTATCACACACGGTTGCTCGCCTTTGTATTTCCACTCTTTCTCGGTCGTATAGTCGAATATCCGCGCCTTGAACTCTTCGGTGGTCAGATACGTCACATCGTCTGCCACCATCGGTAGTACACTCCCTGCTACCAGCAATATACTAATCAGAATCTTCTTCATTTTTAATTTTGCATTTTTAATTTTTAATTTTGCATTTTCATAAACTCATGATACTCCTCCATCGTCTTTCCGTTACCGATCAGTGCATTGTTCTTCTCGGTGATCGGTACAATGCTTATTTGCCGGTTCAGTATCATGGCTTTCATTTCTTCACTTTCCATCAACATGCCGATATACCATATAGCCTCATCTATCGACTCCAAGCCGCTGATGCGCAATGTAGCGCCTGCACTGTATGCCGGCAGGGCTGTCAGGTCAAAGTCTCGGATCAGGAAGCGTGTGAAGTTAAACAGCGCCACTTCGTACAGCAGATTGTTCAGCTCCGCCTGTATCTCTTCGTCCCTTTTTGCTCTCTGCTCTTGGCTCTCGGCTCTTGTCTCACTCGGATATATCAGCAGCACGTAAGTCCCTCCGTCCCGTTCGGGCGAGAACTGCACGGTGGTGTCTGCTTGCTCCTGCTCAACCTGCTGGTCTTCGCGTTTGGCGGTAAGTGTGGACACAGACCCGCCTTTCTGGCTCTCCATGCCTTGACCAAGCATCGCTAACATGTCGCGGCACATAGTCGCCAACTCCGAATCCGGATAACGGCTAATCATATCCCTCAGACTCTCTGCAAACGCCTCCTTACCTTCTGTACGGGCTTTCGCTACGGCGTTCAGGAAGAGGAATCTCGGCATCAACGGCGACAACGGATAGTTCTGCTCGGCGTATTGCGTGTTGGCTTTCACGGTCGCAAACTGCCCGATGCGGAAGGCGTTGTACGTCACTTCGTACAGCGAGTCTTGCTCTACAGCCATCTGCCTGAGTTGGGCGAAATACTGCGGGTTAGATACTATTTGCGCCTGTTTGCTGTTGGGGAACTGCGTCAATATAGCTTGGCGGTTCGCCTCTGCTTCTGCCGAATTATTGTTCTTGAGCGCATCGAGATAACGGATATAATATAGCTCCACACACCGTTGATCTTGCGGGAAACGGCGGCAGAACTCTTCAAAGGTTATATCCGCCTGCACGGTGTCCAGCAATCGGTCTTTGTAGATGAATATCATCTTAAACAGCGCATCGGCTATTAGCGAGTCGCTTTCGGAAAACTCTGCCGGTGTACGCGGTATCTGCTGCAAGTAATATGCCGGATCATAGATATCCGTCACACGGGGTTTCTCTATCACCGCCGTGCTGTCAGCCGCTATGCTGTCGGTCGGCATGTCTATTTCTTCACCTTCCTCTTCGTTTGTCGGAGTCCACTCACCCGATGAAGCCTTGCTCTTTCTGCGCCAGTTGTCTTCCAGCGGACGGTTGCCCCACTTGCGCGTAAACTCCTGTTTGCCGTTGCGCATCAGTTGCGCGTTGTAGAAGTACCACTCCGCCTTGGCACCAAATGTCGGGTTGCCGATCATCTTCGACGTGTTCACCGTACTCAATCCCTGATCACGCGACTCACGTTCACGTTGCGCAGCTTTGGCGGAATCCTCTGCCTCGGCTTTCCGCAGGTCGACTACTACCTGCTCAGCTATCTTCAGCTGCTCTTCCTCGCTCAGTGTACTCAGTCGCTGCAGCGAGTCTTGCAGGGTAACCATGTTATACTCCTGACTCAGTTCGTCCAGCACCTCGGATAGCAGACGTATGCGCTGATAGCTGTCCGACTCTGCCGGCAGGATTGTTATCGCCTCGCTGTAGCACGGCGCAGCTTTTGTATAGTTATGCTGAATATAATAGATATCTCCGGCTTTCAGTAGCACAGCGGCTTTTTCCATGCCGTTCTTCTCGCTCTTCTCTATCGCCAGTTCGTAGTTCTCCAGAGCGTGCACTGTATCGCGTTGTGCAAGGTAGATATCGCCTATCGCGCCATACACCACATCCAGTTGCTCGTGGTACTTGTAGTTCTTCGCCATGTTCTTGAGCTTGCGCAGCGACTTCTTTCTGTCGGGTGACACCAGTGCCATACGGATGCGTGCATTGAAATCCATCAGTACAGGCGGATACAGTTGTACGCACTTCTTGTAAGCGTCGTATGCCTCGGCAGGTTTGCTGTCTTTCTCATATAACTGTCCGAGCACGTAAGCGAAACGCGCACGGTTGCCTTTGCGCTTCTCGTCCGGCAACGCGAGTTTGACGAGAGGAATGGCTTCTTTGTACTGTTTCGTCTTGAGTTTGATATCTGCAGCCGTCGAGGCGTACAACGAAGCGTGTTTGCGTTTCAGGTTATCGGCTTGCACCTTACTAAGCATATCTTCCGCCTCGTACAGCCAACCCATTTCGGCGTAGGCACGCGCAACCCACAACTGACATTGCGCCACTACATCCGGATCGTAATCGTAATGCCGGATCACATAGTTGAATGTTCCCACCGAACCGAGGAAGTCCCCTTGATGGAACTCCGCCATGCCGAGTAGCACCCATGCTCCCGCCAACTCTTTGTTGAACTCCTCTTGCTTGAGCCAGGCTTTGTATTTCGGGTCTTTCGATCGCTTGGGGTCGGGTTTGGGTTTGCTCTTGATCGAGTGTAACTTGATGCACTTGCGGCACTTCTCGATCGTTATATCCATCTTCCCCTTCGACGACTCTGCCGCCTTGTGGTCGGATACAGGGTACAACGGCAACATCTCGCCGTAGTTGTCCTCATGCGCCGTAGCTATCTGTTGCAGTCCCTCGTCAAAGGCGTTCTTGCCGTTGAACTGGATGTTGTACTTCGTCTTCGTCTGGTGATACAGACGCGTCGCACCGGTGTTCTTCTGTGTCGAACAACCCGTCATCAGCAGAACCAATAGCCCTGCCAACCCAATTCCTATAAACTTTATACTCTTCAACTTTCTAACTTCTTTCAACTTTCAACTATCTCAAACAACATCAAACTATCTCAAACAACCTCAAACTATCTCAACCCCTTAACATGCGAAGGTGCAGCCACAAATTCCTTCAAATAATTCGGCTCAAAGTATGCTATCTCCTTGCCGTCAATAGTTCTAACTAAACTTTCCACTTTCCACTTTCCACTATCAACTAAATGAGCCGCCGCCGCACCTGTCGGCACAACCCCGTCAATCCAGCGTGCATTCTTGTGCTTGATCACATCCTTGCATTTCTCCGCACCGTTGCCGCAGAAGTACACGACGTGTTGATCCAACAGCTCCTCAAAACTATGCTCGTCAATCACCTTCGCCTCCAACGCTTGCACCACTTTCAGGCTCTCAGCTCTTGATTCTCGGCTCTCTGCTATTTCGTACACTTCGCAATACACCTCCATCCGCCGTGCATCAATCATCGGACACACAAATATCTCTCCGTGTTCTTCCGTTAAAATCCGTGTTCGTATATTTTCGCATGCGCTATATGCTATAACTGCTAACGTGGAAACCGCATACAGCGGTACATCCAGCCCGTAGCACAGCCCTTTGGCGAGCGATGCAGCTATACGTAGCCCTGTGTATGACCCGGGTCCTTCACATAGCGCAACACCCTCAATCGCCAAACCTCTTTCCCGTGCCTCTGCCTGCAACTCCTGCACATACGTCGGTAGCAGCGCAGCATGATTGCTGCCGCTCCTGTTGATGCGCTCGGCTATCACCTTGCCGTCCTGCACCAACGCTGCCGAACATACTTCCGTCGAACTGTCTAAACCTATCAGTGTCATTGTTTTATGTGTGGTTTTTATGCGTGCACGTAACACATGCCTATGCCGCGCACGACAAAAAGCCCACAAAATTACAAAAAAAATCCCACATTTGCAAGGAAATGCGGGATTTTTTTTACAAATCACTCAATATTTCTGCTCAACGCACTTCTACACCGAGCATATTCACTGCTTTTCCGTCACGGATGATCAGCACTTGACCGTCACGAATAACCTTCTGTGCCTTAACGGCAGCAGCTACATTCTCAACAGCCGTTTCTTCGTCAAACTCAGCGCGTGCCGGCTCTTCATAACCTTCAGGCATAACAGCACCGAAATCGTCAATGCAGAAGTATGCCGGAGTGTTCATGCCATACGTACCGTTGTCGCTACTGCTCAAGCTGAACTGCAATGCGTCAATTACGCCGAACTCGCTCAGATCAACATACGTCCACTCGTTGATGTACTTGCCTTCAGCTGCCAGGTCAACAACTACCTGTGTGTTAACAGCAACACCGTTGAACGAAGCACTGATAGTCAGACGGAACCAGTCGTCCTTGCCGAACTTCTTGGCGAAATCGTCGCCCTTGGTCATCGAGTTAACAGCGTAGGCTGTGTTGTTGATAAAGAAGCCCGGAACAGTACGATCTTTCTTCAACAGAATACTATCAATAGCCATATACGAAGGCGTCCATACGAGGAAGTTGTTGCCCTCATAAGCACCGCCCTTAGCCGATTTCTCAGCGTCAAGATACGACTCAAACTCGTTGTCCGACTTGTTCGACAGCAGGTTGCCGTAGTAATACGTTCCCCAATCGGATACACTAACCTCCTGCTGGAAGATGAAGTCACCGCTCTCAAACGTACCGGTCTCATTCAAGTGCAGAACGCTTTCTGCTTCCAATTCAATCTCCTCAAACGTAGCTACTTCTACAATATCGAACTCGGCACGTGCAGGCTCTTCATAACCCAGAGGTTTCGTTGCGCCGAAGTTGTCCATTGCGAAGTATGCCGGAGTGTTCATGCCATACGTACCGTTGTCGCTACTGCTCAAACTGAACTGCAATGCGTCAATCTCACCCAGTTCGCTCAGGTCAACATACGTCCACTCGTTGATGTACGTGCCGTCAGCAGCCAAGTCAACCACAATCTGCGTATTTACAGCAAGGCCGTTGAGCGAAGCCGTGATCGTCAGACGGAACCAGTCATCCTTGCCGAACTTCTTGGCGAAACTGTCGCCGTAGTTCATCGAGTTAACAGCATAAGCTGTGTTGTTGATAAAGAAGCCCGGAACAACAGCAGCCTCTTTCAGCGAAACGCCGTCAATTCCCATGTACGATTGTGTCCATACAACGAAGTTCTTGCCTGCGAATGCACCGCCGTTAGCCGATTTCTCAGCGTCAAGATACGACGCAAACTCGTTGTCCGACTTGTTGGTCGGCAGGTTGCCGTAGTAATACGTTCCCCAATCCGATACACTTACCTCCTGCTGGAAGATGAAGTCACCGCTCTCGAACGTACCGCTCTCATCCAGGTGCAGAACACTCTCCTCTGCGCCGATAGTTACATCCTCAAACGTAGCCACCTGCAACTCAGCGAACATCGTGGCGCACATAAACGTCGCAGCCACAAATAGATAAAGTTTTTTCATTTGTTTGTTAAATTTTTTGATTGTTAATTAGTATGTAAAAATTTTAGTCCCTAAAGGATTAAATGCTTGATTGTCACGAATAATCAGCAACTGCCCGCCTATAATCATTTTTGCATTTTGCATTTTGCATTTTGCATTTATAATTTCTTCAAGCCCTGTCTCCCTCTCCGCATCCGGATGCAGATCCACTGCTCCCTTAATCTCCGTCGATGTCTCGCCCATCATGCCTATCTGCTGATGCAGTGCTGTATATACCTTGATAAAATCCACGGCACTGAGATGCACCGGCGTGCCGTCCTCCCGTACCGCCCATTCGATGTTCAGTTGCGCCAGACTGCACGTGTCAGGATGATTGTCTGCATAGCCGTAGGCATACGGAAAGAGCACCCATTGATTCGTCACATACGCATAGTTCTCCGGCAGACGTGCTCCCTCGAATGTCAACTCCTCTTCATCCACCCATTGCGGATAATACGGTTGCTTGTGGAACGACAGTTGCTCCACATACCCCTCACCGCCTTGGTTGTCCGTCCAATGCACGTGCGTGGTGTCAATGCGGTAGTTCTGTTTGGTGTCGGGTGTCCGCACATGATCATCCGGCGTGCGCTCGTACGTCACCCTGTAGCCATGTATCGTCAGCGGGTTGCTGTACTCCGAACCTGCCAGCTCGTACCACTCGTCGTCGGGCAGTCCGTTGCCGTTCTTATCCACGCTCACCATCACGATTCCCGGCTCACACGAGCCGCCACCGGCTGCACCTTCCGCAGCACTGGTATAGAATGCGTTGCCCTCAACCAGGAAGTCATTCTCGCCCGGCACGTTCACCACCGGATGGTCAAAGCCGAACACCACATATCCTCCCCAGCCGCCAAGACTGATCATCCCGTGCTCGTTGTCGGCAATAGCTTCCTCCGCTTTCATGCGCATGTCGTTGGCATCATCGCCGTCCTCATACGCCGGCATCGTGTTCACAAACTGCCCGGGCGCCGGCATGTACTCATACACATGCTTCAAATACGGCGAATTCCCCGCCATCACCGGCAACGCAGCCATCACTGCCAAATATGTAAAAACCTTTTTCATTCAAACTATTTCAAACTATATCAAACTATTTCAAACTATCTCAAACTTCTTTCAACTCTCAACTATTTATATACAAAACTTATCTCCCCCGGTATATCGCCTGTGCGCACCGACCACTTCAGCACGCCGTCCTGCCCGTAGCAGTGCAGCATTCCCGGGGTGACGTAGTTCTTCGCGTCGGTTACAAACACATCCCGCGTCAGCGGATGCACCTTGATCCCGTAAGGTTTCTGTATTTGCGCTTCCGTGCCGTCGGTGATGAAGTTCGTGGTGACCACCTTGCGCGTGCGTACATCAACTATCGCGTACGATACCACCTCCTCGTAGTTGATATAGTCCCACGCCGTGGCGCAGGCATACAGCGAATCGCCCATTATATCCAGTGCCGACACTGCCACATCCAGGCTGTCAACCACCGCGTCGGTCTTCGTGTCGATGCAGTACAGTTTTGCCGCTGTGCCGTAGTAGTCCCCGCGCGAACTGACCCACAATTGCCCGTGCCCATCGGCACGCACGCGCCAAAGGTTCTTCGCCACATCTATGCGTTTGGTCTCTGTAAACGAGGCTATATCTATCACCGACACCGTATGATCGTAGTCCGGCACCATATACCCGCCGGAGTTAGCGACATACAGTTTGCCGTCCACTGCAGCCAACTCGTCCGGCTGATAGCCCACCAGACACTGCCCGTCAATCGCTAACGTAGCAGTGTCGAAGCGCGCTACATAACCTATCTGTGCATGACTCGCATCCAGCGACACAGGCCCTGCATACGACGTCACGTACGCATACTTGCCGTCGAAGGTTATATACCGGCAGTTGGGTATATCCACCTGCCCGATCCGCTTGGCGGTCTTCGCGTCCATCACCTCGATCTTGTTCGAGCAGTTGATGACGGCATACAGTCTGCCGCCGTATATCTTCAGGTCGTTGCCCACATCGCCGAGTTCCTTCGGCACGTCGGGGTTCGCCTCGGCGTAGATGTTCCGGCTGTAGGTCGCTGTGGCGTAGTCGTAGTAGTCCAGCGTGGCTTTGTTCGAACCCATATTCCCCTCATTGAGCAGGTAGAACCCCGTCACCTCACTGATCTGCTTTTCGCCCTTCTGCTCCTCTTCCGAGGGAAAAACCACCACATCCTTCCGACACCCGGAAAAGACTGCACATAGTGCTGTCAGAAGTGAGACCGCTATCGCTGTCAGACCGCTTACGCTGTTAGATCTGCTCTGTTTCATGCTTCAATTGTAAATTGTAAATAGTTAAATTGTAAATCTGACAACTCCTTTCCCATTGATCCCCGGCATCGGGTAGTTCAGTATCACCTCATATTGCTGATTAAACATATTATTGATCTCCACCGCAAAATACATCCGTTGGCACTCACTCATTTTGCATTTTGCATTTTTAATTTTTAATTCATAACTCACGCTCATATCATGCGTGTACCACGGCTGCTCGTAGTTCGCCGGTATATTTGCGGAGTTGTGATACCGCTCACCTACATAGATAAACGCGTAGTTCACGCTCAGCCCTTTCCACGTGAGGTTCGCCATCGCCGAACACGAATGCCACGGTATATACGCTATCTGCCCGCCGTAGGTTATTTCGTTGGGGTCGGTAAAGTCTTGCGCCTTCTGGTAGGTGTATGTCGCGCCGATGCTGAGTAGCACCTCATGCGTCAGATCCAGCGTCGTCGAGGCGTTCACATCCACGCCGCGTATCTCCACGTACCCTAAGTTCATCATCTGCCAGCGGTACTGACCGTTGCCTTTCGGTATTGCCACGGTCTTGTTCTTCACCTGGTTGAAGTACCCGTCCGCCTTCACGCTCACCGCGCGACACGCACCTTCCTGCCAACGTTTGTCATACTGCACACCACCGTTGTACTGGGTTGTGTATTCGGGCAGAAGAGTGATGTTCCCCACGTCGGTGTAGTACAGATCGTTAAACGTTGGCATTCGGAAGATGCGTTTATAGTATGCGCGCAGGAAGAGCTCCTCGCTTAGTATAGGCTGATAACTCAGGAACACCGCCGGTGTGAACTGTGGTCGCTGTTTGTATGCGGTCGGCGTGCTCTTGGTCGGTTGGTGAATCTTGTCGAAGATGAAGGTACCGAGTACCGAGGCTTGCATCTTCAGGTACCTCCAGTATAGTTGTGTTGCTGCGGCTGCCAGCACTGTGCTGCGTTCGGGATAAACGAAGTTCGCCAGGTTCGCCTGCAGGTAGTTCCACTGGTAGTCCGCACTCAGGCTCACATCCCAGTTCACATCCTTGTGCGGCACCAAGCCCTTCACCCCGACCACTGCCAGCCGGTGCGCCATGCTCACATACACCTCTTGCTGCGTAAAGCAGTTGTCGATATACATCAGCGTCGTGTCGGGGTTGAGGTGCCGCATGTAGTCGTTCGTGTATTTCGCATTCACCTGCACGTCATAGCCTTTCGTCACGCGCTGGGTGTAGTTGCCTTGCACAAACGCGTTCCTGTCCCACTGCCGCTGGCTGTTCTTCCATACATTGTTCACGATCGCGCCCGGAATCCCTTTCTCGCTCTGGTAATAATACCCTTTCACATGCCACTTGCCTTCCGGCAGATACCCGAACAGTCCCACCTCGGCGCGTAGCGCCTGCACATCTCCGTTCTGACGCACTGCCGTCGTGTCCCACGCCACATCGCCGTTGGGTAGCACCCGACGGTAGCGGAAGTGGTAGCGTCCGTGCGCGTACATATATTCCGCACTGGCGGAGAGATGGATGTTCTCCGCTAACTTCTGCTCGTACAATACGGAAGGATTAGCCAGACCGAATGTGCCGGCTTTCATCGTTACGCTAAGGTTGTAGTTCTTGCCGTCCGTGAACTTCGGACGACGGGTCTTGATATATAAGGTACCTGCGCTGCCGTAGTCTTTCGCAGGCTGGAAGATCTCCGACTTCTGACCGTTGTACAGTGCCAACTCTTCGATATTGTCCATCGAGAACTTGCCCAGATCCACTGTCCCGTTCTGCGCGTTGCCTATCTCAATGCCGTCGTAGAACACCCCGACGTGGTGCGTGCCCATCGAGCGTACATCGATTGTCTTCATGCCGCCCACGCCGCCGTAGTCCTTCAGCTGCACGCCCGAGAAGTACCGCGCCGCATCCGCCACGCTCTGCGCACTCAGTCCCTCCAGCCGCGCACCGTCGAGTTTCTGCACAGGTATCACCGGCTCTTCCCGCCGACGTGCCGTCACCTCCACCTCGTCAATGCTGAACTCCCGAAGAATACTGTCTAACTGCTGCTCGTTATACGCAGAATCAGCACCCGCATTCATACAGGTGCACACCAACAGCAATATGTATAACAGCAAACGTCTCATCTGACCGATCCCAATCCTCGAGGACGAATAGTCATCTTATCGTACGCCAGGTCTTCCGGCTTATCTCCTTTGCTCCGGCCTTCCCATCTTGCGACAGTGACCATTTCGGACGTGGAGTTCGGTTCTTGAGAATTACGGCTGCGGGACAGCGGCTGACTTGCACAGCCTTCCCTTGATCGTACGTGCCGACAAAGATACAAAATTTATTTGACATTTGCAAATTTTTTTCGCACAAACCGCAACTCAACCCCATTTTTTATCAAAAACGCAGGCTCCGGATTACCGAAACCTGCGAAAAAAGTTACAAGTAGAAAGATCTTTATCCACCGATGATATAATCACCGGCATTCGTATCTACATTTCCCGAAGGATTTGGTATAGGATCACCAATGCCCGGACTGCCCATAAGGACACAAGTAACTACCACTTCCGTTCTCGTTGTTTGCGGGCTGATATATTGATTTTTTGTATTCATATTACTTTACAATTTTTTGACCGTTAATAATATATACTCCATGCGTGGCGCTATTGATATCCACAGGGCGACCGAGCATATCATAACACTGGTTCATTTGGTCATTTACCCTTTGTTCATCGATTGCTGTCGGTGTCTGCGGTGCATTGGCATTGCCGATTACGATGTGACGTCTTCCGTTATTAGGCTTAGGCGCATTCGCTGCACCATTAACGGGCACGTCGTTCATTATGATATATGCACGGTTCTCCGGTAATTGGCAGTACGCACCACATTTCTTGAACTTGTTGTTAGCGACCACATATTTGCCTTCCAGTTTGTTTCCGGATGCACCGGCAGCACCGTCGATGATAGATTTGAATGTACCGTAGAGTCCGTTTGCTCCTGTCTGGGAAGGATTGAGCACCGCTGTGTGCGAGAAGTAGTACACATGGATAGCGTCTTCTTCCGGCACAAAGATATACGGAACGCCCGGTTCCAGACTCGTCACCTCTTCCAATGTGATGTTATACGGATCGCCGGCTCCGTCCAGTTCCTTGTACAGGATCTTGTAGAACGTAGCACCCGTATAGAGATCCGAAGCCCAAGGCAGGCAGATGGTTCCCATATTACCGGCGGTCAGACCGTCCCGAATGTATTCCTCGTACGGGTCGTTGGTATAAACGAGTCTTCCGTCACTCAATTCTTTCTCATAGACCTTCTTACCTCCGATAACAGGCAGTGGATCGACACCGATGTGCTGTCCGAAGGCAGAACCGAGTTTGTAGGCAATCTCGCCGCTCTGCCAAGGAGTTTCGTCCTCAACAATGATTGTATTGAGTTCGTTGAAGAGGAAGTCGGCGTTCGAATAGGCATTGGTAACAAGCGGTGTCTCGTCTGTGGTGTATTTGGCGTTACGAATAGCACCCATAGAAGAACCTAACGAATTACTCTTGGTTGCATTCACATAGCCTGTGTTATAGCAGTTGGTTACCGTTACATCGGATAAAGTATATTCTCCGGTTGCATATATACCTCCTACATAGTTACCTCCAATCACATTACCGCAGTTATAACTATTGGTAATAGATGTACCTACTTTAGCCGTACCACTGCTTGCACTGAAGAACACAAGACCTGCTACATTTTTGTCACGTACCTGATTGGTGCTCGATGAATTAGACGAAATGATGTTGCCATAGTTGGCGCAGCGGTCTATGTTCACATATTTGGCATTACCAACCAAACCTGCCACGCCACCGGATGTTGCAGTGACATTCACATAGCTTATCACATTTGTGATTTGAATCGCGGGGCGGCTTGCCAATGATTGCGCATAGCCGGTCACAGAACCAACATTCGAAGTACTGGTTGCATCTCTCATAGAAATAATTGAGCCACGAAGGACAAAATTCTTCACAACCGCACTGGCTGTTGCAGAAGCGTAAGTCAAAGCGCCAAACAGTCCGAGATACGTGTTGGCCGATTCGATGTGCAAGTTGTCAATCGTATAGCCTTGTCCATCAAACTCTCCGGCGAATTTTTTCGAACTATTGCCTATAGGTGTCCAGTTGAAACCGCAAAGGTCGATGTCGTTATCCAATACAGCCTTGTAGGTCTTGGCGGCGGCGACGGTGTTCACCTGATTGGCGAACCATGCGAGTTCAGCACCGTTCTTGATATGATAGATGCCGTTTGTTTTTGTCGGTTCGCTCTTATCCGTTCCGTTCCATCCGTTGTCGGGAATCGTTTCGAGTACCAATGGGATGTCACATTCTGCAGGACAGTCCGAATTGATAGTTACTGTGATTGGTGCACGCTTGCGTGCCGGGTGGTGAGCCACAACGGTGTTCTCACCTTCCTTGAGCAAGTATCTGCCGTCACCGTCTGCCGTCACTTCGACGCCAAGACTATTGGTCACTTTTATGATCTCCGCATCCGCAGGGTCGCAAATAAACCGTGCACGTGTCTCTGCCGGTTGGGTCACAGGAATAACGATATCCGGCAGGGTACCGAAATAAGTCGCTCCCGCCCCGGCGGTGAAGTTGGGCGAGCGCCCCGACCATTTGCCAATTGTACGGTGATTACCGATAGGATCGCCATAGCCCAACACTTGTATCACGCCGTCAGAGAGGGTGTAGGTACTTCCCGTATAATCGGTAGGAATCGTAAAGGATACAGCCTGTGCAGATGGGGTACCGGCAAACCAGTATTGGTTGGGGCTGAGGATGAGTGACGAGCCGGTTGGGTTGCCGTTATAGGTGATATACGCGGACATGTTGTATATACCAGACAACTTGTTTGCCGGGTGGAATAGTCCATCGTACTGCACTACTACATTACTACCCGGAAGGAAACGCGTTGTGCTGGCATTGGTACGATTCGTGATGGTACGCGTTGCATGCTTGGCTGTCAGTACTTGATAGATATAATTACCCGCGCCGTCGCCCATACGCACAATCTGACGTCCGTGTTTGAGTCGCAGCGTGTAGGTGTTGTCGTTGTTCTTTGTAACGCTGTGCCAGCCGGTGTTATAAACGGCATCATTGGTGCGAATGGTTGGATAGGATATTTCCACGGTTTGCACACCATCCGGGTGGAAAGTGTATTCAGCAGACTCTTCATCATTGATATAATAGAATACATCGTGTTCAGCATCGACATTGATACCTGCCAGACGAGCTGCATCTTCATTGTATTCCTTGTTAAGAAACATATTGGGTACCATGCTGTTTGACTCTGCATCCACCGATACCACAAACACAGCCGTGTTCTCCGGCCATAGTGCACCGAAATAGCGTCCGCCGTAATAGTCTTGCCTGGCTGTCTTTTCACGCTGGTACTGGCTCGCAGATGCAGCGTCATAGGTGATGGTCACAATAGCGGTACCCGGTGCTTTGGCACGCAGTATCGCCCATTCCGAACCGATATAGCCATCTGGTACAATTTCTACAACCGAATTGTCGGGATTGCCGTTGATGTCATAGACGGCGTAATGGTAGTCCGGCTCCAAGAAGTAGTTCTCTGTCTGGTTCGGGATAATCTGCCAATCTCGTTCCGCCATGAGGTCGTAATCCTGTCCTGCCGTCATCTTGAGATAACCTTTCTCATTGATATTGATCAGGATATTACAATCGTTCATACGATCGAGATTGCGCGGGTTGTGGTCAATCCATTTAGGATCACGAGCCGCAAAATCCTGTTCGGTGAAGTTGATGACCGGACATTTGGATGGGTCGGTATTGTAGTAGAAATAGAGCAGTTGTGTCAGACTTCCATCACGCCATGCACGCATATTATATTGGCAGTTTTGACCAAGTCGCCATGTATAGGTCTTGGCGTCACCACTGGTTACCACCGACTTCGGTTCAATCAACGAAAACGGCACATAGTGAATCGTACCCGAACCAAGTGCTCCACCCATTTTCTGCATCATGGCTATTTCCGCATCCGCCGGACAGGAAGAAGAGAACTCGCCACCCATCGGCATCTCGGCAATAATGTTCGCGTTACCGGTTATCGTTTTTCCGTCCCACGCAGAGACATAGCCTTCTGCCTCACGGGCAGGTGTGGGGGCAAAACGCAGAATAACACTACCGCCGTCGTGGGTCAGCACGGACTTAGTGCCCGCGTTATCTCCGAGTGTAACGGTGAAGGTCGCACCCTCGCGGCTGTGCACCTCCAAGTTCTCGATGGTGTAGTCGGTGCCATACACCCATCCGTCATTAGAGACACTAATGTTAGGAATAGTCCAGATTTGCAGCGACATGTCAGAGTCTCCGACCTCAAAGGTGAATGTGCCGTTCAACTCGCTGCTGGAGTTGTAGCCGAAGAGCGTGTAATTGTTCGCAGGCAGATTGTTGAACACGTAGGTAGTTCCGCTGTTTGAATCTGCATTAACAGGATTACCTTGTGCGTCTTGCAGGATCATGGTCTTGGTGACGCTGTTCATCTTCACCTCTACCAATGCTGCCTGCACACTGTGCCATACTCCCGATAGGAGCATTAGGCACAAAAGCAGTAATGATTTTTTGTTCATATTGTTATGTGTTTATTGGATTATTTGTTTTTTTGTTTCGTTACCGTTCGTGATGATATACACCTGCCCACGTTGCATATCTTTCGTTGCCAACGATTGTCCTTGCAGGGTATATACCGTTTGCCGGTTGTCGGTTGTCGTTTCCTCTACATCTGTCGGAGTGGTATATGTCTTGACTTGTATAGACACACGCTCGCTGGCATTATCGGATGTATCCAGTGTTTCCACTTCAATCAGATAGGTTGTTCCGGGGTCGAGTCCTGTGACGGAGGATGTCGTATATTTAGGTCGTGCATAGCGTTTGCCATTCACATACACCACATATCTTCCTACAGCTATGTTATCCGTTCCCGGATTCCAGTTAAGCACAATCTTGTACATACCCACTTCCGTTGCGCGCAAATTGGTCGGAGGCGTGGGAGGTGTGAGGTCTTTGGTGCGTGCACTTACATAGCCCCAGTCCGAACTCTCGCCGTAGGCGGATACCGCCTGCGCAAAGAATCGGTACTCCGTGTAGGTCTCCAGACCGGTAAATGTGTATGATGTTGTTTCCGTCGAATCAACCAGTACAGAGTCAACATACATACGGTAGTAGGATGCATCGTAAACCTTACTCCATTTGACTTTTACGCTATGCTCATCAATCGGTTCTGCCTCCAGACCTGACGGACGGGGAATTTCATCCACATGTTCAAGAATCTCCATTCCACCCAAGCAGAAAAAGGCTGCGGTGTTCATGCCTAATGCTCCGGCATTGTCGCTGCTCTCCAATGTGAAGTATATGCCACTGACTTGCCCCAAAGAACTCAGCGGTACATATTTCCAATCGGGAGAGATATCTAATTTATTGTCATGAAACGATGCAAGGTGTACGACAATCGGCATACCTGCCTCTTTCCCGTCTTCGTCCAAACCATGTACTATAAGGTTGAACTCGGCACCGTTGTCTGCAAACGAGTGCGCAAAGCCGTCGTCGTGGATGATACCATAGTAGGCCCACGGGTGGTTGCATACCCATATGCCGATTGGCCTGTGCGTCTCGCCATCCGAGAAATCCACTTGCAAGCTACGCATATATTCCTCCTCGTAGTTGTAACCCCAGTAGGCTACCAGGTACGGGGCTCCTTTGACAAATTGCCACAATGAATCTAAACCTCCTCCGGCCATACAACCCCACTGATGCTCTGTCCAGAACGCCGATGAGCCGCTATAGCCGTAGTCGGTATTGTCACCATTGGTGCATAGGGTAAAACCGTCCCAATACGTCATGTCTTCCGTACTCGGGTTGCCGCCGCCGATGTAGTGCTTCATGTGGGCAAACGAAAAGTAATCCCCGAAATCAAGAGAAGGGTAACGGTCGCTGTATGTATAAATCCACTTGCCGTCAGCATCCAGAGGAAAGTTCTCAAGATCTGCTTGCATGTTCAATCGGATAGTGTCGGTTGAAAATGCCTTGGGGATAAACAGCGATAAAAATAGTAATGATACAAATAATAGTTTCTTCCTATACATGATTTTTTGCTTGTTATTTCTGATTTCTGAATACTGAATCCTGAATTCTGAATACTGAAAAAAGACAATCAGGAGCAACTTACCTCGCGGCAAGCCACCCCTGCATAGCACTCATCAAGTATTGGCAGAAGGACAGAGTGTATGTTGTCTTATCACGCATCAGCACTTTCGTTTAGCGTCAACAAGACAACCACAAACAGAATAAGCCCTAATAGGGAAACCTACGCAGAATCAATATTCCTGCAAGCACCGCACCGCAAGGCTAACGCCTTACGCTACGCTTCCGTTCGTCTCCAGTCCGCGGGAGCTCGTTGAACGCTCGACGTACGGCAGGTCTTCTGACTTACTCCGCGGTTCAGCGTCTTCCCACCTCATAGGCAGTGACATAGTGCTGAATCGTTGTATGGAGAACACAGCAGCGGGTCTGTACAGGACTTTCACCTGTTTCCCTCTTAGCTTTTTTCGCCTTCCTATCGGGGCGAAAAAGAACCGCAGTCGGTATTTTATTTCAAAAACGGGGACAAAGGTACAAAAAAATTTTGATATATGCAAATAATTCTGCAAAAAAAAATCGCACATGCCTTATCCGGATGTGCGATTGTTATATAGTAACGCCAGTTGTGATACGCTGTTTTACCGATTCAGCATATTGACGATAGTGTTGGCGTCGGAGCGGGAGAATCCGTTGGCGACGATGGTAACACCGCCGTTGGTTTCGATGGTGATGTCACAGAACATAAGTCCGGCACTACGCGAAACGGAGCCTATCGACGAAAATCGGATAGTCGTCTCGTCGTAGCCTATCAGTTTCTTCTTGCGGTAGGTAACCTTTTGGGTATCATCGTCAATCACCAATTGATCCGGGAAAACAACGTTCCCGCCTGTTACTCTGCTTGCTGAAAAAGTGTATTTCATATCAGTCTATGTTTAATTCGCCTGCAAAAGTACGAAAAAAAATCGACATTTGCAAATAATTGTGCAAAAATTCACCTTGCCTACGAAAAATGTACAGACTTAACCCCGATTATCCTGCACGTTTTTTACGAAAACTCCGGCATGTTGTCCCGACCTCACTCTTCCTCCAGGTTGTCGTAGCGCTGGAAGAGGAAGTCGTTGTAGGGATAACGCTGGATGTGGATGGCTTTGACGCGCTCGTAGATGATCTCGCGCAGCTCGTCAATATTCGTCTTGTTGCGGGCGCTGATGAAGACCGCTCTAGACTCTTTGCTCCCGGCTCTCGACTCTTGACCGTTGAGTTTCGCCATCCATGTGCGCTGGAGTTCCTCGAGGGAGATGTTCTCGCGGGTGGGCGGGAGCAGGTCATCCTCGGCTTGCGGGGTGTAGGTGAACGCGTCGATCTTGTTGAAGACGACGATCTCTTCCGGACGGTTGACGATGGTCTGTTTCTGGTCTTTGGCGCGGTACTTGGTTCTGCCGGAGGCATTGCTGTTCTCGCTCCACGGGTCGGACTCCTCGATGCGGTGGTCTTTCTCAAGCAGCTCGTTGATGGTCTGCTCCACGACCTCGTATTGCTCCTCGAAGTTCGGATGGCTGATATCCACCACATGAATCAGCAGATCGGCTTCGCGCACCTCGTCCAGCGTCGATTTGAACGACTCCACGAGGTTGTGCGGGAGTTTGCGGATGAAGCCGACGGTGTCGGAGAGCAAGAACGGAAGGTTGTCGATCGTCACCTTGCGCACTGTCGTGTCGAGGGTGGCGAAGAGTTTGTTTTCGGCAAACACGTCGGATTTGCTCATCAGGTTCATCAGTGTGGATTTGCCGACGTTGGTGTAACCGACGAGTGCTACGCGCACCATCTTCCCGCGGTTCTGGCGCTGGGTAGCCATCTGTTTGTCGATGCGCTTGAGATCTTCGCGCAGCAGGGCTATACGGTTATTGATGATACGTTTGTCCGCCTCGATCTGCGTCTCACCCGTACCACGGTTTGTGCCACCGCCGCCACGCTGACGGTCGAGGTGACTCCACATTCGCGTCAGACGCGGGAGCATATATTGCAGGTGCGCCATCTCGACCTGGGTCTTGGCGTAGGAGGTCTGTGCGCGTTGGAGAAAGATCTCGAGAATGAGAATCGTGCGATCCATGACCCGTACTTGCAAGATTTTCTCTATGTTACGCAGTTGGCGCGGGGAGAGTTCGTCGTCGAAGATGACCAGCTCGATAGGAGCACGTTCCTCGGTTGACGTAAGGGAATTGTCAGCACTCGTTTTCGTGTCGTTTTCGTGTCGTTTTCGTGTCGTTTTCGTGTTTGATTCGTTCCAAGAGGTGATATAGTCACGAATCTCTTGCAGTTTGCCCTCACCGACGTACGTGGTTGAGTTGGGGTACTCAACGCGTTGTACGAACCGTTTGACGGGCTCAATGTGGTTGGTGTCAGCAAGGAAGGCGAGTTCGTCCAAGTACTCGCGTGTACGGTCTTCGGGTTGCTGCGGAGTGATGATGCCGACAAGGACGGCGGGAGTATTTGTCATTTGTTATTTGTAATTTGTCATTTGTGATTTGTCATTTGTGATTTAATGTGCCATGAGCCAGTTGTCGCCAATGCCGCACTCGGCGATGAGGGGCACGGAGAGGTGGACGGCGTTTTGCATGTTATCTACGACTATTTGGCGGACTTGCTCGACTTCGTCGACGGGCACGTTGAAGTTCAGTTCGTCGTGCACCTGCATGATCATCTGCGCCTTCAGACCACGCTGCTTGAGTTCGCGGTGGATGGCGACCATGGCAATCTTGATGATGTCTGCAGCTGTACCTTGCACCGGTGCGTTCACGGCGTTGCGTTCGGCAAACGCGCGGACGGTAGCGTTATGCGAAACGATGTCCGGCAGGTAACGCTTGCGACCGAACAGCGTCTCTACGTACAGATGTTCGCGCGCGAACTGCTTCTGCGCCTCGATGAACGACTGAATCTTCGGGAACGCCGCAAAATAGTCGTCGATAAGTTGCTTGGCTTCGGTGCGCGAGCAGTCGAGTTGCTGCGAGAGTCCGAACGCCGATATACCGTACAGGATACCGAAGTTGGCGGTCTTGGCTTTGCGGCGCTGCTCTTTGGTGACCTGCTCAATGGGCACCCGGAAGATCTTCGCCGCCGTGGCAGCGTGGATATCCTGTCCGCTGCGGAAGGCTGCAAGCAGATGTTCGTCCTGCGAGAAGTGCGCCATCAACCGGAGTTCGATCTGCGAGTAGTCGGCACTCAGGATCTTGCAGCCCTCATCGGCAATCACCGCACGGCGGATCAGTTGCCCGCGCTCCGAACGGATCGGCAGGTTCTGCATGTTCGGGTTCGACGACGATAGCCGCCCTGTGGCTGTGACGGTCTGGTTGTAGGTGGTGTGGATCTTGCCCGTCTCGGGGTTGATGTACGAGGGCAGGGTAGTGATGTAGGTCGAGATGAGTTTCTTGAGTTCGCGGTAATCAAGGATGTCGCCGCAGACCGGGGCAACGGGCTTGAGCGCACGCAGCACTTCCTCGGAGGTCGAATAGTTGCCGTTGCGTCCTTTCTTCGCTTTCTTGTCAAGCTGCAGCTGCCCGAACAGCAGGTCGCCGATCTGCTTGGGGGAGTTGATGTTGATTGATGCAACCTGTGGCAGACCGCGGTCGGTTAGCATATCGCCAAGCTTGGCGATAATCTTGTGCTCGAGTTCAGCCAACTCGGCGGAGAGTTGCTGCTCGGCTTGCTTAAGGATGCTTACGTCAAACCGCACACCGGCACGCTCCATGTCGCGCAGCACTTCCACCAACGGCAACTCCACCTCGTTGTAGAGGTTCCACAGGGCGCTATCCGCCTTGAGTTCATCCCACTTGGGCGGGATGTTCGGGTTGTACGCCTGCTCGGGGTTGAGCAGGTAGGCGCATAGGCGGGCTTCGATGTCGTCGGGTTGATCCGCCAAACTTGGCGGATTCTGAGCAGCGGGTTCAGCAGGCTCTTGCAGGTCGGCGAACAGGTCGAGTTGAGCTGTGACAGGCTGCGTCTTAGTTACCGGCTTGGGGCTTGGGGCTACTGGCTGTTCTGCTACAGGCGGCAACATAGGCTCGCCTATTTTTCTCAGCAGTGAGTTAAACTCCAACCCGCGATATAACTCCGCCAACTGTTGTTTGTCGGGCTGGCGGACAATGAGTTGCTGCGGCTCGAACGTCACCGGCGCATCGGTGCGGATGGTAACGAGGTAACGCGAGAACTCTATCTGCTCGCGCTGGGTCTCGACCTTGGTGCGCAGGGCACCTTTGATCTGGTCGGTGTGCGCCAACATATTGTCAATCGAGCCGAAGTCCTGCAACAACTTAACGGCCGTCTTCTCGCCGACGCCCATGCAGCCCGGGATATTGTCGGAAGCGTCGCCCATGAGTGCCAGCAAGTCGATGACTTGCTTCTGGTGGCTCAGTCCGTATTTCTCGCAGACCTCTTTGGGTCCCATCTGCTCAAAGCCGCCGGTGTGCTTGGGGCGGAACATATTGACGCGCTCGGTCACCAATTGCCCGTAATCCTTGTCGGGCGTTGCCATCAGCACCTCAAATCCCTGCTGCTCGGCTTGGGTGGCTACGGTGCCGATGACGTCGTCCGCCTCAAAGCCCGGGCACTCGAGGCGCACTATATTCATCGCGTCCAACAGCTGCTTGATAACCGGTACTGCCCGGCGGATATCTTCGGGCGTTTCTTCGCGTTGCGCCTTATATAGCGGATACGCCTCATGCCGGAACGTAGGTCCGTGAGGATCGAAGGCAACGGCGATGTGCGTCGGGTTGGTCTTCTTGAGCAGGTCGTCGAGCGTGACGGCAAACCCGAAGATAGCCGACGTGTTCTCACCGCGAGAGTTGATTCGCGGCGCGCGGATGAAGGCGTAGTAGGCGCGATAGATCATCGCATAGGCGTCAATGAGCAGCAATTTCATATAAATATTCAAATTTTGCACACAAAGTTAGTAAAAATTTTGCAAATTTGCAAAAAAAATTGTACCTTTGTGGCAAATTTTACGAATATGAAGCGATTTTTGAGTTTTTTAGTAAGTATTTGTGTCTGTTTGACCCTTTCGGCGGAGGTTAAATATGTCTTTTATCTGATCGGTGACGGTGTGGGCACCAACCAGGTGCTTGCCGCCGAGATGTATCGTGCCGAACTCGAGGGCAAGATTGACCGCAACCGTTTGCTGATGACGCAGTTGCCGTATTGCGGTTTGGTAGCGACGCACAGTCACTCCAACAGCATCACCGATTCGTCGGCAGCCGGCACGACGCTTGCTACCGGACAGAAGACGAACAACGGCACGCTCGGCATCAACTACAAGGGCGACACGCTCACCACCATCGCCGAACAACTCAAGGCGCAAGGCTGGGGTGTAGGACTGTTGACCACCGTGGCTATCGATCATGCTACTCCGGCGGCGTTTTATGCCAAAAGCAGCAAGCGCAACGACTACTATACGATAGGAACGCAACTCACCCGTTCGAACTTCGACTTCTTTGCCGGCGCGGGATTTCACAAACCCGAACCGAAAAAAGGACAGAGCGGACTGAACCTGTACGATCTTGCCGAGCAGCAGGGTTATACATTAGTCGGCGGTGTAGAACAGGCAAAGCAGAAAAGCAAAGAGGCGGAGAAGATGATTCTTGTGCCGGCACGCGATCTGGAGAACCGGCAACTGGAGGACGAGAACCTCTCCTACGTTATTGACGGTCGCCCTGAGGAACTGATGTTGCGCAGCCTTGCGCCGGTGGCGATTGACTATCTTGCCGAACACCACGAGCGGTTCTTCCTGATGATTGAGGGCGGAATGGTGGATTATGCCGGTCACGGACGAGACGGAGCAACGAATATATTGGAGACCTTGGATTTTGATGATGCCGTACGGGTAGTTATGGATTTCTACAACCAACATCCCGATGAGACGCTGGTGGTCGTAACTGCCGACCATGAGACGGGCGGATTGTCGCTGGCGACCCAGAAATATATACTGAACCTGCAAGTGCTGCAGCACCAGCATTGCTCATCGTGGGTGCTGTCGGACGATCTCAACACCCTGTTCAACGCAAAGAAAAAACCTACTTGGAGCGATGTGCGCAGTATCTTGGAGAAGCGTCTGGATTTCTATACCGAAGTCAAGCTCTCGGCGGAAGACGAAGCCGAACTGAAAGATGCTTTCCGCAAGGCAGTTCGCAGCCGAGGCAAAGCTGCCGTCAAGACGCTGTATAAGGATGTCAATGCCCTGGGTAATACCGCTATCGCCGTCATCAACCGCCAAGCCCATCTCGGCTGGACGAGTTACGGTCATTCGGCAGCATCCGTGCCCGTGTTTGCTATCGGACAAGGCGCAGAGCAGTTCACCGGCTGGATGGACAATACCGACATTGTGCCGAAGATCAGGAAAGCGATCAGCGATCAGTGATCAGCAATCAGCAATCAGAAAACAGAAAAAGAGGCGGTTAAGCCTCTTTTTCTGTGGTGCCACCGAGAATCGAACTAGGGACACAAGGATTTTCAGTCCTTTGCTCTACCAACTGAGCTATGGCACCAGACCCTAAAGTAGGGGTTTGCTGCAAACGCGAATGCAAAATTACTACAATTTTGTCAAATATGCAAATTCTACAGCCTTGCAGGTGCAAATTGTAGGCAGAATTTCGGCATTTTGACATATTCAGCCTACAAAATACTATTTCGCTGCGGCTTCTGCAGCCTGCGATGCCGCGAAGTCGTCGCTAATATCCACAGCCTTAAACTGCTTGGGGAACGCCTCGGCGTAGTTTTGCAGTTGCCGGTCGATGAGCCGGGTGAGCTCTTCTTGGAAGGCGAGCAGTTGTTCGGCAGAGCTGATCATACCTTCCACCGAATCCATCTTCGTCTCGCGCAGGAAGAACGAGTACTTCTGCGCCGTGAGCTCATTGATGCGCTGCTTGAACTTCTGCATGAGGGTGTTGGCTTCCTCGATGCGTTGTTGCGTCTCGATATTCGCCGTGATACGTACCGACAGTTCGGCATCGGAGATCTGCGTTGCGGTGGTCAGACTGTCAGCAGCCTGCAGGGTTGTACCGGCAACCAGTTGCTGCAAGCGCAGCAGCATGGCAACGGGCGACTGATAGTCGTAGCGCTCCAAGCGGTAGGGCAGACGCGGCTGGGCTTCCATCTCGACCGATTGTCCTTCGCGGAAGCGTTGCATGCCGTGATTGAGCTGCGTGTATTCCTGCGCAAGATCGCGCATCAGGACGAGGTAGGTGTTCTTCTGGATATCCAGGAACGCACTTGCCCAACCCTCGTAGTCCCAGAGCGGTATATCGTTGGCGAGGAAGTCCGACGGCGTGACACCGTCCAGACGGTAGGTGGCTATGCTGACTTTATGGAACTCAGGTGTGTAGTACGGCACGGGTGATGCTTGCAGGGCTTGCTCAAACAGGGCTTTCTGTTGCTCAAACTCCTGATTGATGCGGCGGAGTCGGAACAGGTGGTCGCGATCGTCCTCGGTCAGACACAGGTGCGCCAACTTCTCCGAGGGATAGCGTTGCATGAACTGCAAGAACAGTTGCCGGCACGACTCGTAACAGTCCACCATCCGGTAGAAGCGGTTGTGCAGGGTGTCGGTTTCGGCACGCCAGCGGTTGAGCGTGTCGAGGTGCGCACGCAGGTAAGCGTCGATGTCGGAGTACTCGAGTTTCTTGTCCGCCGGAGTGATGGTCGGGAACGTCTCGCCGCGGGGCATCCTGCCGCCGAGGAAGTGCAGACAGTTGCCGTAGAACAACCGTGCGCGGTAGATGAGTTCGTTACGCTCCTCGTAGTTGTGCAGCGCATCTTTGCTCGGCAGCAACGCATATACGGCGTCGCCCAGACGGTAGTAGATCGGTGCATTGTCCGGATGGCTGCGCTGGAAATCCAACATGTAATACATCGCCTCGTAGGCAGGCAGCGTCTCTGTTCGCTGGATCAGATCGCTGTAACGCTCTGTACTTTGCGCAAACGCTACGCTACTGACGGCGCACGCTATCGCGCACACATATATGCGTATATTTTTATATTGTATCTGTTTCTTAGCCACAAGGGCACGATTAACTGCGTTTTTCATAACTTTCACCATTAACCATTAACCATTCACCATTATTAAAACTGTGTTACCTTGAATTCCACACGCCGGTTGATGGCGCGGTTGGCGTCGCTGGTGTTCGGCACGAGCGGACGGTGCTTGCCATAACCGTGGCTGGTCAGACGATCGCGGCTGATACCTTTCTTAACCAGGTACTCCAGCGTGACTTCTCCGCGCTTGGCGGACAACTGGTCGTTGTAATCGTCGGTACCGATATCGTCGGTGTGCGCCAGGATCTCGATCTGCAACTCGGGGTTCGCCTCCAGGAGCTTGAACACTTTGTCGAGTTCGGCGTGCGACGAACGCAACAGGATGTAGGAGTCGCTCTCGAACTGGATGTTCTTGAGTTGTACCACCATATCTTTCTGAATCGGTTTGAGCGAGAGGTTACACAGCTGCTCGTCGAGGCCTATAGGGATGCTGACAACAGAGTCGAAGAAGAAGTGTCCCGGACTCTGAATAACCATGTCGTATTCGTCCTCCTGCCGGATCATGATCGTGGTGGTAGGCGGGGTGTACGGCATCTCGATAACCTCATGTTTGTTGCGGTTACGAAGACGGATCGTACCTTCGGTAATAGCGCTATCTCGGGTGTCACCCAGCTGCAGAATGAACGGCACTTTCACAGCCTGAATCGGAACATCCAGTTCGGCTGACGAGAACAGCACATCGCGGCGGGTGTTGATGATCAGTGTGGTATCGACATATCCGCGGCTGTAGAGCGTCAGGGCGTAGGTCTCGCCGATAGGCAGTTCATATACACGCCCCTGCTCCTCGCGGCGGGTACGCACGCGGATCGTCTTGTCGGTATTCACGTTGCGAATCACCTCACGTTCGGGTGGTTCGGGCGTAAACAGTTCGGCATCGTAGGGATTGATGCGGATGCTCAGGTTACGCGCCAGCTTGACCTGCGCGTGCCGGTCGTAGAGTGAATCCTTCTCCATGCAGTCGATAGCCAGGTACTGGTGACTGCTGCTGCTCTGCGCGGTGATGTCGATCGTATATTTGTGCCCGGGTTGCAGGGCTACGCGGAATCGTCCGCTGTTGGCGTCGCTCTTCGCCTCGTCGAGTTGGATGGCGGTGATGGCGTCATATACGCGGATATCCGCCTCTACGGCTCTGCCGGTGAACTCGTCGGTCACCACGCCCGTCAGCACACCGTACGGCGCACTGCGCATACCGCGAGGCAATGTGACTTGGCGGATCATGTACAGGGTATCAAAATCTTTGCGGTCACGTTCGGCTTCTTGTGCTTCAGTCACTTGCAGCACGGTGTCCTTAATCTGCTTCAGATGGGGTCCATATAGCGAGCGACGCTCCGTGGAGTCCAACCGAACGGGCAATGTCCAATCTCCGTAACCGATATAGCGCGTATAGTACAGCGCGTAGTACGGACGGCGCTTTTCTATATCCTGCCGCGCAAAGATAATCGTCTGGTTGTCAGGCAATACCAGCGGCGACAGATCGTGATCGCTCGACACGATCGACTGCTCGGCAACCTGCCAACTGCCATGGCGGTTCTCGCTCACAAACAGGCGGTCATAAATGCCCTGCGAGCCGTGCGACGACTTGACGAGTTTCTCGTCCTGCGTGTGGCGGATGAAAAACAAACGATGCTCGTCGGAAGCTATCGACGGCCACAACTCGTCCGCCTCTGTATTGACGGCGTCGCCTAACGATTCGGGGTTCTCCCATACGCCCAAGCGGCTTTTGGTTGTGTACAGGTCGTAACTCTCTTTTCCCGGGGCAATAGCCGACAGGTAAATAGTCAGACTGTCAAAACTGTAGTGTGCATGCTGAATCTTCCAGCCCTGCTGGCTGAACTTGCGAAGTTCCGGAAATGACTGCAAGTCTTTCTGACCGAATGCATTTCCCGATAATAACACCAGCAACACGCCGGCAAGAATATACTGTATCCGTTTCATAGCTTTTGGCATTTCACCTTGCAAAATTACAACTTTATTTTCAAAAAAGCAAATATCTGAGCAAAAAAATGTCAAATATTTGTTTTTTTCAATAAATTTATGTAATTTTGTACGACTTTTACGGGTCTATATAAATTATTAACATGCTCTCGCACACCGCGAGTGCTTAAAAATGGGACATATACGGTGTCCCGAAATGACATAAACTGATGAATATTGTTACCAAAGAGATTACTCTGCCCGACGGCCGAGTAATCACCCTTGAGACAGGTAAGCTGGCCAAGCAGGCTGACGGCGCCGTGATGGCAACGCTCGGCAACACCATGGTTCTGGCTACCGTTTGCTCAGCCAAAGACGCTATGCCCGGCACGGACTTCATGCCGTTGACAGTCGAGTACAAAGAGAAGTTCGCTTCTGCCGGACGATTCCCCGGAGGTTTCACACGCCGCGAAGGCAAAGCCTCAGACTACGAGATCCTGATTGCACGCCTCATCGACCGTGCGCTCCGCCCCCTCTTCCCCGCTAACTATCATGCTGACACGTTCGTTAACGTCACCCTCTATTCGGCTGACGGCATTGATATGCCGGAGTCGATTGCAGGTCTGGCTGCGTCAGCTGCTCTCGCCTGCTCGGATATCCCCTTCGAAGGGCCCATCTCCGAGGTGCGCGTAGCACGTGTGGATGGTGAGTTTGTTATCAACCCGACCTTCGAGCAGTGCGAAAAGGCTGACCTCGAACTGATGGTTGCCGCTACGCTCGACAACATAATGATGGTCGAGGGCGAGATGAAGGAAGTGCCCGAGTCGGTTATGCTCGACGCTATCCGCGCCGCTCACGAGGCTATCAAGCCGCAGTGCCAGGCTCAGCTCGAGATGATGAAAGCCTATGGCAAGGAAGTAAAACGCGAGTACTGCCACGAGGTTAACGACGACGAACTCAAGCAAGCCGTTCACGACTTCAGTTACGCCCGTGCTTATGCTCAGGCTACCAGCGCTGACACCGACAAACACCATCGCGAGGCAATGTTCTCGCAGATCTGCGAAGACTTCAAGACAGAGAAAGCCGAATATATGGCTGCCCGCGCTGAGGCTCTCGGCATTGAGGTGGACGAGGTTGCCGCTATGGTGGATCGTTACTACCATGATGTTGAGAAGGAAGCCATGCGTCGTGCCGTGCTCGACGAAGGCAAGCGTCTGGACGGCCGTACCACGACGGAGATCCGTCCTATATGGTGCGAGGTTAGTCCGCTGCCGGGTCCTCACGGAAGCTCGATCTTCACCCGTGGTGAGACACAGTCGCTCTCGACCGTTACTCTCGGTACGAAGCGCGACGAGAAGATCATCGACGAGGCTCTCATCCAAGGCTCGGAGCGTTTCTTGCTTCACTATAACTTCCCGCCGTTTGCTACCGGCGAAGCCAAAGCACAACGTGGCGTAGGCCGTCGCGAGATAGGTCACGGTAACCTCGCTTGCCGTGCGCTCAAGAACATGATCCCCGAGGACTTCCCCTACAGCGTACGCGTCGTATCGGATATCCTTGAGTCCAACGGCTCCAGCTCTATGGCTACCGTTTGTGCAGGCACACTCGCGCTCATGGACGCAGGCGTACCTATTAAGAAACCCGTCAGCGGTATAGCTATGGGACTTATCTCTGAGAACAAAGGTACGAACTACGCTATCCTGAGCGATATCCTCGGTGACGAAGATCACCTGGGCGATATGGACTTCAAGACCACCGGTACACGCGACGGTCTGACCGCTTGCCAGATGGATATCAAGGTCGATGGTCTGAGCTACGAGATCCTCGAGAACGCTCTCGCTCAGGCTCACCAAGCCCGTATGTACATCCTCGACAAGATCCTCGAGACGATGCCCGAACCGCGTGCCGACATCAAGCCCCACGCTCCGCGTATCACCAGCTTCTATATTCCGAAAGACCTCATCGGCGCCGTTATTGGCCCGGGCGGTAAGATCATCCAAGGCATCCAAGCCGAGACAGGTGCTGTCATCAGCATTGACGAGGACGAGAAGGGTGGCAAGGTTGAAGTGGCTTCTAACAACAAGGAGTCGATGGACGCCGCTATCGCCAAGATCAAGGCTATCGTCGCTCTGCCCGAGGTTGGCGAGGTATACGAGGCTACCGTCAAGAGCCTTATGCCGTACGGCTGCTTCGTAGAGTTCATGCCGGGTAAGGAAGGTCTGCTGCACATCAGCGAGATCGACTGGAAGCGTTACGAGACGATGGAGGAGACAGGCATCCAGGAGGGTGACAAAATCACCATCAAGCTCCTCGAGATCGACCCCAAGACCGGTAAGTTCCGCCTCAGCGCCAAAGCTCTGAAGGAGAAACCTGCCGACTACGTTGAGCCTGAGCGTCCCGCCCGTGCTCCGCGTGGCGATCGTCCTGAAAGAGGCGACCGTGGCGACCGTGGTCCCCGTCCCGAAAGACGTGGCCCTCGTCCTGAACGTGCCGACCGCCCAGAGCGCGAACCTGCCAGCAAGTTCAGCAACAGCGAAGGTGCCCGCCTCGACCGCAGACACTAAAATTGACCACTATGGCGACGCACTATGCGCCGCCATAGTATTTTTCGCTTGTTCCGATGAATGATACTATAACATACTATGGAAATTATTTTTTACATATTAGCACTTGCAATCGCATTGTTATTATTTTTTGCGCCCGCTATAATTAGATACAAGATGTCAAGCAAGGATTCAGGCAAGAAACAAGAACAATCTCAATCCGAGAGCGAATCGGAAACTGTGTAATGCGTACGTAACGCGATTAACCTTAATATCTTTGATTATATGAAAACCGAACTATTCACCTGCCAAATGACGGCGGAAGAAGTAAAGAAGCGCGAAAGAAGCATGACATTGATGTTGAGAGTTTGTTTTGTGTCACTTTTCATCCTTTGTCCTGTTATCGTGTATCTCTCAGGTGCGTTTAGTACACCTCTTGACAGCGTAGGGTTAGTATTTATCATTTTCATCTGTGCAATGATGGCTATATTTCTGTGGCTTATTTTCTGTTCTCTGAAATATGTTATCCCCAAGAAATACGCCCAAATGGCGGACAAACAATTCGGCTATGACATTCAAACGGAAAAGTTCTTTTACAAGGACAACACCCGGGAACTGACCTTCACTGCCAACCAGATAGAAAAGTGGTATTCAATGACCGGCAGATACGGCGAAACAACCGACATTTTCCTCTTGCCGGACGAAGACCCTATCGTGCTTGAAAGCGAATTCAATTCCAAGGTACATAACTTCCTTCAATTCCACAAAGAAATGTATCACTTACCCCAACCTCGCTCTATGTGGCTTAGGATGAGATACTATGACCGTTAAAAATCGAATATCTAATCCTTAAATTAATAACATACAACTATGAGAAAGGTTATTTTATTATGCGTTATCGTTTCTTGTGCAGCAATTGTTTTTGCACAAGGTGACATCAAACCTGAGATTATACAAAAGATAAAAAAACTCCATGACGGAGAAACGTTCGTCATCGCTTCTGTCAAAGCGGAATGTCCGGGACGCGAATTTTCTGTTGCTCCGCTGGTCGCTGCATTTTGGCACGCCGAGTAACAAACACTTACATAAATCTTACTGTAATCATGAAACTCAAATTTAGCATCATGGCTTGCGCTTGTTTATTGTCAAGCATGGTATTATATGCGCAGACCACTCATGCGTTGGTATCGAACGCAGCCGTACATGTACTTTATCGCGGAGAGAAAAATCCGATACAAGTGAGTGTGCCGGGAGTCGGTAACTCGGCTATTAGTGTAGAGTGTGCAGACGCAAAAGTCGTAAAAGACCAAAGCGGAGTAACATGGCTTGTTACTCCCAAGGACTCAATACAGTCTGTAGTGTTGAAGATTTATAAGAATACTAATAATACAAAAGTTCTTGTTAATGAGCAACGATTTGCAGTGCTTGATGCTTCTCTTACGGCTTTTCTGTATATGGGAGGTGTTGAGATTAATAGCAACCGTGCACATAGAAAGAGTCTTAATCAACAAACAGAACTTGTAGTTGACTTTCCCTATGAATCAATGCGATCAACACAAATCAACATTACAGAATTTACAGCGTGCATATACAGTCATGATTACTTGTGTGTCGGCAATAAGTTCTCTGTTGAGGCTTTGAAAGCCATTGCTACGCTCAAAAGTAGGGATGTGTTACAAATCCATAGTATAAAAGCAACTGATGCCAATGGCAAAAGTTTGAATGTAAAACCGTGTAAGATTATAATAAAATAATATCAAATAGTATGAAGAAATCCTTTTGTATTATAGTTGTCACGTTTCTTGTTTGCAGCAATTTATCTATTATTGCTCAGAATGCGAATATATTTGTGGGCAATGCGGTGCAAAACGTATTATTTGCAGATGTAGAAAATCCGCTTATCGTACAAGTCTCAGGTGTATCCGATACCAACCTGAAAGTCACATGTAATGATGCACCAATTTCCCAACGAAACGGCACGTGGTATATTACACCATCCTTGCAAAATGAGAAAAATTGGATTGATGTTAAAGTCCTGCGTAAATCAGGAGATAAGTTTGTGCCTGTAGAAACAATAAGGTTTCGTGTACGTAGAATGCCGGATCCCCAAGTTTGTGTTATAACTCCGAGCAAAACATACACAACCGGAAATATACCTATGAATGAATTCCTTAACGATGCGAATCGCGTAGGATTGTATTATGAAAGGGTAGATTTAATCCCACCTGAAATAGAGAGTTTTGATGTTTATTGCAGCCGAACAAGTATAATGTGTCAAAAGGATACAATTTCACCCGCAATCAAGAATATTGTGCGAAAAGCTTTTGACGAAGGAGAAGATAAATTAACCCTTATAATACAAAATGTCAAGGTGTCATATCATACCGGGGATTCAGTTTCAATCAAAGCACTTCGTGGGAATAAAATATATACAATCTGTAAATAGAAATAAAAAACTAAAGTTGTAACACTATGGAAAACAAACAATTATCATCCGGATTGCTGATTCCAAGCCGCCGAAGCATCAACAGAAGCAGAAGTAACAGAAGAGAAGATAAGTGCTCCAGTTCAACAAGAAAATATTCAATAACTATATGGAACAGCAACCTATAAAATTCGAAGAGATTCCCGAAGCGAAAGAACAGTCTAAACCATGGCATAAGGTACTATATGGAGTAGTGGCAGTCATGGCGTTAGCGTTGTTATGCATTAAGAATTGGGACACAATTCGCCATCCAGTAGGGGAGTATTATTGCCGAAAAGCTCTGAAGATATACGAAGACCCGAATGAAAGAGATGCCGTGCTCTGTCTGTGCAACAAAGCTATTTTGGCAGATGAGGATTATTGGAAACCATGGTTCTTGAAAGGCGGATTATATGGTAGTTGTGGATATCACTACGACAGTGCATATATATTCCTGAAAAAGGCGTTGGATTTGCATAAGAGCGATCGGTTGTCACAGGGAAATGGCGTGGAGAGCTATTGTACTTATGCGCTCATACTTTGTCTGCGAAATGAGAAAAAATGGTTGGAAGCAATTGAGCTTGCACAAGAAGCGGTAAAAATATACGTTCATAGCGAAAATTGGGCAGATATAAAAAAAGAATTGCATTGCTGTTACATTGAGTACGCCGATGACTTGCTTGCTAACAGTAATGACACTCGGACGATGTGGGAAGCGAGTACAGCCATTTGGGATGTTGACCGCAAACAAGCGCTCAATCTGCGCCGCAAATGTGCACGTCTGGGCGACAAAGATGCGCAAGAGTGGTTCATAGAGAAGGGCTATGAGTGGGATTAAAACTATATAATATTTTGTATCTGTTGCGTTCCCCTTTTTCATTGCCATCAGTTAAATCTCTGAAAAGAGAATTGTTGGTAATTGTCTTTAATTGTTGACTTAAAAGTAGTCAATGAATAGTTTTTAATTGTCTTTAATAGTTGACCTAATAGAGATCATTGTAATCATAAAATAATTTCTCTTAATTTTTGTGTGTCCTTTTACCCGTTTTCCCCGATTTTTGCTACAAAATGAAAAAAATGTACCATTATTCTAAAAAAATGTCATAATTATTTGCAAATTCGAGAAATAATTCGTATCTTTGCCGTGGGAAATTATATTATAATGACCAATGGCCAATGCCTAACGGTCAACAGCCAATAGCCAACAGCGAAAGAATAATAACAAAAAAACCTAATCAATATGCGTACCAACTCTACCCATTTCTATTGCAAACATGCATTAGTATTACTGCTGTGTCTTTTCGTAAGTATCAGCACGATGTTTGCAGTCCCCGCTTGGAGCGGATGGCAAACCAAGAGTCAGCCTGACGGCACAACGATTGTTGTTCGTCAGTTAGGCGACGAGTTTTATTCCTATTGGGAGACACAGGACGGCAAACTTGCCATCGCGCAGGCTGACGGCACGTTCATCGTGAGCGATGCCCCGCTACCCACCAATGAGCAAGTCTCTGCACGCAGGAAAGCGTCGAAGATGTACCAGCCCCAGCCGCGCAAAGCAATTGGCAAAATTACACTTGCTCCCAAAGGCTTGGTGATCCTTGTTCAATTTCCGGATGTGAAGTTCAAAGATGAGAACAACAAACAGGCTTTCAACGACATGCTCAACAAAGTAGGCTACGATTATGACGGCGCAACCGGTTCGGCACATGATTACTTCTATGATCAGTCCAACCATACGTATGAACCTGTATTCGACGTGTTTGGCCCAATAGAAATGCCGCATGAGTTGGCATATTACGGCGAGCAAGATAACGGACCGGACGGTGTATATGGCACCGATGATGACGGTGATCATGACAAGTACATGGCGGATTTTGTGATGGACGCAGTGTTTGCTGCTCACGATGCCGGTTGTAATTTCAGCCAATATGACAGTGACAACGATGGTGAGGTAGATATCATCTATTTCTTTTATGCCGGCAAAGGTCAGGCGGCAGGAGGTACACCGGAAACCATTTGGCCGCACAACTGGAATCTGACAGGTGCTTTGTATAATGAGAGAACGCATTGCAAAACGGATTGCGAATATTATGTGCGAATAGATGAAGGATATAATATAATTAAAAATTTGCCGATACTGGATGGAAAGATAATCAACAACTACGTCTGCTCGGCAGAGCTCAAATACGAAGGTGGTCGTTCGGGTATAGGTACACTCTGCCACGAGTTCAGCCACGTGTTAGGTCTGCCGGACTACTATGATACGGAATATGGCAAGAATAACGAGTTTGGACTAACGCCTGGTGAGTGGAGTATTATGGATAGAGGTAGCTACAACAACGAGGAGCGTACTCCTCCAAGCTATTCAATCTTCGACAAATATTTCATGGGATGGGCTACGCCGAAGCACCTTGCCAAAAATATCTCTCAGGATGTAGTGATGACCACCGGCTACGATGATGCGTACCAGATCAGCGGCGGTGCGTCACTTGTTCCGTTCTCGTGTACCGATACGGTGTATTATATAGAGAACCGTCAGAATACGCGATGGGATGCATATTTGCCCGGTCATGGTATGCTGGTATGGCAAGTAGTGTATGATGCAGAGTCGTGGTCGTATAATAGACTTAATAATGTTGCGGGAAAGCCACGTTATACCGTTAAATCTTCTTCAGGTGATTTTACGCTTATTGGAAATAGTTACTTCTTTAATAGAGACCCGTTCCCGGGTGAGAATGATGTACACAGGTTTTTGCCGTTACAAGGCTGCTCGTTTACGAGTATTCGTGAGACGGAGGACGGAAAGATCACTTTCTCGTTCAATAGCGGCGTAGTGTGCCGTAATGTGAGTGCAACGGTTACGGGCTGTAAGTCGTACAAGTTGAGTGATGATTGTGTGCCGGAAAATATGGACTTGGTTGTCACGTTCGAGCCTGAAAATGAATTGTATGATATCTCCAGCTTGTCGGTTACGGTTGGAGGTTCGGAACTTAAACGAGGCACAGAATATGCACTTAGCGAGGATAATAAGAAGCTGACCGTTTATTCCACAGCTTTCAAAAACCACAGCGGAGAAGTTAATATTAACGCCGCATGGGCTAAAGCCTTCGTTACATACAAGTTTAATCCCTCTACAAGTAATTGCTCATATCCTGCCAACGGTACTGCCCGATTAGGCGAAGAACTGAACTTGATAGTAACGCCCGACAACGGCTACTCGCTATCAGTGGAGGAGTGGTGCTGGACAATAACATCAAACACCTATACCAGGTTGTATATGGGAGTTGATTTTTCGTACGACAGAGTAACCAACACGCTGAAGATATTTAACGTTGCCGGTGATTTGTATATTATGCCGAATGCGGTATTGGTAGATTACTGGTACGCGGATGGTGAATTGTATAAAGAAGAGACTTGCAGCAGTACGATTTATACTCCCTCTCCTAAGCCTGGTAATTGCTCCAACGGTAGGAAGTTTGTAGGTTGGTACACCGCAGCCGATTACCATCACCTGACCGATGCGCCTGAATTTGTCAAGTCGGGCGATCCGAAAGAGGAAGTTTCTACATCCTTCTACGCCGTATATGCGCAACACGGCATGCCCAAGGTAATCGGCTCCACAAAGAGTTTTAATGCGTCCACAACGGGGTACATACCTACTGAATACGCAGCAGAACAAAATAAAATAATAGATGATAATTTCTACTATTTCGCACAGTTCAGTAGAGATGCCGGTACGAAAGTGCTGAAGTTCCGTGGCGCGGAAGATGCCAATGGAGCGGGATTTGTATATAATGAATACCCATACAACGACGAAAACACCAAAAACATAAAACTTCACTCCATTGCTATTACATACAACAGTGCGGATGCGTACCGTAATATCTCGCTTAAGATAGGTTCGACTAAGAACCCGACAAGCGGTCGAACCATCACTCCGACCATCAAGGGCGATGTATATACCTTCGATTGCACGGATGGTGAGTTGTGCGACTTTTTCGTGCTGACCAATGGCAATCATGAAGCCTATGTTGACAAGATAGACATCAACCTCACTCCCGCTGCGGGCTATCTGAACTACTCGACTAAGTGCGACGAGACACCCGCCTATACAGTCGTCTTCCGTGATGAAGACGGAACATTGCTCGGCGAGCCTATGGTCGTAGAGAGTGGTAAAGCAGTCACAGCACCCTCTGTGCACAAAGACTGCTACGACTTGTCGTGGGACAACGACTTCAGCAAAGTGACTGCAGATATGACCGTTACGGCTGTTTGGACTTCTCAGAAAAAGTACGACTGGACGATTGAGTCCGAGGACAACAACAAGGGTGTGGTAATTTTCAATCCGGTGCCCACATGTACCGACCTGACGCTCAATTTCCGCGCCGAAGCCAAGGACGGCTATCAGTTTGTGCAGTGGTCAGATGGCGTTACGGATGCCCAGCGCACCGTTACCCTCACGCGCGACACAACAATCACTGCGCAATTTGCCAAATTGTGGACAATCACTTGGAAGGATGAAGACAGCGAAACGGTACTATATGTTAGTACGGTGCCTCATGGTCAGATGCCGGTTTACAAAGACGGTGTAGAAGTTCCTACGAAAGAACCTGATAAGCAGTATATCTACAAGTTCTCGACTTGGATTCCGGCTCTTGAGAAAGCCACAAAAAATGCTACATATACTGCCTATTACAGCAGTGAGCGCAGAAAATATACCGTCACGTTCATGGATGGAGACGAAGTGTTAGATACACAGAATGTTTCGTATGGAAGCTCAGCTACAGATCCCCATCCATACAAATCTTGCTATGACTACTCGTGGGACAAGGAGTTCAACAACGTGACGGAAAATATGACTGTGAACATTATTTGGACACCAAAGGCTCTTGCTTACAAATACTCTGCTACTTCCGAGGACGAGAGCAAGGGTACGGTAACCTACGTCCAAGAGCCCACGTGTGAAGATCGTACATTTATCGTCCGCGCCGATGCCAAGGATGGTTATGCTTTCCTCGAGTGGTCGGATGGCAAAAAGCAAAACCCGCGCACATTATATGTTTACTCCGATACCGAAATTACCGCCAAATGGCAGAAAGGGTGGAAGATAACATGGCTGAACTTCAACGACACCATTCTTAGAGTTGACAGAGTGGCTGACGGGGCGACACCGAATTTTGGCTACCCGAATCCTACACGGACGGATGACGCACAACACACCTATGGTTTCAAAAAATGGAATCCGACTGTAGTGGCTGCTACCGAAGATGCTGTATATAAAGCCGAATATTACGAGTGGGCTCGGAAATATGCCGTGAGATTCCAATACGAGGATGGCTCAGAGATTGTTACGCGAAGTGTTGCTTATGGCAAAGCCGCTGCTGAGCCGAATAGCACTGAGATGCCAATCCCTGACTGCAAAAAAGCGGTGTATGATAAGGACTTCTCGAACATCACCGGTGACCTCGTCGTAACCGTCAGCTTTGAGGATATAAAGATTCCTTCATATACGATCACGTCTGCCGACGAATCGCAAGGTTCAGTGCAAATCACTCAAACTCCGACATGTAGCGACCTTACGCTCAAGTTCAAAGCCGTGCCTAAAGACGGTGGTCAGTTCTCACGCTGGTCGGATGGCGTAACGGATATCGAGCGTACTATCACGCTTACGAAGGACACCGTGATTACTGCGATATGGAAGAAGTCATGGAATATTACATGGTATAATGCCAATGGTGCTAAACTAAGAACAGACCAAGTGCCTGACGGAGAGATGCCGGATTATGGTTCTACTCCCAAGATACAAAATGACGCACAGTACAAATACGGAAAATTCTTAGGTTGGAATCCGGAGATCGTTCCCGCTTCGAAAGATGCGGACTATACGGCAGTGTACGAAAGAGAAATCAGAGAATATATGGTGTTGTTCAAAGATGAGGATGGAAATTTTCTCTGTGCACCGCAAGACGTTGCATATGGTTCCGCTGCCAATGCACCGGATGTAGAAGTTCCTGCATGCAAGAAACTGAGGTGGGAAGGAGATTACTCGTTCATCGTCGGTGCTATCACTATTATCGCTCACTTTGATGATCTGCCCTCACCCTACACAGCAACGATAACCTCTGCCGATGAAGAGAAAGGTACGGTATCTATTGACCAAGATCCTACATGTTCCGATCCTACGGTTAAGTTCAGCGCTAATGCCAAGACAGGTTATGAGTTCAAGCAATGGTCGGACGATAACACCGAAAACCCGCGTGAGATAACACTTACGGAGAACATAGAACTCCAAGCTCTGTGGAAAGAGGCGACAAAGACTTGGACAATCGTATGGAAGAATGGTGACGTGGTACTGGAAACAGACAATAATGTGCCCAACGGCACAATACCTACGTACGACGGTGCTGAGCCTACCAAGGCAGCAGATGCAGAGTTCACCTACACTTGGAGCGGCTGGACACCGGATGTTGTTCCTGCTACGGGTAATGCGACCTACACGGCTGCATTCAAGGCTACAAAGAACAAGTACACCGTTACCTTCATGAATGGCGACAAGAAAGTTGGAGAGGATAATGTTGAGTACGGCTCGTCGGCTACTCCGCCGGAGATAGAGGTTCCGGATTGCAAGCTGCTGACGTGGGCACCAGACTACTCGAACATCACCGGCAACCTGACCGTTTATGCACAGTGGTCAGACAAACCATTTGAGTACGAATATAACATCCACGTTTCTGACAAGAAGATGGGCTCGTGCTTCATCGTCAAGTCGCCGACATGTAGCAGTCCGACGCTAACAGTCCGCGCCGATGCCAACGACGGCTATCGGTTCGTGAAGTGGTCGGATGGCGCAACCGAGAACCCGTATACCGTCACCGTGGACAAAAACATTGAGCTGACTGCCATCTTTGAGGAGATAGAAGTCGAGCCGGTTGAGGTAACAGGTGATAAGGATATCACGGAAATTGCAACCGATGCATCTACCGAGATTGAGGTTACGCCTGAAGCTCATCTGACGGTTTCGATACCTACTACCATTCACTCGATCACCTTGGAGTACAACGTGGATGACAACGAGAAAGGTCACGCACAGCTCTCGGGTATCACCAACCTGACCGTGGATGAGATTGAGGTGAAGATGGAATTCCCGACACCTATAGGCCCGCTGGATGAGCAGTGGTTCGCTATAGCTGTTCCGTTCGCCGTAAGCATGGCTACGGGTATCCGCTACGAGGGTTCGGACAAACCTGCAATCCCGGGCACCGACTTCATTGTCGAGGAGTATGACGGAGCACTGCGTGCTACCACCCAACGCGGCTGGAAGAGTGTGAAAGCCGATGCAACCCTCTATCCGGGACACATGTATATGATCTCGATGGCGAGTCACGCCACATGGTATCTCAAGGCGGCTGACCCCAAGACGCTCACCGAACCGACAAGCGTCGGTATATCGGCTTACGACTCGAAGATCGGTGCGCACCACTCCGGCTGGAACGGTATAGCCAACACCCTGTTCACCTGTGCTTCGGGTGATGCCGCAGGTATATCGTACGCTACCACCTTCAACAACAAGAAAGGCGTTTATGAGGCGCAGGCGACCGGTTCGTACGTATTCGGTGCAGCCGTACCGTTCTTCGTGCAGACTGCCGCCGGAGGAGTGCTCAACTTCACCGACGAATCGTCTACACCCGCACCGCTGCGTGCGCAGTACGCTCAGTCGTCAAGCATCGCCGCTGTGACGCTTAGCGATGGCAACTACACCGACAAGGCTTTCTGGACTGTCAATGCCGACAAGCAGGATGTCTATACCATCGGCAGCGACCTGCAGAAGATGCAAGTGGCTAACGCCGGCGTACCGCAGATCAGCATCCTTGCCTACAACATGAAGCTCTCGGCGTACGAGGCTCCGTTCGATGGCACGGCAACGATCCCTGTTAGCCTGTATGCTCCTGCCGAAGGTACGTACAGCATCGCGGTAAGCAATGTGCCGGATGATCTGAACGTGCTGCTTATGAGGAACGGCAATCTCGTTTGGGATATCACTTCTTCGCAGTACGCTGCTGACCTGCAGGCTGGTGACAACTCCGGCTACTCGCTCTACGTTCAGCGCATCAAGGAGATGGGCACCGGTGTCAACAACAACGGCAACGAGACGCACAATGTGCAGAAAGTGCTGTTCAATGACCGGATCTATATCATCCGCGACGGCAAGACCTATGTCATTACCGGTGAATGTGTAAAAGAATAAATCGACAAATAATCTATGAATATGAAACGCAATCAATTGTTCGTATTATTGACAACCCTTTGTTTGACTATTGGCTCTGCTTATGCTGCGCCGGAAGGTCCTCTGTATAGTCCGCCGGAGCCGGGTACGTACTCGCTGACCGTGAATACTAACAATGCTCTGTGGGGATCGGTTACAGGCGGCGGTATGTATGCTGACGGAGCGAGTGCCACCATCACCGCTACGCCCGAAGTCGATTGTGAATTCGTTCAGTGGAACGACGGAGTAAAGACCAACCCCCGCACGGTTATTATAACCCGCGACTCAGTGTTTACGGCGCAGTTCATATCTACAGTTTGTGTGCCTATTGACGGCAACTGCGGTGCGTCGGGTGACAACCTGACGTGGGAACTCTCCTGCGAAGGCGTACTGACCATCACCGGCTCGGGTGCTATGGCTGACTATGCCGACGAGGCGTCTGTACCTTGGTATTCAAGACGTGGTTCGATTGTCACCGTTTCGCTGCCTGCAGGCATCACAACTATCGGTTCGTACGCGTTCTGCGAAACGAACCTCAGGGAGGTAACGCTGCCCGAAGGAGTGACTACGCTCGGCGCAAACGCGTTCAAGCAGTGCCAGAGTTTGCGTACCCTCGAGTTGCCGACTACGCTGACCTCTATCGGCGCAAACGCGCTCGCCTACTGCGGCGCACTGGAGCGTATCGATTGCAACGCCACGACTCCGCCGACCTTAGCTGCCACAACGTTCACCGGCGATTGCTACAAGACGGTACATGTTCCCTGCCCCGCATTGGAGGATTATCAGACCGCACTGGTCTGGAAGGACTTGGATCAGATCTATCCGCAGACCGTTGTCGTTATCTCCTATTCTGTTACATCGGGTGATCCTGTTAAGGGTTCAGCCGGCGCATCCGGCGTAACGGACTATTGCGACCGCGTTGAACTGACTGCCTCGGCTACGCCGAATCCGGGCTATGAGTTCGTCAAGTGGTCGGACGAGAATACCGAGAACCCCCGCTCTATGGTGATCTACTCGGATCTTGTCCTGACGGCTATCTTCCAAGTGGAGGTTGATGCCGGCAATCTGAACGTATGTATCTCCGGCAATTCGGTGATTGTGAACAACAGCCCGTACGCTGCCGACATCGTTATCCACGACAAAACAAACACGCATACGACATCGGTACATCGCACCAGCTCGCCGCAAACGATTGATATCCCCGAGGAGTGGCCGGCAGGCGACTATATCTTCGAGTTCGACGAAGGCAATCGCGCATTCATCGTAACCAAGGAGTAAGACGCTGAGGTATTGCCTTCAAAAAAGTATCTGGAAATACTAAATTCTGCACAAAATTAGTATTTCCAGATACTTTTTTTGCAAAACATTTGCATTTTTCAAAAAAATGTTGTAACTTTGCATTCGAAACGAGTTCACTCACTTGTGGACCACAACTTTGTGGACCACATCGTGGTGAACCAAATAAATTGTTCAACCATAATGCGTTGCGATTATGAAACGGGAAATAAACAAGCCTTTTGTGTATGGCGTTTCGGTGAGCGGCAAGAACTTCACTGACCGCGTAAAAGAAACTCAAAGGTTGAAGACAAACTTTGAGAGTGGTCTGAATGTTATCCTTATCTCTCCTCGACGGATGGGCAAAACCTCGCTTGTTAAGAAAGTGCAGCAGCAGGTGGATTCTCGTATCGTTCAAACCGTCTATATTGATATATACAACTGCCGCTCTGAATATGATTTCTATAACAAGTTCGCATCTGAACTGATTCGGCAAACAGCTTCGAAGATAGAAATGGCGATGGAGAATGTAAAGCAGTTCCTTGCCCGTATCACTACCAAGATTTCCTTTAACCCTGATCCACTGACAGATTATACTATTTCATTAGGTCTCACACCGAAAGACAGCAATCCGGAGCAGATATTAGCATTGCCGGAAATGCTGGCAGAGCATATCGGCAAGCATATAGTGGTGTGTATTGATGAGTTTCAGCAGGTAGGTGAATGGCCGGATAGTCTGAGCGTGCAGAAGCGCATGCGCAGCGTGTGGCAACACCATCAGCACGCATCTTATTGTCTGTTTGGTAGCCGCAAACACATGATGATGAACCTCTTCCAAAACAAGCGCATGCCATTCTACCAATTCGGCGAGCCGAACTTCCTACAACCTATTCCAACAACAGACTGGATTCCTTTTATTCAGCAAATATTCGAGGAAAACGGCTTAACAATCGATGAACATTTTGTAACTCAAATCTGCGACATCGTGCAAAATCAGTCATCGTACGTACAGCAATTGGCGTGGAATGTGATGCTGAACACCAAGCGTATCGTAACTGACGAAGAGTTGGAGCAAGGCGTAGAGGATCTGCTCATGCAATCTACTCCTCTCTTTATGGAGCAGACATCATCGCTAACCACTTATCAGATGAACTTCCTCAGGGCTATTATTGCCGGACAACACGCCCAGTTCTCATCGCAAGAGATTTTGGATACATATCAATTGGGAAGCAAGTCTAATGTCGCCCGAATGCAGAAAGCGCTGATTGAAAAAGACCTCATTGAACTCCGTAAAGAAGGGCTTTTTATTGCCGATCCGGTGCTGCAACTCTGGTTGCAACGTCAATGATTTGACGTTTTCAAACACTATTATCCGCAGTAGGCTGATTTATAGTGATTTGTGTAAATCGTTTTTCAAATACCAAAATTTGCATATATCAGAAAAAAGCAGTAATTTTGCATCAAATTTCTAAACACTGAGATTATGCGTAAATTTATCTTCACATTGTTGTTCGCCGTAGCGGTCATCTGCTCATTCAGCAAGGCAACAATACCTACACTCCCACAGGCATGCAATTGGAGTCAATGCGAAAATGAAAAAATGCGAAAATGAAAAAAAGAATTGAGCGAGGGATCGCTCAATTCTTTTCTCGCTCTGCTCGAACGATTACTGCTTTTTTACTCCCGTGTACTCCTCAGTGGTCTTGGTCTGAATCGTGGTGACGGGGTTGCCGGATTTGTCCGGTGCGGCGCTGTAGGTTGCCGTGGTGGTGATGGTACGCCAGGCTTTACAACCGGTCAGCGCGACCGCACCGATGAGGCAGACTGCCGGGAGCACGAGCAGGCAAAGCGAGTTGCGGCATTTGCGGCGCAGGCGGCAGAGCCTCGTGTTGCCAGGGGAGATCGTTCTTGTCCCCGATGACATCCTTGATGGTGATAAATGATTTGACATTGTTCTTGGTGTTTGATTCAATGTGTTGTTCTATTAGTCGTTTGCCGATTGCACCGACAAGGATGCAACCCTTTGAGTGTTCAGGTTTGGAGCCTGTATGAATGCGGATGCCGGTTCGTCCGGGAACGTTAATCAGCAACGGCAGGTATTTTTTGAAGCGCGGTGAATAAGTCAGCCTTACTTCGTACGTGCCTGTAGGGATGATATAGTCCGCATTCTCGAGGCTCGGAAACTGATTGCAATCCCACGCCCATCGCGGAGCGCGGATCGTGCCGTGTACGGCTTTGCCGTCGCGACGAACGCGTATGAGTTCGATCTGCCTCATTTGCTCTTGTAGCGGTAGGTGTAGTCGATACCGAAGAGCGCTCCGGCGAACGTTGCAACCTCGCCGAAACCGATGAGCAGAGAGCCATCAATCTCGCCTTGCGGGTCGATAAATACGCCGCAGAACAGCAGAATCAGTCCGCCGATACT